>Ga0111538_10011156_pt1 | contig 11929 bp, 14 predicted proteins | sample SoiMethybrSBSTD1_FD_79669 | JGI IMG/M metagenome (GOLD analysis project Ga0111538, IMG submission 79669) | Bulk soil microbial communities from a Populus tree surrounding site in Tennessee, USA - Soil MetaG P. TD hybrid SBSTD1 (version 2)... | ecosystem: Environmental > Terrestrial > Soil >...
TACGGCTTTCTCGAGGCGCAATCCGCCGCGCTTGTGAATGCGTCGGCATCCGCGCGATAGAGTGCGCTCGTGATATAAGCGCTGGGCAATCCCCTCGGTCCCGTATGGCATGAGCGATTTGAGCCGCGGAGAGACGATCGCGTGGCGCCGCGCCTATTTGGGCATTGCGGCGCTCGCAGTGCTCGTGCTCGCGCTTGTCGCGCTCGCGGGGGCCCCGGCGGTGGTTGTGGCATCGGTTGCAGGTGCCTTCATCTTGGGCGCTGGCCTCTATGTAGCGTCGGCACGACAGGATCGTACGCGCAACGCACCCCGGGTTTCGCCGCTACCCAGCGTAGGCGCCATTCCCGATGCCGCGCGCGACGTAATGCAATATCTCGACGATCCGCTGCTCCTGCTCGATCCCAGTGGACGCATCGTATTTGCGAACCGCACGGCCGAGCCCTTGGTGGGTGCCGATTCGGAGCGCAAGCACATCTCGGCGGTGCTGCGCACGCCCGAGCTTCTTGAGGCCGTGGAGCGCATTCTCGCGGGCGCTGACGCGGAGACCGTGTCCTTCAGCATCCTCGTGCCCCTCCAACGGCACTTTCGGGCGTCCATCGTGCGCACGCGTGGCGGCGAGGCCGGTGGGCGTATCCTGATCCAGATTCACGATCTGACCGCCGTACGCCGCGCCGAGGAGTTGCGCGCCGACTTTGTCGCCAACGCCAGCCACGAATTGCGCACACCGCTGGCCGCCGTGAGCGGCTTCATCGATACGCTGCGCGGGCACGCGCGCAACGATGCCGAGGCGCGCGACCGCTTCCTTGAGATCATGAACGTCGAGGCCTCGCGCATGCGCCGCCTGATCGACGACCTCCTATCGCTGACGCGGATCGAGCTGAACGAGCACAACCCACCGGCCGGCGTTGTCGACGTCGTGGCCCTCGTCAAAGGTGCCGCACGGGCACTGTCGCCGCTCGCTCAGGCCGATGAAATCGGCATCGAGATCGCGCCGGAGGAACCGCTTCTCGTCGTCGGCGATCGCGATGAACTGACGCAGGTGTTTCAGAATCTCATCCACAACGCGATCAAATATGGCCGCGAGAAGAGCGCGGTGCGCGTCAGTTTCGGCCGGGTCGAATCCGGCAGCCGGCGCGAAGGCGGGCAGATTTTCGTCGCCGTCGAGGACGAGGGTGAAGGCATCCCACGCGAGGCGATCCCGCGACTCACCGAACGGTTCTACCGTGTCGATGTCAAACGCAGCCGCGAGCGCGGCGGCACCGGTCTCGGTCTCGCGATCGTCAAGCACATCCTCAATCGCCATCAGGGACGGATGCACATCGAGAGCACGCCCGGGCGCGGCAGCACGTTTACCGTCTTTCTGCCGGCTGCAGCGGTGGCCTAATCCTGTGGGGATCGGACGCTGTCATCAAACTGTTATATAAGTGTCACAACCCGTTGACCGAAGCAGCCTAAGCGGTGACCGGCTGGCGTGTGTGCGGGTGCCAGGGGTGGCCAATGAGTGAGCACATCGTGAAAGCATTCACGGAGCAGCTGGAATCATTAGCGAATACGGTCGCGCAGATGGGCGGCCTGGCTGAAGCCCAGTTCGCGAATTCGATCGAAGCCATCGCCAAGCGCGACGGCAAGCTTGCCGAAGCCGCCATAGGCTCGGACGAGCGCGTTGACCGTATTCAGCAGACCATCGAGGAGCACGCCCTGAAGCTATTGGCGTTGCGCCAGCCGATGGCCGTCGACCTCCGGGCGACGCTGGCCGCGATCAAGATCGCCAACGAGCTCGAACGCATCGGCGACCTCGGCAAGAACATCGGCAAGCGGGCTCTGGTGCTGAACCGCGAGCCGCCGATCCGGCTGACCCAGAGCCTTGCCCGCATGGGCCGCCAGTCGCTCGCGCAACTCAAGATGGTCCTCGACGCCTATTCCGATCGCGATGCGGAAGCCGCGCGCAATGTCTGGCGCCACGACGAAGAGATCGACGAGCTCTACAACAGCCTGTTTCGCGAGCTCCTGACCTACATGATGGAAGATCCGCGCACGATCGGTCTGTGCACGCATCTGCTCTTCATCGCCAAGAACATCGAGCGTGCCGGCGATCACGCCACCAACATCGCCGAGACCGTCTATCACATGGTGACCGGGTCCTTCATGCGGCTCGACCGGCCCAAGGCCGATATCACCTCGATGACACCCATCCCTCACGACCCCAAATGACTTTTGATGGTGCGACATGAAAGGCAGTACGGAGCCAACGGTTCTGATTGTTGAGGATGAATCGGCGCTCTCGACGCTGCTGCGCTACAATCTCGAGCGCGAAGGCTATCGCGTCTTCGAGGCCAAGGACGGCGAGGAAGCGCTGCTTCTTGCCGATGAAGCCAAGCCCGATCTCGTGCTCCTCGATTGGATGCTGCCGCAGCTCTCGGGCATCGAGGTCTGCCGCCGGCTGCGCGGCCGCGGGCATATGCGCAACGTGCCCATCGTGATGCTGACCGCGCGCGGCGAGGAGCCTGATCGCATCCGCGGTCTCGACACCGGCGCGGACGACTACATCGTCAAGCCGTTCTCAATGACCGAGCTGCTCGCCCGCCTTCGAGCGGTGATGCGCCGGGTGCGCCCGAGCCTCGTCGAAGACATCATGACGGTGGGCGAGATCACCATCGACCGCACCTCGCACCGCGTGCGGCGTGCGAACCGCGACATCCATCTGGGTCCGACCGAGTACAGACTGCTCGACCAGCTCATGCAGCATCCCGGTCGCGTCTTCTCGCGCGAGCAGCTGCTCGACTCGGTCTGGGGCTCGGACGTTTATGTCGAGGCCCGTACGGTCGACGTCCATGTCGGCCGGCTGCGCAAGGCCCTCAACGAGCCCAGCGAGAAAGACCCGATCCGCACCGTGCGTTCGGCCGGCTACTCCTTCGATGAAACGTTCGCCGTCAGAGCAGACGCCGATTCCGCAGCCTGACCCAGTCTAGTGGGCAGCTCGCCGGTCACGGCGCTGGGGCTGCGGCTGGTAGGCCTTGCGCGCATGCGCCTCACAGTAGGGCGAACCGATCCTTGGCTTGCGGCCGCAGAAATGGAACTCGTTCTCCGCGGGATCGCCGATCGGCCAACGGCACATCCGATCGTTGATGGTCAGTACGGTGGCGAACTGCCCGTTCTCGAGGATGACGGGATCCTCCTCTACGACCGGCGGCTCCGGCGCTGCGGCGCGCGCGATGGACTTGTGGGAGATCGAGCTGCGCGGGCGTTCGGAACGCGCTGGCCCCGCACGGCCTGCAAGGCCAAGGCGATGGACCTTGCCGATGACGGCGTTGCGCGTGACCCCGCCCAGGACGCGGGCGATCTGGCTGGCGGAAAGTCCTTCATTCCAAAGGGATTTCAGCTGTTCGACGCGTTCCTCCGTCCAACCCATTGGTGTCCCCATTTCTCATTGCCACAAGATATCGTAGCAGACGGATGCCACTGCACAACCACTGCGGTCCTGCCGCTACCCCTTGTCCACAGCAATCCGGACGCCAGAGGGATGAAATCAATCAATCGAATTCGAAGGCAAAAAACCCCAGATATCGTCGTTCTCTGATTTCTGGCGTCCGATTCTTCGGTTTCCGGTATAAGTCGCGTTTCGCCTTTTCGATTCTAGGGAGCGTTTTGTGAATTCGCCGCTGCTGCCGAACTACAACCGGGCGGACATTGCGTTCGACCGCGGCGAAGGTCCCTACCTCTTCGACCAAAAGGGTGAGCGCTACCTGGACTTTGGCTCGGGCGTTGCCGTTTCCGCGCTCGGCCATGCGCATCCACATCTCGTTGCAGCGCTGCAGGAGCAGGCGGCCAAGCTCTGGCACACCTCCAATCTCTATCGGATTCCGGGGCAGGAGAAGCTCGCGCGTCGCCTCGTCGACGCAAGCTTCGCGGACAAGGCGTTCTTCTGCAATTCCGGCGCCGAAGGCGTCGAGTGCGCGATCAAGATGGCCCGTCGCTTCCACTATGTCAGCGGCACGCCTGAGCGTTATCGGCTCATCACGTTCGAAGGCGCGTTTCATGGGCGGACGCTTGCGACCATCGCGGCTGGCGGTTCGCCCAAATATCTCGAAGGCTTCGGTCCCAAGGTCGATGGTTTCGATCAGGTGCCCTACGGCGACTTCGACGCTGTCGTACGCGCCACGGGTCCGGAAACAGCGGGCATTCTCGTCGAACCGGTGCAGGGTGAAGTCGGTATCCACGTGCCACCCGCCGGATTCCTGAAGCGCTTGCGCGAATACTGCGACACGCGCGGGCTCTTGCTTGTCCTCGACGAAGTCCAGACCGGCATCGCACGCACGGGACGCTTGTTCGCCTACGAAGAATTGGGCTTCACGCCGGACATCATGGCGGTGGGCAAGGGCATTGGTGGCGGTTTTCCGCTCGGCGGGTGCTTGGCCACGGAACGCGCGGCCAAAGGCATGACCGCCGGCACGCATGGCTCGACCTACGGCGGCAATCCACTCGCCATGGCCGCAGGCAATGCCGTGCTCGATGTGATTCTGGCGCCCGGATTCCTTGAGAACGTGCGCAAGCTCGCGGGCTCGATGCAACAGACTCTCGCAATGTTACAGGCCGAGCACCCCGACGTCATCGCCGAAGTGCGCGGCCGCGGGCTATTGCTCGGCCTGAGGCTGCACGTGCCGGCGGCGGCGTTCATCGCGCGCCTGCGCGAGAACCGGCTGATCGGAGTCGGCGCCACAGAGAACGTCGTGCGTCTTCTGCCTCCGCTCAACATCGAAGACCGCCACATCCGCGAAGCGGTCGTGGCGCTCCGCGACACCTGCGCGAGTTTCGAACAGGAGAGGAAGGCCGTATGAGCGTTCGGGCGGCCCAGACGCGCAAACCCGTGGATTCGGCGCCACGGCATTTCCTGGATTTGTGCGATTTTGAGTCCGGCACGCTGACCGCGCTGATCGCGGCCGCGCGCCAGCGCAAGAAGGCACGCAACGGTTTCTCGCGCGGCGCCGAGGACAAGGATGCCCCGCTCACGGGCAAAGTGCTCGCGCTCATTTTCGAGAAGCCCTCGACCCGGACGCGGATCTCTTTCGACGTCGGCATGCAGGAACTCGGTGGCCGCTGCATCATGCTGACAGGTCATGAAATGCAGCTCGGCCGCGGTGAGACCGTCGCGGACACCGCGCGGGTGCTCTCGCGCTATGTCGATGCGATCATGATCCGCACGCTCGCCCACGACACGTTGATGGAGCTTGCGGGCGCTGCATCAATCCCCGTGATCAACGGTCTGACCAAGCTTTCTCACCCTTGCCAGGTGATGGCCGACGTCATGACCTTCGAGGAGAGGAAGGGTCCGATCCGCGGACATACGGTCGCCTGGGTCGGTGACGCGAACAATGTCTGCGCTTCGTGGGTTCACGCTTCTTCTCGTTTCGACTTCACCCTGAAAGTCGCAACCCCGGAGTCATTGGCGCCGAAGCCCGCGCTGCGCAAATGGGCCGAGAGCACGCGCGCCAAGGTCACCTTCACGACCGATCCGGAGGAAGCCGTCAAAGGCGCGGACTGCGTGGTGACCGACACCTGGGTGTCGATGGGCGACAAGGAAGCGACGCGCCGGCGTAACCTGCTCAAGCCTTTCCAGGTCAACCGTCAGCTCATGGCGAGGGCGGCACGCGATGCGATCTTCATGCATTGCCTCCCTGCCCATCGCGGCGAAGAAGTGACCGACGAGGTCATCGACGGTCCGCAGTCCGTCGTTTTCGACGAGGCGGAAAACAGGCTCCATGTGCAGAAGGCGATCCTGGTTTGGTGCCTCGGTTAAGGTGGTTCCTCCTCCACTTGCATGCGGAGGGATTTGCACCCAGATAGGCGTATGACCCCCACCGCAGCCACCACGTCCGACGCCACCTATACGCCCGCGCCCTCGGCGGATTTCGTGTTGCCGTTCGAGCTTCCGGCGCTCGGTCTGCGCGGCCGGCTCATACGTCTGGACAACGTCTCCAGCCGCGCGTTGAGCGCCCATCCTTTGCCGGAGCCCGCCCAAAGGGTCTTGGCCGAGGCGCTGGTTCTCGCAGCCTTGCTCGGCTCGGCCCTGAAATTCGAGGGCCGGCTCAGCGTGCAGTTGAAGGGCAACGGTCCGCTCGATCTTCTGGTCACCGATTACTTTGCCGGCGCTGCGCCGGGCGGTGGCTTGCGCGGATATGCGCGGCTCAACGAGGAGCACTTCGCCGCGAATGGCCAGCCGGCCCAATTCGACAAGCTCGCCGGGAGCGGCGCTCTAGCGATCACGATCGAGCCCAAGAAGGGCGCTCAGACCTATCAGGGTCTCGTGCCGTTATCCGCCGACGGATTGTCCGCATCGGCCGAGACGTACTTCTTCCAGAGCGAACAATTGCCGACGGCTTTGCGTCTTTCCGCGGGCCCGACTTATCGGTCGGGCGAGGGGCGCGGCTGGCGCGCGGGCGCGATCATGGTCCAGGCGGTGCCGGGCCGCGAAGCCGATCGCGACAAGACCAGCGACGATTGGCAGCGCATCCAGCTGTTCTTGAAGACGATTCAGGATTACGAGCTCCTCGATACCGCCATCTCGGCCGAATCCGTGCTGTGGCGGCTCTTCCATGAAGACGAAGTGCGCGTGCACCCGAGTCAGGCTCTGCGCTTCGAGTGCTCGTGCAGGCCTGAGAACATCCGATCGGTGCTGGGCGCTTATCCGGTCGAAGAGCTCAAGGATCTGCCCGATCCCGACGGTGTCATCCGCACGCGCTGCGAATTCTGCTCGACCGTCTACGAATTCCCGCTCGCGAGCTTCGGGTAGTCACTGCGCGGCACGCTGTGCGACGCGGCGGAGGAACACGGCGCACGCCTCGAGTTGATCTAGCTCCACGAACTCGTCCGCCTTGTGCGCCACATGGATCGAACCCGGGCCGCATACCACGGCGGGAATTCCCGCCTGCTGAAACAGGCCGGCTTCGGTGCCATAGGACACCGTGTGCACGTCGTTGCTTCCTGAGAGTGCGCATGCGAGGCGCACAGCGGGGGAATCGACGTCGCGGACCAGTCCGGGATAGGCCGCGTGAATATGGGTCTTGAAGTCGGCTTCCGGAGCGCCCGCCCGGTAGCGCGGAAGAATGCGGGCCATGTGCGCCTTCGCGCGGTCGAAGATCGCCTTCTCGTCGCGGTCGGGAAGGGCGCGATACTCCCAAAGCACACGCGCCTCTCGCGCGAGCACGTTCACCGCAGTGCCACCGGAGATTACGTTCGCCTGCACGGTGGTGTAGGGCGGCTCGAAGAATTCGTCGCGATCCTGCTTCAGCTCTTCGCCGAGTGACGAAAGGGAGGCGAGAAATTCGCCTGCCATCATCACGGCGCTCGCTCCGCGTCCTGGCGCGCTCGAGTGACCTTCTTTGCCTTTGGCCACGGTTTCTATCACGGCACCCGCTTTGTGCGCGCCGACGACGCGCATGCTCGTGGGCTCGCCGATGATCGCAAGCGTGGGCTTTATGCCTGCGGTCTTGAGGTCATCGAGCAGGCGACGAACGCCCACGCAACCGACCTCCTCGTCGAAGGAGAACGCGAAATGCAGCGGCTGCTTCAAGTCGAGCGTCTTGAATTCCGGCAGCAGCGCCAGCGCCGTGGCGATGAACCCCTTCATGTCCGCCGCGCCGCGGCCATAGAGCTTGTCCTCGCGGATATCGGCCACAAACGGATTGCTCGACCAGTCCTGTCCGTCGACCGGAACCACGTCGCTGTGACCGGAGAGCACGAAGCCTCCGTCGCGCTCCGGACCTAGTGTCGCGAACAGGTTCGCTTTGCTTCCCAGCTCGTCATAGGTCAGCCGCAGCCGCGCGCCCGCGCTCTCCAACAGATTGGCGGCGAACGAGATCAACTCGAGATTGGAATTGCGGCTTACCGTGTCGAACGCAATCAGGCGCCTCAAAAGCTCGACAACGGGTGTAGGGGCCGTCATCGGCTCAAATGGCTCAGCTGCGTTCGCCCGACACGGGGTTGCCGATCATGTTGAGGAACTCGCGCCGCGTTCTTGCGTCCTCGCGGAACGCGCCCAGCATGGTCGACGTCACCATCGTGACGCCCGGCTTGTGCACGCCGCGCGTGGTCATGCATTGGTGGCTCGCCTCGATGACGACCGCGACACCTTTCGGCTCCAGCACGTGCTGGATGCAATTCGCAATCTGAGCGTTCATCTTCTCCTGCACTTGGAGACGGCGCGCATAGGCATCGACCACGCGCGCAAGCTTCGAAATGCCGACCACCTTCGCATCGGGCAGATAGCCCACATGCACCCGCCCGATGATCGGCGCGAGATGGTGCTCGCAATGGGACTCGAAGCGTATATCCCGAAGCACGACCATCTCGTCATAGCCGTGCACTTCTTCGAAGGTGCGCGCCAAATAGGCTTGGGGATCGTTGGCGTAGCCGGAGAACCAGTCTTCGAACGCCCGCGCGACTCTCGCCGGCGTATCCTTCAGACCTTCCCGAGTCGGATCATCGCCCGCCCACAGCAACAGGGTGCGCACCGCCGCTTCGGCTTCAGCGCGGCTGGGCCGCTGGACCTGCGGGAGCGGAGCAGAGCATTGGGCGACGCTTAGTCTTGGCTTCTCGGCATTGGCCACTGGGGTGCCTCCGGATCAGAACTCCCAAGTCAGAGCCCTGAGGTCGGAATTAGACCGCCAAATGTCAATCCAGGCAAACCCCACTGATCCCTTAGGATCAGTGCATCCGGCGCTGTTCGTAGGGACTTTCGAGCGCAAACAACGGGATATCGATCTCGAAGTTTTCGCCTGAATTCGCCCGCATCTGATAGGTGCCGGTCATGAATCCCGAGGGCGTCTCTAAGGGCGCGCCGCTGGTGTACTCAAACGCGCCGCCGGGTTTGAGGACCGGCTGCTCGCCGACAACGCCCGCACCCCGCACTTCGCGGACCCTGCCACGTGAATCGGTGATGCGCCAATGGCGCGAGAGCAGTTGCACCGTTTCCCCGCCTTTGTTCTCGATCGTGATGCGATAGGCCCAGAGATAGCGACCTTCGGTGGGCTCCGATTGGTCGTCCAGGAAACTCGGCTCGACCGCGACGCGTATGTTCCGGGTGACCCGCTCATATTTGTGGCCGGTCACGTCTGTTGCTCCACCGTGATGCTCGTTTTGACCGAGTTGGCGATGAAGCAGCCTTCATGCGCCTCATGATGCATCTTCTCGAGCTCTTCGCTCGAAACCGACACGCCCGCCGACCACACGATCCTGGGTCGCAGAGTCACGCGCGTGATCGCAAGACGTCCCGCCTCGTTCTTCTCCATGAAGCCCACCGCCTCATCGGTGTAGGAATCGAGCGACAGCTTCTTCTTCGCTGCGATCGCGAGAAATGTGAGCATGTGGCAGGACGAAAGCGCGGCCACCAACGCCTCTTCGGGATTCACTCTCTCGGAGTCGCCGCGATAATCCTTGGTCGCGGATGCAGGCACGGTCGTCCCTGCAAACTGCCACTCATGCGCGCGATTATACGTTTGGTACGTGTAATCCTGGCTTGTACGCTGCCACGATATCTTCGCGTGGTGTTCGGACATGGCGGTCTCCGTCAGATTGTCGCCAATGCCTGGGCGAGGTCCTGGCACAAATCTTCTGCATCCTCGAGCCCGACGGCGATGCGCAGCATCCCGTCGGTGACGCCGGCGGCCAATCGCGCGTCCGGCGTCATGCGCTGATGGGTCGTGGTCGCGGGATGGGTGAGCAGGCTCTTGGCATCGCCAAGATTGTTCGAGACGTCGACCAGCTTCAGCGCCTTGGCGACCTTGAAGGCGCCCTTCTTGCCTCCCGCGACCTCGAACGTGACCACGCCGCCGCCGGCTGACATCTGCTTCTTTGCCAACTCCGTGTTGTGTTGCGGATGATCGTTGCGGAAGGGATAGAGCACGCGGTGCACTTTGCTCTCGCCGCTCAGGAAGTCGGCGATCTTGGCAGCATTGCGCGAGTGCTCCCGCATCCTCAACTCGAGGGTCTCCAGGCTCTTGAGGTGCAGCCAGGCGTTGAACGGACTGATCGCAGGTCCCGTATTGCGCAGGAAAATCTGCAGGTGGTCCTTGAGGAAATCCTCCTTGCACAGAATGACGCCGCCAAGCGCCCGGCCTTGCCCATCGATGTACTTGGTGGACGAATGGATGACGATGTCGGCGCCGAACTCCATCGGCCGCTGCAGGACAGGGGACGCAAACGCGTTGTCGACCGCGACCCGAGCGCCCGCGTTGTGGGCGATGTCGCACACGGCCTTTATGTCGACGATCTCGAGCGTCGGATTGGAGGGGGTCTCGAAAAAGACCATCTTGGTTTCGGGCCGCATCGCCGCGCGCCATTGCTCGAGGTCTCGGCCGTCGACGATCGTGTTCTTGATGCCGAACCGGGGCAGTACCTCCTCGATCACGTAGCGGATGGCGCCAAACAGCGCGCGCGCCGCCACGATATGGTCGCCCGTCTTCAGGCAGCAGAGAAACGTGGCCGTGACCGCTGCCATGCCCGCCGACGTCGCCCGCGCCTCGGGCGCTCCCTCGAGCAGGGCCATGCGCTCCTCGAACATCGAGACCGTGGGATTGGCGTACCTCGTGTAGGTGTACCCGGGCGCGCCCTTGAAGCGCTCTTCCGCTTCCTCGGGCCCCTCATAGGCGAAGCCCGAGGTCATGAACAACGCTTCGCTCGTCTCCTGAAAGGGGCTCCGGCGCTGGCCGCCCCTGACGGCCAGCGTCTGCCTGCGCCAACCCTTCCAATCCTTATTCGTCGCCATGAAATCCTGCCCCGAGCGGACCTTTAAGCAAGCGATAGGGTCGCCGCTCGCACGCGTCAAGTTCACTGTCCGGTCAACGCCTTGCGTCCAGGGAACCGCGAACCCGCTCCTCTCGTTACCTCATTGTGCAGCAACGAGGTCATGGTCGATATGGATAAGGAACGGATCAAAGGCTCCGCCCAGCAGCAAAAGGGCGCCGTCAAGGAAGGTCTCGGCAAGATTCTAGGCGACGAGAAGCTGAAGGCCGAAGGGAAGATGGATAAGGCCGAAGGCAAGGTCAGGAACGCGGTCGGCAGCGCCAAGGATGCGGTCCGCGACATGAGCAAGCCCAAGCACTGACCCAACACGCTCTACGCAAGATAAAAAGCCCGGCCTTTTCGGCTGGGCTTTTTCTTTCGGAGAGGCGCGGGCTCAGCTTCCTTGCGCGGCAACCTTGTCGATCGTGCTGATGACGAGGCTCGACGGAGGCCGTTTCATATAGGTCTCCTCGTACAGCTTCGCCTTGATCGTGCCTGACTTGTCGAGAATGAAAATGATCGGCCGCGGCACGCCATAGGCGAAGCTTCCGGGCGGATATTGCGGGTCACGCAGTTTGTAGCGGTCGATGATCACGGACCTGGGATCTGACAGCAGCGTGTAACCGATCTGGCGGCGGTCGATGAACGTCCTGAGGGTTTGCGGGCGGTCATACGAAATCCCAGCCATGCGGTAACCGCGGCGTTCGATCGCCGCGACGGCCGTGTTGAGGTCCATCATCTGCGCCTGGCAATAGGGGCACCAGTCGGCCGAGCGGAAGAAAAAGAGCACGAGGCCGTTTTCTCCCATCAGGGATTGCAGGGTGCGAGGGGTGCCGTTCTGATCGTTGGGGCTGCCGATGTCGGGCGCGCGCGTGCCGATTGAAGGACCCAAGTCTTCGGCGGCGTTCACCCGCGACGCGGGTTTGAGCAGGAGCCCCATCATTACCGCCCCGATCACCGCAAATAATAAGGACAAGCGTGCCATGGCCCCTTCCCTGAAACCTCGCGCCGCGAGCGTAGGCCCTTGCCAAAAGCCCATCAAGGTGACCTGACGGCGTGCCTTGCCACGCGGATTCGAGGTTCTTACTGTTCGCGACCTTTTCGGGGGCCCGCGCGCCTTGCGCCTATTGCTGCTGCGCCACGCGAAGTCGGA
>Ga0111538_10011157_pt1 | contig 11929 bp, 7 predicted proteins | sample SoiMethybrSBSTD1_FD_79669 | JGI IMG/M metagenome (GOLD analysis project Ga0111538, IMG submission 79669) | Bulk soil microbial communities from a Populus tree surrounding site in Tennessee, USA - Soil MetaG P. TD hybrid SBSTD1 (version 2)... | ecosystem: Environmental > Terrestrial > Soil > Tree...
CCTATCCCAATTCGCGCAAGGTGTTCATCGAGGCCGCTCGCGGCGTGCGCGTGCCGATGCGCGAGATTGCGCTGTCGGGCGGGGAGCCGCCCCTGCGCGTGTACGACACGAGCGGGCCGCAAGGTGTCGACGTCAACGCCGGACTGCCGCCGCTGCGCGAGCCGTGGGTGGCCGGCCGGCGGACTCGCGCGTCGGCCGGCGAGCCGGTGACGCAGCTGTATTATGCGCGCCGCGGCGAAGTGACCCCGGAGATGGAGTTCATCGCCGTACGTGAAGGACTTCCCGCCGAATTCATCCGCGACGAGGTCGCGCGCGGGCGCGCGATCATTCCCGCCAACATCAAGCACCTCGAGCTCGAGCCGATGATCATCGGCCGGCATTTCCTGGTGAAGATCAACGCCAACATCGGCAACTCGGCCGTGTCTTCCTCCATCGAAGAAGAAGTGCGGAAGCTGCAGTGGGCGACTCTCTGGGGCGCCGACACGGTGATGGATCTGTCGACGGGCAAGAACATCCACGAGACGCGCGAGTGGATCATCCGCAACTCGCCGGTTCCGATTGGAACTGTGCCCATCTACCAGGCGCTCGAGAAAGTCGGCGGGCGGCCCGAAGATCTCACGTGGGAGATCTACCGTGACACGCTCATCGAGCAATGCGAACAAGGTGTGGACTACTTCACGGTTCACGCCGGCGTCCTTCTCCGCTACGTCCCGATGACGGCGAGGCGCGTGACCGGCATCGTCTCCCGTGGCGGCTCGATCATGGCGAAGTGGTGTCTGGCCCATCACCAGGAGAACTTCACCTACACCCACTTCCGCGACATCTGCGAGATCATGCGGGCCTACGACGTGTCGTTCTCGCTCGGCGACGGCCTCCGTCCGGGCTCGATCGCCGACGCCAATGACGAGGCCCAGTTCGCCGAGCTGAAAACACAGGGCGAGCTGACGAAGATCGCCTGGGACCGCGACGTCCAGGTGATGAACGAAGGACCCGGCCACATCCCCATGCATCTCATCAAAGAGAACATGGAGAATCAGCTGGCATGGTGCGACGAGGCTCCGTTTTACACGCTCGGTCCGCTCACGACCGATATCGCCCCAGGCTACGACCACATCACCTCGGCGATCGGCGCGGCGATGATCGGATGGTATGGCACGGCCATGCTCTGCTACGTCACCCCGAAGGAGCACCTCGGACTGCCCAACCGGGATGATGTCAAGGCCGGCGTCATCGCCTACAAGATCGCCGCGCATGCCGCCGATCTTGCGAAGGGCCATCCACGGGCCAGGGAGTGGGACGATGCCCTGTCGAAGGCGCGGTTCGAATTCCGCTGGCAGGACCAGTTCAATCTCGCGCTCGATCCGGTCACGGCGCGTGCGTATCATGACGAGACGCTGCCGGCTGAGGGCGCGAAAGTCGCGCACTTCTGCTCGATGTGCGGGCCGAAGTTCTGCAGCATGGAGCTGACGCAGCAGGTGCGCGACTATGCCCGCGACAAGGGTCTGACTGAAGCTGACGCAACTGCCGCGGGCTTGGAAGAGAAAGCCCTGGAGTTCCGCCGGCGTCCGGAGATTTACGTGCCGGTCGAGCCGGTCAAGTAAAGGCAGATAGTGCAGGGCGCGCCTGCGGCTATACCCGAGCGTGGACATGCAGATCCGAGCGAGGGTATCGGCGTAAGTTCGTGGTGGGGTGGGGCCCCACCGCCAGGGCAAGAATGCCGACGGAGTGAGGAGAACGACTTATGCGACCTGTGATTGGATTGATGTTCGTAGTGCTCGCGACGTCGGTGGCCGCACAATCCTCGAAGCAGGTGTTCGGCCCCAATCCCAACTTGCCGTTCAGCGCCGCGGTCAAGGCCGATGGCCTCATCTACGTCTCGGGCATGATCAACGCCGAGGCCAAGAGCGACGTCAAGGCGCAGACCAAGGCGACGCTCGAAGCCATCGGCGCCACGCTGAAGACGGCTGGATCCAGCCTGACCAACGCTGCGAGCGTGACCGTCTACCTGCGCAACGCGGCGGACTTTGCCGCCATGAACGAGGTCTACTCGACCTACTTCGCGAAGGATCCGCCCGCTCGCACGACCATCGTCGTCAGCCAGCCGCTCGCCAACGCCGACGGGCTCGTCGAGATCTCGGCCATCGCCGTTCCTACCGGCGGCGAGCGTGTCGTCATCCATCCGAAAGACTGGGTTCGGTCGCCCGCGCCCTACAGTTACGGCATCAAGTCCGGCAGCACGCTGTTTCTTTCTGGACTGGTGAGCCGCAACGGGAAGGACAACACCAACGTCAAGGGTGACATCACGGCCCAGACGAAGGTGGTGCTCGACAATGGCGCCGAGATCCTGAAAGAGGCGGGCATGAGCTACGCCGACGTCGTCTCGTCGCGTGTCTACATCACGGATACCGCCGCGTTCCAGGCGATGAACGCCGCATATCGCCCGTACTTCACGGGCGCGCCGCCGGCGCGGCTGACGGTCAAGACCGGCCTGACGAGCCCGGACTATGTGGTGGAGATTGCGATGGTCGCGGTCAAGGACGCCAGTCGGACCGCGATCGCGACGCCCAACGCCGACGGATCACCCGGCAGTGCGAACGCGAATCTGAGTTCGGCCATCCGTGTCGGCAATCGTCTTTACGTGTCTGGCATCACGGGCAACACCCAGACCAACCGCAGCGACGCCAAGGCGCAGACCACCGAAGTGCTGGCACGCGTCGGGCGAACCCTCAAGGCGGCCGGCTTCGACTGGACGAACGTCGTCGACGGCACCGTCTTTCTGGCCGACATGACCACGTTCCAGGCCATGAACGGCGAATATCGTCAGACGATGACGAAAGATCTGCCGGCGCGAGCCACCGTGGGCGCGGCGATGGTCAGTCCGGACATCCTCGTCGAGATGATGTTCACGGCGGTCAAGTAATCTGCAATTGCAGGATTGCAGGATTACAAGAAGGATTGCAGAAGTTTCAGAATGGCATGAAGTGAAGAATCTCGTTAGATCCTTCCCGCAATCCTGCAATCGCGAAATCCTGCAATGTTTATTGCGGGGGAACGATTTGGATGATCGTTGGAAACCGCGCCGGTTCTGCGCCGATCTTCGGGTTGGGGTAGCCTTGCGAGATTTCTGACTGATAGTCCTTGATCGTGACGCTCGGCGGAAACGCCATTGTCTCTTCGCGGAAGCGGCCGATATCGAACTGGTGCGTCGCTGGCGCTTCGAACACCAGCTCACCTCGCTGCTTGAGCACCGTCCGGTAATAGGTGACGAGCGTCACGAACGATCCCGTCGTGCCGAACAGATAGAACCGCTGGCCGCGACCGGCATCGTAGGCAGTGATGAACTGCGATCCCGGGTAGAGCGGAACACCGAGCGTGGCCTCGGTTGGGGCCTGCGTCGAGGGAGCCGGCTGTGTCGCCTGCGGAGCTGGAGCCGGTGGCACGGCGGCCGTTGGCTGGCCCGGCGGAGCTGTCGGCTTCGGAAATGGCTGAGGTGTCGGCGGCGGCTGCATGAGGAGCAACCCCAGGATGACCGTAAACACCAGCATCAGCAGATTATACCCTCGCAAGTCGGCGGTAGATTCCGCCAGCGGCGCGTGCCCGAGCTGCCGGAACCTGTCCCAGCGTCAGAGCGTCAAAATGCGCAGAAGCACCCGGTTTCCTTATCTGCTTCGGAACGACGGTAAACTACGAACATGACGAACACCGTGAAGACCGCCGTGCTCCTGGGAGTCCTGAGCGCGGTGTTTCTCTACCTCGGCGAAGCCCTCGGCGGTTCGCAGGGCCTCGTGATGGGCTTCATCTTCGCGGCCCTCACCAACCTGGGGTCCTATTGGTTCTCCGACAAGATCGTGCTGGCGATGTACGGCGCCCGCGAAGTGGGGCCGGACCATCATTTGTATCAGGTCGTCGGCCGCCTCGCGCAGCGTGCCGGCCTGCCGATGCCTCGCGTCTACATCATTCCGCAAGAGTCGCCGAACGCCTTCGCCACGGGCCGCAATCCTCAGCATGCAGCCGTCGCGGCGACCGAAGGTGTCTTACGACTGCTCGATGACGAAGAGCTCGCCGGGGTCATTGGTCATGAGCTCGCGCACGTGAAGCACCGCGACATTCTCATCAGCTCGGTGGCGGCGACGCTGGCCGCGGCGATCATGATGGTCTCGCGGTTCGCGATGTTTTTTGGCGGGTCCCGCGACGACGATCGCAACGGCAGCAATCCGATTGCGCTGTTCGCCATGATCATCCTGGCGCCGGTCGCGGCCGCCCTCATCCAGGCGGCCATTTCTCGGTCACGCGAATTCGCCGCTGACGCCGGTGGCGCGGCGATCGCCGGGAGCCCGATGGGCCTGGTGAACGCGTTGCGGAAACTGGAGACCTACGGAAAACGTGTGCCCCTCGACGCCAGTCCAGCGACAGCGCACATGTTCATCGTCAAGCCGTTCTCGATGGCGGGTTTCTTCTCACTGTTCAGCACGCACCCGCCGACCGAACGCCGGATCGAGGCTCTCCTGCATCAGTAGCATTGCGGATTGGGGATTGTGGGATTGAGGAATTCTCAGTTCCACAATCCAGAACTTGCGAGATCCGTAACGTCAAGTCCTGCTCACGTCAAATCCCAAAATCCTTCAACCTCAAATCCCGAAGTCGTTCCTGCGGCTTGTCTGCTGCCGTCGGTGTGTCTGCGCTGCCTGCGCCTTCACGACGCGGCAGGCCATGTTGCCGCTGGAGCATCGCGATCATCGCTTTGATTTCGTTGCGATAAGCGTCAGGCGGATACTTCCGCGTGTAGAGCCGTTCGAATCGCGGGCGCATCGCAGGACGTTCGCGTTCCAGAAAGCGCATGAAGTGGGCTCGGGTTGCGTCCTGCAGGTACATCACGTTGCAACCCACGAACCGTGCGCCGTGGTCGGCAATGGCTTTGATGGTACGTTCGAGCTTGGCGCGTGACGACGAGAAGCCAGGGACGACCGGAGCCATCAGAACCCCTGCTGACACGCCGGCGTCGACCAGCTCGCGGACGGCACGCAAGCGCTGGAGTGGATGCGCGGTGCCGGGCTCGAGAGTTCTCCATGCGTCTTCATCCACTGTCGGCACGCTCATATAGACCGCACAGCGCGACGCTCTAGCGACCTCGAGCAGGACATCCGAGTCGCGGACGATCATCGGTCCTTTCGTGACCAGGCTGACCGGTGTTTTCGCCTGCGCCAGGATCTCGAGGCAGGAACGCGTCAGCTTGTAGTGTCCTTCAATCGGTTGATACGGGTCGGTAGCCGTGCCGACCGCGACCAGATCGCGTGTCCATATCGGACGATCGAGCTCGCGTTTCAGCACCGACGCGATGTTGTGCTTCACCAGGATCACCGACGCGAACTCATCGTCGGCATTCATCTCGAATTGAACGTGGTAGCGGCGCGCGAAGCAGTAATGGCAGCCGTGCGTGCAGCCGCGATAGGGATTCAGCGTCCACTTGAACGGCATGCCTTCGACGCCGTTCAGAGCCGAGCGGCAGCGGACCTCCTGGTAGCGGGCGGCGTCCGCGCGCCGCTGGGCTTCGGTAAGCGCCTCGGTTCCCCCGATCCGGACGGTGTTCGCGACATCCCGTAGAGTTGGCTTTCTCGGTCCGAGGTCGAAAAGCAGGGGCTGATCCATGGGTCAAACCGACTGATTCGCTTTTTGTTCGCTGTCAGTCTGCCGGTCCGGGCCGCAGGTTGTCAAGCGGAGCTGTTGCGGGGGGCGAGCACAGCGGCAATCGCGCAGCAGAGCGCGCCGACGACGAAAAAGTAGTAGTTGCAGAAGGCTTTCGAGCCCATCGCGAAGGTGGCGAACGAAGCCAGGGCCAACCCGCCGACGAAGCCGGCCGCCGTGTTGGGCAGGCACGTCAGCACGAAGGCAAGCGCGATTACTGCGGTGGCGCCGGCCCAGATGAAGGATCCCTCGCCCCACCCGGCCCGTGCCGCCCAGCTCACGAAACTGAGCGAGTCGATTCTGAACGGCTCTCTGGTCTGCAGGAGGATGACTGTGTCCATGAAAGCTCGCACGTTCCAGAAGAGGAACGGTAGCGTCACCGCGCCTGCGGAAATGGCCGCCCGCGTCACGAACGGTTTCCACCCGTCGCGCTGAGTCGATCCGAACTTGAACAACAAAGGCGCGGCGAGGCCCAGGTACTGTTTGGTCACGGTCAGCAGCCCTGCGATCCACGGCGTCCAGCTCGGTCTCCGGATCATGGCCCATGTCGTCGCTGCCAGCATCAGCACCGCGATGGGTTCGGTCCAGCCCTGTTCGAGCACGAAGAAGACCCGTGGCGTTGTCAGAAGCAGGACAGCCGCCAGCTGCGACAGGACTGAAGCCCCGGTAAAGCCGATGAGCGCGGCGGCGGCGACCAGGGCAGCGAGCTCCGCATAGCGATAGTCTTTGAAGATCAGTTGCCCGGGTGCGGCGACGAGCAGGCTCAATGGCGGATAGGGATAACCGAAGAGCACGCGATCGCCGGCGACCGCTTCCGGATTGTAGAAGCCCGAGTTCTGACCGTAGATGTTTCTAAAGGTGATGCGGTACGGATTGCGACCGCGCCCTAGCGCACGGAGTGCAGTCTGGTGAACTTCGACGACGTCGATCTTGGGGTTCGGCGAGGCTTTGAGCATCCACACGCCGAGCGCCAGATTCAAGGCGAGCACCGCCGGAAACCACCAACGCGCGATCTGACGCAGCCCGCTGGCGCCGATTCCGACGAGGGCACCCTCGAGCGCGATGCCGGCGGCGAAGACCTCGAGCCTGGCGCCAGGTTCGAGGTACATGCCGGGATTGGCTCTGAAGAGGACGGCCAGTTGCAGAACGATGCCGGCGGTGAGCACCACCCGCATGAGCCAACCGGTGGAGTGCTCGACCGAGTTGCGGGGCATCATCGCCACGCCGCCGAGGGTCAAGACCAGCGCGACCGACAGCGTCCGCAGGGCTCGCGGCTCGTAGAATCCGTCGGCGATTTGCAGCGACACGCCGAGCGTCACCGCCGCGAGCGCCAGCGCAATCGCCGCCGCGACGGGAGAACGCGACAGGCCGGGAATCACGGAGCGATAGCGTATCACCGCGATCCGGTGGCGTCTGCCGCGTCCGACGATGTCGCTCGCGGTTCGGAGCCGTCCAGATTCAAGAGAAACAGGGTGGCCTCACCAGCCGGGTCGCGGTAGGTGCCAAAGGGTTTCAGCCGCGGTTCCGCGGCCATCTTCAGCAGCAGCTCGTTGTACTGACCAGCGCCGAAGAACTCGCGATGCACGATGATGTAGCGAACGTTCAGTCGCCCAAGCCGCGCCAGTGACTCGTCGTCCGGGAAGGTTTCCATCCGATTCGCGGTCTCGGCATAGACGTGTGGAAAGTACCCGCTGTACCCGTTCACCAGCGGGTGCCAGTGGGTGGACGACCAGAACGCGTACACCGCCTCCTGTCCTGGCAGGGACGACAGCGTCGGCATCGGCAACTCGAGGACGACGCCGGGACCGATACCTCGTATCGCTCGGTAGACGTCGTAGGCGGCTGGATTGGGCCGAGACACCCCCGACAAGAACGCTGGGCTGTTCGAAGACTCCACAGTGACGAGCAAAAGCGCGATCGCGGCAACGCCGGCCATTCTCGACGGCTCACCGCGGCCAAAGCGATCCTGGAGCGCCAGTACGCCTACGGCGGCGAGCACCGCGAGCGCGCATTGCGCAACGATGGCAAAGCGGGCGGGAGCGCGCAGACCGTTCAGCACAGGCAGACGCGAAAAGAGCCACGAGTACAGATATCCATTCAGTCCGAACGACAACTCGATCGTGACGAGCGCCATGACGAGGTACAGCCACGTTTCACGTTTCTGGCGGCGCATGAGCGCACAACCGGCGAGCACAATCGCCATGAGGCCTGGAAACAGACGGCGCTCGTCGCCGCCCCAGATCTTTGCGGTCCATCCCCACAGCCGGTTCAGCTCAGGGGCGACGAGATAGTCGGTTGGCCAGGCGCTGAACTGCGTGACGTCATATGAGTCACGCCCGCCAAGCGTTCGGGCGTTTTCGAGGTAGGGAAGCGCATAGGGGACGGTCAGGACTGCGGCGACCAGCGCGCCGGCCGCAAGAGTCTTCCAAGCCGCTAGTGTCTCGCGCGGCGCCATCAGCGCCTGCGTCAGCACCAGGAGGCCTGCTGCTATCGACAGGAACACGCCGTAGTACACGCACGAGATCATCTGCAGCCACAGAAACAGCCCGCCGAGCGCACCGAGTCGCCACGAGCGTTCGGCGAGCGCTCGATGGAGGGCCCAGAGCGTGAGCGGCATCCACATCGCCCATTGCAGCTCCAGGTGCATGAAGTGCTCGATGCGGTACGGCGCCATGGCAAAGATCCCCGAGGCGACGAGCGCAGGACCAATTCGCCCCGTGAGATAGCGGGCGAGGACGAACATCGCGAGGCCGCTTCCGGCAAAGCCGACCAAGAGCAGGAGGTTGTAGACGACGATCGGCGAAACGCCAGCCCACAGCAGCGGCGCCGCCAGCAAACCCTGAAGGAGCGTGGCATCGGAATAGGCCAGCGTGCCAGTCGACGGGTAGAAGATATTGGCGTCGAAGAGGCTGCGCGGCGCCGAGCTCAGCGCGTGCGCGATCCACATCAGCCGCCACGTACTGAAGTACGAGTCGACGTGAGAGGCGAAGCGGTTGCCCATGTACAGGCTCTGCGGCCAGGTCACGAACACCGTCATTGCCAACACCGCCGGACCCGCGACCAGCCATGTGGGCGGCCTGCGGCCGGACCGCCAGGATGTAGTGGGGTCGCCTGTCATGAGTCGGCCGTCGCCCTTTGCCGCCAGTAAGCCAGCAGGTCGTCCAGCGTCCGGTCCAGTGGAATTCGCGGCGACCACCCGAGCTCGTCTCGGATGCGGCTCGCGTCGCCGAGCACGACCGGTTGATCGCTCGGGCGCAGCCGCGCGTGATCGGTTCGAACGGCGATCGGCACACGCGCGCGCGCCAGCAGCATCTCCAGGAGATCACGGATGACGACCGTTCGGCCGGAGCACACGTTGTAGGCGCGGCCGTGCTGGCCGGCGTCGGCGATCAGTCGATACGCGCGTACCGTGTCCCGCACGTCGGTAAGGTCGCGTCGAGCCTCGAGATTGCCGACGGCGATCTCGGGCCGGAACCGGCCGGCTTCGATGTCGGCGATGCGCCGTGCGAAGTCCGCGGCCACGAAACCTGGCATCTGGCGCGGGCCGAAATGGTTGAAGGCGCGCGCGATCGACACATGAAGCGGCGCCGTGTCATCGCTCGCCACCAGCTCCTGTGCCAGCTTGCTGACGGCGTACGGACTGAGCGGACCAATCACGGCATCTTCCCGCAGCGGCTCGGATGACGCGCTGTAGACCATCGCGGATCCGGCGACCACGAGACGAATCGGCCGGCGCAGTGATAACAGGGCCGCCACGAGATGCTGCGTGGCCCGGACGTTCACGGCTAACGTGGCCTCCGTCGTCGTCCACGAATCGCCGACGTGGGATGCGCCGGCGCAGTGGTAGACCACGTCCGGCTCGAGACGATGGATGGCCTCGCGGACACCCACGCGATCCAGGAGGTCGACTCCCGACCAGACCACACCGGGCACCTCTCGAGGCGCACGTCCGCCCGGCCGATGCCACGCCGTCACCGGCATACGTTCGGCAGCAAGCAGATCGATGAGATGACTGCCGGCGAATCCCGCCGCGCCAGTGACCAGAGTTGCAGCTGGCATGTGACTGCTGACGATTAGTGTGGGACGCCGCTCATGGCGCCGTTGAACGGCGAGAAGCTGCCGAGGCCGGCCAGCGTGAACGAGAGGAAGAACCGATGATCAGGGGGCAGAGCGACTCCGGCGAAGGCGTAAGTCTGGTACTCCAGGGCCAGACCGCAGCACTGCGCATTATAGAAGCCGGATAGCCGTTGCTGCACCATGCCGGACCGGAGGATGTCGTAGTTGAAGGCGTAATTGACTCCATACCGATTGTCGAGTGTATGCGCAGTCGTGGCGACGCCGATGTCGTGATTGAGAAATTCGGGATCGTTGAAGCCGCTGAGCTCGGCAATGTAGAAGCGCTTGGTCCACCCCAGTAGCGTCTGGATGCGGCTGTTCCAGCTGTAGTTGGTGTTGATCGACAACGTCCGGAATTCCTTGTATTTGCTGTCGAACTCGGCGCGGACCGTGGCGTTGAAGATGTTCGTGGGTGTTGCCCGTACTGCCAGAGAGATCGGCGAGAAATTGTTCGGCTCGGCCGCCCCGAAGCTGGTCTGATACCGCAGGTCGAATTGCGACGCGGTTGGTGACGTGTAGTACGTCTGTCCGAGCTCGACGCTCAGGATCTCCTGCGCCGCGCTTGGCCGACCTTCAACGGCATGGCGTTTGGCGTAGAAGCGGTTGTTGATGCCGTAGGTGTAGTTGGTCGTGTTGCCGACGATCGTGTCGTAGGCGTCGATGACGACGACCTGGTCGAAGTTATCGATGGATGTGGTCCGCTGAACGTTGAGAAACGGCTCGATCGTGTGCTTGAAGCGCTCAGCGTATCCGTTATCCGGCGTGTTGAAGATGCGCGTGAACACCGGGCCGACGAACTGCGCCTGCATCGTGTAGTACTGGCGGTTCAGGTCTTCGTCGACGATGGTCTTGGTGCCGTCCGGCGCGATCTGATAGCTGCGCGTATAGAACGTGTCACGCCAGCTCAGCGACGAGTTGATGGTGAGCCATTGCCAGCGTTTGAACGGATACCGCACCTGTGGCGTGACGTCGAATCGCGACAAGCTGGTGTCGTTGATCTTCAGCCCACTCTGAGTGTTGTAGCGATCGAGATGGGCGATTTCCGTGTTGGCGGAGAAATAGAGCGGCGCGTCGGCGAACAACGGCCGCTCGTTGCGCGAAATCGACACCCGCGGGGTGTTCCCCTGCACGCCTGACTGGTCCGTGTTGTAGAAGTATTCGCTGCGGTCGAACGTGCCGTTCACCGAGAGCTGCCGCCAGGCGCCGATGACGTTCGCGCCGTAGGTGCGCGAGCTTCGCGACGCGTCGTAAACATTGGTGTTGAACGACTGATTCACTCTGACGTCCGAGAAGTAATCGGCTCGCGCGCGAAGCCGCATGCGGCCCGGCAGCAACTGGTTCGCGACCCCGCGAACCTCGTACGCCCGGCTCACGGTGGACGACGTGGTGGAGGAGGTGACCTCGCCCTGGTTGAGGAGGTGGGCTGACACCGTGCCGTCAGAGCCGCCGCCCATGTTGTAGCGGTACTCGCTGCCGTAGCCCTGACCCGCCTGCGAGTACCACTCGTGCATGAAGGTCGCGTCCTGACTGCGGCTGATGGCCCAGAAGAACGCGTTGTGAATCGCCTGACCGCGCAGCGATGAATAGCCGTAGGTGGGAAGCAGGATGCCGGTGGCGCGGTCTTCGTCATTCGTCGGGTAGTACAACCACGGGACGTAGAGGAGCGGCACGCCCTTCACGTTGAAGACGGCATTTCGAAGCACTGTGTAGTGATCGATGTTGAGCACGACGGTGTCGGCGTGCAGGTTCCAGCGCGGGGTGGGCTGCACGCAGGTCGAGAAGCCGCCGTTGGTGATCCGGTAGCGGCGCGGCCCAATCTTCTCCACGACTTCGCCGAAAAAGTACACGTCGGTATCGGTGCTCGAGGTCAGCGTCGGCGCGATGAAAGCGCCCATGGCGCCGACCGGCCGCCGCGGTGGCTGGATGTTCGCGATGCCGCTCGCTCCGTAGAACGTGCCGAGGCGCGTCTTCACGTTGAAGTCGGCCCGGTCCGCCGCGATGCGGTTGGTGCCCTGCGTGAACACGACGTTGCCGGTAGCGATGGCGCGATCCTGATCCGAGAAATACTCGACCTCGTCGGCGTCGAGGCGCATGTCTTTCTGCTCGAGGACCACATTGCCGACGAGCTTGA
>Ga0111538_10011159_pt1 | contig 11929 bp, 13 predicted proteins | sample SoiMethybrSBSTD1_FD_79669 | JGI IMG/M metagenome (GOLD analysis project Ga0111538, IMG submission 79669) | Bulk soil microbial communities from a Populus tree surrounding site in Tennessee, USA - Soil MetaG P. TD hybrid SBSTD1 (version 2)... | ecosystem: Environmental > Terrestrial > Soil >...
AGAGAACCGGGTTCGGATCGTGGATCGCCTCGATGAGGAGCCCCTTCGCATCCGCCGGCGTGGCCGGGCAGACGACCTTCAGCCCGGGGATGTGCGCAAAGCTCGACTCGGGATTCTGCGAGTGGAAGGGCCCGCCCGAGAAGCCGCCGCCGGAGGGGAGCCGGACCGTGATCGGCACCGGGGTCCCCGCGCGGTAGCGCTGCTTCGCCGCGACGGTGACCAGGTGGTCCCAGGCGCACGAGATGAAGTCCGCGAACTGCATCTCGGCGACCGGGCGCATGCCCATGATCGCGGCGCCGGTGCAGCCGCCAACGATCGCGGTCTCGGAGAGTGGCGCGTCGATCACGCGCCAGGGGCCGAACTCCTCCTGGAAGCCCTGCGTTACCTTGAAGGCCCCGCCGTAGACGCCGACGTCCTCGCCGATGATGAAGACGCGCTTGTCGCGCTGCATCTCCGAGCGAAGCCCGTCGGAGATTGCCTGCAGATACGTCTTTACGGCCACGGCGCTATTTGTGGTGGGGAGTCTCGAGGTCTTCCGGAGTGGCGTACACGCCGTCGAGGAGGGTGTCGAGGTCCGGCATCGGGCTTTCGTCGGCGCGTTGCACCGAGTCGTTCAGGATCTTCTTGACGTACCCGCGGATCTCGTCCTCCTCCTCGTCCGTGAAGTCGGCGTTCTCGCGAAGCCAGGTGCGGTAGCGCTCGAGCGGGTCGCGCTTTGCCCACTCCTCGAACATCTCCTTCGGGACGTAGGACGCGTCGTCGTGGACGGCGTGCCCTTCCATCCGAAGCGTGAGGCACTCGATCAGGGTTGGGCCACCGCCCTCGCGCGCCTTCTCGATCGCCGCCTTGGCCTCGCGGTAGACCGCGAGAACGTCGGTGCCGTCGACGACGACTCCGTCGAAGCCGTACGCCTTGGCGCGGTCGGCGAGGTGCTCGCAGGCGTACTCGAGATGGGTCGGAGTCGAGTAGGCCCACTGGTTGTTGTCGCAGATGAACACGACCGGGAGGCGACGGACGCCGGCGAAGTTCATCCCTTCGTGGGTGTCGCCGCGCGCGGAGGCGCCTTCGCCGAACCAGGTGAGCGCGACGCGCTTCTCCTCGCGGATGCGGAAGGCGAGCGCGCAGCCGACTGCGACCGGCAGCATCGCGGGCAGGTGGCTGACCATGGCGATCAGCCCGAGGCGGTCGTCGGCCATGTGGACATTTCCGTCCTTGCCCTTGGTCGGCCCGTCGGCGCGGCCCATGAACTGGGCGAAGATCCGCCACGGCTCGACTCCGCGGACGATGTGCACGCCCATGTCGCGATGGAGCGGCGTGCCCACGTCCTCCGGGCCCATCGCGGTCGCGATGCCGACCGACGCGGCTTCGTTTCCGCGGCCGGTGTAGAAGCTTCCGGGGATCTTCCCCTGCTTGTAGAGGATGTGGCCGCGCTCCTCGATCCCGCGGGTGAGGAGCATGTGACGGTAGATCCCGAGCAGGTCCTCGCGGTCGAGGCCCGCCTCCTTGATCTCCGTCAAAGAGCTGACTGGCTCTGCTTCCCTGGCAACGGCCATGCCGGATCGAACTGTAGCCGTTCCCTTAGGCTGAAAGTGTGGGCAAGGCCTCCGACTGGCTTCGGGAGGAGCGGCGCAAGACCCTCGGCGACTGGGTCTCGTTCTGCCTCGCCTGTGGGCACGCGCAACGCTACTTCGAGGAGCTCGAGGCGGAGCTGCCAGCGTCGTGCCCGGCGTGCGGCGGCGAGATGCGGGCGCGCTGCCCCGAATGCGGCGCGCGCTTCTCGTCCGCCTTTGCGGTCGAGTGCGAGGCGTGTGGTGGCGCCCTGCGCCCGCCCGAGGCGTTCGGCGGGCCGATCCGCAAGCCGGGCCGCTAGGTCCCTGTGATCTCGGAGAAGCGGATGAGCGTGACCACGTCCTCTTCGGTCACGTCACGGTTGTAGAGGTGCCCGAGGAAGCTCGCCATGTCCTCCGGGCGGCGGATCTCCGGGTTGTCGTGCTCGATCTCCCGCGGTGAGAGCTCCATCAGCCGCTTCACCTCGACCTTGTCGATGACGGCGTCGAAGATCTTCTCGCGCGGCCCGTAGCGCTGGCCGACGAGGATCTGCACGACCATGCCCTTCCTGTACTTGCCGGACTTGTCGCCGAGGCGGATGGTGGCAGTCTTCCGCCTGCTCCGCAGCTGGTCGGCGACGATGGACGAGTAGAAGTTGAGCGCGTACATGGAGCTGGGATCGAGCCGCACGAGGCCGCCGCATCATACGGCCCGTTCGCCGATTAGTTGAAGAGCCTTCGCGGCCATCTCGCGCTCGCCCTTGTACGTGAGGAGGCGCGGGGCCTGCTCCAGCGGGAGCCAGCGTGCCTCCGCGACCTCGTGACGGAACTCGTCCGTGATGTCGCCGAGTCGTCCCGCGGAGTAGCGGACGAGGTAGAAGCTGACGATCTTGAACACGCGCTCGCCCTCCCAGACGTAGACGTAGCGGACGTCGCCGAGCTTCTCGACGAGACGACCGCGGACCCCCGTTTCCTCCGTCACCTCGCGGAGTGCGGTGTCGGCCGGCGGCTCGCCGTCTCCGACGAGGCCTTTCGGCAGAGCCCAGACCTTCTCGCGCCCGCCGGGCCGGATCGCGGCCATGTGCCAGGCGCCGCGGATGCGGCGGACGACCACACCGCCTGCGGAGAACTCTCGCCGCACGAGGTGAAGCTAGCATCGGCCACGTGCGCCGCCTGCTCCTGCTCGTCTGCGTGGTCATCTTCGTCGAGACGATGCTGTACTCGGCGCTTGTCCCGCTTCTTCCGCACTACAGGGACGAGTTCGGGCTCTCGAAGTCGGCCGCCGGCCTCCTTGTCGCGGCCTACGCGGCGGGAGCCCTGGCCGCTGCGTTGCCCGGCGGAATCGCGGCCGCCCGTTACGGTCCTCGACGCGCCATGCTCATCGGCATCGCGCTCATGGGCATCGCGAGCCTCGCCTTCGGCTTTGCCGGCGACGCCTGGACGCTTGGAATCTCGCGCTTCGCACAGGGCGTGGGCGGCTCGCTCGCCTGGGCGGGTGCACTCACCTGGCTCATCGCCGCCTCGCCCGTCACCCGGCGAGGGGAGATGCTGGGGACGGCGGTCGGCTCTGCGATCTTCGGGGCCCTGTTCGGGCCCGCGATCGGCGCCTTCGCGGACCACGTCGGGCCGCGCGAGGTGTTCGTCGGGCTGGCCGGCCTGACCGTCGTGCTCGGTGTGTGGACGCTGCGGACGCCGGGCGTCGCCGCCGAGCCGCCGCGTCCCGGGGCGATCAGGCGCGCGCTTCGGAATGTCGAGATCCGCCAGGCGCTCTGGCTCATGAGCGTTCCGGCGCTCGTCTTCGGGATCGTGGGCGTCCTCATCCCTCTCAAGCTCGACCAGGCCGGCTGGAGCGCGACGGCGATCGCGATCGCCTGGGTCGTCTCGGCGGCGATCGAGATGGTGATCGCGCCGCTCATCGGCCGCGTCTCGGACCGCCGCGGCCGTCTCCTCCCACTCCGCGTCGCGCTGATGGGTGCAATCGCCGTGCTCGTCGGCTTTGCCTTCGCCAACCGGCCCGCCGTGATCGTCCCCATCCTCATCGTCTCGGGGATCACCTTCGGCGGCTTCTGGGCGCCCGCAATGGCGCTCCTCTCCGATGCGGCCGATCGCATCGGCCTCGCGCAGGGGCTTGCGTTCGGGCTCATGAACATGGCGTGGGGCGCGGGGAACGCGCTCGGGCCCGCGATCGGCGGGGCGATTGCCGACGCCGCCGGGGACGCCGTCCCCTTCCTCATCATGGCGGTCTTCTGCGCGGCCACCCTCGCGAGTCTCGGCGTCGCTGGCACTCGGCGCATTCGAGTGCCGGAAAGTCCTTGATCCGCTCCTCCGAGATGCGCTAGCATGGTCTCTGGCACTCCGCACCGGAGAGTGCCAAGTTCTTACAGTCAGACAGCTGCAACGCAAGGAGGAACGCTGAATGGACCTGCAGCCACTGGGTGATCGGCTGATCGTCGAGGCCCTCGAGGAGGAAGAGACCACCTCGAGCGGGATCGTCCTGCCGGACACCGCGAAAGAGAAGCCCCAGCGCGGCCGTGTGCTCGCTGTCGGCCCCGGCTCACGGGACGAGGGCGGCAACTACATCGCGATGGACGTCGTCGAGGGCGACGAGGTCATCTACTCGAAGTACGGCGGCACCGAGATCCGGCTCGGCAGTGACGACTATCTGATCCTGCGCGAGTCCGACATCCTCGCCAAGGTGGTCACGACCAGCAAGAAGGGCTCGAAGAAGAAGGAGATGGCAGGCGCAGCCGCTTAAGGCCCCTGCCGGAAAACCAACGGAGGAAAGCTGAATGGCACACAAGGAAATCCTGTTCAACGAGGAGGCGCGGCGCGCTCTCGAGCGCGGTGTGAACGTCCTCGCCGACGCGGTCAAGGTCACTCTTGGCCCCAAGGGTCGGTACGTCGTGCTCGACAAGAAGTTCGGCGCACCGACGATCACGAACGACGGCGTCACGATCGCCCGTGAGATCGAGGTCGAGGACGTCTTCGAGAACCAGGGCGCACAGCTCGTGCGCGAGGTCGCGACGGAGACCAACGACAAGGCCGGCGACGGCACGACGACCGCGACCATCCTTGCCCAGGCAATCGTGCGCGAGGGACTCAAGAACGTAGCCGCGGGCGCGAACCCGATGGGACTCAAGCGCGGGATCGAGACAGCCGTCGAGGCCGTCGTCGAGAACCTCCAGAGCCAGTCGAAGGAGATCTCCGGCAAGGAGGACATCGCCCGTGTCGCCACGATCTCATCGCGCGAGCGCGAGATCGGCGACGTCATCGCCGACGCGATCGAGAAGGTCGGTAAGGACGGTGTCGTGAACGTCGAGGAGGGCCAGACGCTCGGCCTCGAGCTCGAGTTCACCGAGGGCATGCAGTTCGACAAGGGCTACCTGTCCCCCTACATGGTCACGGACGCCGAGCGCATGGAAGCGGTGCTCGACGATCCGTATGTTCTCATCGCCAATCAGAAGATCGGCGCGGTCAAGGACCTCCTGCCTGTGCTCGAGCAGGTCATCCAGGCCGGCCGTCCGCTCCTCATTGTGGCCGAGGACGTCGAGGGCGAGTCGCTGGCCACCATCGTCGTCAACAAGCTGCGTGGCACCTTCCAGGCCGTCGCCGTCAAGGCGCCGGGCTTCGGTGACCGCCGCAAGCGCATGCTGGAGGACATCGCCATCCTCACCAGCGGGGAAGTCATCACCGAGGAGATGGGCCTCAAGCTCGAGAACACGAAGCTCTCGCAGCTGGGCCACGCCCGCCGGATCGTCATCGACAAGGATTCGACCACGATCATCGACGGTGCCGGCAAGTCCGACGCGATCAAGGGCCGGATCAAGCAGCTGAAGGCCGAGATCGAGAACACCGACTCGGATTTCGACCGCGAGAAGCTCCAGGAGCGCCTCGCGAAGCTGTCCGGCGGCGTCGCCGTCGTCAAGGTCGGCGCTTCGACCGAGACGGAGATGAAGGAGAAGAAGCACCGGGTCGAGGACGCGCTCGAGGCGACTCGAGCCGCCCTCGAGGAGGGGATCGTCCCCGGCGGCGGCGTCGCGCTCATGAACGCCGTCGCGGCGATCAAGCTCGACTCCTATGAGGGCGACGAGCGGACCGGTGCCAGCATCGTCTCGCGTTCCCTCGAGGAGCCGATTCGGCAGCTCGCGGACAACGCGGGTCTCGAAGGCTCAGTCGTCGTCGACACGATCCACCGAGGCACAAAGGGCCACGGTCTCAACGTCGACACCGGTGTCTACGAGGATCTCGTGAAGGCCGGGATCATCGACCCGACCAAGGTCACGCGCCTCGCGCTCCAGAACGCCGCCTCGATTGCGAAGAACATCCTCACCACTGAGGCCGTCGTGGCGGAGGCGCCTGAGAAGCAGCCCGCAATGGCCGGCGGCGGTATGCCGGACATGGGCGGGATGATGTAAGAAGCCGAAAAGCTTCTGGCAAGACGAAAGGGGCGCCTCGCGGCGCCCCTTTTCTTTGCGTTCATCGAATCCTTACATCACCCCGGGTCGCTCTCCCCGAGCAGAAGGCGTACTCTCTCCGCGTCAAGCCGGGAAACGGGAAAGGGGAGAAAAGATGAGAAGACTCGGCCTCTTGGCAGCTGCGTCCGCAGCGCTCGTCGTTGCGATGGCCGGTGCGGCCGGCGCCGTCAACGAGAAGGACGGCAGCGAGCTCAACGCTTTCGACAAGCTCGGGCCCAGCGTCATCGCCAGCGACTCGGGAATCTCGAGCGGGCTCACGAAGACCGGCCGGTTTTCAAAAGTCCAGATCGCCGCGTATCGCTGCGAGAGCGCAGGGAACCCCGCGATCTCCGTCGACATGAGCTGTAACGACCCGCAGCCGTACGGGCAAGATTGGAATCCCGACAACGAGATCCCGATCGCGGTCGATCCGCAGGATCCCGATCACCTTCTGTCGGGATCGAACGACTACTACTACCGCTTCAACAACTCAACAGGCACGCGGCACGTGATCGTCCCGACGGGGTTCTTCACCTCGTTCGACGGCGGCGCTAGCTGGATCGACGGGAACATCCCGTTCAGCTCCGGCAACGGCGCGGGCGATCCCGCTCCGGCCTTTGTAACCGATCCGCTCTCGTCTTCGGTCAACGGGCCCTACGCTCTCATGGCTCAGCTGGAGAACGTCGGCCCGAACACGGGCTGCTGTGTCGCCCAGGGCAATGTCACGGTCAGCCGCTCGGCAGATGGAGGCGCGCACTGGCAGCGTCCTGTCCTGGTCTTCAAGGGCCACGGCACCGGCATCGGCCCGGCCAACGGGGCAGTGTTCTTCGACAAGGAATGGATCACCGCCGACAACTATCCTGACTCGCCGTTCTACGGACGGATCTACGTCACTGCGAGCAAGTTCGTCAATGGCCCCCATGGGGCGTACTTTCGCTCGCCGATCGTCATCAGCCACTCCGACGACGGCGGGGCGACCTGGTCGCCCGCCCAGGTCATCTCGGGCTCGAACGCAGACTGCACTTTCCAGTCTGACGGGAGAAACGAGACGACGTGTGACGAGGATCAGTTCTCGTATCCCGAAGTCGCCTCGGACGGCACGCTCTACGTGCACTTCCTGAACTCGCAGAACGACGCCGCGTGGGAGGTCGAGGGGGACTTCGACGAGCAGATCATGGTCGTCAAGTCGACCGACGGAGGGGAGTCGTTCGGCGATCCCATCGCCGCCGCGCAGCTCGAGGACGGCTTCAGCGACACGCCGTACTCGGCCGTCGGCGACCAGACCGTCTATGGCCACCAGATGCGCTGGGCGTCCGCCGGCAACATCTCGGTGAACCCCCAGGACCCGCTTGACGTCACGGTCGTCTGGAGCGACCGCGGGACTGCGAATCCCAACGCGACCCAGGGGTGCGTCGACAACGCTCCCGGCGATCCGCCGGACTACGACCCGTGCGGCGCGGGCCCAGGCTCGGACCTGAACATCTACTTCTCGCAGTCGACTGATGGCGGCGAGACGTGGACGGGCCGCCAGCTTCTGGACGGAACCACGGGCAATGGTTGGTATCCGTGGGCCGATCACAAGCCTGACGGCACCATCGTTGTCGCGTGGGACCAGGATCACGGCGCCGCTCCTGCGGACACGTTCAACCACGTGCTCAAGGTCGGTGGCAGTGCTCCCACGGTCCTCGCACCGAACACGTCCGAGGGTCGGACGGCGACGGAGAACCCCGACGTTTCCGTGACCCACTGGGCCGGCCAGTACGTCCCGCCGGACCTTTGGCCCCGCGTCTGCGGCCCCGCCGGGTACACCGATCCGCCGGTCGTCGACGCTGAAGGGAAGGACTGCAACATCTTCGACGGCGACTACACAGGCCTCGCGGTAGGTTCCGACGGTTCGATCAACGTGACCTGGACGGGTCTCAACCGCTGGGCGACGTCGCCGCAGCTCGACCCCTACACGGGTGGTCAGCATGACGGCTACGCGCAGGACGCGATGTTCGCGCGTCGCTGAGCCTCGATGAAAGGAAAGAAAAAAGGGGCGCCTTTCGGCGCCCCTTTTTGCTCCTTGTCTTGGCGGAGCCGACAGGAGAGCAGAGACCCAATCCTTACACTGGAGACGTGAGCGTCGCGTTGAACGGGCAGCCGGTCGGGATCGATCGCGGCTACGTCGAGGTGGCGGGCCCGCAGGCCGAGGACTTTCTCGAGCGCATGCTGTCGAACGAGGTCGCTTCCCTCGAGCAGGGGGAGGCGAGGGCCGCGCTTCTCCTGTCGGCGAAAGGCCGGATCATCGCTCCGCTCCGTGTGGTGCGAACGGGATCCGAGGAGTTCGTGCTCGTCACGGATGCCTCTAAGCTCGCGGAGGCCGTCGTCGCCTCGCTGCGCGCGGCGCGTTTCGCCTCCAGGTGCGAGATCGACCTGCGCCCATGGGTAGGGTTCGTGCAGCTCGCGGGCGATCCCGAGCCACGCGCATTTCGGACGGATGACTACGGCACCGAAGCCTGGGAGTCGTGGCGGGAGACTGGCTCACTCGCGGAGGCGCAAAGCCCTGAGGCCCTCGAAGCGCTGCGCGTCGCGGCCGGAACACCCGCCTGGGGGAAGGAGCTCGACGAGACGGTCCTCCCGGCCGAAGCAGGGCTCGACGAGACCCACATCTCGTTCACCAAGGGCTGCTTCCCCGGCCAAGAGCCGATCGCGCGGCTGCGGCACCGCGGCCACGTCAACCGCCGTCTGCGCACGCTCGAGGTCCCGGCGGCGAAGGTCGGCGACGAGATCGTCTGGAACGACAAGGTGGTCGGACGTGTGACGAGCGCCGTCGAGGGCCGCGCCCTCGGCTATGTGCGCACCGAGGTGCCGGAGGACGGGGTCCTGGTCATCGGTGGCTCGCAGGCGAAAATGCGCCCGGCATGATTCGAACATGCGACCTCTGCCTCCGCAGGGCAGCGCTCTATCCCCTGAGCTACGGGCGCGGGGCTAGGCGACCAGTGTAGCCGCGCTCGTCAGGCGCCCGAGCCGAGCGACGCGATCACGTAATCCACGCGGCCTTCGCGGACGAACTCCCACATCCGCGGCCCGCCGACTCCGGCGCGGCGGTCGAGGAACGCGTTCAGCGCGGAGTTGTCCATCCCGGCTTCGCGGGCGGCGGAGAGGAGGTGCTCGACGGCCGGAAGGGGCTCGCCGTCGGGGCCGAACTGCCAGGCGGGATAAACATGCTCGAAGCCCCCGTCTCTGGGGACGCCGAAGAGCTCACCGGCGCGGCGGCGAGCCTCGATGCGGGCCGGGTCGGCGCCGAGGCGCGCCGCCAGCCAGGAAGTCGTGAAGGAGTTGGAGTCCGATCGCATGGAGTTGCACTACGGGCGGCCCGCTGGGCGAGCCGCCCGTGACGTGGACTCAGTTTGACGCATCAGGCGGCGGCAGTCGCAGCCTGCGGAGCCGCCGAAGCGGGAACGTACTGGGGCGTGTAGCCGACCAGGCGGCCCATCGCGGCGCCGGCGGAGAGTGCGGCCTTCTGGATGGCGCCGGGGACATGCGGGGCGCGGACGTCGTCGAAGTACTCATTGGCAATGACGGCCATGCGTACCGGATTCGGCATCCCCTTCTTGTTCGTCTTGCCGTCAGCGGCGAGGGCGAACATGGTCTCGAGGAAGGACTCGAACTCGAGCGCGGGGCTGACCTTGGCGGTGAAGCGAGCCTCGTCGGCGCCGACGTTCTTGAAGCGGTGGATCGTGCCCGGCTCGACGGTGACCGAGTCGCCCTCGCGGACCACGATCTTGTGGCCGTCCTTCCGGAACTCGACCGAGCCGCTCTGGATCTCGAACTCCTCGGTCTGGTACGGGTGCACGTGGCTGGCGACGCCGCCGCCGGGAGCGACCGCGGCCTCGATCAGCACGTACTCGCCGCCGGTGTCGCGCGAGGTCTTGTGGAACGTGATGCGCTCGCCGGTGACGGGATTCTCGATTGTCTGGCCGGTGGAAATCATTTCGGGTTCCTCCTCGTGCCTTGGGGGTCGTGCTTGACTCGCTCAATCTCGCGCCTCGTGGCCTTCCTGACGATGGAGGCACCCTGCGTCTTCCAGTGCGGCTGGCCGCGTCGGCCGGGGTGGGGGTAACGCGAGGCCGCTAGTGTGGCTAGGTGCGCATCTGCTCTCTCGTCCCGGGCGCCACCGAGGTGCTTTTCGCGCTTGGCTTGGGGGAAAGCGTCGTCGGCGTCACCCACGAGTGCGACTGGCCGCACGAGGCGGAGTCGCGCCCGCGGGTCACGGCCTCCCACCTTCAGAGCGGCGACCTTTCGAGCGCCGAGATCGACGCGGCGGTTGCCGAGGCCGCCCGCGAAGGGAAGGCGCTCTACGCGGTCGACGAGGGAGTATGGGAGGACATCCAGGCGGACGTCGTCGTCGCGCAGGAGCTCTGCGAGGTCTGCGCGGTCTCGGCCGGCGAAGTGCGCCGGCTGGACGTCGAAGTGATCGACTACTCGCCGGCGACGCTGGACGGCGTGCTCGGTCACATCACCGGGCTCGGGTGGAGGCTCGACGCGGAGGCTGCGGCCGACGAGCTGACCAACGGCATGCGCTCACGCCTGGAGCGGGTGCGAGCTGCTCTCGCCGAGACCGAGACCTACCCCCGCGTCTACGTGTCGGAGTGGCTGGAGCCGCCGTATGCCGCCGGCCACTGGGTTCCCGACATGGTCTCGGCCGCGGGCGGAATGGAGATCGCGGGAATTGCCGGCGAGCCGTCGTTCCGGATGCGCTGGACGGACGTCGCCGGCCTCGAGCCCGACACCGTCGTCCTTGCCCCGTGCGGGTTCGACCTCGACAGGACGCTCAGCGAGGTCGTGACGCTCGACCTCAGCGCCCACCTCCTCGGCACGGCAGCGCGCCAGGAGAGCCGCGTCTTCGCCGTGGACGCGAACGGCTACTTCTCCCGGCCGGGCCCCCGGCTCGTCGACGGCGTCGAGCTGCTCGCCTACCTCCTCCACCCGGACGCGTACACCGATCCGGGCATCCCCTGGTCCCGCGTCAGGATGTGACGACGACGTCGTCGCCCTGAATCTCGACGCGGAACACGCGGGCGGGCTCGTCGCCGTGCAGGCAGGCGCCGGTGCCGAGGTCGAACTTCCACCCGTGGTAGGCACATGTGAGCGTGTCGCCGAGGATCTCGCCCTCGTGCAGCGGGTTGCCCTCGTGGGGGCAGGCATTGGCGAAGGCGTGAGCGCGGCCTTCGACCACGAAGACGGCGACTTGCGTGCCTTCGACCTCGACGAGCGCGCGGCCGTCCGCATCGAGGCTCGAAAGCGGGATCCGAACGGGCTCCACGCGGCCTAGACTACTGCGCCCCGATGCCCCTCTATCTCCGTGAATCCGAGATTGCCGAGCTGCTTTCGCCCGAGGAGGCGGTGGAGGCGGTCGAGGGCTGCTTCCGCCGGATGGCCGCCGGCCGCGTCGAGCTCCGGCCGCGGTTCCGGCTCGGGCTCAACCCCGGTCTCATGAACGTCATGGCCGCGTCCGACCTCGATCTCGGCGTGGCCGGTCTGAAGACCTACGGCGTCTCCGAGGGCGGCGCTCGCTTCGTCGTCGTTCTCTTTGCGGTCGATCGCGCTGAGGTGCTCGCGATCATCGAGGCGGACAAGCTCGGGCAGCTCCGGACCGGCGCTGCGAGCGCCGTCGCCGCGCGGTACCTCGCCAAGCCCGGCGCCAAGTCCCTCGGGATCCTCGGAACGGGCTGGCAGGCCGAGAGCCAGGTGCTCTCCATGCGCTCCGCCCTCCCCGATCTCGAGCGCGTGGTCGCCTACTCCCGCAACGAGGAGGCGCTTGCCCGCTTCTGCGAGCGCTTCGACGCCGAGGCCGGCGAGTACAACAAGGACGCGGCCGAGATGGACGTCGTCGTGACGATCACGAGCTCCAAGGACCCGGTTCTCCGTGGGGAGTGGCTCAAG
>Ga0111538_10011161_pt1 | contig 11927 bp, 8 predicted proteins | sample SoiMethybrSBSTD1_FD_79669 | JGI IMG/M metagenome (GOLD analysis project Ga0111538, IMG submission 79669) | Bulk soil microbial communities from a Populus tree surrounding site in Tennessee, USA - Soil MetaG P. TD hybrid SBSTD1 (version 2)... | ecosystem: Environmental > Terrestrial > Soil > Tree...
GATACCGAGCGCAATGCGCCTCATGACGGCGATGCCGGGTGCTGGGCACCTCGTGCACATGCCGGGCCACATCTTCTTGCAGACGGGCGACTTCGATCTCGCCGCCGACACGAACGTCAAAGCGTCCGCGGCGGATCGCGCGTTCATCGAGCGGACCGGTGCGAGCGGGGTCTATCCGCTCATGTACTGGACGCACAACATCCACTTCATCGCGTACGGGCGCGCGCAGCAGGGGCGCTACGAGGACGCGAAGCAAGCCGCCAACGACATGGTCAGCAACGTTGGCGACGCCGACCTCGAGATGCAGATGCTCGAAGTCGTTCACCTGTATCCGATGATGGTCGACCTGCGCTTCCACCGCTGGGACACGCTGCTCGCGACGCCGGAGCCCGAGAAGAGTCGCCCGTTTAGCCACGCGTTCTGGCGCTACGCGCGCGCGACGGCGCTCGCTGGGCAGGGCAAAGCGCGCGATGCGGCCGCCGAGCAGCGCCGCTTCGAGCGCGAGCGCGCAGCCGTGCCGCCCGAGAGTCTCTACCTCATCAACAACAGGGCAGCCGATATCCTCGCGCTGTCTGCGGCCTCGCTCGATGCGGAAGTCGCCCGTGCGCGCGGCGACAGCGCGGCCGCAGTGGCGGCGTGGCGCACTGCGGTGACGCGCCAAGCGGCGCTCCAATACGATGAGCCGCCGGCGTGGTTCTACGACGTGCGCCAAGGCCTCGGCGCGGCGTTGCTGCGCGCCGGCGCGCAGGCCGAGGCGGAGCAGGTATTCCGCGAAACGCTCGCGACCCATCCGCGCGACGGCCGTTTGCTATACGGGCTTTGGCAGACGCTCCTTGCGCAGGGGCGCGGCAACGAGGCCGTGCTCGTCGAGCAGGAGTTCAAACGCGCGTGGGCCGATGCCACGACGCCGCTGACGCTCGACGATCTGTAGCAACCGGGCGCCGTCCTGGCCCGGAGATTGCACGGGCCGGAGACGTATGCCTGGACACGACGGCCAGGCCGGTTTCAACCGGTTTGGTGACAAATCGTTCTTGATGACGGCGCTGCGGTTCGCAGGCAGGTCGCTACCCGGCGACTACGTCCGCACGTTCGTCTACTTGAACTTGATCTACAAGCCCCGGCTGGCGCTGCGTCGGCTCGTCAGCACGTTCTACCGCATGGACCACGTCTACACCGTCATCGGCGAGTTCAAGCGCCGCTACAAGGGTCCGTTCTCGATTCTGGAATTCGGCGTCGCCGACGGCTATGCGTTCGCGAAAAAGGCCTATGCGACGCGCTATCTCGGCATGGAGGACAGCATCGTCTGTCACGGCTTCGACAGCTTCGAGGGGCTGCCCGAGACGGACGACCAGCGCGATCTCGCCGACGTCGCCGGGGCGGACTGGAAGGCCGGTCAATATCGCGGGCGCTACGAGGAGCTGCGCGACTATCTCGACGCGCGCTATCGCAATTGCCGGCTGCACCGCGGTCTGTTCGAGGCGACGCTGACGCCTGAGTTTCTGCAAACGCTGCGCGTTCACAAGCCGATCTTCGTCTGGATCGATTGCGACTACTACACGTCGGCACGCTCCGTACTCGAGCGGCTGATTCCCTATCTCCCGAGCGGCTGCGTCATCTATTTCGACGAGTACGAGTTCAACTTCGGCAGCCGCTTCACGGGAGAATCGCGGCTCATCGACGAAATCAATCGCGGCGAGTTCGGCGACGGCATCGAGCTCGTGCTCGATCGCGATCTCTCGTGGGATCTGCGCCGCTGCTATCGCTTCATCAATCGACAGGCGCAGCACGTGTTCGAGCGCAAGCGCGAGCTACGCCGCGTCGTCGCGTGGCACAAACGCTCCGGCAACGACTCGCCGCTGCCATAGCAGAAGCAGCAACGCGGCCAGCACCTCGAGCCCGAGCGCGCCGCCGCCACCGCCCTCGATCGCAGCCGCTTGCGGCTTCACGTTGACGGTGCGCGTGACGGCCTTCGCGGCGTTGCCCGATAGGTCCGACACGGTGTAGGTGATCGTGTACGTGCCGAGCACGGTCGTGTTGACGGTATTCGCGGTGACGATTCGCGATGTGATGTCGCCGTCTTCCTGATCCGTCGCCGTCGCTCCCGCGTCCGAGTACGACGAGTCGATCACGACGTCGACGGTCGCGTCGCCACGCAGCTGTATCACCGGCGCGTTGGAATCCTGCTCGCCGAAGTTGCCGGCGCCGTCGTTGATGAACACCGCCACGGAATCGCCGACGACGGCGAGGTCGACGCGATCGTCGCTGCTGAATTTGCCGGCGGCTGCGTCGCGCGCACCCGGCGTCGCGAGCTGCTGCGGATGCAGAGCGAAGGTGCCGTTGCCGGCGCCCGCATTCGTGAAGATGCGCGCCCCGTAGGTGTTCAGCGCAAACACGTCGTGGCGTCTGTCGAGATCGAAGTCGCGAATTAGCAGACTCGTCGACATCGCCGCGCCGAGCTCGTCGGAGACGAAGAGCTGGCCGTTGCCGCCATTGAGAAAGACGAGCGCGCTCGGCACCGCAGGCAGCGTCGCGCTGGCGCGTGCGAACACGAGATCCGCTCGGTTGTCGGCGTTGAAGTCTCCGCTCGAGACGGCGGTCGTCGGACCTGTGGCAAGCGTCGTCGCGAACGTGAACGTGCCGCTCGTGTTTCGATACACGGCCGCGCCGCCGTCGCCGTTTGCGAGCACGAGCTCCGGCAGTGCGTCGCCGAACAAGTCGACGAGCCAAACGCCGCGCGCGTCGTGCGGTCCTACGCCGGCGCCGGACGTGAACGTCGCGCCGGAACCGGTGTTGATGAGCACGGCGCTCGTACCCGAGTTTGCGAACACCAAGTCGAGGAACCCATCGCCGTTGACGTCGGCGATGCCGATGGCGCGGCTGTCGACGTCCACCAGCCCGAGCGAGGTGCTCGTGAACGTGCCGCCCGACGACATGAACACGCGAGCAGGCGCGCCGCTACTCGCTGACGTCACGATGTCGAGGTCGCCGTCGCGGTCGAGATCCGCGATGGCAACGTCCGTCGTGAGCGTTTCGCCGCCGAGCGCCTGAGGCGGCGTTGCGAACGTGCGCCGGCCGGGGTTGGCCGGATCCGCGACGTTCGTGAACACGACGACGCCTTGGGCCGAGCCCGTCGCGACGACGAGCTCGTCGAAGCCGTCGGCGTTGAAGTCACCGACCGCGATCGCGCGCGAGTCCGCGAGCGCAATGCGCTGCGCCGGCATTCCGGCGACGCGCTGCGCGATGCTCAAGGAGGTCACGCCCACGTCGTTTGACGGCGTATCGTCGACCGCGGCGCCGGTCACTGCGACGCGTGCGCTCGCAAACACGTCGCCCGGGACGCTGCCGTGGCCGGTGAAGTTGAGCGTCGACGACGCGCCTCCGGGCAGCGGCGGAAGTGGGCAGGTCAAGCGAGCCTGATTGCCACTCGGCGCGAGCGTGCAGCCGTACGACGGCGTAGGAGCATCGAACGTGAACGGCACTTCGCCGGTGAACGTCGCTTCGAGCGACGCACCCGGCGCTCCGACCTGAGTGGCGCGGTTCGTGACGGTCAAGACCCAAGTGGTCGGCGTGTCGAGCGTCACGGGGTTCGGCGAAGCGCTAATCGTCACCGTGAGGTCGACTCGGCCCGCGGGCAGCACGGCGAGTTGGAATTGGCCGGGCACGGTATTCACAGCGTCAGATACTGTGAACCGCACCGTGCGCGTGCCGACGCTGGCGCCGATCTGCGGCGTTCCCGTCAGCCGGCCGGCGGCGCTCAACGTCACCCCCGCCGGCACGCCGGCCGTCGCGGCATACGTCAGCGAAGTCGCCGCGGTGTCGGAGTCGGTGACGAAGCGCGCGAGGTCGATGTCGAACGGCGCGCCCTCGGTCGCCGTCTGCTCGGGGATCGTGACTATCGCAGGCCGGTTGTCGACGCCTGCGACCGTGATCTGCCATTGCACCGAGACAGCGGGGGCGATGCCGTCGGAGATGCTCATCGTCACTCCGTGAGTGCCGACGTTGGCGTCGCCCGGAGTTCCGGAGATCGTCGCGGGCGCAGTGAAGCTGAGCCAAGTCGGGAGCGTCGTCGCTGTGATCGTCGGCGTCGTGCCGTCGGGATCCGACGCCCCGAGCGTGTACCGGTATGTGACGCCCTCGGTCGCGGTCGTCGGTGGAGAGTTCGTTGCAAACGGCGGGTCGTTGACCGGCGTGACCGTGATCGTCACCGTCGTCGCGCCGCTCACGGTGGCGCTGTCGCTTGCGCGATATGTGAAGGTCGTGCTGCCGCTGAAGTTAGCGGGCGGCGTATAGGCGAACGAGCCATTCGCGTTGAATTGCAGCACGCCATTCGGCACGTTGCGCACGAGCTCGGCTGTCAAGGCGGCGCCTTCGGGATCGGCATCGTTGCCGAGCACGCCGCTGCCGTCGACGCTGAGCGGCGAGTCTTCGGCGATAGTGTAGCTGTCGGGCTGCGTCGCCGGCGGGTCGTCGACGGCGTTGACCGTGATCGTGGCCGTCGCGGTGCTGCTGCGTGCTACGCCGTCGTCGGCCTGATACGTGAACGTCACCGCGCCCGACAATCCGGGGGCCGGGGCGTAATCGAACGAGCCGTTCGGATGTAACGTCAGCGTTCCGCTCGACACGTTGTCGACGAGCACGGCGGTCAACGGATTGGTGTTCGCATCGGTGTCGTTGGCGAGCACGCCGTTGTTCGTGTTGGCGTGCAGCGTCTGATCTTCGTCGGTCGTGTAGCTGTCGCCCACGGCCACGGGCGGCACGTTGCCGCCGCCGGCCGGCAGCACGCTGATCGTCGCCGTCGCGATGTTGCTCACGACTCCCGCTTCGCGTGCTTGATACGTGAACCTGTCGTTGCCGGTGAACCCGTCGTTCGGCAGATAGAAGAATCCGCCGTCCGCGCCGAACAGCAGCAAGCCGTTCGCAGCATTCGTGACGAGGACCGCGTCGAGAGCGCCGCCGGCGGTCGCCGAGTCGTTACTCAGGACGCCATTGGCGGCGGCGACCGTGATCGCTGCGCCTTGAGCCGTCGAAAAGGGGTCGTCGCGGGCGATGGGTTGCGCAAATGCGCGCGGAGCCGCGAGCCCGGCCGCGCATCCAACGATCAACCCGAACCACCATACGGAAAGCGCCTGCGGCGTCCGCATCGGCAAGTACTCCCACAAGGACGCGGAGGTGATGCACGTTCTATGCCGCAGCCTCGCGGGGCGTTCGTGTCGCCCGCGCGGCCGCCGCCGCGCAGTTTTTGTAGCGGTGCTCACAAAGTCGGTGAAGAGACGTTGTGGCTTTTAGCGCACTGCGGCGCTCGGAACGAGCGCGCGCGGTGGGGCCAGCGCCGGCAGCTCGACGGTGACGACGAGGCCGGGGCCGTTATCGCCGAGCGAGAGCCGGCCGTGATGCTGCAGCGTCACGGCGTTGACGAGCGCGAGGCCGAGGCCGTTGCCCGGCTGCGAGCGCGCGCGATCGAGCCGCGTGAAGCGCTGCAGCACCCGGCTGCGATCCTCGAGCGGAATACCGGAGCCGCTGTCGGCGACGCGGACCTGCGCGCGGTCACCGCTGCGCGCGAGCTCGATGCGCACGACCCCGCCCGGCGGCGTGTACTTCACGGCGTTATCGACGAGATTCGTCAGCACTTGCGCGAGCAGCTCGCGATCGCCGAACACTTCCACGGATTCGGCCGCGCCGCCGCGCAATGTCACGTGGCGCTCCTCGGCGGCGGCCTGGTACAGCTCGCAGACGTCCTGGACGATCGGCTTCAGATCGACGGTCGTGAACGCGCTGCGATAGGCGCCGGACTCGACGCGCGCGATGCGCAGCAGCGCGTTGAACGTCGCGAGCACTTGGTCGAGCTGCGCGACGCAGTCGGCTAAGTCGTCGCGGCTCGGCTTCTCCGCCGCCGCAACCGTCTCGAGGCGATTGCGCAGCCGCGTGATCGGCCCGCGCAGATCGTGCGCGACGCTGTCGCCGACATGTCGCATGCCCTCGAGCAGATTTTCGATCTGGTCGAGCATCGTGTTGATGTTCTGCGCGAGCTCGTCGTGCTCGTCGTCGCTGCCTTTGAGCGGCGCGCGCCGGCTCAAGTCGCCCGCCATGATCTGGCGCGTCGTGCGGTTGATCTCGGCGAGCCGCCGTTCCGCGCTGATGGCGAGCAGCAAGCCGCCGACGAGCGCCAGCGCGAGCGTCAGCGAGATGCCGTAGATCGAAGCGCTGCGCAGCACCTGCTTGATCGCAGTGACCTCGCGGATGTCACGGCCGACGAGCAGCCGGTAGGCGCCGACCTGCAGCAGCAGCGCGCGCACTGGCGTGTCGCTGCCCCTCTGCACGAAATCGACCCACTGCCCGAGCGCGTCGTTCGCGCCGATGGGCCACGCTTGCAAGTTACCCGCGACGGGCGCGCCGATTGGATCGACGAGCAGGTAGAACGAGCGGCGCTCTTGCTCGTAATCGCGCGCCGAACGTTCCTGGATCACGTCGCGCAAACCGCCCAAGCCGCTGCGCTCGTAGGTTTCGCGCAGCCCGTTGATCTCGGCCTCGATGATCGCGTTCGTTTGCGTGTCGAGATAACCGAGGGTCGCCGAGTAGACGAACGCCGACAACGCGCCAACCGACAGCGCGAACAGCGCCATGTAAGCGAGCGTGAGTCGAAAGACGTTGGTGCGAAAGAGGCGCGGTAAGCGCATGGGCGCGTTCGTCAGCCGTCGAGGCGGTAGCCAGCGCCGCGGACGGTGTGCAGCAGCGGCCGCTCGAACCCTTTGTCGATCTTCGAGCGCAGGCGGCTGATGTGGACGTCGATGACGTTCGTTTGCGGATCGAAGTGATAATCCCACACGCCCTCGAGCAGCATCGTGCGCGTGACGACTTGGCCGACGTGGCGCAGCAGAAACTCGAGCAACTGAAATTCACGCGGCTGCAGGTCGATCGGCTTGCCGGCGCGGCGTACTTCGCGGCGCAACAGATCCATTTCGAGGTCGCCGGCTCGCAGCACGGTCGCCGGCGCATCGCTGCCCGTCTTGGCGCGGCGCGCAAGCGCTTCGAGCCGCGCGAGCAGCTCGCTGAACGCGAATGGCTTGACGAGGTAGTCGTCGCCGCCGGCTTTGAGCCCTTTGACGCGGTCGTCGACTTCGCCGAGCGCGCTCAAGATCAAAACGGGCGTCGTGTTCGCCGACGCGCGCAGCGTGCGAATCACGGTGAGCCCGTCGATGCCGGGCAGCATGCGATCGACGACGAGCGCGTCGTAGCCTTCCGTCGTCGCGAGGAACAACCCGTCCCTGCCGTTCGCGGCATGGTCGACGTTGCAGCCGGCTTGCACTAAGCCGTTACGAATGAAAGAGGCGACGTCCTTGTCGTCCTCGATAACGAGTATGCGCACTCAAGTCTCCACACCATACGCCCGTCGTGCGCTACGAGCGTAACGCGGGTCTCGGCCTAGGGGGAGAGGGGAGGCCGAGACCCGCTTACGGTGCGCTCTTACGACGGTCGAGCGTCACGCACGTAGTTGCGTGCCTCTTCGCGTGTCAGCTTGTAGATGCTGTCGATAGGGTAGCTGAAGCCGCCGACCTTGACCGAGTCAAACTTTGCGTAGACGCGGCTGCCGATCTGCGTGATCCCGATCGCGTGTGCCCACTTCAGATCGTGGGCCGCGAACTTGAGCTGGACGAGATAGGGATCGAATGCCGTCGCCCAGACGATGACTGTGTCGTCGTCGATGGCTGTCCAGCTGTGCGGTCGAGTCATCATCAGAATGCTGTCGACCTTCTCGAAGCCGGGCTGTACGTCGACTTGCTTGGGGGTCGTCGCGAAACTCGCCGCGGATCCCGCCGTCAAAGTCGCCGCCAAGCCCATGGCGGCGAGCGTGCGAACAATTGACCTATTCATGGCGTTCTCCTTCTAAGTACTGCATTGGACTATGTGTCTAGGCTAAGCGCTTCGAGCTGAATGAAAACTTAACGATTCGCTCGAGATTGCTGGGGTTTCAAATGAGGGGCCACTCTTTATTACAAAACCGTAGGGAACCGTTGAGATAGACGTAAGTCCTTCGAGACTAACTTGCACCCATCGGATCAACGCTTTTGAGGAGTGCAGGGATGACCGCCCAATCGAACAGACACACCGCACGTTATGGCTGGCTCGCCGGAGCCGCCGGTGCAGGTGTATTGGCTTTCTCCGTTCTGAATTTGTCGAGCGGCTTGACCGCGCAACCGGCCGCGCCGCGAACGCCCGCCGCGCCGGCGATCTCGTTTGCCGACGTCATCGACAGCGTCAGCCCGGCGGTCGTGAATATCGCCGTCATGAAGGTCGAGACGGCGCCGACGTCGTTCCAGTACGGCGGAGGCCAGGGCGGCGGCGGTGACCAGTTGCCGTTCGAGTTTTTCCAGCGGTTCTTCGATGGCAACGGGCGCGGCGTCGATCCGCGCCAGCAACAGGAGCGCCGCAGCGAAGGCCAGGGCTCCGGGTTCGTGATCGACGCAAGCGGCTACATCGTGACGAACAATCACGTGGCCGGCGGCGCCGACGAGATCACGGTGACGATGCAAGACGGGCACAAGTACGAAGCGAAGCTCGTCGGTAACGACCCGCGCACCGATCTCGCGCTGATCAAGATCGACGCCACGAATTTGCCGTACGTCGCGTTCGGCGACTCGGACAAGACTCGCGTCGGCGACTGGGTCGTCGCAATCGGCAATCCGTTCGGTCTCGGTGGCACGGCGACGGCCGGCATCATCTCGGCACGCGGTCGCGACATTCGCTTGGACGAATACAACGACAACGATTACCTGCAGCTCGACGCGCCGATCAATTTCGGCAACTCGGGTGGCCCGGTCTTCAACGTGGCGGGTCAGGTCGTCGGCGTGAACACAGCGATCTTCTCGCCGAACGGCGGCAACGTCGGCATCGGCTTCGCGATTCCCGCGAATCAGGCCAAGGAGATCATCGGCGACCTGCGTGAGAACGGCACTGTCGAGCGCGGTTGGCTCGGCGTGCAGATTCAGGACATCGACGACGACCTCGCGAAGTCGTTGCACATGAACGGCACCGAAGGCGCGCTCGTGGTCGAAGTGGTCGGCGACAGCCCGGCCGCGAAAGGCGGCCTGCAGGCCGGCGACGTGGTCACGCGCTTCAACGACCGCGCAATCGACAAGTCGCGCACCTTGAGCCGCGCGGTGGCCGGCACGACGCCGAATTCCGGCGCGAAGGTCACGGTGTGGCGCGACGGCAAGAGCCACGACCTCAAGGTCGAGGTCGGCGAGGCCCAGAACGAGGCGCTGGCCTCGGCGGGCCAGGGCGGCGGCGCAGCGCAAGGCCAAGCGCACTTGGGCCTGCAGCTGCGTCCGCTCGGTGACGGCGAGCGCGGAATGCTCGGGCTGCCAAGCGACGTCAACGGCGTCGTGGTTGCAGACGTTGAGCCGGGTAGCCCGGCGGCCGAGAAGGGCATTCGCCCCGGTGACGTCATCACGCGAGTGAACCAAAAGGCCGTGAGCAGTGTCGGAGACGCGGTGGCTGCATTGAATTCAGTGCGGGAGTCCAAAGAAACGGCGCTCCTGCTTGTGCGGCGAGGCGATGCGCAACGGTTTGTGGCTTTGAGCTTCTCGTAAGTAGCACCAGCCTTTTTTCGAAGGGTCTCGGCCGCTCCCTCCCCCCTTGGCCGGGACCCTTTTTTTTGCCCCCCTTGCCTGCCATGGATGGCGGGCTTCCCTGCTGAAGATACGCGCGTGCGCCAAGGCCGACACGCGCTTGTGAGCCTCCTCCGAGCGCGGCCATAATCCCGGCCGTTTGCATCGCTCGGCCGTATCGATGTCGAAGCTCATCAAAGATCCGCTCGTTCATTTCCTACTGATTGGCGCCGCGTTGTTCGCGATTGCGGCGTTGCGCGGCACGTCCGAAACGCGGGACCGCATCGTTGTGACCGCGGAGCAAGTCGACCAGGCACGCGCCGCGGCGACGGCGCTGCAAGGCCGGGCGCCCACGAGCGAGGAGCTCGCCGAGCTCGTCGAGCCGCTGGTGCGAGACGAGATCATGTATCGCGAAGCGCGCGCGCTCGGGCTCGACGACAACGACGACGAGGTGCGCCGCCGGCTCATCGAGAAGATGAGCTATCTCACGCAGGATCTCGCCGATCCGGAGCCGAGCTCCGATGCAGCGCTGCACGAGTTCTACGAAGCGCGGCCGGACCTGTTCGCGATCCCCGCGCTCGTGAGCTTCGATCAAGTTTTCTTCAGCCCGGGTGCTCGGGGCGAAGCGCTCGAGAAGGATGCGACCGCGGGCGTCGCCGCGCTGCGCACGGGGCGCGCGCCGGCCGACGTGGGCGACCGCACGCCGCTGCGCGAGGCGTACGACGATGCGCCGCGCGAGCAGGTCGCCGTGCTGTTCGGCGACGCACTTGCGGACGCCTTGTTCACGGCGGCGCCCGGCGAGTGGACTGGCCCGTTCCGTTCCGACTTCGGCTTGCACGCCGTGCGCCTGCGCAGCCGCAGCGAGCCGCGGCTGCCGCCGTACGACGAGATCGCGGACCGTGTCGCCGAGGCGTACGCCGCGCAGCGCCGGCAGGAGGCGAACGACAAGGCGTATCGGGAAATGCGCGCGCGCTACGACGTCGTCATCGAGGACGCCAACGCGGAGCCCGCCCCGTGATGCGCGCCGTCGTTTGGGCCGCGTCGCTCGCCGCGATCCTCTGCGCGGCCCCGGTGTTCGCGCATCGCCTTAGCCCCGCCTACTTCGGCCTCACCGAGACGGCGCCGAACGCGTTCGACGTGCAGTGGAAGGTCTCGATCTCCGGCGGCCTCGCGGCCGTGCTCGAGCCGCGTGTGCCGGATGGCTGCTCGCTAACTGAAAGCGTGCGCACGTACGTCGTCGACGACGTGCGGCTGCAGCACGGCGCCTTGTCGTGCCCGGACGGCCTCGGGGGTAAAACATTCACGGTCAACGGCCTCGCGCAGACGCAGACCGACGTGCTGCTGCGCGTCGACTACTTGGACGGTACCGCGTCGAATCAACGCCTGACGCCAACCACTCCAAACGTCACGATCCCCGAGCGGCCGAGCGCGCTCGAGGTCGTGCGCACGTATCTCGTGCTCGGCGTCGAGCACATCCTGCTCGGCATCGATCACCTGCTGTTCGTTCTCGCGCTGCTCCTGATCGTGAAGGGCGTCGGCCGCCTCGTGGCCACCGTCACTGCGTTCACTGTCGCCCACAGCATCACGCTCGGGGCCGCGACGCTGGGTTTCGTGCACGTGCCTTCGGCGCCCGTCGAGGCTGTCATCGCGCTCAGCATTCTGTTCCTCGCGTCGGAGCTCGCGCGGCAACGCACGGGCGCAAGCGCCGCCGAGTCGACGAACCTGACGCAGCGGTTCCCCTGGGTCATGGCGTTCTCGTTCGGTTTGCTGCACGGTTTTGGCTTCGCGGGTGCGCTGAGCGAGGTTGGCATGCCGCAGCAAGCCGTGCCGCTCGCGCTCTTGTTCTTCAACGTCGGCGTCGAGATCGGCCAGCTGCTGTTCATCGCCGCCGTGTTCGGCTTCGCGTGGCTCGTGCGGCTCTCGGCCGTGCGCGTGCCCGCGTTCTGGCCGCGCGCCGTCGCCTACGGCGTCGGCTCGGTCTCGGCGTTCTGGGTCGTCGAGCGAACGATCGCGGTCTTCTAGCCGCGAGCGACGCCACGGGCTGACGTCGCAATATGAGCCCGGCCGATCGACGCAGCGACGAGGAGCTCGTAGCGGTCTGCAACGTCGGCGATGCGTACGAGGCCGCGCGCGCGTTCGAAGCTTTGTACCGCCGGCACCGCGACTTCGTGCTCCGCGTCGCGAGACGGTTCACGCGTGACCGCGAGCTCGCGCTCGATGCGTTGCAGGAAACGTTCACGTACCTGCTCAACAAATTTCCGCCGGCAGGCGAGGGCCTGACGCTCAGCGCGCGCCTGCAGACCCTGCTCTATCCCGCGGCGA
>Ga0111538_10011162_pt1 | contig 11927 bp, 8 predicted proteins | sample SoiMethybrSBSTD1_FD_79669 | JGI IMG/M metagenome (GOLD analysis project Ga0111538, IMG submission 79669) | Bulk soil microbial communities from a Populus tree surrounding site in Tennessee, USA - Soil MetaG P. TD hybrid SBSTD1 (version 2)... | ecosystem: Environmental > Terrestrial > Soil > Tree...
CGGACAGCACCGCGGTGAGAAAATGGAGGCGGTATTCCACGCGATAGGGTTCTCACCTTGTGGGGTTCGTGAGCTCGCTCGACTCGATCGCAGGCGGCTCGAGGTTTGTGAAGTCATCGTGAGGCAGCCAAAAGAACAGTTCGTTGGCGTCCACGTCTCTGACGACAAGGGTCGGTCGTCCCCAATCAACACGCAGGGTCTGGATGCCTTGTGCTGTGATATGCTTGCGCAACGGCTCACCTTGATCGTCGTCGAGGCCGATGAAGACTCGCCCATGGCCGGCCCGCGCTCGGGTGTGGTCCCCGATTTCATTGACGATCAGCTCGAAACCGAACAGACTGACCTGAAACACGCCGTCCTTGGAGTCCCAATCCAGCGAGAAGCCGAGTTGCTCCGTGTAGAACCGCAATGAACGCTCGGCATCGTTGACGAAAAAGACACTTCTCGCATAGAGATTGTTCACGGTGCTCTCTCCGGTGGAGCGTTCGTTAGGTCAGGGCCACCGTTCCTGCAGCCGATCGACGCTGGCGGGGGCGACCTCATCACGTTAGGCACCGATCACCCGAGCTGGGGCGAGTTCTTCTCGCCGTTCTCGGTCCACCGCGAACTGCTGTCGCTGTCACGTTCTGGAATTCCGAACGCCGCCGCGCTGCGCATCGCGACGATCAACAGCGCACGCGCCATGGGACTCGGCGACCGGCGTGGGTCGATCGAGGTGGGGAAATGGGCGGATCTCGTGGTCGTTCGCGGCAATCCCCTTGCGGACATTCGTCGCACGCGTCTGCCGCGCCTCGTCATCAAGGCGGGGCGAGTGTACGATCCGGCAACGCTCATGACGGCGGCAGAGGGCAAGATCGGTCCCGTACGCGCTGCCGACACTGCTGCCTGGGCTCCAACACCGCGCCGCGGCCGCGGAGGGAGCACACCGAGCCGATGAACGACGAGCTCACCGTGAACGCTGGCGCGTAGCGCTGGCGGACTCGAAAGAAGGGCTCGTCGACGATGCCGATGGTGACCGCGTCGATCCTGCGTCCTCCCTGGCCAGAGGCAGCGCGACATAGAATGCGGCGCCGCGCTCGGCCCTACGCTCCGCCCACAGCCTGCCGCCGTGCGAGGTCACCAGTGTGCGGCAGATCGAAAGGCCCATGCCCAGGCCGCCATCCTTGGTGCTGTGGAACGGCTGAAACAAGGTCTCGACGTCGTCCGGCAAACCGACTCCGCAGTCCAGCACGCCGATGCGCACCTCGCTCTGCGCGATGAAAGTCGTGAGCGTGAGGGTGCGGTCTTCCGGTGGGTTCGATGCCATGGCATCGCAGGCGTTCACGATCAGGTTGAGGAGGACCTGCTGGATCTGCACGCGATCCGTCGTGGCCGGGGGAAGGTCGGCGGTCGTGAGTTTCGAGACGGAGACACCGCGCGCAATGAGATCGCTGCGGGTGAGCCGGAGTAGATCTTCGAGACTCTCATTCACACTCACCGGCTGGAGCGCGACCCGGCCGCGGCGCAGCATGGTGCCCAGGCGATCGATGATCTCTCTGGCGCGGCGGTCCGCGCTGACGATGTCCTCGAAGATCGCGCGAAGCTCGTCGAGGTCGGGCGTGCCTCCCGACGTGAAGCGTTCGCCCGCCTGTGCATTGTTGAGGATGCTGGTCAGTGGCTGCCTCAGCTCGTGCGCGATGGAACCCGAGAGCGCGCTCAGGGTGGCCACGCGGGAAAGATGCACCAGCTCCTCCCGCTGCAGCTGCGTCTCCGCTGCAGCCTGCTTCTGGCGCGTGATGTCCATCGAGACACCGAGTATTCGCGGAGGTGCGTCATTGACGGCGGGGCTTGCGCGGCCGCGCCCTGCGATCCATCGCACCGCGCCATCGGGCAGGATGATGCGATACTCCGTCTCATAAGAACCGGCAGTCTCCAGCGCGTGCTGGATCGCTTTCGCACGCACGGCGCTATCGTCGGGATGGACGCGGCCGGCGATGTTGGAAAAGTGAACGGGTTCGCCCGGATCGAAGCCGAAGAGCTTCCGTCCTTCGTCCGTTATCCAGACCCTGTCGTTCGCCACATCCCACTCCCACAGCACCAACTGTGCGCTCTCCACCGCCAGGCTCATGCGCGCCTCGTTGACGCGCAACGCCTCCTTCGACTGTCTTTCGTCATCAATGGCGACCGCGAGCAACATCAGTGGAGTGGCCGCCATCAGGAGGAACACCTGCAGGGCCAGTGCATTTTCCGAGGGGGTTTGCGTCAGAAACGGCCCGCGTCCCTGCATCGTTCCCCAGATAGCCATGATCGTGATGATGAGCATGGAGGCGGTCATGCCTCCAAGCCCAAACCGGAGGGCCGCCCAGATGAGCAGGGGAACGGGCGCATAGAGGAGCGCGGGCCAGGGATGCGTTCCCGCATACGCTCGATTGAAGGCAACCCATCCGACGGCGAGAATGCCCACGGCAAGTAGGCATGCTTCCAGAATGCGCCTGGGTGAGGCTGTAAACCGTTCTACGAATAGCTGGTGGACGCCAATCAGGATGACCGGCACCAGCACGATCGCTGTCACTCCATTCGAGATGCTGAGATTGCGCCATTCGACCCAGTAATGGGTTCCAAAACCGTTGGAGACGGTGAAGGCGGCGCCCCAGAAAGCCGTCCCAACAGGAACGATGATCACCGCGATCAGGACAAAGATGACGGCTTCACGAAGGCTGATGCGATGGAACGGTGACTTGATGAACATGCGAATGCCGGCGGCCGTCAACACGTACTTCACGGCATCGAAAACCTCGCAATGCAGTGCATAGAGAGGCGGCCAATCTGCCTGCTGCGTGGCGAAGTAGTGACTGCCAGCGGCGGCGAGCGTGTAGGCCCACCAGTGCCGCGTGGGAACGAGCAGCAGAATGGAAACGAGGACCGCGTGCGGAGGAAAGAACAGCGACACCTTGCTGTCGGGAAACGTCAGCACCCAGGCGGTTCGCGTCGCGAGATAGTAGCACGCACCAGTGGCCAGAATCCGGAATACCGTGCCGAGAGAGAACCCGGGTTGCTCGTTAGGCCTGGGGTCAGCGCGGAATGCCAGATCGCCGTTCGCTGTTGCTTGCCAGTTTGCCTCCATCACTCGAGCCATTCAGTCTGCTCCAAGTTGCTCGAGACTGCGTAACGGCCAGTCAGGGAGACCAACGACGGGCGGACGCCCTCCCTGCCACCGTCGATGGGGGCAACATCCATTCGGTGTCCGGCGAACGCCCGATTTCAGTTGCTTGCGAGTCAAATGACTGCGAATCGGCGGTATTCGCAATGCCGGCGCCGTTTATCAACTGCCGGGATCGTTAGCTCGAAAACAGCAATTGTGATGCCGAGCGACAGCGAGCGAATTGCTGTTGTCATCCCGAGCGACAGCGAGGGATCTCGTGTGCGTTACTCGTAGCGAGCCACGAGCAAATGACAGCATCCCTCGCTGTCGCTCGGGATGACACTACTACTCCGTGCCGGGCTGCGATCCCTGACTGACGCTACTGCGGAGGCGTGTAGCGCTCGTTCGTGGCCGACGCCCCGAACCCTGCTTGCGTGCCACCACCGATCAGGTAGATCGCGTTGCCCACCGTCACGGCGCCGAGGCCGTGACGCGGCGTCGGCATGTCGGCCATGCGGCGCCACGAATTGCGCCCCGGATCGTACTCCTCGTTATGCGGGAAGACACCCGGTGCCTCGCCACCGAACACGTACAGCTTGCCGCCTGACGCGGCGGCGGCCAGTCCGCCGCGCGCGGTCGGCATGTCGGCGAGCTTCTGCCACCTGTTGGTCGCCGGAGTGTACGACTCCAGGGTTGCGAAGTTGCCCGGGGCACGCCCACCCGCCACGTAGATCCGATCGCCGATCACCGCGGCCGCCAGGTGCTCGCGCGGCGTCGGCATCGGCGCGAGTGTGGACCAGGTATCCGTCCCCGGGTCGTAGACCTCGTTCGTCCCCACGACGCCGCCCGCGCTCACGCCGCCGATCGCGTAGATCTTGCCGACATACTCCACGGTGACGTGCGCGGCGCGTGGCGCCGGCATGGGACGGCGTGACGTCCACGTCTGCGATTGCGGATTGAATGCGATCACGCTGGAGGACGCAGGCCCGGCGCCCGTGTAGCCGCCGGTGACGAACACGAGGCCACCAGCCGAGGCGACGCCGGGATGATTCCGGCCCTCGGGCATCGACGGCCCTGTCGTCCACCGGTCTGCCGCGACGTCATGGATCTCCAGGGTCGCGACCGTCGCGCCCTGAGCGTCGTACCCACCCGGAGTGTAGATCCGACCGGCGACGACCGCGGACGGCATCTCCTGTCGTGCCGTCGGGAGCGGCGCACGGGTATCCCATACGCCGACTCCTGACTGCTGCTGGTCCGTTGGCGCATTGTCATCGCTGCACGCAACCGCGAGCGACATAAATGCCGAGCACACGAACACGACGGGCCGCATCATCCGCCTCCGTCTCCGCGTCAGGCGATCGCTTCCGCCGATCTCGCCTGCTCGCGCGGAATGAACTTCTGAATCTTGCTGCGCGCGATCCTCGACCTTCATATAGCCGTCCGGGTGCGTGACGGCGAGGTCGTCCGAATGGAACCAGCCGCCAGCGAACGCCGCCGCGGCCTGCGTCGCACAGACCGTGGCCGGCCCATGGACCTCGGCGAGCCCGTCGCTGTGCGTGAGCTCGATGGTGATGCGCTCCAGCGCCTCGATGGTCGACGCCCAACCGGGCCGAAATCGGCTCACGCTCAGCGGGTTCTCGGCGCGGCGCTCAAGCGGGAGGCGTGTGTACCTCCGCAGACCGCACGGAATGAAACTCAGTCGTTAGGCGATGCGGGAGCGTCTTCGGAAGCAGGATCGCGGCGACGAAGGCCAACGCACTCGCGGCCGACAGGTACACCCCCGGGGCGCATCAGGAATCCGGCGGCGAACGTCCCGTAGGCGGCGAGGAGTGACGCCGTCGGGTTGCTGGCCGGGAAGAAATGCGCGCCGATCTGTTTGGCGAAGAAGCCGAACAGCGCGAAGTCGTACCACTCGAGCATGTTGCCGACGACGCCGGCTACCACGCCGCGGCGGACCGTGCCTGGTGTCCGGAACTCCTGCGTCACCACACCGGGCGGGACGATTTGGGGCTCGATGGTTGTCATGGCTGACTCCACAAGGACGTGAAGGCCCTGCGCAACGCTTCACTCCGGTTTTCAGGGCGAAGCTCGGCGGTTGGATTCGTTGCACAGGCAGGGGTTGTGGCCGAGTGGTCCCCTCCTATCTTGGGGGTCGACAAACGGTCGGCATTCGGCTCAAAAAAGGTTCAGCCGGCCACGTCCCGCCGCCACGCGACGTGCGCGCCCTGCCGCGACCGCGCGGCTGGTGAACTCTCGAGGCGCAGCCGACGATGGTGCCGTCCGAAACGTCCCGGTCCGTCACCGAGTTGCTCGATGCATGGGGCCGCGGTGACCGGGCGGCTCTCGATGCGCTCGTGCCCGCCGTCTACGCGATGCTCCACCAGCAGGCGGAGCGCGCCCTGCGTGGTCAGCCGGACGGGCACACCTTGCAGCCGACGGCGCTCGTGCACGAGGCGTACGTGCGGTTGGCCGGACAGCCGGGTGCGGGGGCACACAGTCGCTCGCACTTCTTCGCCGTGGCCGCGATGGTGATGCGGTCCGTGCTCGTGGACCACGCTCGCGCCCGTCAACGCGCGAAGCGCGGCGGCGACGCGCGAGCCCTGTCACTCGGCGCGGCCGGCGACGTCGCGTCAGTGGAGGACGCCGTGGACGTCGTCGCGCTGGACGAGGCACTCGACCGGCTCGCCGCCCAGGACGGGCGCAAGGCGCGCGTGGTGGAGCTGCGCTACTTCGTCGGCCTGAGCATCGAGGAAACGGCGCAGGCGCTCGAATCGTCGCCCGCGACGGTCAAGGGCGAGTGGACCGCCGCCCGCGCCTGGCTCCGGCGGGAGCTCACGACCGCCTAACGGGCCGCAGGCGTGCAACCGGTGGGTGGGCGCGTCAGCGCCGAGCGCTGGAACGCGATCATGTCGATCTTCGCCGACGCGGTCGAGCTGCCGCCGGACGAGCGGTCGGCATTCGTCGCGCAGGCCTGCGGCAGCGATGCGGAGCTCCTGCGAGAGGTCGTGTCGCTTCTCATGGCGCACAATGGCGACGCCGAGTTTCTCGAGTCGCCCGCCGCCAAGGCAGGAGACGACGCGCCGGATCTCGGCGCGCGGCTGCAGGACGCGTTAGGCACCGCGTTCCGCGTCGAGCGCGAGCTCGCCGGCGGGGGCATGAGCCGTGTGTTCGTGGCGGAGGAGACGAAGCTCGGCCGGCACGTGGTGGTGAAGGTCCTCCCCCCGGAGCTGCGCGCGGTGATGAGCATCGAGCGCTTCCACCGCGAGACGCGGCTCGCGGCCGCCCTCCGCCACCCCCACATCGTTCCCCTGCTCGCCGCCGGCGAGTCGGCGGACGGGCTCGTGTACTTCACCATGCCGTACCTCGAGGGCGAGTCGCTGCAGCGGCGGCTCGAGCGCGAGGGGCGGCTGCCGCTCGCCGACGTCGTGGCCATCGTCCGCGAGGTGGCCGACGCGCTGGCATACGCGCACGCCAACGGCGTGGTCCACCGCGACGTGAAGCCGGCGAACGTCCTGATCGACGGCCGTCACGCCGTGGTCGCCGACTTCGGCCTGGCGAAAGCGATCGCGCTGGCGCGCGGCGAGTGGGATCGATCCGAGCATGGACAAAGCGACGATGACGGGTCATCCCCGCTCACGCTCGCAGGGTTCGTGCTGGGCACGCCGGCGTACATGAGCCCCGAACAGGCCAAGGGTGGCGACCTCGACGCCCGCACCGACGTCTACAGCCTCGGCTGCATGACGTTCGAGATGCTCACAGGTCAGCTGCCCTTCCCCGACACCGGCCTCAAAGGGATCGTGCGGCGCGTTCGCGAACCACCGCCCGCGCCCAGCACGCACTGTCCCGACCTGCCGCGTGCCGTGGACGACGTCGTGGCCCGGGCGCTGGCACCGAGTGTCGACGACCGGTTCCAGAGCACGACCGCGCTGGCCGAAGCGTTAGGCGCGGCGGCATCACTCACGCTGAGCACCGATAGCGGTGAGCATGCACCCCCCACACGGCCCGCGTGGCGACGGCCATGGATCGCCGCTGCCGCACTGGTCGTCGCAGCTGGCGCGATGGGCGGTGCTGCCGCGCTCTGGCGCCTTTCGACGCCAACACCGGGCGGCGCCGCGGATGGCGTGGGAGCGCCTCGCGCCGGTCAACCCACCGCGCCGCCCACGGCGGCCGCCACCCCGTCGCTCGCGGTGCTCCCGTTCGAGAACATCGGCCCAGCGGAGGATGCGTACTTTGCGCAGGGCGTCGGCGACGGGCTCGCGAGTCGCCTAACGGGCGTCTCGGGCGTTCGGATGACTTCACCAGCCAGTACCCGGCTGTATCGCAACACGACCAAGTCGCGGGCGCAGGTTGGCCAGGAGCTCGGCGTCGACTACCTGCTCGACGGGCACGTGCGATGGGACAAGGCGGACCAGGGCCCGCGGCGCGTGCGCGTCACTGTCGAGCTGGTGCGCTCTCGTGACGGCACTTCGGTGTGGGCCGACCGCTACGACGCCACCAGCGAAGACCTGTTCGCTATGGAGGGCTCGATCGGCGAAAAGGTCGCCGCCGCACTGCAAGTTGCTCTGGAGGAGCCCGAGCGAAAGAGTATTTCCGCCCGGCCGACGACGAATTTCGAGGCCTACACATACTTCCTGCGCGGCGAAGCGCTCCGTACCGCGCCGGAGGACAATGCCGGCGCATCGATGCCCGCCGTGGCGATGTTCGAGCGGGCCGTCGCGCTCGATCCCAGGTTCGCGCTCGCGTTCGCGCGGATGGCTCAGACGCACAGCGAGATCTACTGGTCGAACGGGGATCGGACCGCGAAGCGCCTGGCCCTCATGCGCCAGGCGGCCGAGATGGCGGTGCGCCTCGATCCGGACCTCCCCGAAGCGCGGCTCGCGTTAGGACTCTTTTACTACCGCGGCCAGCGCGACTACGCGCGGGCAACGAGAGAGATCGACATCGCCCTCCAGCGGCAGCCCGGACATGGCGAGTTGCTGCTGACACGCGGTCTCCTGCTGCGTCGGCAGGGACGGTTCGCCGAGGCCGCGGCGAGTCTCGCGCGCGCGGCCGAGCTCGACCCACGCTCCCATGAGATTGCATGGTCCGTCGCGTGGACCTACGGCGCGATGCGCGCCTACCCCGATGCGGTGCGCTACCTGGAGCGTACGCTGGCGCTCGCTCCAAGGTGGTCCGCACTCTATGCCGACCTGGGGTTGGCCCTCGTCATGTGGCGTGGCGACGTGACAGAAGGGCGACGGATCGTGGCCCAGGGGATGGCGTTGCCTGACGCGGGCCGGATCGTGGACCGATTGCGCTTTCAGGCGGAGATCCTCGTTGGCTACACCGCACGGGACAGTGCCGTGGTGCGGCGCCTGACGCCCGACATGTTCCACGGCGACACGAGCCAGTATCTGCTCTGGAACGCTGACTGGGCCCGGCGGCACGGCGAGGCGGCACGCGTCCGCGCTTACGCCGACTCGGCGCGGACACTGCTCGAGCGGCGTGTGAAGGCGGACTCTGGCGAGCCGGGGCCGAGAATGCTGCTTGCTCTCACCTACGCGCAGCTCGGGCGCAAGGCCGACGCGCTGCGCGAGGGGACGCGGGCGGTCGAGATGCTGCCCGTCTCGCGCGACGCGATTGACGGTGGAGAAATGCAGGAAGACATGGCCTACGTCGAGACGCTCGTTGGCGAGGCCGACGCCGCGATCGCCCGACTTGCGTATCTCCTGACCATCCCGTCGGACATATCGGTCCCCCTGCTTCGCGTCGACCCTGTGTGGAAACCCCTGCGCGGCGATCCGCGCTTCAAGCGGTTGGTTGCCTCGCCGGCATCCTGACCAGCGTCGGCGGCGTTCACTCGCGTGGAAGCTGTAGCAGCCGCCCCAATCGCTGCCACCGTGGCCTGCTCGGGCGCGTCGCCGACTACCGGAGGCACGCGTCGCGGCAACGATACCAAGTCCGAGCAATACGACGGTGATCGCCATGACGCCCAGGACTGCAACGGCCATCCATAACGTCGCTGTAAGGGAGCTTTATTGCTCGTCTACTGCTGGGTATTACAACGGCCCACGGTCCGTTCAGGTTCTGATTTTCAGGTTCGTTCGTGTCACCAAGCCGTAACAGGTGGTTCGGCGACATGGTCGCCATCGCGGCGCTGTACGTGCAAGGCCCTACTCTCCCCAAGACACCGATGAGTTCTGGGCCCCTCGGCCGTCATATCGGGGAGACGGGAAGAGGAGACCCTGATGAGAATCGACACGACACGAGGCCACATGGCCGAGACCGAAATGGTCGCGGCTGCCACCGCAGGGGACGAAGCCGCGTTCACCGCGCTCACGCGGCGATACCGGCGCGAGCTGCACGTGCACTGTTACCGGATGCTTGCGTCGTTCGAGGACGCCGAGGACATGGTGCAGGAAACGTTTCTGCGAGCGTGGCAGAAGCGCGAGACGTTTCAGGGCCGCGCCCCGTTCCGAGCGTGGCTGTACCGCATCGCGACCAACGCGTGCCTCGACTTTCTGGCACGTCACGAGCGTCGCGTCATCGAGATCGCCGTACATGGCGGCGAGTCATCCGAATCGGCAGTGGCTCCGCACGTCGCCTGGTTGCAACCGTTTCCCGATCGGTTTCTCGAGCGGCCAGCTCCCGGAGACGGCGAGCCCGATGCGATGGTCGTGCGCAAGGAGACGATCGAGCTCGCCTTCCTCGTTGCGATGCAGCTCCTGCCGCCCAGGCAACGCGCAGTGCTGATCCTCTGCGATGTGCTGGATTGGTCCGCGAGCGAAACCGCGTCGCTCCTGGAATCGAGCGTCGCATCGGTGAACGCTGCGCTGCAACGGGCCCGAGCCGCCTTGCGCAAGCGCCAACCCGCGCGAGACACGGCCGCTGGGCCTAACGTCGACATCGCCGAGCAGGAGCGCAACCTCGTCCAGCAGTACGTCGATGCCACCGACCGGAACGATACGGACGCGCTCGCGCGATTGCTCCGTGACGATGTGCGGTTCTCAATGCCACCGCAGCCCGAGGCATACGCCGGGCGAGACACCGTCGTGCGATCGTGGGTGGACGGCGGCTACGGCGCTCCTCCGTACGACGATTTCAAATGCGTGGTCACCGCCGCCAACCGGATGCCGGCGGTCGCGTTGTATCTGCGGCGCCCCGAGGACAATCTCTACCACGCTTTCTCGCTGGATGTGCTTGGCATCGAGAACGGCGCGATCGCCGACATCACGACGTTCGATCTCACGCACTTCCTGGGTGCCTTCGACCTTCCGGAAACGCTGTCATGAGGGAGTCGAGGCAGAGATCCGCACCGAAGGCCGGTAGACGCGAGTGGATCGGGCTGGTCGTGATCGCGTTGCCGTGCCTGCTTTACTCGATGGACCTCACGGTGCTGCACCTCGCGGTCCCGGCGCTCACCCGCGACCTCGAGCCCTCGAGCGCGCAGCTCCTGTGGATCATCGACATCTACGGATTCCTCGTCGCCGGGTCGTTGATCACCGCTGGCACGTTAGGCGACCGGATCGGACGGCGGCGTCTGCTGCTGATCGGTGCCGCCATTTTCGGCGTCGCGTCGGTGCTGGCTGCGTTTTCGACCAGCGCCCAGATGCTCATCGCGACACGGGCGCTGTTGGGGTTGGCCGGCGCGACCGTCGCGCCGTCGACGCTGTCCCTCATTCGCAACATGTTCCTCGACGATCACGAGCGCCGAGTGGCCGTCAGCGTCTGGATCATGAGCTTCTCGGTCGGTGGCGCGATCGGCCCGCTCATCGGCGGCATCCTCCTCGAGCATTTCTGGTGGGGCTCGGTGTTTCTCATCAGCGTGCCGGTGATGGCGTTGCTGCTCGTTGTCGGTCCCCGGTTCCTGCCGGAATACAAGGACCCCAATGCCGCAAAGCCGGATCTGGTGAGTGCGGCCCTGTCGCTGGCGGCCGTGCTGACAATGATCTTCGGGCTGAAGCAGATCGCCCAGAGCGGCGTGCAACCCGTTGCCATCGTCTCGATCGTCATCGGCGCAGGACTGGGCGTCGTCTTCGTTAGGCGCCAGATGACGCTCGCCGACCCATTGATCGACCTGCGGCTCTTCCGCGTTCCGGCGTTCAGCGCCTCGGTGGCGACGTACGGCCTCACCATCATGATACTGTTCGGCGGGTTTCTCTTCCTGCCGCAGTATCTCCAGCTCGTGCTGGGGCTGTCGCCGTTCGAAGGCGGCGTGTGGACGCTGCCATGGGCGCTGGCATTCGTCGTCGGCTCGATGGTGACTGCGCCTCTCGCGCGCGTCGTTCGGCCGTCGCTGCTCATGTCTGCGGGCCTCACGCTCTCGGCGGTGGGCTACTGGATGGTCACACAGTTCGATGCGACTACGGGATTTCCGATGTTTGCGCTCGCCACGTTCATCTTTTCGCTCGGCTGCGCGCCCGTGTTCACGCTGACGACCGACCTGATCATCGGATCTGCCCCGCCGGAGCGAGCGGGCGCAGCATCGGCGATCTCGGAGACGAGCGCCGAGTTTGGCGGCGCGCTCGGGATCGCGGTGTTCGGGAGCATCGGCGTCGCGATCTATCGTGGGCTGATGGTGGACGCGATGCCGCCCGGGGTTGGAGGCGACGCGGCCCGGACGGCCGCGGCTACGATGGGCGGCGCGATCGAGGTGGCCGGGCAACTGTCCGGTGACGCCGGTGAAGCGCTGCGGGAGTCGGCGCGCGCCGCGTTCGTTCGGGGGCTCCGGCTGTGCGCGGCGATCAGCGCCATCGGCTCGGTTGCGCTCGGAGTCTTCTCCGCGGCTGCATTGCGTCAGGTCCGGCGGTCCGAAAGCGGCGACGGC
>Ga0111538_10011163_pt1 | contig 11927 bp, 12 predicted proteins | sample SoiMethybrSBSTD1_FD_79669 | JGI IMG/M metagenome (GOLD analysis project Ga0111538, IMG submission 79669) | Bulk soil microbial communities from a Populus tree surrounding site in Tennessee, USA - Soil MetaG P. TD hybrid SBSTD1 (version 2)... | ecosystem: Environmental > Terrestrial > Soil >...
AGTGATGTTATGAAGCAAGCGCCTCCCACCGTGAGATAAACTCCCGGTGCTCTTTGACGGAGATTGAAAGGAGGCGCTATGCAGACAATATATATTGGCGTTGACTTTCATGCACGACAACAAACGATCTGTTATTTGACAACTGAAACAGGTGAACTCGTCACCCGCGAACTGAAACACCAGGACAAAGAAGCGGTGCGAGCTTTCTACGCCGCTTTCCGCGGCCAAGTGATCGTGGGCCTGGAAGCCAGTGGTTACAGTCCCTGGTTTGAACGACTGCTCGAGGAACTGGGCTATGAAGTCTGGTTAGGCCATGCGACCGAGATCCGGCGGCGGGCTCGTTGGCGGCAGAAGAACGATCGGCGCGACGCCGAACTCATTTTGGATTTAATGCTTCATAATGAGTTTCCCCGTTTGCATCGACCAGCCATCCAGAGTCGCGAAGTAATGCGGATGCTGCGCTACCGGCACAAACTGATCAAGATTCGCACCATGAGCAAAAACAGTTTGCAGGCCTTGGCTCTGCAATCCGGGGTGGCCCGGCGCAGTGGCTTGTTTACCCGCGAGGGAAAACAAGAACTGGATGCTGCGCTCATGTCACCAGCAATGCAGTGGCAACGAGAACACTGGTTGCAACTGCTGCAGCCGCTCGATCAACAAGTGCTGGAAGCGATGGCCTGGTTAAAGGCCCAAAGCAAAGACGATGTTTGCATCGCCCGGCTGCGCACGCACCCAGGCATCGGCTTACTGAGCGCGCTTTGTCTGGTGCACACGCTGCAACCGGTCGCTCGCTTTCGCAACACTCGCAAGGTGGCTGCCTATGCGGGCTTTGATCCAGTCGAACGTTCCTCGGCGGAACACAAACGTTTCCTTGGAATCAGTAAAGCCGGCTCGCGCTTACTGCGCCACCTGATGGTGGAAGCAGCCAACATAGCGGTCAGAAAAGACGAGGAGCTAAAGTGTTTTTATCAACGAGTGGCAGCCCGTCGCGGCCGTCCCAAGGCCAAGGTGGCGGTGGCCAGAAAACTTCTCATCCGTGCCTACATCATGTTGCGTGATGAGATCGACTATGCGGAGTTCCGCCGTCGAGCCGTCGCAGCTCGGCTTGCCCGTCTGAGACATAGGCCTAATGTGCCTGCGGTAGTGATTGGGCAGCCAGCCTCTACTTGAGCGTCAGAAGCCTATTCAGTTCCACGATTAGTAATCGCGGAAGTGAGGACTTCGGGACACGCGCTCCGCGTTTCCCAAGTCACTTTTGACCTCAGTCGAGTGCGGAGCAAACCTCATGGAGGATGACCGCATAGATGATTGATCGTGGCTCGTAAGCCTTGATCAGTTGAGGACCGCTAACTGCGGTAGAACAAAAGCTAACAGTCTCATGTCAAAGAGCAAGCTAATGAACTACACGTACCGAGGCGCCTTGGCGTCATTGTCAAAGTCTGCCAAAAAAGTTCTTGACTTCGAACGACGCTTCATAGATGTCTCAAGGAGAAATGGTCAGACGACTTGGTGTTCAAGAGCTGATCGACCATACGACTATTTCCAAGTACGAACTCGACAAGAACGAACCACCCCTCGCTATCCTGCTCGCCTACGCACGCCTTGCAGGAATCTCCGTCGAACAAATCATTGATGACGAACTCGACCTAACAATTTGATTTCCACAAGAACACGGCGATCATTCCCAACCGCTATTAACTTCCAACCACCAGTCGGTGGGATACTCACAACGACGACGACACTGAATCCCCCAACAATCGCTGCGTTCAGCTAATTCAATAACCTCCGCTTCCTAATCTTTTACCTCTCCAAGCAAACAACGGTACGCGAGCCTCCGCTGCGGCGGCCGTCAACGGTCTCGCTTCGCTCGATGAACTCCGCTCGCTTCGCTCGCTGCGCCGTTGACTGCAGTCCTCGCTCCGGCTGGGCAGTAGACAAGGAGCTAACGCTCCTTAGAATCCACTTTGGATTCTGTTTTGACACTTGAGACGAGGGCAAAGATTCTGGAAGCTTCCGTCTCGAGCTATAACTTGCTGAAAGGAAAAACAGAAAAACCAAAGCCGAAAGAACTATAAGGGTCTTCGCTCGCAGAGTCTCGCTCCGATGAACTCCGCGAACTAAAAACAGATTACAGCTCTACTCTGCTTAATTTCTCTGTTCGCAGAGATCTATGAACTGACTATTCCACCGCTGCGAAAAAGAAAAATTCGACCACCATTATCATTTGCTAACTACATAATCGAATTAAATAGGTTCGAATTAAATAGGGATCAAAACCTTGCCTTGAGACCACACACGCATTACTTTGAGCGCAATTATCCTCTTGCTGAGTTGACGCTGAAGAGTCTCCCCTTCGACAATTCAGAACTTAGATATTGCTAATACATAATTTAAGTTTCGGAGTCTGCGGAATACAACAGGCACCACTTTCATTGCCCTCTTTAATACGGTCGCCGAGTAGTACAATTTTTATGGAGCACTCCCCTGAGATACCGCCAGCCAAGTGCTATGCACTTGGCTGGCAAAAAAAATTTACGCGTTGGAAAAGCTGATCAAATCAGAGCGATTGTGACAGGAACTCAAAGGGAACTAAGTTGTTCGAGGGCAACGACAATACTAGGCCAATGACTATGAGCCCAACAGAGAGGTCAACCAACCTCGATGCCAGCCTGCACCTTAGATCGAATTCTGAGCGCCATTGATCTCCTTCAAATTTCACTACCTGGCTAAGGAGGAAAATTGGACTTTGACTTTCACCCCGGAACTACCAAAATCCTTTATCCCCTCGGTCACTGCCTGTTTACTCCGCCGCCAGACTGGATCAGGAAGAGCAATTCGTTCGACGATTAATTGGGCAATGCGGTCCCCTTCCTTTATAAGCGCCGCATCTTTGCTGTGGTTGATTAGGATGCAAATTACCTCCCCCGATAATCACTGTCGATTACACCAGCTAACACATCTAACCCTTTGGTTGCCATTCCTGATCGAGGTGCTAATCGTCCATATAAGCTGCGGGAATCTCCCGAGGTGAGTTTTGCAAGGTCTCCACTCTCCTGGTGGTATTTCAACATCGCCTATGCTCCGAAGATCAAGCCACGAGAATTTTTAGTCGCCCGAGAAGGCGGTCGAGCTCGAGAATCAATTTTTAAGAACTTTCAGCGTAGACACTTTATTCAACCCTAGGTGGACTGAAATTCAACCGTATACTGCCATATCCGCGATAAGCCTTTGGTAGTTTCTCGATTGTACTTTTGAGAGAAGGGAAAGATGATGCTGGCTGCGCTGTCTTGGCACTCCATTTAGATAATACAGGGCGAAACCAAGACCTGTGGCTTGGTGGCCAAAGGCGAAAGATACACGTTTACGTACGTCGAACCAAGCGACAGACCCGATATACCTGTCCACACAATGATCGTATGATTCGCTGTCTAGAACTAAGACTTCTGATAATCCGGAGGGTGGGTGCTATATCACCGAGATCAAGCCGGGAGTTTTTACTTACATAGATAAAATCGACCGAGCTGTCTTAGATGAAATGAAAGCTAGCAGACTCTTGTCCTGGTCCATGCAATCGGAGAACGCTTCCTCAAATTCCACACCAACCTAGTGATCCGATAAGCAACTTACGTGATTGCAACATCGTAAGACACCGAAATTTTATGTTAAAGTAAGGCCGCTCTATGATTAATCGGAGGTGATGAGCCAGAGTGGACGATCTGAGAACGCTCAAGGGATCTGAGTCGCCGCAACAGGCTACTGCCGATCGGTCTGAGATAGAAGTCTCTGAGATATCAAGCCCGGTGCTTGCCCGACTGATCGAAGAAGTTCGCAACGAGGAGTCTTCGACAATCAGCCCGTACAACCGATTCCATAATCGACATAATCGGTCTCGTTAATCACCCTGCCTTGGAACAAAGAACGTGATCGAAATAGATACCGTTCTGATCAAAGTTGCCAGCCGTTGCAACATCAACTGTAGTTATTGCTATGTCTACAACATGGGAGACAACGGCTGGACGAAAATGCCAAACCAGATTTCAACCGAAACTGCTTTGGCAATCAGTAGAGCTCTTAGTGAATTAACTCAAATTCAAAATCGTCCGTTTGCTGTCGTTCTGCATGGTGGCGAGCCACTTCTACTAGGCGCCCGAAAGCTCGATCAGGTCCTTTCAATACTACGAGCTGTTGTTCCTGCTGAGTGCTCATTTGGGCTTCAAACAAACGGCATGTTGTTAACTGAAGAGATCCTCGACATTTGTTTTAAACACAGAATAACTATATCGGTCAGTATCGATGGACCTAGAGAGATTCATGATCGGAGACGCCTGACACATAAGGGGGAGGGAACCTATAACCAAGTCTTAGAGGGCATAAGCAAGCTGATAAGACATCAGGAATCGGCATTCCTATACTCAGGCCTCTTGGCGGTGATTGATCCCAACTCCAACCCTAGGTCCGTTTACGAATTTTGTAAAACGCTTGAACCGCCCAGTGTTGATTTTCTATATCGAGATGGCAACTACATGAATCTACCTGAGGGAAAGCGTTCGATACGATCGACCGAATATGGCAATTGGTTAGCTCAGCTTTTGGATGTTTATCTCTTTGATCAGGATCCGCTCCCCATTCGCTTTCTGGACGATATCATCCGGTTACTTCTTGGCGGAAAAGCAACCAAGGATGGAGTTGGATTAAATGACTTCGGAATCCTTGTAATAGATACAGACGGATCGATCACGAAAAATGACACGTTGAAAAGTTCATTCAATGGTGCCGATCGATTTTCGCGGAAATGGACAGTGCTTCGCGACAGTCTTAGCGAAATATTGAGTTCGGAAGAATTTGCAAGTGCGCATGCTTTACAACGTCCAACATCAAAAACGTGTCTTTCTTGCCCCGAGTTAGAGGTGTGCGGAGGTGGAATGGTGCTGAACCGATGGCATGACGTAAATGGATATGACAACCCCTCGATCTATTGTTCCGACCAACTTTTGTTAATTCGGCACACCCGCGACCACATTACTGCCATTCAGTCGAAATGCATTTAGCTTCTAATGATTTCTTAAGACTATCTGCGATCGAGACATTCTCATCGCCCTTTGCTTATTTCACTTCGCCCGAGGCGTTTCGGCCAGAGGCTGCTGACCTAATTCGGGATTGGTTCGAAATCAGTGCTCCATGGAAGCTAGTTATCGCAGATTTTTACGAGCAGTATGAGTTTAGTCTTTGGAATGTGGAACTACCCTCTGAATTAAATTTTCTAAAAGAGGAAAAGTTTGTGAGCGTTTTGCGCGACAAAGTTCGGAAGATTTTTAACGTGCAGCTCGGCAAGAAAGTGGACATCGCGGCTCACAAGCTGATTCCTGGTCAACGCATCCGCATACATAATGATTTCATCGTCGGCCAAGAAACACATCGTCTCCTAATCCAACTAAACAAGGGATGGACAGATGCCCACGGCGGGTTGCTAATGCTGTTCAATAGTCCTGACGCTTCGGACATACATAAAGTCTTCCGACCATTACATAACACAGCTTTGGCATTTGCAGTCTCACCACAATCGAACCACGCAGTATCAAAGGTTAACACTGACCAAAGATTCACGCTTGTGTATTCGTTCTTTGGTGAGAATACAGATGCTTGATTTAGCCGATCGTATTGCAGTCTCCATCCCTGATCCTAGATGTGAGCCTTGGTTCCCTGAACTCACTGAATGCCTAACCTTGCATGAATGGAAACGACTACGTAAAGACATTGGCATCGTGCCTGAAACATATAGCACTGCACGTATGCTCAGAGGCAATGCTTTGATCCCTCGCGACATCGAATCGCTAGAGTATGCCTCGCTTAAGACATTGAACATTAGAATAGAAGCGGCCCATCACCAATGGGCGGACTCTTATCGTATCGCTGGAGTTCGCTTTTACTCGACCGATGAAATTGAAAATACAGCAGTCTTAGAGTGCATTGGCGATGCCCTCAGTATTATTAGTCAAATCCCCAGTCTAATTAGTTCAGTTCAAGCTTTAGTTCGGTCGTTGCACGTTTTAAAGCCGCCGGACTCCGATCACGATTTGAGCTTCAGTGAACCGCAAATCCCATTTTCGATATTTGTTTCGGTGTTTGAAGAAAGGGTTCCCAACGACGCTTTGCGAGTTGCAGAAGCAATTGTGCATGAGACAATGCACCTTCAGCTTACGCTAATAGAACAAGCTTTGGCCATTGTCGAGCCCAGCCGTTGTAAGCACTTTTCACCGTGGAGGCGAGAAATGCGTAGTTCAAGAGGCCTCTTGCATGCAGTCTACGTTTTTAGCGTGATTCATCACTTTCTGAGCAGATTGATCAGCAGTGAGGGACTATCTTCAAAATTCATCGAGGCTCGTCGTTCGGAAATAGTCAACCAAATGAGCCAAGTAGGGGCCTTCGAACAGTGTCAAGCTCTGACGCCGATCGGCCGACGGTTTGTAAGCAGAATGTTGACCCTTAGTTCGTGAAATTTCAGATCGGAAACCCGTCCAAGAAATCTAGGGCCATTGAACTAAAAAGCGACTCAGGCCGAGTCGCATCTCGTAGAAAATCTCGTGCTTCATCCGCCAGATCACGTAGCGCCTTGCTTCTCGGGTGCTTCTGGGACTTGAGGATGACACTTCGCCAGTAGCGCAACCTCTTCAATTCCTTAAGACGGGCTTCTCTTAACGCTACCCGACGCAGGCCAATTTCCCTAATGCTTATCCGGCCAAATTTCGTTTGCGGTACTGGGATCTCGTTGTAAAAGCGAATATGGTCGCGAGGATCCTGCAAACCTGGATGGATTAACAGAGGGTGCTCGCGACTAATGTCATCATGATGGGACCTGGCGCGACGGCTTGGGTTGGATAGCGGGAAAATGGTTTGCTTGTATGTGCTATTACATTCATGACAACTAAGAAACAGATTGTCCCAGTCGTACACCATCCAATAGTAACCAGGATGAAAGGCAGCCCTTCCTTTACGTAATTGCCTCGCGCCACTCTTAGGCCGGAAATGTTCAACGGCGAGATCGCGCGGAACTCCGAATACTTGTTCACAATAGCAGCACTTATTGTGCTGGGCTTTCATCAATATTCGCTTAACGGTTCGGGAGCCATAAATCGTTGCTTTGCTCTTTGTCAATATTTTTGTTCCCGTATCATAATCGTGAGCACACGTGTCATACTCTGCGCATACCAAGTCGCGGGCTTGGGTGCCTTTTGTGATGAAGCTTTTGGGCCCATGAGTCGATTTCGCTATTCTGATCATTGGGTTACTTATATCGCTTAATTAATGATGTCGCTCGTTTGATGAAATCAGCCGTAGTTTGATCTTCAACTGCTTCCGTCGGTAGTTCCGCTACCTTCTCATCAATTCTTTTCAACTTGGCCTTGTCGTAATTGGTTAGGTATGATTTGTCTAACAATTTCTCCCGTTCGTAAAAGAGTTTTTCAGTCTCTTTGTCACGGGAGTAAGGCAATCCAAACAGCTCACTATTAAGAATCTGATCGATACGCCAGCTCTTTACCACATGTGGGTCATTGCTGATTACAACCTCTTCCTTGTCTCTCTTTAAGACAGCGAAATTAGCGTTTGGTGCAGACTGGACCATCAAAGGGCTGTGGGCTGTGGCGATAAATTGGGTTCGCGGAAATATTTCACCGAGTTGATCCATAATGTCTCGCTGCCAAAGAGGATGAAGGTGGAGATCTATCTCGTCAATGATGACGATCGCTGGCTCTTCGAGTGGATTTCCGCTGTCAGGATAATTCCGAAATAGTCGCCAAGCCAAATCTGTGGTCCATGCAAGCGTCGTTTGATAGCCAAGACTTAGGGCTGACAGAGACACAAATCCTGAGAACGTCTTAAAGCGAACACCGCTCGGCGCAGAGAATCCTTCAATTTTAGGAGCGAGTATCTTAATGTCGGATGCCCTTCTCACGTCCGGGAGAACTTGAGCGAGTACTTCTTTTAATCTCTCTAACTGACGGTTTTCTAAAGCTCGTGGTCTATACGCCTTCTTTGCGGCGGCGTGGTCTAATCGAAGGAGGATTTCCTCCGCATCATATAGCTCAGTTAATCCCCCGAGTCGGCCAGCAATCGGATCTTCGAGAAAGCTCTGCTCAAGATTTTGTCGGCCCATGTGCCGGCTAGCGCCATAGGTCACTATCAAAGGTTCGACGAACTTTCCCAACCTCTGAATCGTCGTACCAGAACGTTCGTAATCACGAAGCTCCTTCGTGTTAGTGTAAAGGAGCTTAATCCTTGTATGAATCTTCTTAGGCTTAGCTCGTGGAGCCTTCTTCCTCGTCCGATCTTGATAACTCAGTGGTTTATTGAACGAGAGTTCAGCGTTTAAAGTTAGCGCCCGTGGTTTGCCGGCGCGGAGCAAGGCTTCCAAGACGTCGTTCTCCTCATCTTGGAGCGCGGGCCCAAGCGGCCCTCGCGTTAGAGATGCTCCGGGACCTTCGTAACCGGATTTCTGTACCGGCACTGGCCGCATCCATGAAAGACATTGCAAGAGTGTAGTCTTGCCAACTCCGTTGTCTCCTAGGAGTAATGTCCATTGAGCCGGTTTGCCTTTGCCGTCAGTCAGATCCAGTTTTTGCGTTCGGCCGAAACAACGTACACTTTCGAGTTCTAGGGATGTGAAGTAAATCGCAGAAGCCGGAGCTTTGGGCATTGTGCCTCCTCAGTGGTCTAAGACAACAAAAAACTGACGTACATCAGAGAGAAGATAAAAGACTGGAATGAGTTAGAACAACAGATTCAATATTAGCCCGATCAGTGTATTCTACAATTTCAGCAAGAACCTCGTCCCCCCAGCTCATGGCAAAGGTTGCAAAAGCTATCTTAGTAGCTCCAATTTGATTTGCCAGATGCAGATACTTCTTTATTTCTCTTCTCTCAAGCTTACTGTTCTTTTTTGCTTCACCCAGCACTACGGCGCCGTCAACGATAGCAAGTATGTCAAGCTCAAACTCAGGCTTTCTACTATTTGAACCTCTTTTGATCAGTTCCAAATCACACGAAAACAGGAAACTGTCCTCACTGCGTTGTCTCAGACACTCAAGAGCTAGACAAGAGACGTACCCATTGTGACGCAGGAACTGATAAACGATTTCATCCAGTTTATAGAACCAGCCTGGCTCAAGTTCGCCGTACCAATAGTTTTCGGCGGTCACTTGTTGTGATGCATGGCAGCGTTTGCACTTAAATGTTTGAGAAAATTCATCAAGGCCAAACCAATCAGCACTTCTGCACGACCGACATTTATAAATACAGCCGCGATAGAGGATGCTCTTCGATAACAATAATACAGCTCCTTTTTGTGCTGCCGCATCGCTTCCAAGTAGGGCAGATATGGCTGGAAACGGCAAGTAGCGCCGCTGGTCATTCAAGAGACAACCATCTCTGTCAGAAGATCAGCTTGGGCAGATCTATCGAGATACTTAAAGAGTAATTGCCTGGTGAAAGGATCTCGCAAATAGGAGCCAAGCGCAGCAAGGCCGCCAAATTTTCGAATGGTTTCATCAGCAAAGAATCCCTTATCGGACAGCTTAGACTCATAACCGATGCTCCAGAATAGTCTTTCGAAAATTTCGAGGGGACTTGGGACAAAGACAGTTGGGCGTACCAGAACACTGTCGATATCACCCCCAGCGTATCCAATATTGGGACAAAAATAAGAAAGCGTGCCCGCACCAGTCCTTGCTCCGTGAGTTCCGAGTATCGGACTCCGGATTACCCACTCACCTAAGCTGGGATTACGGGGAAGGTAATGTCCGGAAACGATGACGTCGGTTATCCAGCGATGCTCATGAGGATGAATGGCCGGAAAGTTTTTCGGCTTCGGTGTCTCGAACAATTCGATCTCTGAGGACTGCTGAACAGCGAGCGAAGTTGGTTTCGAGGCATTACCAACCTCAAAGACGCGTAGGGGATGTACCAGCAGCCCATCCAGGTCGAGACTGACCTCGCTATTTGAACCTACTGGGTCGCTTCGAAATAGGCTCGCTCGATCTAGATCATCGATCAAGCCTTCCAGCTTCGTCTGATCTAGAGAGTACGAGGTAAAGACACATTTGGTAACAGAGTCGAGAGCGAGAAGTTGGCTTCTTAAGATTTGAGAAAAGAGATCAAACAGAGGGGTTCCACCATCAGTTTGTTCAGCCTTGAGCCAATCGTTTGGCAGCCACAGGACCGGCTGTCGCACTCGAGCAAGGGAGTAATACAGACAAAAATCGAAGACGCTCTCACCAGCGACGACAATCATTGGACCGGTCAGAAAAGAACCTTTGACCGAACGATAGGAGGCCAGTTTCAGGCTTGTCAGTTTGAATGGCGTTGTAGTCTGCTCGGCGTTTGTAAACGCATGTCTCGTTCTTTCATTTGTAACTAGATCGATAGAGTACTCCCCAGACGGAATCTCACTTATGGAGCCTTCTTCAGAGAGTGTTTTCCGAAGTTCCTCATTAATTAGTCCGGTGACAGAAGCTAACCATAAAGGGTAAAGACCCTGAAAGGATGGTTTAAAGATCGCGAGCTTTGGCTTCTCGCCGCAGCCCAAGAGAGCCGTCGTAATCGGGGTAAGAGGAAATCTAGGAGGGGAATCAGAAATAAAGTCATGGACGATCTGAGCTGGCACGTGAAAAGGAGATAATTTCTTCCGAATCAGCAAAGAGAATTCTTGTGAAAGCTTAGGCGTAAGATTTTCTCTTACCGCCAATTCTTCAATTCTTCTACGCGCCGACTCCACATAAGACTCTGAATGTCTACCCCCACTCAAATGGTCCTTTAGTTGCTTTTCAACCCACTCGTTGTATTCATGGGGTCGTATCGTCTTTAGATCCTTTGCTGTTTTTGAATAGTAATAAATGTAATCAGGATCGTATGCAGATAGTATGTTCCAGAATATTCGCGAGAGATTGTTGCCATCAGTTGGAACTATTATGTTATTGAAACCACCCCAGATGTTCGAAAAGAACTCAATCACGCGGAGACAATTAACCTGCCAGTCGATATCCTCTTGGTATATCAGACACGCAACTCGGGCAGGTCGAACGCTCGTAAATATCCTCTTTGAGATTGGCATGAGGGAGATTGATAAAGCAAGAGACTGCTATGTCGCAAGGCCATCCGCGCCAACATAACGTTGTTCGGAAAATCCTTCTTGGAGTGAAAGTTGGAAAAATACACACGTCACCCAGTTATGTACTCGACCAAAAGTTGGCGCTAAGATGGCGCGCTGATGGAATGAACCTGCCATTACCTCGATCACTTTGATGGCTGCACACCCTGATTTATATTGGTAAGTCCGTGGGGGTTGGATCAGGTCGTCGCACTGCGCGGTCTTGAAAACCGTCGGCCGAAAGGCTATGCAGGTTCGAGTCACTGTCCCTCCGCGACTCGAGTTCAGACTTAAAGAACCCTGCCCTTCGCCTCGTCTATTAGCGCAAGTACGTCCTCATATTTGTTTACGCGCCACGACCCCTACACGTCATTTGTTCCTCTACATCGGTCCCATTTTGATCATTTGCGCGTTGCCTCGAACGCGCTTGCTCGATTATATCGGGTGCCGTTCTGATCCATTAAGACTTCGCGTGTTGATTAACATACTGCTCATTTACTTTTGTTGCAGCAGTTAGAAATTCATGACCTTTCCTCCGCTACAACTCACCACGACTTTTTACGCTGTTCCCTAAATCCACCACTTGAGCCACGCCCGCTCGCCTTCCATTCAATCTTGAACTCAGGTCGTACTCGAATGAGGTTTCGGCAAAAACCACCTCGATTCGGACGGTCATCTGATAACAGAAGATTCTGTTCTCCCAACTACAGCGCCTGGCGGCGCTCCCGAACAGAATCGCTGTTATCAAACGCCCGCTTACTTTTATTTGTTCTCCCCCTTGCGCCCG
>Ga0111538_10011164_pt1 | contig 11926 bp, 8 predicted proteins | sample SoiMethybrSBSTD1_FD_79669 | JGI IMG/M metagenome (GOLD analysis project Ga0111538, IMG submission 79669) | Bulk soil microbial communities from a Populus tree surrounding site in Tennessee, USA - Soil MetaG P. TD hybrid SBSTD1 (version 2)... | ecosystem: Environmental > Terrestrial > Soil > Tree...
CAACGCCCACGGCGCATGCTCACGCGACGATCCACATCCGAAATTCTTATCCGCAACGAGGATCGACGCGCCTTTATAACGAGGATCGTTCAGTACAAACGATGGGTTCGGCTGGCCATCGGGGTTGTAGCGCCAGTCGTAAAACAGAAACTCCCCAAATCCCGTACGCTCAATACGCTTCAGAAACTGCTTCGGTATGATCTGATCCGTATCGACGTTAGAGCGGTCTAGCGGCGCAACTAACCCTGTATGTTTCGTGAATTGTTGCATAATAGTTGGACAGGATTTACAAGATTTATTCAGGATTTACATGTACATCCTGAGAAAATCTTGTAAATCCTGTCTATTTGAACTCCCAAGCTCGCACGTCCGTGAAGTGTCCCTTAATCGCCGCTGCCGCCGCCATCATCGGACTTACAAGGTGTGTGCGCCCCCCGCGTCCCTGTCGTCCTTCGAAGTTCCTGTTACTCGTTGAAGCACAGCGCTCGCCCGGCTGCAGGATGTCGGCATTCATCCCCAGGCACATCGAGCATCCGGCTTCGCGCCACTCAAAACCCGCTTCATTGAAAATGCGATCGAGACCTTCGCGTTCCGCGGCTTTCTTTATCTCCTGCGACCCAGGCACAACCATCGCACTCACTGACGAACTAACCCGGTAACCCTTAACTACGCGCGCGGCCGCTCGCAAATCCTCGATTCGAGCATTCGTACACGAACCGATGAACGCGCGATCGATTGCGATGTCCTGAATGCTCGTGCGCGGCTTCAGCGCCATGTACTCGAGTGCGCGCTCAGCAGCCTGCCTATCGGCGGCGCTTTTAGCCTCGGCAGGATCCGGGACAGCACTCGTTATGGGGACGACCATCCCCGGGCTCGTACCCCACGTCACAAACGGCTCAAGCTGCGCGGCATCGATCTCTATTACTCTATCGAACGCGGCATCATCGTCACTCTTCAACGTCCTCCAGTAATCGACAGCCTTGTCCCACGCCTCGCCAGTGGGAGCAAAGCGCCGATCCTTGAGATACGCAAATGTCGTTTCATCCGGCGCGATCATGCCCGCTCGTGCCCCCGCCTCGATGCTCATGTTGCACAGCGTCATTCGCCCTTCCATCGAGAGGGCACGCACCGCGTCGCCTGCGTATTCGATCGTGTGTCCGGTCGCGCCGTCAGTGCCGATCTTGCCGATAATGCCGAGCGCCAGATCTTTCGCCGTCACGCCTTCGGGCAGTAACCGGCGGGTTTGCACTTTCAGCGTGCGCGGTTTGTCCTGTGGCAGACACTGCGTTGCCAGTACGTGTTCGACTTCGCTCGTGCCGATGCCAAATGCGAGCGATCCGAACGCACCGTGAGTACTCGTATGACTGTCGCCACAGACGATCGTCATGCCGGGCCGCGTCAAACCAAGCTCCGGTCCAATGACGTGAACGATACCTTGTTCGGGAGAGTGAATATCGAAGAGTTGAATGCCAAACTCTTTGCAGTTGCGGCGTAGTGTTTCGATTTGAGTTGCAGCAGTGGCGTCGGCGATGGGCAGACTGCGATCGGTGGTGGGAACATTATGATCGACGGTCCCGAAAGTAAGATCCGGGCGCCTTACTTTTCGACCTGCCTGGCGTAAACCATCAAAGGCCTGCGGCGACGTCACCTCATGAATGAGATGTAGATCGATGTAGAGGAGCGTGGGTTCGCCACTCGCTTCACGAACAACGTGTGCCTGCCAGAGTTTCTCGAATAAGGTCGTCATACACTAAACAGGGGGCAGGCACAGCACGCAGGAGCAGGAAAGTGGGTTTTCCTGCTCCTGTCTGCTGCGCCTGCTTCTGATTTCAAACTGCATGGTAAGCATGACGCATATCCGCGATCTCTGTCACGGACTGGCAGAGCAGTTCACCAAACTCGCTCGTGGTGACAACGTAGCCGCCCGTTCCCGCGGCAATGTCAGGAGTGCGATAGCCGGCTTCGAGCACGTCGTTAATCGCGAGTTCTATATCATTCGCTTCCTGTTCGAGACCGAATGAGTGACGCAGCATCATCGCCGCCGACGCGACCGCGCCGCAGGGATTCGCAGTGCCGTGACCGGCGATGTCGGGCGCCGAACCATGCACGGGTTCGTACAGCCCGACTTCTCCGCCGATTGTTGCTGAGGCCAGCATTCCCAACGAACCACTAATCACCGCGGCTTCGTCGGAAAGAATATCGCCAAAAAGATTCTCGGTTAACAACACGTCAAAGCGACGCGGATTCGCAATCAAGTGCATCGCGCAAGCGTCGACGTAAAGATGTTCGAGGATAACGTCCGGATAATCCTGCGCAATGCGAATCACCGTCTGACGCCAGAGCTGCGAAGTCTCGAGGACATTGGCTTTATCGACAGACGTCACTTTGCCGCGACGCTTGCGAGCGGCTTCGAATGCCACTCGTGCGACACGCTCAATCTCCTCTACTGAATAACGCATCGTGTTGCGTCCGACTGTAATGCCGTTGCTCGAATCGATTCCGCGCGGTTCGCCGAAGTAGAGACCGCCAAGCAACTCGCGAACGATGAGGATGTCTGTACCGCGTGCGACCTCAGGGCGCACCGGAGAACAGGCAGCAATCGAGGGGTACGAAATCGCGGGCCGGAGATTCGCGTAACCGCCAAGCGCGCTTCGCAACAGCAGGAGCCCAGCTTCAGGGCGTTGATTCGGCGCTAGTCGATCGAATTCCGGACCTCCTACGGCGCCGAGCAAGACGGCGTCTGAAGCCAGACACGCATCGAGCGTAACTCTCGGCAAAGGTGATCCGAACTGCTTGATAGCGACGCCACCGACAGCGTGCTCTTCAAAATCAAATCGAAACCCGTGAATGCCCGCAACTGTTTGCAGTACGGTGATTGCTTCTTTAGTTACTTCTGGTCCAATCCCATCACCGGGGAGTGTCGTGATCTTAACTCTCATAAATCCTGTACATCCTGAACAATCTTGTTAATCCTGTCCAAATTCCCGTCAGGCCGCAGCCCCGACAGCCTTATCTGAAAGCAACGAAATCAAATCCTGGTCGTAGATACGTTTCTTTTTGTCCGCAAGGTCAGTAAAACCTCTGTACGCTTCTTCAAGCTCTGCCTTCGTAATGACATAACCCAGTTCAGCGTAACGCAGCGCGAGTGCATGACGACCTGAGTGCTTACCCAGCACGAGCGCGTTTGCCGGCACACCAACAGATTCCGGCGTCATGATCTCGTAGCAAAGCGGATTATTAATCACTCCATGCTGGTGAATACCTGCCTCATGCGCGAACGCATTACGACCGACAATAGCTTTATTCGGCTGCACGTCAAAGCCGACGATACTCGAAAGCAGTTGGCTCGCTGGATAGAGCTCAGTTGTATCAATCCCTGTCTCGAATGGCAGACGATCCGCGCGCACGCGCAGCGCCATCACGATCTCCTCCAGCGACGCGTTGCCCGCCCGCTCGCCAATGCCATTGATCGTACACTCAACCTGCCGTGCTCCGGCTTCAACTGCTGCCAGACTATTTGCAACAGCCAAACCGAGATCGTTATGGCAGTGAACACTGATGATGACGTCGTCGCGATCTCTCACCACGCGCTCACGCACCTGTCGAACCAGGTGCATGTATTCCATCGGCGTGGTGTAGCCGACCGTGTCCGGAACGTTGAGCACTGAAGCGCCCGCATCAACCGCCGCGTCGAGCACTTCACACAGATAATCGATATCGCTGCGTGTAGCGTCCTCTGCTGAAAACTCCACATCCTCGGCGTAGCTACGTGCGCGGCTCACTGCCGTGCGCGTCATCGCAATCACTTCAGCACGTGTCTTCCTCAACTTATGTTCGAGATGAATGTCGGAGGTTGCGCAGAAGGTGTGAATTCGTGGATGGACCGCATACTTCAAAGCCTCGGCAGCACGATCCACGTCCTGATCTGAGGTGCGACAGAGCGCAGCAACCTTGATCTTCCTGCATTCGGCTGCGACAGCTCGAACCGCCGCAAAGTCACCTTCGGAGGCTATCGGAAACCCTGCTTCAATGACATCGACTCCGAGATCCTGAAGCTTTTTCGCCATTCGGACCTTCTCTGTCAGGTTCATCGAGCAGCCTGGCGACTGTTCGCCGTCGCGTAAGGTTGTATCAAAAATGCTGACTCTGTTTTGTGGCATGGGGTTCCCCTCCTGCGGGCAAGCAAATGAGGATGCTACGGAGGGTTGGGCCAATAGTCAAAGCTATAATCTTTATAGGAAGATAGATTGTTTTTATCCACAGATTACACAGAAAATCTGCGTAATCTGTGGATTACTGAGCTGGGACTTCAGATATGCGGCGGCTGTATTCCTCGAATTGGCCTGTGTAGTACAGACGTGTGAGATCTTTCTCTAATTTGGTGCCTCGAACCTTTGCACGGACGATGCGGAAAATCTTCTCTTTCAACCAGTAACCGTGATCGTAGCGCTCGCCGATCGCCGAGGCGGAGGCGAGCTTGTCGATTTCAGGGGTGGTTAATCCACGCTTCCATGCCGCGCGGTAAACCATCAGTCCTTCCTGAAACGACTGGCTCGCGATCTGTCCAAACAGAGTATTGAGACCCTTCCAGCCTTCCATGTGCGTATCGATCAGAGGGACGACGTCGGGATGCGGATTGCTCGCAGTTTTGTAGTCGAGCAGAGAAACACGCAGATCGATGGTGCGATCGCCATCGTAATCGTACTCAATCGTGTCTAAAAATCCGTTCTGATCCGTGTCCGTGTATTTCACTACTTCTTCCACGCGCGGCGCAATCGGCTTCGGCGAGGGAGTCTTGCTACCGCCGTGATACTCGCCGTTCTTGTCGACTGTCCACGCGCCCCACTCAGCGCCGGCGAGGTGCAACTTGCGATCGAAAACGCCGACGTAGAGTTTGCCCCCGCCGGAATTGTCTTCGTCAAACTCGCCGCGATCACCGAGTGAATCGGCCTGCGGATGACCGGAGAGCCCGGGCCGTTCATTGGGTCCGACCATCGCCAGTTCCGCATAGTTTCCTCGTCGCCACTTCTTGGTGGAATACAGATCGATCTCCTTTGGACCACCAAAGCCGTGCATCGGGTAATACATCTCCACGCGCTCCCAGCGATGATCGTCGTCGTCTTCATCAAACACGAAATACATCGTGGCCCACTTCGCCGTGAAGAATGAGTCGTAACTCTTCTCATGCGGCATGTACATCAACTCGTCGATCTTGCGCCAGTTGTTCCACTGAAAGCAGCCGTCGAATTTCGGATTGCCTTTGAGCGCGGGATACTTGTGCACAAACTGACGGTACGGGATGCCTGGTCCGCCAGCGCCACGCAGCGACATGTCGTAGTCTGTCTCGTTGCCTTTGGTTGAATCGTTGTCGAGATCGAAAGTCGCGAATGCTTCACTCAGCACGCCGGAAAGATTGGTCACATCTTTGTCGAGAGGCGGTACCGGATCGAGCCAGCGGATCGCCATCTCGCTGAGCCCGTCGCCGTCAAAGTCGAAGAAATCAAAAGGGTTTTCCCAGTTGAGTCGCGGGTCGGGTAAAGATTGCGGGGGCCGGTGAACCTTCAGAAAAATCGCGTTGCCGTTGTAATCCGGCAGCCAGTCGTTCGTGCCGGTGTAACCCCAGTTGTCGTTGCCGAAGTCGTAGTTTTGCCAGTCGAGCCAGCCGAGCACACCGTCTTTTTCAACGTCGATGAAGACCATCCAGTGCGACTCGGCGGGATCATATTTTCCGTCCGCCCACTGGCGACCCTGAGTGACGAAGGCCTGAAGATCGGCTTGGCCGTCGCCGTCATTGTCAGCCCACTTGATATTGATGTCGGTTGCGCTGTCGTAGACTCCATCGCCGTTCTTATCGATTTGCATCACGTCACCGACTTGATCGCCACGCGTGTCGGTTGGAAGCATGTCGCCGTTTTCATCGAGCCAGCGAACACGTTTGCCGTTCCACCAGCGTTCGAGAATATCCGGTTTGCCGTCGTTGTTGATGTCGAGACGAACGATCTCGTCAGATGGTGTAGCTGACTTGAGTGCGGTCTTGCGGAGATCGAGATTACCGTTTTGGGGAACCAGTAGAAGGGCTAACAAAAAATATAAGTTCATAATGGCGGAGGTTTATCTCACAGGATTTGCAGGATTTTCAAGATGTACAAGATTAAATCTTGTCAATCCTGATTAATCTTGGTAATCCTGTGAAGCCAACCATGAGACGCATCACGCGACGATCATTTCTGAAATCGACATCTTCAGCACTGCTTGTCGGGACCATACTCGACAGAGTACCCGCGCAAGTAATTACGGAACCAACAGTGTCGCAATCGGTATCATCGTGGGAGTACCGCCGTGGCAGTCTCGGTGGACCGTGGGAAGCGTGGCGCAAAGCAAATGACGACGCGAACGTCTGGACACAAGTTAGCGTGCCTCACTGTTTCAATGCCTTCGACTCCGTCGATCCCGATGTCCCGTATTACCAGGGGCCAGGCTGGTATCGAACAAAAATCAGAGTCGAAAATCCTTTTCCCGGCGGCCGCACGCTGCTGCACTTCCAAGGGGCAGGACAAAAAACCGAAGTTTTTGTTCACACGGAAAAGGTGGGTTCACACGTTGGCGGGTACGACGAGTTCATCGTCGACATCACCGAGCAAGCCAGGAAGTTTCCCAGGACTGACAAAGATCCGGGCCTCGTGCCGGTCGCGGTGATGTGCGATAACTCGCGCGATCTCGAAATGATTCCGTCCAATCTGAGCGATTTCAATCTCTACGGCGGACTTTATCGCACGGTGACTTTGCTCTACGTGCCGGCAGTTTCAATCGAACGCGTGCATGTCGAAACGGAGCTGCCGCAGGGTGGCAAAGCCAAAGTTAGCATCCGCGGCCGGCTATACAATCCAACGCAACTCACGGATGACGTCGAGCTCAATATCCGCGTACTCGATCCAAATGAGCGCGTGATTCACGAAAGCAAGCGCAAACTGAAGCCGTCAGCGGAAACTCAGGATCTCTCAACTTTCTCGATTGATAAGCCTGCGCTGTGGTCGCCGCAAAAACCTTCTCTCTATCACTGCGAAGTTAGCCTTAAAGGCTCTTTGCAAATTGTCGTCGAGCGTTTCGGGCTGCGCACGTTTGAGTTCATCAAAAATGGACCATTCAAGCTCAACGGCGAGCGACTTTTGATCCGTGGCACGCAGCGTCACGAAGATCACGCAGGCGTTGCGGCGGCGATGACTGGCGAGATGATGCGCAAAGAGATGCGGTTAATCAAAGATCTCGGCGCAAATTTCGTTCGGCTTGGACATTTCCAACAGTCGCGCACGATTCTTAATCTGTGCGATGAGCTGGGCTTGCTTGTTTGGGAGGAGATTCCGTGGTGTCGCGGCGGGCTCGGTGGCGAACAATACAAAGAACAGGCACGCCGGATGTTGCGAAATATGATTGATCAGCATCGCAATCATCCGTCTGTGATTATTTGGGGACTCGGAAATGAGAACGACTGGCCCGGTGATTTCGAAGAGTTTGATAAAGACAAAATTCGGGCGTTCATGATCGAGCTCAATACGCTCGCCCATTCACTCGATCCAACGCGAAAGACTGCGATCCGCCGTTGTGATTTCTGCAAAGACGTAGTTGATGTCTACTCGCCGTCAATTTGGTCGGGTTGGTACCAGGGTAAGTACACCGAATACAAAACGCGAGTGCAGACGGAGATCGCGAAGGTTGATCATTTCCTACACATGGAATGGGGCGGCGACAGTCACGCCCGCCGTCATTCCGAAGCGAGCGAGATTTTCGCGCGCGCACCGCAGGAAGGCGATTGGTCGGAGACGTACATCTGCGATCTTTTCGACTGGCACTTGAAAGAGCAGGAGACAATGCCCGAGCTGACGGGCAGTGCGCAGTGGATCTTCAAAGACTTCGCCACTACCTTGCGTCCGGGAAATCCGGTGCCACGCGTTAATCAGAAGGGTTTGGTCGAGCGCGATTTCACCTTGAAAGAAGGGTATTTCGTGTTTCAGTCGTACTGGGCTGAGCACGCGATGGTCCATATCTACGGCCATTCGTGGCCCGTCCGCTGGGGTGAGCGCGATGAAGCGAAGCTCGTCAAAGTTTATTCGAATTGTCCGTCGGTTGAGTTGTTTGTAAATGGTCAATCGGCAGGTGTGAAGAAGCGAAACAGTCAGGACTTTCCGGCGGCGGGTCTGCGGTGGCAGGTGAAGTTTCGTGAAGGCGAGAATGTACTTCGGGCTGTTGGGACTAATGAGATTTCGGATGAGATCAGGTTCGTATATCAGACGGAGAAGTGGGACAAGCCGGCGAAGCTGTTACTAGCCGAAATCGCAGACGGCGTCGAAGTTAAGCTGGTTGATGCTAAGGGAGTTCAATGTCTTGATGCTCGCAACTTCGTGCGCTTTGCTTTGGCAGGTGATGGAGAATTGATCGACAACCTCGGCACTTCAACTACAGCACGCAAGGTTCAACTCTATAACGGTCGAGCGCAAATTGGCATTAAGAGCAGAGGCCGGTGGGTTGTAAGCGTCTCGTCTGAAGGTTTGCCAACGGAAATTATTAGCCGCGGATGAACGCGGATAAAAATCCGGATTTAAATCCGCATTATCTGTGGCTCAATAAGTCTATAGCGAAAAGGTACCGTAGAAGGCACTATTCTCACCCGAACGCGACCACGGCTCGCCGACGACTTTGCCCGAGTAGAGTGCTTTCGAGGTGTAGCCGACTTTCCTGTTTTCCAAACCCACGAGTGGCGCGTACCAAACCAGGTTCGGCATCTTGCAGCACAGATCGTTCGGCATGCCTTCAACGTTGATCGCCGCTTCGTTTGTTACGACCGCGTAAGTGCGACCATTGCGTTCGAACGCGATCGGCGCGGTACGAACTTCAACGATCCTGCCTAACGACGCAGCGTATTTTTCTTTCAAAGCATTCGTTATCGCTAACGCCTGTGTGCGCGAGGCGCTCGAGTCGATGATGATTTCAGACTGGCGGGCAGCATTAGCTTCGCCGAGATTCGCGTCGGCGCTCACGATTGCCAGCACGCGCACGCCCGTGAGATCCACGCCCTGCCATTTTCCGGAGGTAACATTCCACGCCATGAGCGCGTCGCGTCCCGTGGTTACGACCTCACCGTTGTAGTGACAGGCACCCGCAAAAACACTCGCGGTGCGCACTTCCACGTATTCTCCACGAAGACTGACGCTTTCGGCTCTCGAAGTGAACACAAGGGCGCTCACCGCTACGAGCATCGCCGCAAATATAAATAATCCTTTTCGCATGCTATTACCTCCTCGAAATACAGCCCCAGCTTACACAGATTTTATGGCGGATGTATAGCACGTACGGCCGGGGCCGCAGCGTTCCGGCTCGACGCGGCGGTTATCGGGCCCGATAACTTCCTGCGTCTCGCAACACCAAACGTGATTTGTCGCATCGAGATACTCGTCAGCGCTCGTCGCGAGCCGGTCGAGCATGAAGTATTTCTTCGAACGCAACGACCCGCAGAACGGAGATTGGAGTGGTTCAACTGTCATACCATTTTCGTTAGCCATAACGACTCTCCGATGAGTTTTTGTAGGGGCGGCACTCCGTGGCCGCCCCTTGGTTTCGCACGAGGGGTGGCCACGGAGTGCCACCCCTACAACTAAGCGCCAGCCTTCGCTAATGCCCGTCGAACAAGAGTTTGAGCGAGGGGGACTTTATAGGCATTCTTCTCGAGTGGCTTCGCTTCGGCGAGGGCGATCTTAGCCGTTTCCGCAAGCACGTCCGGCGTCAATTTCTTCCCGACGAGAAATTTCTCTGCCGCCGGGACGCGCCACGGTACCGGCGCCACGCCACCGAGAACAATTCGCGATTCTCTGATCGTTTCGTTCGGTCCCAGCCGCAAAGCGACTGCGGCAGATGCGAGCGCAAAGTCGAGCGAATCGCGTTCTTTGAATTTCAAGTAAGTCGACTTTGCCGCCAGCGCAGACGCGGGAACGTTGACCTGCGTGATGATGTCGTCGTTTTTCAAGACGTTCTCGCGCCGGATATTTCCTTCCGACGGCAAGGTGAAAAACTTGTCGAGTGGAATAACGCGTTTGCCTGCGGCGCCGGTAACGCTGACTGTGGCGCTGAACGCGAGCAACATCGGAGCGAGATCCGACGGATGCACGATGTACGATGGACCGCCACCGATGATCGCGTTGTACTTGTTCTCCCCGCTTGCCGCGTAACACTCCGAACCGCCCTTCTTCAAACAGATCACTTCTTCGAGCCGGAAGTACCAGCAGCGTGGTCGCTGGCAAAGATTGCCGCCGACGGTACCGAGATTGCGAATCTGCGGCGTCGCGATCGAGTGTGCGGCTTCGGCGAGTCCGGGAAAACTCTTGCGCACACCGGCGTGCTCTTCAAGCTCCGTCAACGTAACAAGCGCGCCAATGGTCAATCCTCTGGCGTTGAGCGTGATGCTGTTAAGACCGGAAATGTGCTTGAGGTTAACAAGGCGAACAGGCCGCGACGTGTAGTCCTTCATCGTCGTCAGCAAGTCCTGCCCACCGGCAATCGGTCGCGGCGCCTCGTCGATATCACCGGCAGAACCAGCGAGCATTTTCACGGCTTCGTTGATGTTAGCCGGATTAGTCCACTCAAATGCTTTCATCTCTTTATCCGTCCTCGATCCGTATTATCCGCGGCTAAGAACATTCGGGTTCATCAACCCCATCAGAATCTTGTCGGGCGTTACCGGCGTTTCCCGCACGCGCACGCCGGTGGCGTTGAATACTGCATTCACAAGCGCACCGACCGCGGGAATGATGCAACCCTCGGCGATCCCGATCACGGCTTCGCGTTTATCGTCGTCGTCGATGATGGGCACCATCTCCGGCATCTCGAGCGTGCCCGGCAACTTGTAATCGCCAAAGCCGGGGTTGAGCTGCATACCCAAATGCTCGTCCATCACGCGACCTTCCCACAACGCCATCCCCAACGACTGGATCATGCCGCCGTTGATCTGGCTTTCCATCGTCAAACGATTCAGCGGCAAGCCGCCATCCTGAATGTGGACCATCTTGATCGGCTTGACGTGACCCGTTTCAACGTCGACTTCGACTTCGGCAAAGCAAACACCATGAATACCGCGTGCCTGCAAATCAGCGCGCCACTCGCCGTGAGAAGTGATACCGCCCGCGGGTAGCGCTGCGACAGCCTGTTGCCACGCCAGCGTTTGGCCTCTTGCAGAAACCTTGTGATCAGAAAAGACCACTTCTTCCGGTTTTGGATTACCAAGCAGCGGCGCCACGCGTTCTGCCATCAGCATGCGAGCTTTGATCGCAGCGTCTTTCACTGATGGCGACAGCGATGGCGCAGTCGTAGAACCACCGGAAGGATTTGCGTTGCCGAGTTTGGAATTACCGATACGTTCCTGGACGTCCTTGACCGTCAGTCCGAGTTCTTCGGCGACGATTGCTCTCGTGTACGTTCGTGTTCCCGTGCCGAGATCCTGCGTGCCGACTGCAACCAGCACCGATCCGTCACGCGCGATCGTCACGTCAACCTTGCACTGGTTGTTTCCGCCACCACCCCACGTGCCGACAGCGCAACCCATGCCGCGTTTCAAAGGACCCGCATTACCGCCCGCTACGGGATTCCTTCTGGACCACCCGATCTCCTGAGCGCCACGCCGCAATTGCCGGTGATAAACCTCGTCGCGGAGGTTCTTGATGCGAAACTCCACCGGATCCATCTTGATCTTCCAGGCGAGTTCGTCGACGAGTGATTCAACTGCAAACGATGCCTGCGGATGACCGGGCGCGCGCATCGCGATCGATGAGTCTTCGTTTGTGTGCAGCGCGTAGACTTCGCGATACGTGTCACCCATGCGATAGATGTACGGCTGTCCGGCCTGTGACCCCTGACCGATACCGCCGAGACGATACTGCTGCGC
>Ga0111538_10011165_pt1 | contig 11926 bp, 13 predicted proteins | sample SoiMethybrSBSTD1_FD_79669 | JGI IMG/M metagenome (GOLD analysis project Ga0111538, IMG submission 79669) | Bulk soil microbial communities from a Populus tree surrounding site in Tennessee, USA - Soil MetaG P. TD hybrid SBSTD1 (version 2)... | ecosystem: Environmental > Terrestrial > Soil >...
ACGAACCTGCGACGAATTGCTCTGACACTGACAATCCTTTCGCCTTTGGTGATGGGGAACGCATCCACCGCCAACGAGGCAAGCAGGGACAGCAATCCCAACGACTGCCGCAATGTCCCGAGTTACTCGGAACTGAAGGAAGCGTTGACCACTGCGCGGCTGCAGCCGAATGGCGGTTTCAATCTCGACATGTGGGGTGCCGTTGTGAATCGGGACGGACTCGTGTGCGCCGTCGCGTTCACAGGGAACGACCGCGGTGCCCAATGGCCTGGCAGCCGCGTGATCTCTGCGCAGAAGGCGAATACAGCGAACGCCTTCAGTCTGCCCGGCCTTGCTCTGTCGACTGCCAACCTTTTCTCCGCCGTATCTCCGGGCGGAAGTCTTTACGGCCTCCAGCACAGCAATCCAGTGAATACGCTGGTTGCTTATGCTGGCCCGGCGTCCCGGTTCGGGGCTGCCAATGACCCGATGGTGGGCAGGCGCATTGGCGGAGTGAACGTGTTTGGCGGCGGGCTCGCTCTTTACAACGCTTCCGGCGTACTCGTCGGCGCGCTCGGAGTGAGCGGCGATAGCTCATGCGCCGATCACAACATTGCATGGAGGACGCGAAATAATCTGGCCCTCGACTACGTACCCGCAGGCGTGTCCGGCGATGCGGCCCGCCCGGACAACATCGTCTACGACATTACGCCGCAACCCGGGCAACAGGAGGGCGTGAGCGAGAGCGGGTGGGGCCACCCGCAGTGCAGCGCTGACGCGACCGGTATTGCATCAGGCCTGCCAGCAAAGCGAACCGTTCAAAACTGAAAGCGTCTATGTCATCGAACGAGGGGCCTGTGACCGCAGGCCCCGTCGAGCACATTCGCCCAGTCTTCGCTCGGTCTTCTCGTCAGCGCGGCTTGCGGGGTCGCGATCCCACATGAGAGTCTCACCGCCCCGCCTCCCAGGAGCTTCTCATGCCCGCTTTCGACATCTTCCTCAAGCTCGACGGTATCGACGGCGAGAGCTCGACCAAGGGGCATGAGAAGGAAATCGAGGTCGTCTCGTACGATCAGTCGATCGATTCGACCGTGCCGAGCAGTGGCGGTGTCGGTGGCGGCGGCGGCGCTGGCAAGTCGACGTTTTCCGGCGTGCGCTTCCGTAAGCTGCTCGACACCGCCTCGATCCCCATCGCGCTGGCATGTGCATCCGGCCTCCATATCGCAAGCGCGCGTTTCGCCTTTCGGCGTGCCAGCAGTACCCCATTCAACTTCTCCGTCGTCACACTCGAAGACGTCATCGTGACGCATGCCGGTCAATGTGCGTCGACCGGTGTTCAGTCGCCACTCAAGTTCGAGACGCTCGCCAAGAGCCCGACGGACGCAGCGCTGCTGGAAGAAGTGACGTTGCACTTTGCCAAGATCCGCTGGGAATACCGTCGGATGGGACCGAAGGGAACGGCGCTTCCGCCAATCACCGGCGGCTGGGATGTGAAAGCGAATCGGAAGCTGTAAGCGTGGCCCAGAAGTTCTATGTGGTATGGGCAGGCAGACAGACTGGCGTTTTTTCGGAGTGGGCGACGACGCGAGCGCTGGTCGACAAGTTTGCCGGCGCGCGCTTCAAGTCGTTTCCGACCCGAGCGGAGGCTGAGCGCGCCTTCCAGGCCGGAATGCCGCGGCGGGCATTTGCAGCGCGGAAGCCCTCGACCATCCGGGCTCCTTTGGCAACCGATGCAGCAAAGTTCGATGTGCAAATCTACTGCGACGGTGCGTGTGAACCGAATCCCGGCAATGCAGGCTCGGGCATGGCCATCTACCGCAAAGGCTCGGTCACGCAGCTTTGGTATGGCCTCTACAACCCGACCGGCACCAACAACACGGCGGAATTGACAGCCCTGCACCAAGCCATGGTGTTCGCCGAACAAGAGATCACCAAGGGGTCCAGCGTTCAGATACTCAGCGACTCGAGCTACGCGATCAGCTGTATCTCAAAGTGGGCTGCCGGCTGGGAGAAGAGGGGATGGAAAAGGAGCGGCGGCGACATCAAGAACCTCGAGCTCATTAAGTCCGCCTACGCGCTTTACTCAAGCATTCAGCGACAGCTCACGCTGACGCACGTCAGTGCGCACGTCGGAACGGAAGGCAACGAGCTTGCGGACCGGATGGCAATGAACGCCGTGCTGAACAAGGCGGCGGAGTTTCGTGAGTACGAAGGACCCATCGAGGTGCAAAACATTCTGCGGATGCGAGCAGGCTGATCAGCGCCTCCCCTTCGGCCTTGTCTTCCCTTCGCGCCGCTCGTTGAGTCGCTCCACCAGCTCGCGAAGGCGCATTGCGACTTCCTGATACGTACCGGCGCGCGCGCCGTCAATCATGTTCGGGCCTTGCGAGATCACATAGCGATGCCACATACCCGTCGCACCGTTGGGCGCTGCAGTCTCAGCGATCGAATCGAGCTTGAACGGCATCTCCACGGAGGCACCTGTGATGAATTGCGCCATTTCAAACTCCCGAGTTCGCCGGCACCGGCGCAAAGCGCCGCTGCTGAACTTCCAGCACCTGCGCGAGAACCATCTCAGTCTGCCGCGCAATGATGCTCAATAGCTTGTGCGTCGGTGAGCGCGGCAGCGCGAGTGCGTGCAGTTTCTCCCATAGTTGAATCCGCTCGTCAGCGCTGCTGAGAGGCGAAGACAACAAGGCCATCTGCTGCTGGCGTTCCGTCATACGCTGCTGCTGCTCACTCGCGACCTGCGCGCGGTGGTCGGCCAGCAAGCCAGGATCTGATACGGCACCGTAAAAGGACCTTCGATCGATCATCACCTGCTCCTGCCTCGGCTTTGAGGCTGCACTGCCTGGACAAACTGCCGCACGGGTCGCTGTCGACCCGCGCGGAACAGTCATTGCTCATCAGCGACGCTGGCCACCGCCGCCGTTACGCGGCTTGTCCTGCGCCTCGTTGACCTTGAGGGCCCGGCCGCCCATGTCCTGGCCATTGAGACTCTGAATCGCTCGCGCCGCATCCGTACGCGGCATCTCGACGAAGCCGAAGCCGCGCGGCTGGCCGGTATCGCGATCCGTGATCAAGGCGACGGATTCGACCGTGCCGTGCTGTGCGAACAGCGTGCGCACCGCGGCTTCGTCGGCGGAAAAGGGCAGATTGCCCACAAAGATCTTACTCATGCTAAATGTACTCACTTGAAAATGGCGCAACCGGGCCGAACGCCGGCCTGGCGCGCTTGCGAACATGACAGCTCCATACGGGCTGTCCCAAGGCTCGAAACGATTCGGTTTAGTTGAATTTGGCCCGATCAAAAAAACGCCGAACGGCGAGGGCCAAGAAAAAATAAAGGAAGGTCACGATCCGGGGCCGACTATACACGGATTGGGGTCTCTCCGTCGGTATTTCGTCGCCTGAAGAACGCGGTGAGCTGAGCGTGGCACAATGCATGCCCCATGGATGCACCCCGCGCGCCCTCGGCGCTTTCTCCCTTTACCTATCCCGTTTTCCGCGGCGTCTGGACCGCGAGCCTGCTCTCAAACTTCGGTAGCCTGATCCAATCAGTCGGCGCATCCTGGATGATGCTGCAGATCGCGCCCTCTCCCGACATGGTTGCTCTGGTCCAAGCCTCCACATCTCTGCCGATCATGCTCCTCTCCCTCGTCGCAGGAGCAATGGCGGACAACATGGATCGCCGCCGGGTCATGGTCTTCGCACAGATCTTCATGCTCGTCGTTTCCCTCGCGCTCTCCTCGTGCGCGTGGTTCGGACTCATCGGCCCGTGGACGCTGCTGCTCTTCACATTCTCGATCGGCGTCGGCTCGGCGTTCTTCGCGCCGGCCTGGCAGGCATCGGTCGGCGACATGGTGCCGCGCGTCGAGGTGCCGAGCGCAGTCGCTCTCAACAGTATGGGTTTCAACATCGCGCGCAGCCTCGGGCCCGCGATCGGCGGCGCGATCGTCGCAGCTGCAGGCGCCGCCGCTGCCTTCGCGGTCAACGCAGTGAGCTACATCCCGTTACTCGCAGTTCTCGCACGCTGGCGACCACCTGCACGCACCAACACTCTCCCCAGTGAAACGCTCGGCATCGCGATGGCAGCCGGTATCCGCTACGTCGCGATGTCACCGCACATCCGCACCGTTCTCCTTCGTGCCGCCGTCTTCGGGTTCGGTGCGAGCTCGATCCTTGCGTTGCTGCCGCTCGTCGCGAAGCATCTCGTCTCAGGTGGTCCGCTCACTTACGGCCTCTTGCTCGGCGCATTCGGCATTGGTGCAGTCACCGGCGCACTCAGCGCCGCGAGATTGCGCGAGAGGCTTTCCACCGAAGCGATCGTGCGCTTGGCCGGCTGCATCCTCGCGATCGCAGCCGCGCTCGTGGCTTTCAGCACATTCATGGCTCTCACCATGGCCGCGCTTCTACTCGCAGGCGCTGGCTGGGTGCTCAGCCTTTCAACCTTCAACGTCTCCGTCCAACTCTCCGCCCCGCGCTGGGTCGTCGCGCGCGCGCTGGCGCTCTATCAGATGGCTGCGTTCGGCGGTCTCGCAACAGGCAGTTGGGTGTGGGGCGAAGTCGCGGCGACTAGTGCGCTCAGCACATCACTCTTGATCTCCGGCGGCGTAGTCCTCGCCGGTGTAGTGCTCGGCCGCTGGGCGCCACTCTCACAAGCAGGCGAGCTGAATCTCGATCCGCTCCGCGCACAGCTCTGGAACGCACCGAGCACATCAGTGCCGGTCGATGAGCGTACCGGCCCTGTCGTAATCACCGTCGAATACGTCATCGACGAGTCCGACATCGAAGAATTCCTCGGCCTCATGAACGGCCGTCGCCGCACGCGCCGGCGCGACGGTGCGCGCAACTGGCGATTGCTGCGCGATCTCCACGATCCGCGACAGTGGATCGAGCGATACGAGACGCCGACATGGCTCGACTACATTCGCCTGAACAATCGCGCGACGCAGGACGACGCGTCAGTGCCGGAGCGCTTGCGTCACCTGCATCGCGGTGCCGATGGCCCTCGTGTTCGCCGCAGGATCGAGCGACAGACGACCTCGTCGCCAATCCCAGGGCAAGGGCCTGAAGAAGCGGCGACCGATATCTGAAGGCATCATCATGACGCCACGGAAACTCCTCGGAACTTTGGCAGCGCTCGTCGCGCTCGTCTCGTGCCGGGACGCGAACGAAGGCTCCATGGAGGTGCGTCTGAGCCCGCCGAGTACCGCAGTCGCAATTCCCGCGCAGCAGGCCGTTCACTTGATAGTCCCGCTGCGCTACATCGCGCGTCACCCGAGTTCGGCCGTCGAGAGAGTGCTTCTGGAGATAGAGCGCGCGGAAGCGACAATGTTGCGCATTGAGGTTGTTGTGCGCGATCCATTTCCTCTCGGTCTCGGAGAGCGCCGGAGAGACGAAGCGCTGAATCAGCCGCCGGGCTCGCCGAAGCAAATGACCATTCCGCCGCCCGATCATCCGCAGGAAATGATCGGGTACATTTTCACCAACACCTATGCGGGAGCGATGGCGTACTACTTCAAAACGAACGACGACGGCGTGTTCGTGGATTGCTCCGAGCGCCCACGCTGCCGCGGCTTCCAGACCTGGCGCGGCTTGCTGGACGTGCAGTACGAGTACACACGCCCGGGTCTCGACGATCCCCGGCCGATGAATGCAACGGTGCAGGACCTGCTGGAGTCGTTCAAACCCACATCAATTCCGTCTCAATGAGCCCATGCTGAAGATCTACGGCTACGCCGCTTCGATCAACGTTCGCAAAGTGCTGTGGGTCTGCGAGGAGCTCGGCCTCGAGTTCGAGCGCGAGGACTGGGGTGGAGGATTCGCTTCGACCTCGGAGCCCGGATTCAAGACGATGAATCCTGTCGGCATGGTACCGGTCATCGATGACGACGGCACGATCATCAGTGAGTCGAACGTCATCGTGAGATACCTGGCCGCTCGCCACGGCCGCACCGACCTGCTCCCTGCCGATCCGCGGCAACGCGCGCATGTCGAGCGATGGATGGACTGGCAGGCATCGGATTTCAACAATAGCTGGCGCGCCGCGTTTCAGGCGTTGGTGCGCAAGAACCCTGCGTTCCAGGACGCGATTGCGATCGCGAACTCGGCGCAAATGTTCACAGCCATGGTCGGCATCGTGGATTCGGAACTCGCCCGCACCGGAGCGTACATTGCAGGCGAGACTTTCACGGTGGCGGACATTCCGATCGGACTAGCCATTCACCGTTGGTACTCGACGCCGATCCCACGGCCGCCGTTCGTCAATGTCGATCGCTATTACGAACGCCTTCTCGAACGCAGTGGCTTCCGTCGTTACGGCCGCGACGGCGGTCCGTAAATCAGACGCTTCTCAGCGTTAGTCGCTGCACCGCCGGCCACGCCCGCTCGTGATGGTCTTTCAGTATCCGCGGCAACCATCTCTTCAGCGTCAGTTCGCAGGCCGCGCAGTATTGGTCGAAGTCCTGAGACTTCACGAGATAACCATCCGGCGAGAATCCGTTTCGATCAAGCCGGCGCGGGCGACTGTCGGTGGTCAGCATGACCACCCGGATGCCGCTCGTCGCAGGATGTGCACGCATGATATCCAGCACGCACGGACCGCTCGTGACCGGCATGTCCATGTCGAGCAGTACGAGCTCCGGCACTCGCGGCGAACGGTGTGCAAATTCGCCCAGCGCGAACAGGTATCGCAACGCTTCGTTGCCGTCCTTCAGTCGGAGGAACTTTGCATCGGGTGTTGATGCCTGCCGCAGCGCGAACAGCGTGACTTCTGCGTCGATTGAACGGTCGTCGACAACCAGGACATCGATCTTGCGCCCCATGCTCCATGACACGAGACGCGCCTACGAAAGGATCCATCGTGCCCTTGTGGGCGAAGGCGATGTCGGGCGAAACCTGACGCCCCGGGCGCATCTCCATCGTACGAGGCGCGCAATGCCATCGAGTGATGCCTCTCATCCTCGTATCGCTCGAACTTCCACTCGGATCCATGATCAGCAACGCATCGAATACCGAGCTCTCATCAAGCAACTCATCCAATACTCAATCCCGTAAATGAATACCCGCAATAGATCCGATACCCCGACGTGCTGAACTCCTTATCCACGTACGGCACCAGCTCCTGCTCGAGGAATCGCCTCAAATTATCACCGCCGCCACAACAGCCCCGCTGAACGAGTGAAAGAACTTGCCGCCATCCCTCATATATAAGACTGGATACCAGTCGATACCCGTGGCTGCGCTCATAAGCTTTCCGGCAGATAAATCAGTAGCTTTCTCTGCTCTTTCAGCACCTTCGACTCGATCGTCCGGGGGGTCCCGATCGTGAACTCATCCTTTCCCTGAGCAATGGCAACGGACGCTCCGCTCGCGACGACACAGCAGAGCAGAGAGGGCAAAGACTCGCTTGACCATGTTGGACGTATCCCCACTTGGTACGAGGGTGCGGTCGATGATAAGGTCCGCGCCAGAAAAAGAACGGGACCTCCGCCGATGATGACTGACGTCACATTCCGCGCGAGCACGAGAGTCGCGCACGCACTCTGGATCTTTGGCGTCGCCGCCACTGTCGCAAGTGCCTGGGCAGTCTCGCTGGACCTCGTCGGTTGGGGCTGGCTGTTTGCAAGCGGTCTCTTCACCATCCTTGTCATCCTGCCGCTGCTGAAGCTTCGCTCTGTCTACCTGCACCTCGACGACGACGCACTCGAGGCAGGCTCGCGTCACATGGACAAGGTCCGGGTTCCCTGGCGCGAAGTCGACAACGTGGAGTTGGTCGAGATGGGCGAAGGTCCGGCCAAGGGCCGCGAAGCGATCCGCATCATCTACTCCACGCCTGCGAGAAACGAGCTCGTCATCGAAGACGAGTTCAACGCGCCGCTGCAGGAAATCCTCAAGATCGTCAACGACGAGTGGTCGCTTTCGCGATCGTCTGGGCGTACGCCGCCGGCGTCGTCCCATTGAGGCGCTTGAAGGCGCGCGCGAAGCTGCGCAGATCGCCAGAGCTACCGCTGTCCCAGCGCTTCCTGCAACGTTGACGCGGTCAGCAGACGTTCGGCGATCGCGTCGAGCTCGGCGATCGACGCCGCGCGAATTCCCGCTTGTACCTCGTCGGTCAGCGGACCATAACGCACGGCCAGCAAATGACTAACTAGTGCCGCACGACCTGCGACCTGACCCTCTTCTCTACCGTCAGCAAACCAGCGGCGGGCGGGTGCACTCTGATACTCGTACTTGCTCTTGGACGGGTCGAACATTTGCAGCTCCCTGCGCGCATGCAATCTGCACGGCCTTGCGCACGTCGATGTCCTGCCCGTGGGCCATGGCAGACAGGACTGCGAGCTCGGGATCGGCGTTCGCCTGCGCCGGGTCCGTCACTTCGGGCACGCCCGACGGTCCCAGCACGACCGGCACGAATTGATTGCCGCCCCAAGCTCTATGGGTTTCGCGGCCCAACGCGCCACGCGATCGTCATCGGTGATTACCAGCAGACACACGGGACACTTCAACCGTGCCCGCAGGTTGGTCGCGTAGACAGGCCAGACGAAGCGCTTGTCCTTGTCCGGTGCCAGCTGCACCTCCACCACGATACCAAGCACCGGAGCCTGGTCCTCCAGGATCACGACGAGATCGCCGACGGTGCCGACTAACTGCGTGATTGAGCGGAAATTATCCCTTGAGGAACGGCACCAGCATCGGCACGCGCCGCCTGTACTGCGCGTACTCCGAATGCTCCTCGATCAGGTCGTACTCTTCGAGCTGAATCGCGATCAGGATGTACAGCGTCGTTGCGATCGCGAACACGAGATGCGTCAGCGTCATCGTTGGTGTTGACCAGAACGCGAGCAGCAACCCCAAGTACAACGGGTGACGCACGAATTGATAGAACACCGGCGTGCCGAAGGGCAGGGGCTCGTACGGCTTGCGGCGCAGCTGCAGCCAGATCTGCCGCAGTCCGAACAGATCGAAATGATTGATGAGGAACGACGACAGGAACACCAGCGCCCAGCCCAGTCCGAAGAGTCCATAGAGCACCGTCTGACCGGCCGACGATTCGACGCTCCACACGACCCCGCCGACCGGCTCCCAATACTTATATAAGACGATCAAGGCGACGCTCGCGAACAGGATGTACGTACTGCGTTCCGCTGACGCCGGAATGATCCGCGTCCACCAGCGCTTGAAGGCCGGCCGCGCCATCACGCTGTGCTGAATCGCAAACACCGCGAGCAGCGCGAGGTCGACCAGTAGCGCGAGGCCCAACGACACTTCACGCGCAGAGTCGATCGACTTGGGCACCCACAGGTTGCCCACGAATCCGATGGAATACAGAAGTGTCGCGAAGGCAATGGCGTAGCACGCCAGCCCATAGAAGAAGATCAGCCAGCGCTTCATGGAACCCCCAGCAGGTCGGTCTTTCGTCTCCCTCACCGAAAAGGATCGAAAATGACAACCCGAACATGACATGCGCGCTACGATGGCGCCGGAGTCGAAAGGCAGAGCAGGGAATCGTCCCTATGATGCGGCAAACTGCAGGGTTGCTGGGAATGCTCGCGCTCCTCGCCGGCTGTTACTCCCCGGTTAGGCCGGACACGAGCCTGGTCGCTGCTTGGACCACGGAGCTTCGCGGCCAGCAACCCGACGATGCGTTCGGCGCTGTCTACGCGCGAGGCCAAAACAGGCTTGTCTTCGTCGGTGCAGCTCACACGGAAGCAATCGACAGCCTGACTTTCAAGATGATCAACGAAGCGTATGCGTCATACGATGTCGACGCAGTCATCATCGAGGGCAGTCGACGATCGCGCGGGCCGAACAATGACAAGTTGCTGCAATGGGTGACCAGCCAATCCCAACGCGAGGGTCGCCAGGAAGGCGGCGAACTCGTCGCGAGCGTCCGTGGCGCCTTGACCGAAGGCGCGGTCGTATGGGGCGGCGAACCCGATGACACGCAGATTCGCGACGCTCTGGCCGCTAGAGGCGTGTCGTCAGAGGACCTGCTGGGCTTCTACACGCTGCGTTCCGTTCCGCAATGGCTCCGAGAGCAAAGGATCGCAAGCCCCGACGATCCCGAGGCACGCACCCTCATCGATGCTGAACTCGCGCACAACCGCGAGCGGCTGGATCTCCCGCCGACGATTCTGCCGAGCTATGCGACCTGGTCGGAATGGTACGAGCGCACCAACGGCAAGCCATTCGGCGCAACGTTCGTGTTGGAGGAAACGGGCCCGCTCGCCGACGGAGGACACGGCTCAAACAGGATTGCGGCTGCCATTTCGGGTGTGCGCGATGCGTTTCTCCTCGAGACCATCGCCGACCGCTTGAATGCGGGCGACACTTTGCTGGTGGTGTTTGGCGGAAGCCATCTGATGATTCTGCGGCCCGCGCTCGATGCGATGCTTGGTCAGCCTTGTTACGTCGGCACCGAGCTCTCGTCGGCAGCAGGCCGGTGCTAGGCGAGAGCGTTGACGACAGAGCTCTCCAACACCGCTAGTCGAGATGTACGCGCGAATTGCGACATGTAGGGAATCGGCGACGCTGTCCTTTTGGACTATCCGGGCTAGGCTCCGCCCGTGGCATCCTGATGTCGAATAACCAATACCAACTATTGGGGAGCGAGTGCCTCAGCAGTTCGATCTGCCGTTGCTGCTGGCCGGGCCGATCGTTCGGCGCGTCGAGCCTACGCTCGCATCGGTGTGGGTGGCGCTCAGCGAACCCGCAACCGTCACTCTGAAGATCTGGGAAGGCCGCGTCACTCAAGGCAGCGGCAACGTTCTCAACGCCGGCGATCCGGCGCAAACACTGCGCGCTGGCGACAAGCTGCACATCGCACTGCCGCTCATCAAGATCCTGCCGACTTCGCCGCGTCTGCTCGAGCCCGGCAAGATCTATTCGTACGACGTTGAGATCAAGACTGCGACCGCGACTCACAACCTCAAGTCGCTCGGCCTGCTGACCACCGGCACTGTGAACCTGCGGCGAGTGGAAGCGCTGGGTTTCGAGGAGAACTTCCTGCCGAGCTTCGTGCTGCCGCCGGCCGAGATCACGGATCTGCACGTCATCTTCGGCTCGTGCCGTCGCGTCAACAGCGATCACCTGGACGCGATGGTGTGGATCGACGATCTCATGGCCGAGAAGCCTGACGAGAACCCGTACTCCTATAAAGATGCGAACAAGCGGCCGCACCAGCTGTTCCTGGGCGGCGACCAGATCTATGCGGATGACGTGGGCCGCTGCCACCTGCACATGCTGATCGACCTGAGCAAGCGGCTGATCGGCACGAGCACGGGCACGCTCGAGGGCGAAGCGCTCGAACAGCTGCCGGTCGACAACATTCGCAAGAAGCGCGAGCAGTTCCCGCTGACCTTCGACGACTACAACGACAGCATCAAGCGCGACAGCGCCGGCGCTCAGGCAAGCGAATTCCTGCTGCCGGCGGACCACACGTGGTTCCCGGCCGGGCGCCGCTATTTGCAATCCATCGTCGATGCGCAGATGACCTCGACAGACGGGCAGAGCCACCTGTTCGCGTTCGGCGAATTCGCCGCGATGTATCTCTCCGTGTGGAGCAATGCGTGCTGGTCTCCGCTGCGCGATTCGCAGAAGCCGGAGATCCTCGACCTGCCGACTGCCCAGGACGTGATGGAGCGCGCCACTTGGCCGGACATCATTTCCACGTACGTCGGCTGTCCGCTCGACGTCCAAGAAAGCCGCGACGAGCCGTTCGCCACCGACACCGAAGAGATCAAGCGCCGCAAAGAGGTCTCACCGTTCCGCGACGGCGGCTATCTCGACTACGAGAAGCCCGGCGACGGCAAGTTCGAGGACGAGGAGGGCAATCCCTGCACGCCGGTGGAGCATTTCAACATCCACCTGAAGAACTTTCGCGTGGGGCTGCAGAAGGAACGCATCGGCCTCACGTCGTTCCACGACGGCCTCGCCAAGGTGC
>Ga0111538_10011166_pt1 | contig 11926 bp, 9 predicted proteins | sample SoiMethybrSBSTD1_FD_79669 | JGI IMG/M metagenome (GOLD analysis project Ga0111538, IMG submission 79669) | Bulk soil microbial communities from a Populus tree surrounding site in Tennessee, USA - Soil MetaG P. TD hybrid SBSTD1 (version 2)... | ecosystem: Environmental > Terrestrial > Soil > Tree...
ATCGATGACCTGCGCAACGACTGGATCATGCACCGGCCCCCCCACTTGTCTTCGCGTTCGCCCCAGGCTGCGAACGGGTGGATTGTGCGCGGCGCGGTCGCCGACATCATGCAGGCGGTGCGATGTGCTCGCGCGCACTTCGGCGAATCGGTGCCGGTGACGCTGCATGGCGAATCGCTGGGCGGAGGGCTGGCGACGATGGCCGCGGCGCAGTTGTCGCTGATGAATGCCGGGCCGGCGCGGTTGATCCTCGCGCTGCCGAGCCTGGGCGCTTGGCGCTGGCGAACGCTGCGCTACTGCAACGGCGCGGGAGGGCAACTCAACATCCTGCTGGATGCGCTGCGCGGCGAGGAACGCGATAACCTGCTGCGCGGATTGCTGCTGTACGACGCGGCGCTGCACGCGCGGGATGTTGCGGCGCCGACGCTCGCCAAGCTCGCAACGTGCGATGACGTGGTGCCGGCGCCCTCGGCTGCGGCGATCTACAACGCCATCGGCGCCACGCACAAGTGGCGATTCGTCACGCGCTTCGGCCACTTTGAAGGAGGGCTGGCGGATGCGCGGCGGCACGCGATTTTCGAGCGGATGCAGGTCGACTTCGCCGAGCCGGATCGGTCACCTGAACAGGTGATTGCGGAGTACCGCCACCTGCTGGATTTGCCCGAATCGCGGGCAGAATCCGAGGATCTGCATGCCACCGCCAAGCGGATTCAATAGAGGCGGGTGGCTGCCGGCCGGCGGACTCGGCAGGAGAATCTTGCGCGATTTCTGGTTCCGGACTGCCATTCTGGCCGACGCTTTTGATAGTCCTGCGGCCATGCAGCCGCGTTGCAGGGAGACTGGGCCATGTTCGAGCGCCCGACATCGCAAATGGACTGCCAGCCGCGTCACGCATTGGCGCAGCGATTGCTTCATCTACCGGTAGTGGCGAGGGCGAACAGAAGCGGCCGCATCCGCGTATTCATTGGTGACGGCCGTGCATCAGGAATGATGCCCGAACGTTTGACTTCCTGAGCCCGCATCCAAGCGCGGCTCACCAACCTGCCTTTCTTCTTTCTCCTCCACCTCCGCCCCGGCTCCCCGCTGGGGCGGAGGGTTTTTTGCGGCGGCTGTGCGCGCGAGCATGTCGCGAATCAGTTGCGCGTGGCGCTCCGTCGCGCCCTGGTTGGCTTGGATCACGCGCCGCGCGTTGTCAGCGATCTGCCTTCGCCGCGCTGGATCATCCAGCAGGCGCGCGATCGTCTGCGGCAACTGGTCAGGTGTGATCTGCACGATGCCATCACCTGCGCGGAGCGCGTCGACCGTGTCCTGGAAATCGCGCACAGCGGGGCCGACGATCACCGCCTTGCCAAGCGCGGCGGGCTCCATCATGTCCGAGCCGTGCAGATCGCCGAAGGAGCGGCCGATCACGACGAGATCCGCCAGCGCGTAGGCCATGCGCAGTTCGCCGATGGTGTCGAGAAGGAAGCGATCCGATCTTGGATTTTGGTTTTTGGTTTTTGGATTGGCGGAGGTGCGGCGATTGCAGTTGGGCAGAGCGCTTGCCGCCTGATCGAACCACTCTGGCTTGCGCGGCGCACACAGGAGTTGCACGCCGGCCGGCGTGGCGGCGTGCAGCAGTTCGTGCTCGCCCGGCGCGGTCGAGCCGGCGACGATGAGCGGACGGCTGCGATCGATGCCCATCTCCTGAGCCAGTCGATCCGCGCCCTCAACGCGATCGGCGACCTGCGCCGTATCCCATTTCATGGTGCCAGCGACGTGGACGCGATCCGCTGCCGCACCCATGCCCTTGAATCGTGCGGCGTAGGCATCGTTCTGCACCGCTGCGAACGCGAGGCGAGCGAACGGCCGGTGCATGATCCATTTCACAACTCGATAGCGTTTGAAACTGCGTTCAGTCAGCCGACCATTGATCACGCACACAGGCACGCCGCGGGCCTGGCAGGCGGCAGTGAAGTTGGGCCAGACCTCGAGTTCAGTCAGGGCCACTGCCGACGGTCGGACGTCATTCAGGAACCGCGATACGGCCCATGAGAAGTCGAAGGGATACCGAACGATGCGATGCGGCGACCTGCCCCAAAGGGCCTGGGCGCGGGCAAACCCAGTGTCTGTGGTCGTCGCGATGACAATGTCGAATTCGCCTGCCAGTCGCTCGACCAGTTGTCGAATGGCGTTGACTTCGCCAACCGAGACTGCATGAAAAAGCAGGCGCTGGCGGCCGGAAGCAGGCGCCGGAATTCGCGGCTGGACGCGGCCGAATCGGCCCGGCCAATCCGTGCGGATCTTGCCGGTCCGGGCCATCCGAAACAGCCAGATTGGCGATGTCACCGTGGCCGCAATCACGTACAACAGATCAAGCAGCCACGGCATCGTTTGCCAGTGTAGCGGGATGGGTTGAAACGCCGATCGTTCCGCAGGCAGGAGGCGTCGCTGTTCGGGGGGTCGCGGAAACATGCAGAAAACCGCACTCGATCCAAGGAACCGAACCCGGCAAAGTCGCGCAAGGTCTTGTCTGGCAACGCCTTTGAGGAAAACTAGGCAGTTTGTACTTGGCAGATCCCTATTCAGGGGTCAGAATAGTCGCGTGATGTCCGGATCAGCGACGACCAGGCCCCGTCCGCTCAGAGCAGGCCTGTTGGGAGGTTGTCCACGATGATGGAATTGCACGTTTGCAACCGTGCTGGAACGCTTCTAAAGGCCTTTGCGCTGGGAGACAATGCCGAGGTGATCGTCGGCCGCGATGAATCCTGCGATATCCGCATCATGGCCCAGAGCGTTTCACGCGAACACTGCGCGATTGAGCACGAGGGCGAGGACTTGGTCCTGCGCGATCTCGGCTCATCCGGCGGCACTTATATTGATGGCAAGAAGATCGAGAAAGTGCGGCTGCAGGACGGCATGGAAGTTGCTGTCGGCCCGGCCGTGCTGAAGTTCTTTGAAGCCGGCATCTGAGGCCGCCGACACGGCAGCCGAAACGATATGGAAACCAGCAGTGGGAGCGGTGGTATCACGCGCACGCGATGTCGCCTCGAAGCGTGTACGCTCTCGCACACCTGTTCGCTTGCGCCTCGGTCAAGGAACGATACCAACATGAAAACGAGCATCTGTGAACTCAGTCCAGGTCGCCGCTTCGCCAGGATGAGGCCTTCGCATCTCGGTGCCTTCGCGTGCCTGGCGACCGCACTGCTCCTGTCACCGCTCGCGCGAGCCCAGGACACACAACTCATTCCGCGCGATGTGTTCTTCGGCAATCCCGAGCGAGCCAACGTGCAGGTCAGCCCCGATGGCAAGCACCTCGCATTCCTGGCGCCGCACAACAACGTGATGAATGTCTGGGTGCAGGGCATCGAGTCCGTCGCCTCCGGGTCGGGCGATGCGCGCCCGATCACCTCCAGCGCCGAACGCCCCATCCGCTTCTACCAATGGGCCCACAACAGCCAGCAGATCCTCTACCGGCAGGATCGCGGCGGCGATGAGAACTTCCACATCTACGCTGTCAACATCGCCGACGGCCAGGAGGTCGACCTCTCCCCGTTCGACAGCGTGCAGGCACGCATCGCGGCTGACGATCGCGACTTCCCGGATGAGATTCTGCTCGCGGTCAACAATCGCGATCCGCAACTGCACGACGTCATGCGCGTCAACACGCGCACGGGCGCCGGCGAAGTCATCTTCCAGAATGACGGCGGCTTCGCCGACGTGCGGGCCGACAGCCACTTCGTCGTGCGCCTGGCTTCGAAGATCACGCCCGATGGCGGCAGCATCGCCTACATGCGCGACAGCGCCGATGGCGCCTGGTACGAACTAGCCTCGTGGAGACTCGAAGATTCCGACGCGTCCGGCCCCTTGGGTTTCAGCCGCGACGGACACACGGTGTACCTCTCCGACAGCCGCGGCACCAACACCAGCCGCCTGTACGCGTACCAATCCAGCGCCGGCGAGGATGGGCCGACCTATGACCTCGTTGCCGCCGACGAACGAGCCGATCTCGGGCCGATCGTCGTTGATCCCAACACGGGCAAGCCGCAGGCCGCATCGTTCGAATACGACCGCGAGCGCTGGCAGGTCCTCGATCCGGCGATCCAGGCCGACTGGGACTACCTCACGAAAGTGTGCGATGGCGAGATGGCGATCCAGAGCCGTGATCGTGCTGACCGCCTGTGGACGGTCTCCTACATGATCGATGACGGGCCGGTCCGCTTCTATCTGTACGACCGCTCGGCCCACAAGGCGACGTACCTCTTCAGCAACCGGCCGGCTCTCGATGGTCTGCCCCTGGCGCACATGCAGCCGAAGATCATCAAGTCGCGCGATGGCCTCGACTTGGTCTGCTATCTCACGCAGCCCAGCGGCGCGGCGACGCCCGGGCCGATGGTCCTGCTCGTGCACGGCGGCCCGTGGGCTCGCGATTCATGGGGCTTCAATCCGCTGCACCAGTGGCTGGCCAACCGCGGCTACGCGGTGCTCAGCGTCAACTATCGCGGCTCGACCGGCTTCGGCAAGGCGTTTCTCAACGCCGGCAATCGCGAGTGGGCCCGCAAGATGCACGATGATCTGATCGACGCGGTCAACTGGGCCGTTGATCAGAAGATAGCCGACCCCGACAAGGTCGCGATCATGGGTGGCAGTTACGGCGGGTACGCGACGCTGGTGGGCCTGACCTTCACGCCGGATTTCTTCGCGGCGGGTGTGGACATCGTCGGCCCGTCGCATCTCAAGACGCTGCTGGAGACGATCCCGCCGTACTGGGCGCCGATCAAGGCGGTCTTCGATCAGCGCATGGGCTCTTTGAACGAGCCGGAGTTCCTCGACTCGATCTCACCGCTGACGAAGGTCGATGCGATCAGCAAGCCGCTGTTGATCGGCCAGGGCGCCAATGATCCGCGCGTCAAGCAGGCCGAGGCGCAGCAGATCGTCAGCGCGATGCAGGCCAAGAACCTGCCGGTCACGTATGTGCTGTTCCCCGATGAGGGGCACGGCTTCGCGCGTCCGGAGAACAACATGGCGTTCTTCGCCGTGACCGAGCAGTTCCTGTCGCAGCACCTGGGCGGCCGCGCGGAATCGATCGGCAGCGCCGTGCGGCAGTCGTCGGCCAAGATCGAAGCTGGCGCGGACCTGGTGCCGGGACTGCAGGCGGCGGTTGAGAACTGATCTCACTTCCGGTCGCTCTTGAGAATCGTGTACACCAGCATCGCGCCGGCGACGATTGCCGCGGCGAACAGGAGCATCGCCAAGCCCGGGTAGCCGGCGATGGTGAACCTCGTCTCCACGCGCATCAGGAGCGCGGCCCCGACGATCATCGCCGCGATGACCAGTCCCACCGTGATCCGGTTGGCGATTTTCTGCAGTCCTTTGATCAGTTCCGCTTCATCGATAGCATCCACCTCGATCGAAAACTTGTTGGCGGCGATGTTCTCGAGAATGCGATTGGCCCGGTCCGGCAGCCGCTGCATGAAGTCACTGGCTTCCAGCAGCGCGCTGAGCGTGTTGCCCTTGCTGAACTTCTCCTGCATGCGCTGCCGCATGAGGTCGTTGGCGTTGCGGCGGATCGAGGCGTGGGGATCGAACTCCGGATCGAGCGTGCGCGTGATGATGTCGAGGTTCAGCAGCGCCTTGCCGATCATCGTGAATTCCTGCGGCAGGCGAATGCCGGTCTCGGCCGCGATGCCGAACAACTCCTGCACCACCTTGCCGGCCGACATGTCCTTGACGTTGAGGTTGTGGTGACGGCCGACGAACTCGGCGGCGCAGCGGCGGAAGGCCTCCTCGTCGGCGTCGTCGGTGCGCTCGCCGACGGCGATGGCGATATCGGCGGCGTCATCGCCCCGGCCTTCGCTCACCGCCAGCAGCAGCCGCACCAGCGCCTCCTGCAGTTTCGGCGTCAGCCGCGCCACCATGCCCAGGTCGATCAGCCCCAGGCGGCCATCCTGGGTGAGCAGCACATTGCCGGGGTGCGGATCGGCATGGAAGAAGCCGTCGATCAGGATCTGTTTGAGGTACGCCTGTGACAGTTCCTCAGCGAGCGCGGTCCGGTCATGTTCGATGAGCACCACCGGACTGAGATCGGTGATCTTCTGGCCCTCGACCAGTTGCATGGTGATCACGCGCGACGAACAAAAGTCCGTGAATGGCTGGGGCACGATGATGCGCTTGAAGCGCAGCATGTTCTCTCCCAGCGTCTGAAGATTGCGTGCCTCCAGTCGATAATCCAGCTCTTCGAGCAGGCTCTTTCGGAGTTCGGCAAGGACGCGCTCAAAGCCGTAGCGGCGGCCGACCTCGGTGTGCTTGTCGAGGAACTGGGCCATCTCGGCGAGAGCGTCGAGGTCCGTGACGATGCCCTGGCCGATGCCGGGCCGCTGCACCTTGACGACGACCGCGCGGCCATCGCGCAGCAAGGCGCGATGCACCTGGCCCAGCGAAGCGGCAGCGACGGGGCGCCGATCGATCTCGCTGAAGATGCGCGAAGGCTTGGCCTTCAGGTCTTCCTCGATGATGCGTTCGACGTCGGCGAAGTCGAAGGGCTCGATGTCATCCTGCAGTCGGCTGAGGGCGTCGAGATACGGCTGCGAGAGCAGATCGGAGCGCGTCGAGAGCAGTTGCCCGAGTTTGATGAAGGTCGGGCCGAGGGCTTCGAGGTCGTCGGCGAGTTGCTCGGGCTTGGGATCGGCGTCGGTTTCGCCGTTGGCGATGACCGCGGCGCGATCGCCGGCCGTGTCGACCTCGGGCGTTTGCCAGCCGGCCTGGCTGGCGAGGTTCGCGCCCTGCTCGCCGCCATACTTGTACAGCAGTCGCGCAACGTTGGCGTACCGTCTCAAGTGCTCGGGTTTGAGGGAAAGTCCCATCACCATGCCGCTGGTGATTACGGATCGAGTCGCGCGAACGATGCGTTTGATCACGTCGGCTTTGAGAATGCGAACTCGACACGACAGGCGGAGTTCATGACACCACCGGATGTGTCAGCCAGCGCTGGAAGAAATCGCGCTGCTTGTCCTTGGCCTCGCTGGCCATGCGCCCAAAACCCTGGTGTTCGTTCGTCGCGCCGGTGTGTTCGTAGATCACCGTCTCGATCAATGATGGATCGGCGTAGCGCGACTTCAGCGCGTCCAGAAACGCCTGCTGGCCGGCGAGCGGCACCCATTCATCGTGCCGCGCGTGCAGCGCCTGGAAGGGAATCTCGCGCCAGCTGTCGAGGTGCTCGATGGGGTTCAGTGCGGCGATCTCGGTATCGGCCACATCGCGGAACATCTCGCGCTCAGCCTGGTGATCCCAACTTCCGGTGGTCGCTTCGACCGATGCGCATCGAAACGGATGTGGACGACACAATCGGGCCAGCGCCGCCATGCCGCCGGCCGACATCCCCCCTATCGCGAGGCGCGAGTGATCGAACACGCCTAAGTCCACGATGGCATCAACGATCCCATCGATCTCGCTGATCATTTGCATCACCACTTCAAACGCGCGATGGGCCTGCTGCAAGGATGCATCGAAGCGCTCGCCGTGACCGGGCAAATCGACCGCGCATGTGGCGATGCCGCCATTCGCGGCGCGCATCCATCGCAGGTACCTGCCCGGATCGAGTTCCTTTTTCACAGTTCGGCCGTGCATCCACAGGACGACCGGAACGCGCCGCCCGCTGTCCCAACTCGGATGGACGAGGAGGGCTGGAATCTTCGAGGAGCCCAGCCGCTGCCAGCGCGCGTTGGCGCGCAGGGCCGAGGGCATCTGCGAGAAGCGTTCGATCATCGGGCGACAAGTCAACAAACCTGCGACCCAAAAGTCAACGGCGCCGGCCCTTGCAGAGCGCCATGCGAGCATCTACGGAGTCGTCGTGATCGGTGACGCCCTCAGGTCGAACACGGTGTCCAGGCACACCATGCCGTTCTTCGAGATGAGAATGTCAATGACCGGGAACGGCATATTCGTTGGCACGATGCCGCTGTCGAATCGCTCGTAGCCTGCCGTTGTGTTCAGACCCACTCGACGTAGGTCGAGAAAGAGCCGTTGGTGGTTCGGTGTGGTCGATGTCGGCGAAGGCAGATTTCGTCGATAGAAGCCATAGCCGCGATACCTGATCGACACATCCGTTACCGTCGTGGATGGGCTCAGCACATTGAATACCACGTTCACAACGGCGTATTCGATGGGAGCGGTCGGCGTGGGGTTGATCGCCGGGATCGGCACGAGCGTGAAGGGCCCAGTCACGGGGCGCGGCATCTGCAATGGGCACATGCACGGCGGCCAGCAGCCTGTCTGCCAGGTGCTTGGCTGCGTCACGCGATAGCGCAGCACCTGGCTGGTGGGAACGGGCGCGGCAGCCACGCGAATCACGGTGTCGAAACACACGCCGCCATTGAGTGAGACGCCGAGATCCAGGCTGGGGAACGGCACGCTCGGCAGGTGCCATCCGCTGTCGAAGTGCGCGACGGACTCGTCATTGATTCGCAGGTCGAGTTCCAGTCGCTGCGCGCCGATACTCGGCGCGCCGACGCGGCGCAGAATTCCCGTGCCGGTGATGCGCCATTCATTGCTGTTGTTGATTGCCGCCAGCCAATTCACATCATCGACGCGATAGTCGAAGATTGTGGCTGTCGGCGAGGTGGGGATCGGCGTGAGGATCATCGTGCCTCGCACCGGCCCGAAGAACACTACCGGGCACAGGCACGGCGGGAAACAGCCGCGGGTCAGGCTGGCCTGCGGCGTCAAGCGGCAGATCACCGGCGCCAGATTGGTGGAAGTCAGCTGTCCTTGCGCTGGTGTGTTCGCCGCGAGGGTGGCGACAACGACCGCAACAGGAATCAGGAGCGGAGGGACCAACGCATGGACGAATCGATTCATCGGATGCTCCTGCGGCGGCATCTGTGGCCGCTCATCTGTCAGTGTGCCACAGCCCACGCCACAGTCAATGCACGGATGGCGAATCCATGGTCGATGCTATTGTACGACTGCAGGTGTTCGCACCCTGTTTGCATGAGCGCGGCAACTCCTGCGGCCTGACAGATGCTGAAGATCATCGGCGGTGAACATCGCTCGCGTGTGCTCCTCTCGCCGGAGGACGATCGCACCTCGCGCCCGTACACCAGCCGCGCGAAGGAGTCGGTCTTCAATCTGTTGCGCGGCTGGTTCGATGGCGCGCGGGTGCTGGACCTGTTCGCAGGCGTCGGCACGATGGGGCTCGAGGCCGTCAGCCGCGGGGCTGCCGAGGTCGTGCTCGTGGAGCGCGATCGCGAGATCCATCGCCTGCTGCAGAAGAACATCGAGGCCCTGCGCTGCGGCGATCGCGCCAAGGCAGTGTTGGCCGATGCGCTCTCCCCTGCTGCCCTTGCCCGGGCGCCGAAGCCTGTTGATGTGGCCTTCGTCGATCCACCCTATGACCTGATGATTGATGAGCGCTCGCGACCGCGCGTGCTCGAGCAGGTGTCGCGCCTTGGCGAGATCATGGCGACCAAGAGTTTCGTCGTGCTCCGTTCGCCGATCTCGAAGGTCCAGGCCGATTTCTCGTTGCCCGGCCTGGAGGGACCCGAGGAACATGATTACGGCCACGAGATGCACGTCATGCTGTATGCGCCTAGGGATTCCTGATCGCTGAATGCCGCCACTGTGGAACGCACCGAAGAACAGGATCACAGCCAGCCGAACCTCGACGACCTCCGTGCGGCCGCCGTGACTGTCGTGCGCGATCTTGTCGAGGCCGGCCACGTCGCCTACTTCGCAGGCGGCTGCGTGCGCGACCGTCTGCTGGGCCTGCAGCCGGCCGACTACGACGTGGCGACCAGCGCGCGGCCTGAGCAGGTCAAGTCGGCCTTCCGGCGTGTGCGAGAGGTGGGCGTCGCGTTCGGCGTGATGCTCGTGCGCGTTCGTTCCCACGAGATTCAGGTGGCCACATTCCGAACCGACGGCGTCTATTCCGACGGCCGTCATCCCGACACCGTCACCTTCTCCGACGCCCAGCACGACGCGAGCCGGCGCGACTTCACCATCAATGGCCTGTTCGAGGATCCGCTGCAAGATCGCATCATCGACTTCGTGGGCGGCCGGACCGATCTGGATGCGCGCATTCTGCGGGCCATCGGCGATGCCGAGGCGCGCCTACGTGAGGATCGCCTGCGCATGCTTCGGGCGGTGCGCTTCGCCGCGAAGTTCGCGTTCGCCATCGAACCCGACACTGCCGAGGCCATTCGGCGCGGCGCCGCCGAGTTGCAGGGCGTCAGCCGCGAACGCATCGGCCAGGAAGTCAAGAAGATGCTGTGCGATGGCAATCGCGCCGTCGCGGCATGGGAGATGCAGTACCTCGGGCTCGACATGCCCGTGCTGATGGAACCCAACCGCCTGACCGCCCCGACGCGGGTCGGACGACTGCCAGAGGATGCCCCCTATTCCACCGCGCTGGCAGCCTGGCTGCTGGATCGGCACGACCCCGCAACGCAGGCGGCGAATGATCAGCCTCCCGTTGACCTTGATGAGGTCGCCGAGCGCTGGCGGCGATCGCTCCTTCTCTCCAACGAAGAGGTTGATGCGTTTCGTACCGCCCTGAACATCTATCGCACGTTGTGGGCCGGCTGGGGCCACTTGGGGGTTGCCCGACAGAAACGACTCGCGGCATCAACCGGCTTTCAGGGCGGCCTCATGCTCCTGCAGGCGACCGATCGGCAGGCGTTCGTAGATGTCCGCCGTCGAGTGCTCGATCTGTCGGAATCAGGCCTTGCCCCAACGTCTCTCATCGACGGTGAAGACCTCATTTCCTTGGGCCTGAGACCCGGGCCGGTCTTCAGCCGGGTGCTGGAGGGCGTGTACGACGCCCAGTTGGAGGGGTCGATCGAGACCCGCGATCAGGCCCTGCATCTTGCCAGGACCATCGCCTTTGCGGAGTCAGGCCACGGTCGTCGCCGCGAAGGCCCGAAATCCGGCGGAACGGACGCGGCTGGGGCCGGATAAAGAACTTTCTTGGCCTATGGGCGTCGAATATAGTTGTCGGTATCACTCCGTCGCCGATCCGCGCAATCGAGGGCTGTTCCTCTCGCGGTATGGTCGGGCATCACCGGGCTCATCCTCAACGGGCTCATCATCAAGAGGCCAAGGCATGAAGAAGCAACTCCTCGCCGTCATCGCTCTGAGCGTCGTTTCCGCGGGTTTGATGTCGCAGGCCATCGCCCAGCAAAGTGATCCGAAGGCGGCGACCGGGGCCCCGGCAGCGGCCGCAGCCACCGAGGACATCATCTACATGCGCGACGGGCGCGTGCTGCATGGCCAGATCCTTGCCGAGACCAGCCGCGGCGTCACGTTCGAGTACACCGACAGGGCGATCAAGGTCACTACGAAACTGATCCTGAAGCCCGAGGACATCGCCGAGATCATGCGCGACCAGCCCGTGGCTGATGCGCCGGCGGCCAGTGATGCCGACAAGCCCGGCGAGGTCACCGCCGTCGCCGGCCCGGCGCCCAAGCCCGGTGTCAAGAATGAATGAAAGCCCACCTACGGCGCCGCGCGTTTCGAGACCGCCGATGCCACCGTTCCATCGGTCTACATCGTCCCGATGCGTGGTCAGTTCGGCACCGACGTCCGCTCCGAGGTGTACAAGCCGGTCATCGAGGACATCCGCAAGAACAAACCCTCGCGCGTCATCATCCGGATCGACAGCGCAGACTCCTTCCCGCCCGAGTTGATGCACCCAACCGGCTACGACATCCCGCGCACCGATCCCGCCTTGGAGCGCGGCATGCTCGAGTTCGAGAACTATCGCGAACTGATTCACATGTTCCGCGATGAGCTCAGCGACATCCCGCAGATGGTGTGGATCAAGAACTCCGACGGCATCAGCGCCACCGTCGCCATGGCGTGGGACCAGATGTACATGGATCCCAAGGCCCGCTTCGGCGGCATGATCACCGTGCTGGAACAGTCGGGCGCGAACCAGTGGGCCGACAAGGAC
>Ga0111538_10011167_pt1 | contig 11926 bp, 11 predicted proteins | sample SoiMethybrSBSTD1_FD_79669 | JGI IMG/M metagenome (GOLD analysis project Ga0111538, IMG submission 79669) | Bulk soil microbial communities from a Populus tree surrounding site in Tennessee, USA - Soil MetaG P. TD hybrid SBSTD1 (version 2)... | ecosystem: Environmental > Terrestrial > Soil >...
GTCTTCCAGCACTACGCGGCCTTCAAGCACATGACCGTCTGGAACAACGTCGCATTCGGGCTCAAGATCCGGCGGACGCCCAAGGGCGAGATCAAGGAGCGGGTCGGCCAGCTGCTCGAGCTCGTGCAGCTGTCGGGCTTCGCGGAGCGCTATCCGGCCCAGTTGTCGGGAGGGCAGCGTCAGCGCATGGCTCTGGCCCGCGCGCTCGCCGTGGAGCCCAAGGTGCTGTTGCTCGACGAGCCGTTCGGCGCGCTCGACGCGCGCGTCCGCAAGGAGCTGCGCGCCTGGCTACGGCGGCTCCACGAAGAGGTGCACGTCACGACCGTCTTCGTCACGCACGACCAGGAGGAGGCGATGGAGGTCGCCGACCAGATCGTCGTGATGAACCACGGCCGCGTCGAGCAGACCGCCGGCGCGCGCGAGCTCTACGACGAGCCGGCGAACGAGTTCGTCATGAGCTTCGTCGGCCCGGTCAACCAGCTCGACGACGACTGGATCCGCCCGCACGACCTCGAGCTCCTGCTCGAGAGCAACGGCGCGACGCGGCCTGCCCGGGTCGAGCGTGTCGTGCACCTCGGCTTCGAGGCGCGCGTCGAGCTCGCGCTCGACGAGGGCACCGAGCTGTGGGCGCAGATGACGCAGGAGCAGTGTGAAGAGCTCCAGCTCGAGCCGGGCTCCCGCGTCCACGTGCGCCCGCGCCGCGCGCGGACGTTCGCGTAGTTCGCATCGACACGGTCGAGAGCTCTCCAGGGCTCCAGCCCTGCCGCTTACAGTTAGATCTGCATGAGGGTCGGCGTTCCGAAGGAGACTGCGGCCGGTGAGCGCCGTGTTGCGCTCGTGCCGGAGTCGATCGCGCGCATCGCGGCGACGGGCAGCGCGGTCACCGTCGAGACGGGCGCCGGGGCAGCGGCGGGCTTTGGGGACGACGAGTACCGTGACGCCGGCGCGACCGTCGGCGCCGACCCGATCTCGGGCGCAGACCTCGTCGCGCGGGTGCGCAAGCCGAACGCGGAGGAGGCGGGGCGGCTCGTCGAGGGCACGGTACTCATCGGCTTCCTCGACCCGCTCGGGGACGCAGAGGGGATCGAGCGTCTCGCCGAACGCGGCGTCGTCGCCTTCGCCATGGAGTCGATCCCACGCATCACGCGCGCCCAGACAATGGATGCGCTGTCCTCTCAGGCCACGGCCGCCGGGTACAAGGCCGCGCTGCTCGCCGCCGACCGTCTGCCGAAGTTCTTTCCGCTTCTGATGACCGCGGCCGGCACGGTTGCGCCGGCCAAGGTGCTCGTGCTCGGCGCCGGCGTCGCCGGCCTGCAGGCGATCGCGACCGCGCGGCGGCTCGGCGCGGTCGTGTCGGCGTTCGACGTGCGGCCGGTGGTGAAGGAGCAGGTCGAGAGCCTCGGCGCGACGTTCCTCGACCTCGGCGTGACCGGCGAGGAGACCGCGGGCGGCTACGCGCAGGAGCTCACGGAGGACCAGCAGCGCGACCAGCAGGCGGCGCTCGAGGCGCGGCTGCCGGAGTTCGACGTCGTGATCACGACCGCGCTCGTCCCGGGGCGGCCTGCGCCGAAGCTGATCCCGGCTTCCGCGGTGACGGCCATGCGCGACGGCGCGGTGATCGTCGACCTGGCCGCCGAGACGGGAGGCAACTGCGAGCTCACCTCGCCGGGCGAAGAGGTCGTCCGCGAGGGCGTCACGATCGTGGGTTTCACGAACCTCGCCGGCTCGATGGCCCACCACGCCAGCCAGCTCTACTCGCGCAACGTCACCGCGCTGATCCTGCACCTCGCGCCCGAAGGCGAGCTCACCCTCGACTTCGACGACGAGATCACCGCGGGCGCATGCGTGACGCGGCGCGAGGAGGTGCCCGCATAGAGACCGCACAGTTCATCGGCGAGCTGACGGTGCTCGTGCTCGCGATCTTCCTCGGCTTCGAGGTGATCTCGAAGGTGCCCACGATGCTGCACACGCCGCTGATGTCGGGCACGAACGCGATCCACGGGATCGTGATCGTCGGCGCCATCGTGGTGGCCGGTCAGTCCGACGCGGACACCTTCACGCGCATTGTCGGGTTCCTCGCGGTGGCACTGGCGACTGCGAACGTGGTCGGCGGCTTCGTCGTCACCGACCGCATGCTCGAGATGTTCAAGGGGCGCGAGGCGCCTGTCCGCGGACGCGGACCAGGGGGAGGGGCCCGGGGGAACCGGGAGGTTCCCCCGGCGAGCAGCACGTAGTTGGGCGCGAACCTCAGTAACTTCCTCTACCTCGTCACGATCGTGACGTTCATCCTCGCGCTGAGGTTCCTCTCCTCCCCACGCCGGGCGCGGCTCGGGAACTGGCTCGGGGCGGGCGGAATGGCGCTCGCGATCGTGGTCACGTTGTCGCGCGAAGGGCTCGAGGGTTACGGGCTGATCGCGCTCGCAATGGTCATCGGCGCGGTGGTCGGAGCGGTCGGCGCGCGCCGCGTGAAGATGACCGCGATGCCGCAGATGGTGGCGCTGTTCAACGGCGTCGGCGGCGGCGCTGCGGCGTTGATCGCGCTGGCCGAGTTCCACAACCTCGCGCCAGAGCCCGGCCGGATCGGCGGCGACGAGACGGTCGCGATCCTGCTCTCGGCGCTGATCGGCTCGGTCTCGTTCGCGGGCAGCATGGTCGCGTTCGCGAAGTTGCAGGACCTCGTCAGCGGACGCCCGATCGTCTACCCGGGTCAGAAGGTCGGCAACTCGCTGCTCCTCGGCATCGCCGTCGTGCTCGGGCTCGCCATCCTGTTCGGGCCACAGGAGCAGTGGCTGCTCGGGCTCGTCCTGGTCGGCGCGCTCCTCTTCGGCGTCCTCTTCGTCCTGCCGATCGGCGGCGCGGACATGCCGGTCGTGATCTCGCTCCTCAACGCGTTCACGGGGCTCGCCGCCGCCGCAACCGGTTTCGTCCTCCATCTCAACGTGCTGATCGTGAGCGGCATGCTGGTCGGCGCGTCGGGCACGCTGCTGACGATCCTGATGGGGCGGGCGATGAACCGCTCGATCACGAACGTGCTCTTCGGCGCGTTCGGCCAGGTCGTCGCTGGGCCCGCGGCCGACGCGGCGGACGGGCGCTCCGTGCGGTCGACGACCGCGGAGGACGTCGCCGTCATGCTTGCGTACGCGCGCCGCGTCGTCTTCGTCCCGGGCTACGGGCTCGCGGTCGCACAGGCGCAGCACGACGTTCGGGCCTTGGCCGAGCTGCTGGAGGAACGCGGCGTCGAGGTGAAGTACGGGATCCACCCCGTGGCAGGTCGCATGCCTGGTCACATGAACGTGTTGCTCGCCGAGGCGAACGTGCCGTACGACCAGCTCTACGAGATGGAGCGCATCAACCCCGAGCTGCCGCAGACCGACGTCGCAGTGATCCTCGGCGCGAACGACGTTGTGAACCCCGCCGCGCGGAGCGATCCCGGGAGCCCGATCTACGGCATGCCGATCATCGAGGTCGACAAGGCGGCGACGGTCGTCGTCGTCAAGCGCTCGATGAGCCCCGGCTTCGCCGGCATCGACAACCCGCTGTTCTATGACGAGAAGACCGCCATGCTCTTCGCGGACGCGAAGAACGCACTCGAGGGCCTGATCGCGTCGATCAAGGAGGTCTAGTGAGCGCTGTGCCGTTCTTCGCCGCCCGCGACGTCGAGGCGGCGGTCTCGCCCGAGGCCGCGGTCGACGCGGTCCGCGACGCCTTCATCGCGTACGCGCGCGGGGAATGGACGATGCCGCCCAAGGTCTACGTGCCGGCGTACCCGGCCGGCGACTTTCGCGCGATGCCCGCGCTCGGCGGCGGGCATGCGCTGCTCAAATGGGTCACCTCGTTCCCGGGAAACCCGGCTCAGGGGCTCCCGACCGTATCGGGCGTCGTGCTGCTCTCCGACGCTTCGAACGGGACGCTCCGGGCAGCGCTGGACGCGGGTGCTGTGACCGCGTTGCGAACCGGTGCAGCGGCTGTGCTCGCTGCCGAAGCGCTCGGTCGGCACGGCGCACGGACGGCAGCGGTGATCGGCGCAGGCGTGAACGGCCGCGCGACCGCGCGCACGTTCGTCACTCGTGGATACGAGACCTTCGTCTGGGACGTCGACCTCGAGCGGGCGCAGGCAACCGCGGAGGAGGTCGGCGCCTCGGTCGCAACCAGCCGCGATGAGGCGCTCGCAGCCGACCTGGTCGCGACGGTGACGCCCGGCCACGAGCTCGTGTATCCCCCAGGCTCGCTGCGCCCAGGGCAGCACGTCAGCCTGATGGGCGCGGACGGGCCCGGCAAGGCCGAAATCGCGGTCGAAGAGCTGGCGCGGGCGCGGGTGTTCGCCGACGACTGGGAGCAGGCCAGCCACAACGGCGAGCTGGTTCACGCGGTCGACGCAGGTGCGCTGTCACGCCGGGACGTGACCGAACTGGGGGACGTCCTCGCCGGAACCGCCGCCGGCAGGCAGCACGAGGAGGAGATCACCGCCTTCGACTCGACCGGGCTTGCGATCCAGGATCTCGCGATCGCGCTCGCCGCGCTCGAGCGCGCGGACGTCGTCGAGCTCCCGGCGCTGCCGCTCTAGCCCGCAGTACCCAGACCGACCAGGCGGGCCGGGTCCACAAGGTCGAGCTGGGGCGCACGGTCGCCGACGATCGCCCTCGCCACGAGGTCGCCGGCTGCCAGGCCGAGCACGTTGCCGTGCCCCGTGTAGCCGAGCGCGGCCCACACGCCTTCGCGCCCGGGGATGGGCCCCACGAGCGGTAACGCGTCGGCGGTGGAGCCCCAGACGCCGGCCCACCGATGCGTCGCCTCGACCGGGCGACCCGCGAGCTCGGCCGCGAAGCCGTCGAGCGCGCGCTGGATCGCGTCGGTCGTCGCCTCCTGGTCGGTGTACTCGAGCTCGAGGGTGGCGTCGCGGCGGCCTCCGACCACGAGCCGACGATCCGGCGTCTGCTGCCAGTAGTCGTAACCGTGGCGGGCGTAGTGGGGCCGCTCGTAGAGCAGCTCGTCGAGCGGGCCCGTCACCAGCACCTGACCGCGTGTCGGCGTGAGCACGCGATCGAGCTCGGACAGAAGCCCGCGACCGCTGCCGTCGGTCGCGACAACCACGTGGTCGGCGTCGATCGAGTCCAGCGAGTCGATGGGAGCGTGCTCGCGTACGTCGGCGCCGGCCTCTGCGGCCAGCCGGCCGAGCCTCCGGACCCAGCGCGCAGGCTGGAGCGCTCCATCGTCTGGGTGGAGGATCGCGCCGTGGTAGCGCGCGGCGAGGGGCTCCGCCGGCTCATCGATCCACTCGACGGCGAAGCCGTCCGCCACGAGCGCGTCGCGCTCGGCCAGGACGCTCGCGCGCTCGCCCTCGTCCGCGGCGAGGCGAAGGCTGCCGACCCGGCGGAAGGCGTCTCCGGCCAACTCCGCGAGGCGATCGACGTACCGCTCGGTGAGCCGCCAGAGCCCGGCGGCCGCGCTGGGACCCAGCTGCTCACGAGCCACGTCGTACCCCATCGCTCCTCCCCGCAGGGCGAAGCCGCCGTTGCGGCCGCTGGCTCCCGACGCGAGCTCCCGGGCCTCGTGCAGGCGAACCCGCACGCCTGCCTCGGCCAGGGTCAGCGCGCAGGAGCAGCCCGTGACGCCGCCTCCGATGATGATGACGTCAGCACGGCCTCCCCAGGCGGGCCGCGGGAGCGGCTCGACCGGATCCTCGAGCCAGTAGGACGACGCCACCGGGCGACTCTAGCCCGCGGCACGGTAGACACCTCCTTCCTGGACGGCCAGGCCGGCGAGCTCGAGCTCGGTCAGGGCCGCGGCGAGCACGGCCGCCTCGAGACCCGTCGAGCGCTGCAGCTCGTCCGGCCCTGCCGCGAACTCGCGCAGCGCACCGAGGGCCCGCGCGGCTGCCTCGCCCAGCTCGGGCGCCGGAGCCGGCGCGCGCTCGATGCCGAGCGCATCCAGAACGTCCTGCGTAGACGTGTAGGGCACGGCGCCGAGGCCCAGCAGGGCATTCGTCCCGGCCGACAAGGAGGAAGTGATCTCGCCCGGCACGGCGAAGACCTCACGCCCCTGCTCGAGCGCGAAATCCGCGCTGATCAACGCACCGCTCCGCTCCCGCGCCTCCACGACGACGACCGCCCGCGCCAGCCCCGCGATGATCCTGTTCCGCGCCGGAAAGCGCCATGGAGCCGGCTCGACGCCGGGTGCGTACTCCGAGACGACCAGGCCCGACTCGCAGATGCGGGCGGCGAGCTCGCGATGCGACGCCGGGTAGTCGCGGTCGACGCCGCAGCCGAGCACCGCGACCGTCACGCCGCCCGCGTCGAGCGCGCCACGGTGCGCCTCGCCGTCCACGCCGCGCGCGAGCCCGCTCAGGACGACGAGTCCCGCGCTCGCGAGCTCGCGGCCGCACGTCCTCGCCACCTGTGAGCCGTACGGCGAGCACGAACGCGCGCCGACGACCGCGATCGCAGTACGCGACAGCAGCGCTGCCTCGCCGTTCCCGCGGAGAAAGAGCCCCGGCGGCGGGTCGTGGATCGCTGCCAGAAGCGAAGGAAACCCGGGCTCGGCGCGGCCGACCCAGCGCAGGGCTCGTTCGTGCAGGCCGGCGCGGAACGAGGCCTCGTCGAACCGTCGTCGGAACGCGCGCCAGCGTGGGTCCGACGGCGGTCGCACGAAGTGCCCGCCCGATTCGGCGGCGAAGGCGGCGAGCGCGAGGTCGCTCATGGCGAGGAGAGCTCCCTGGGAGCCCGGTAGGCGAGCGCCTCCGCCATGTGCTCCGCCGCGACGGCGTCCGCACCGGCCAGCGCCGCCACCGTGCGAGCGACGCGTGCGACTCGGGCTCGACCCCGGCCGGAGAGCGGTAACCGCTCGACGGCGCGGTCGAGCAGCTCCGACGCGTCCTGCGAGCGGGGAATCGGCGCGGGCTGGTCGAGCCGCAGCCGGGCTGAGACGACTCGTGCCTGGACGACCGGGGATCCCTCACCGGGCTCACCGGCCAGCTCCGACGCTCGGGCCCGCGGGACGGCGACCACGAGGTCGAAGCGGTCGAGGAGCGCCCGGGAGAGCTTGTCCCGGAAGGACGCGAGCCGCTGGGGCGAGCACGAGCACTCCGCGGCGGGGTCGCCCCGCGCCCCGCACGGGCACAGGTTCATGGTCGCGACGAGCTGAAACCTCGCCGGGAAGAGCGCCCGCCCTTCTGCTCGCGCGATGCTGATCACCCCGTCTTCCAGCGGCTGACGAAGGGCCTCGAGCGCCGGACGCATGAACTCCACCAACTCGTCCATGAAGAGCACGCCGCGATGCGCGAGCGTCGCCTCTCCGGGACGAGGCCCCGAGCCGCCGCCCACGATCGCTGCAGTCGACGCGCTGTGGTGCGGCGAGCGAAACGGGCGGAGCGTGACGAGCGGATGCTCCGGCGGCAGGAGCCCGGCGACCGAATGGATGCGGGTGACCTCGAGTGTCTCCTCGTCGGTGAGCGGCGGCAGAATCCCGGGAAGGCGTCGGGCGAGCATCGTCTTGCCGGTGCCCGGCGGACCGGCGAGCAGGAGGTTGTGCGCGCCCGCAGCGGCGAGCTCCAGGGCCCGGCGCGCACGTTCCTGGCCGCGCACGTCCGCGAGGTCGGGCTGGGGCGGCGGAGGCCGCCCGTTGGGCACGACGACGCTCGGGCGGTCCAGCTCGCCGCGGAGATACGCGACGGCATCGGCGAGGTGCCGGACCGGGACCGGGTCGATGCCGGCGAGGGCCGCTTCGGGGGCGGTCTCGGCCGCACACAGGATCCGATCGAGCCCGGCTCGCCTGGCGCCCTCCGCGGCGACGAGCACGCCGCCGACGGGGCGTATGCGCCCATCGAGCGCCAGCTCACCGACCGAGGCGTGCTCCTCGAGCTTCGCGATCGGAATCTGATGCGAGGCGGCGAGGACGGCCAGCGCGATCGGGAGGTCGAATCCCGACCCTTCCTTCTTCAGTGCGGCGGGAGCGAGGTTCACCGTGATCCGGCGACGGCCGCCCGGCCATACGAGCTCGGCCGAGATGATGCCGCTCTTCACGCGTTCTTTCGCCTCCTGGCAGGCGCGGTCGGCCAGGCCGACGATGGCAAATCCCGGCACCCCGCCCTGGAGGTGGGCTTCCACCTCGACGCGGCGCGCGTCGAGTCCTACGAGTGCATGCGTGATCGTCCGTGCCAGCACACACTCGACGCTAGAGCCGAGCGACGCGTCACCCTGTCACGCCTTCGTGCCACTTTGTGACAAGACGTCCACAGTCGAACGAGACACGTCCGAAAGGGGCCTTCCGTTTTCCCTTTCAACGGTGCATACTCGTTCGCGAGGAGCCTGCGCCACGACGCCATAGCGGCGAGCGCGCCTCAGGCGCGTCGCGTCGTGGCGGGGCTCCCTATCGTGCCTTGTGATCGCCGCGGGTTGCTGCTCGACCGCCTGCGTCCGCTCTGATAGACATATCTATATGAACGCCGTCGACCTCGACCGCTACGCCGAGCTGCTCGTGAGCGTGGGCGTGAACCTCGAGCAAGGGCAAGAGCTCTTCATCGACTGCTTCGTCGAGCACGCGCCGCTTGCCCGCGCCGTGGCACACGCCGGCTATCGGGCGGGCGCCCGCCGCGTGGACGTGGCCTACCTGGACAAGTTCATCGACGCGGCAATGGTCGAGCACGCACCGGCGGAGGAGATCGAGCGAGGGGCTCCCTGGCTCATCGACCGCGCCAGGGCGATCGGCGACCGCGGCGCGGCGCTGGTCTCGTTCAGCGGCGATCCGGCCCCTCGCCTCTTCGACGACCTCGACCCGGAGCGCGTGGCCATGCCGCGCGCGAAGGACCTCACCGCGGAGCGCATCCGTGTCGCCCTCGGCGATCGCGTTCGCTGGACGATCGCGAGCTATCCGACCGAGGGGTGGGCGGAGCGAGCGCTCGGAACCCCGGACGTCGACCGACTGTGGAACGCGATCTCGACCAGCGTGCGGCTCGACGAGGAGGATCCCGCCGCGGCCTGGCTCGCGCATGTCGAGCAGCTGGAGGCACGTGCCACCGCGCTCAACGAGCTTCGCCTGGACGCCGTTCGCCTCCACGGAGGCGGCACCGACCTGAAGGTCGGGCTCCTACCCCAGTCGCTCTGGCGGAGCGGTAGGCACCACATCGCCGACCGCGCCTTCGTGGCGAACATGCCGACCGAGGAGGTCTTCGTCACCCCCGACCGCGCCCGCACCGAGGGCGTCGTGCGGTCCACGAAGCCGCTGCCCCTGAACGGCCTCGTCGTCGAAGGGCTCGAGATGCGCTTCCGCGCCGGGGTGATCGTCGAGGTCGACGCGGATCGCGGCGCGGAGGTCGTCCGTGAGCAGGTGGCGATCGACGATGGTGCAGCCCGCCTCGGCGAGCTCGCCCTAGTCGACCGGGATTCACGGGTCGCCAGGACGGGCCTGACGTTCTTCAACACGTTGTTCGACGAGAACGCGGCCTGCCACATCGCCTACGGCCATTCGGCAGGCGCCCTCACCGACGACGCACTCTCACTCTCGGCAGACGAGCAGCTGGCCGCGGGCATCAACCAGTCGAACATCCACACGGACTTCATGATCGGCGGCGCCGAGGTCGACGTCGACGGCATCCGGGAAGACGGCAACGTCGTCCCGCTCCTGCGCGAGAACGCCTGGCAGCTCGCCTAGCCGGCGCGCGCGATCAGCACGTCCTCGAAGAACTCGCCGGCGCGGCGGCCCGTGCGTCGGTTCACATGACGGCGGTAGCGGCCCTCCAGCCGGAGCCCGGCGCGCTCGAGGATCGTCGGATAGAGGTCGCGCCGGTCGTTGATGACGATCACGACCGGCGCGCCCGGCCGGAGCGATTCCGCTGCGTTGGCGAAGGTCGCCGCGATCCCCTCGGTGTACGCGGCCAGCGCGCCCGCGCTCGTCCCGCGGGCAGCGCTCCCGAGCTCGAGCTCGCGCAGCTCGTCCAGCCCGAGCAGCTCGTAGGCGTACCGGTGCTGGCCGTGGTAGTCGATCAGCCCGGGGTAGGGCGGTGACGTGACGACGCCGTCGAACGCGCCGCCGAACGCGAGCTCGCGCGAGTCGCCGTGGAGGACGGCGGCCCGGCGATCGCGCGCGCGGACCCGCGCGAACTCCTTGATCCGGCCGACGGTGTCGAGGCCGTAGCGGCGGATGAAGTGCCCGGCGCGATCGACCGGACGACACACGCGGCGATGCTTGTGGCACCAGTACTCGTCGCGCTGGGGCGCGCGCGGGAAGTCGAGGTCGAAATGCGGCGTCAGCCGCGCCGACCGGGCCGCACGGGCCAGCACGACTTGCAAGACGTCGGCGTGCTCGTAGCCGTCCACGAGCGACCGGAAGCGGAGCAGCTCCCCCACGGCCCGCGGCGCGAACCACTCGGCGGCGTAGTCGGGGGCCTCACCGAGGTCTCCTTCCCCCGCCTCCAGCCGTGCGAGCGCGTCCCGCACCTCGCGTTCGAGGACGAACAGGTTGTAGCTGCGGGTCTTGACGCGCATGAGCAGGCAGTTGAAGGCGGCCACGTCAGCTCCCGTCGCGTCCAGGCCGCTCTCGAGCGCCTGGACGAGCGTCGTCCCCGAGCCTGCGAACGGGTCGAGCACCCGGCCGCCGGCTGGGAGATGCCGCGCGAGCAGCGCCTCCACGAGCTGTGGGATGAACTTGCCCAGGTAGGGGTGAAGGCGGTGGACGTGCTTCGTCCGCTCGCGCTCGGGCAGCTCGCGCTCGGACCACGAGAGCTCGAGGTCGATCTCGTCGTAGAGGGCGTCCTGGGTCGGTGCCACGACCATGCCGACTTCGACGGCCCGCCGACGGCTCCTCGCGGACGCGTCAGAAGGCCTCGACCACGCGCTCGACCCCGTCCGGGCGTACGGCGAGCACCTCGAACGAGGTCTCGAGCCCGGCGAGGTCCGGGTTGGCCGCGAGCCACGCTGCCGCGGCGCGTCTCAGGCGCTGCTGCTTCGCCGGACCGACCATCTCGAGCGGGTCGCCCACCCCTTCGGCGGCCTTCCCCTTCACCTCGACGAACGCGAGTCGGCGCCCCCGCCGCACGACGAGGTCGAGCTCGCTGCCGCCCGCCCAGGCGTTTTGGGCGAGGACGCGGAAGCCCCTCAGCCGGTAGTGCCAGGCCGCGCGGCGCTCGGCGCTATGCCCCGACCCCCGCCTCGGCATGGACTGCGTCGTAGGCCTCGGGCGAGTAGCAGAGCGCCTCGAAGGAGCGACGGTGGATCTCCGACGGACCCCGCTGCCGCACCACCGCCGAGTGTCCCGGCGTGATGTAGCCGACGTGCGAGCGGAAGCCGTACTGCGGGTAGAGGGCATCCATCCGGCGCATCGCCCGGTCGCGGACGACCTTCGCGACGATCGACGCGGCGGCAATCGCGGCGCTCTTCGTGTCGCCGTCGACGACCGCCTGGTGCGGCGGCGCGCTGGGCCCGAGCCGAAAGCCGTCCACGAGGCACGCCTCCGCCGGCGGCGCAAGCGCGGACAGCGCGGCGCGCAGGCCGGCAAGGTTCGATCTGTGTAGCCCGTTGCGGTCGATGTCGGCGGCAGAGATCACCTTCACGCACACGCGCTCGGCACAGCCGAGCACGGCCCGGAACACGACCTCGCGCTCCTCCGGCGAGACCTGCTTGGAGTCGTTCAGCAGCGCCAGCGGCCGGACGCGGTGGTCGCGGAGGCACGAGTAGTCGAGGAGCACGCCGGCCACGACAAGTGGCCCGGCCAGCGAGCCCCGGCCCGCCTCGTCGGCTCCGGCGACGAAGCGCGCACCCAGCTTGCGATCGAAGCGGAGCAGGCGGTGAATCGGCGCGGAGGGCACGGCGGCGAGAATAGCGCCGCCGCCGGAGCTACCTGCGCTGCTTCTCGCGGACGCGCGCCTTCTTGCCCACTTTCTCCCGCAAGTAGTACAGCTTGGCGCGGTTCACGTCTCCGATCGCCATCACCTCGA
>Ga0111538_10011169_pt1 | contig 11924 bp, 12 predicted proteins | sample SoiMethybrSBSTD1_FD_79669 | JGI IMG/M metagenome (GOLD analysis project Ga0111538, IMG submission 79669) | Bulk soil microbial communities from a Populus tree surrounding site in Tennessee, USA - Soil MetaG P. TD hybrid SBSTD1 (version 2)... | ecosystem: Environmental > Terrestrial > Soil >...
AACGCACGCGCACGCGCTTCCAGCGCGAGTCCGCGGCCCTCGCGCGCCTGGACCACCCGGGGTTGTGCACGGTCTACCGCTCCGGGTCGACCGACGGACAACCCTGGATCGCCATGCGCCTCGCCACGGGGACCACGCTCGCGAAACAGATCGACGCGAGGCGACAGGTGGAAACGGATCGAGATGGTTCGGAGGCGACGCGGCGTATGGCTGCCGTGCAGGCACGACGACGCAGTGGTGGCCTGGATCGGAGGCGATGGATCTGCAAGGCAGCGCCAATGTCCACGACCAGACGTCGGCAAAGCGCCACCCCAGCTTGGGCACGCCGGCGCCGATCACGGATGGCTTCAGGGGATCGCGCCGGTCGGCAGCTTTCGCGCCAATGCGTTCGGGCTTTTCGACGTCCACGGCAACCTCCATGAGTGGTGCCGGGACTGGTACGGGCCCTACGACGCCAGGGTACGCACTGGAGACGGTTACCTCTTGGTAGGGCCCGCGTCCGGCAACCGCGTGAGCCGAGGCGGCGCCTGTATCAGCGCGTCGTACGCGCGCTCGGCTAGCAGGGGCAGGTTCCCGCCATCGTTCCGCGGCAACAGCCTGGGCCTGCGCCCCGCCAGAGCCCTCCGCCCCCTCGATTGAAACCGCCGGGAGGCGAGGCACCCGACGAGAGGCACTTCGTGCCAGCTAGCCGCGCGAGCCAGGCACCGCGCGACCTCGCATGCACGACGCGTAGACGAGGATCCCGACGGCCACGATCGCGACTCCAGTCAGCGACGCCTGCCGTTGGTCTTCGGCCACGAACGCGCCGATCGTCACGCCGAGAGCACCCGCGGCGAACAGAGCGGCGACGAATCCGCCGCCCGGCACGCGGAACGTGCCGCTGCCGTGACCGCGCCGCAGCCGCAGCAGCGCAGCACCACACAGCGTGAAGAAGATCCAGTCCACGAACACCACGCTGTCGCAGACGAAGCCCAGCGTGTCGGTCGTCTTGGCGCTGGCGCGCGCGAACAGGTGCACGCCGAACAGCAGTGCGATGGCCCACAAGCCCTGTCCGAGCACGCCGAGCAGCGGCGTGCCGAACCGCGCGTGCAGGCGGCCGAACGCGGCCGGAAACAGGCCTTCGCGCGCCATCGCGAGCAACACGTAGGGCGGAGCCATGCAGATCGTGTTCATGATTCCGGCGGCACTGATCACGACCATGCCGGCCAGCACGCGGCCTCCCGCTTCGCCGAGCCCTGCGCGCGCTGCGTCGGTCCCGATCGCGCCGCTGCGGCGCGCGGCCTCGAAACCGAGCAGGTCCAGGTAGGCGAGGTTCACGGTGATGTAGGTCACGATCACGACCGCGACGCCGCCGAGGATGCCGAGCGGCAGGTTGCGCAAGGGCCGCCGCACCGCACCTGCGAGGAACGAACCCTGCTGCCAGCCGCCGATCGCAAACAGCACCGGCAGCAGCGCACCGCTGAGCTGGGCCGCGACGCTCTTGCCCATGGGCGGCGGCGGCGCCTCGGCGGGCCGCGCAGCAGTGCACCACGACAACACGACGAGGAACAGCAGCGCCAGTACCTTGAGCACCGTCAGCAGGTTCTGCACACGCTTGCCGACCTGCAGACCGATCACGTTCGTGGCCGTGAAGAGCAACATCGCCGCCGCGGCGATGCCGACCTGCACGTCGGGCGAAAGGCGCGGCTCCCCGAACAACAGCACGTCGAGATTGCTGACCAGGATCAGCGCCACGACGCCGAGCGCGCCCGACTGGATCACGAGCCAGTTGGCCCACCCGTACAGGAACGCCGGCCAGCGCCCGAACGCCGCGTGGATGTAGCGGAAGATGCCGCCGTGTCCCGGCACGAGCGTACTCAACTCCGCGAACACGAGCGCACCGAGCACCGCGAGCACGCCGCCGATGGCCCACGCGGTGATCACGAGTTCGGCGTTGTCGACGCGCTGCGCGACCTTCGCGGGCGTGAAGAAGATGCCGACGCCGATGATGCCGCCGATGACGACGCAGCCGACGTCGAACGCGCCGAGGCTCGGCGCGGGATCCGGAGTCGCAGGTGCGCGGGTCGCGGCGGCCGCCGGGGTGGCTGTCTCCTCGGTCATCGGCCGGACGCTAGCACGAGACGCGATCCCGGCGCCCGCCCGTTCCACCCGCGCACGGGAAATCGTCCCCCGTGTGCAACCGGGCCGGTAGGCTTCGCTACTCCACCACCGGAGGCACCACGTATGCGAATCCTGCTCCTCGCGACTCTGATGTCGATCGCCGTCCCGGCTGCCCGGGCCCAGTCCGCCAGCGTTTCCTTCTACGGCACCGGTTGCGCCTACGCGGGCCAGACCCTCGCGATCGGCATCCAGGGCCTGCCGCAGATCGGCACCACGTTCACGATCACCTACACGGGGCCGAACTTCCATTCGACGCTCACGATCCAACCGCACCTGGCGATCGGGTTCGCGCCGGACGCCACGGTGATCCCCGCGAGCATCCTGCCGCTGCAACCCACGGGTTGCACCGTGTGGGTCGTGCCGGCAGTGATCGGCGCGATGATGCCGACGCCGACGGGGCCGTTCGCGACCAGCGTCGACGTCGCCCTGCCCAACAGTCCCGGCCTGATCGGCATCACCGCCTACGCGCAGTGGTTCGCGACCGTCGTGCAGTGCGGGTTCGTCCCGCCGTGCACGTTCGATGCGCTGCCGACTTCGAACGGCGCGCTGCTGGTCATCGGCACCTGACGGCCCGCTCGCTGTCCCGTGCGAGTGCGATGCTAGCCGGCGGGCGCCGCGAGCCGACCGGTGAACCTCGCCACCAACAACCGACAGGGCTCCGCAATCGTGCGCACCATGAGGTCGCCCCCGCCGTCGAGACGCAGCGCGTCTCCCGGATCGAGCACGGCCCCACAAGCATCGGCCCTTCCCGCGAGCACGACGACGAGGCGCTGCTCGGATACCGGCACACCGAGGGTCTCGTGGGCTCGCAAGGTCTCGAGTCGCGCTTCTGCTGCGACCTTCTCGCGCGCCGTCATCAAGTTGAGGTCTTCGCACGGACCATCGACGAGGCGTGCCGCAACGGTCGCTTCGCCCGCGAAATCGAAACGCTGCCACGGCCGGTCGATCACGACGTCGCGGCCGTCGACGACGAGCCGCATGCCGTTGCCGCGCAGCAGCCAGAGCGAACGATCGACGCCGGGCAGGACCGAGAACGGACCGTCGCTCGCGACCTGCGCGCAGCTCACGCGCCAGCGGAAACCCGTGGCCAGGTCCGCTCCCGCAGGATCGATCGCGATCTGGCGCGTCGAGCCGCCACCGTTCCGCCAGGCGGTGATCGGCTGTTCGCCGAGACGGATCACGACGGTGGAATCGCTCACGAGAGCACGCAGCCTACCTGCCCCCCTGGCTATCGAGGAGCCTCGTGCGTACGACTCCCGCATGCACAGCATGCAGTTCACGCCGTTGGTTCTCTGCTCGTTGCTGGCGGCCCAGAAACCACCCGCGCCACAGACCGTGCCCGAGGCAACGGAATACAGCGCCACCTCGCGCGCGGCCGACGTCGAACGCTTCTGCGAGGACGTGCTGAAGCTGCCGCACGGCGACCGGCTCCAGGTGCGCACCGCCGGCAAGACGACGCAGGACCGCGCGCAGCTGCTGGTCAAGATCGCGCTGCCACCGGGCAACGGAAAGCGCGTGCGGGCGCTCCTGATCGGCAACATCCACGCGGGCGAAGTCGAGGGCAAGGAAGCGCTGCAGGTGCTGCTGCGCGAGTTCGCGAACGGCGAGCACGAAGACCTGCTGCAGCGGTGCGAGCTCTGGTTCCTGCCGATCTACAACGTCGACGGCAACGAAGCGGTCGGTCCGAAGAACCGCCCCGGCCAGAACGGGCCCGAGATCACGGGGCAGCGCGCCAACGCCAAGGGCCTCGACCTGAACCGCGACTTCGTGAAACTCGACGCGCCCGAGACGCGCACGCTCGTCGGCTTGTTCGCCGAGATCGATCCGCATCTGTTCGTCGACCTGCACACGACGAACGGCTCCTACCACGGCTACCACCTGACCTACGCGCCGAGCCTGTCGCCGAACGTCGATCCCGACATCGCGCACCTCTCACGCGCGCTGCTCGACTCGGCGACGGCCGCGATGAAGGACCAGCACCAGTTCGCGACGTTCGACTACGGCAACTTCGAGACGCGCGACTGGGACGGCGGCGGGGCGCCCGAATCGCCGAAGGTGCGCGGCTGGTTCTCGTACGACCACCGCGCCCGCTACGGCGTCAACTACTTCGGCCTGCGCAACCGCATCGGCATCCTCAGCGAGGCCTACAGCTACTGCGACTTCAGAACGCGCATCGCGGCGACGCGCGCGTTCGTGCTGTGCCTGCTCGATGGTCTCGCACGCTCCGCGGACCAGGTGCTCGGTTCGTGCGCAGCCGCCGATCGCCGCGTCGTCGAGCCAGAGCAACCGGTGTCCTTCGGCTTCGACACTACGTTCGGCGAGCCCGAGAAGCTGCCCGTGCTCGTCGGCGAGGTCGACAAGGTCCCAGCCACAGGCGAGGGCACGGACCGCTTCGTGCGCAAGGGCGATGGCGTGCCCGAGACGATGCCCGTGTGCCGTTCGTTCCGCGCGCGAAAGCAACTCGTGTTGCCCATGGCCTGGGCCATCGCGGAGCCGACGCCGGACGTTCTCGATCGGCTCAGGCGCCACGGCATCCAGTTCCAGCAGATCGACGCGGGCCGCAAGGTCGTCGCCGAACGGTTCGCCGTGACCGCGAAGAAGAAGCCGAAGCGGCCCTACCAGGGCCATCAGGAGCTCGTGCTCGACGGTCAGTGGCAGCCACCGGCGCCCGCCGAGCTCCAGAAGGGCGCGATCGTCGTCACGGCGCGCCAGCCGCTCGCTCGGCTCGCGGCGCAGTTGCTCGAACCACAGAGCGAGGACTCGCTGTCGTCGTGGAACTTCTTCGAGAGCCAGACGACCGACCTCTATCCGGTGCTGCGGCTCGTCGAGTGACCCTTGGCACGGGCGCTGCCCCACGACGCAGAGGCGTGGGCCCGCAGTCACGCAATCTGTAGCGCTGCGCGACAGATTGAGCTTTGACTTTGCGCACGCGCTGCGAACAATCATCGGCCCGAAATGCACGTGGACCCCTTCCTGCAACCGGGCCTGGTCGCCAGCCCTGCCACCGAGACCGCCTACGGCGCCTGGGCCAGCGTCGCCGTGGTCGGAGCGCTCGCGTTCGCGGTCGTCGGCGGTGCCTTGCTCGTCGTGCGACTCGTCACGCGCGTCTTCGACCGCATCCGCGACTCGTCCGAGCGCCTGACCACCTACGAATGCGGCGAGGAGCCAGTCGGCTCGGCCTGGTTCCGCTTCAACAACCGCTTCACGACCGTCGCGCTGACGTTCCTCGTGTTCGACGCCGAGCTCGCGCTGTTGTGGCCGATCCTGCCGAGGTGTCTCGACTGGCTCGGGGCCGGACGGGGCACGCTCGTGTTCGTCGAAATCCTCGCGTTCGTCGGTTCGTTGGCGATCGGACTCATGTGGGTGGCAGCCGTCGGCGGCTTCGTCTGGGACCGCACGAGCGCTGCCCGCAATCCAGAGGCACGCCGTGGCTGAACAACCAACCAACCTTCCGCTGCGCGAGCTGGAGCCGCGCGATCCAGCCCAGAAGCCCGGCAACCCGCTCGACCAGCAGGTGCACCTCGCCGCGGTCGACGAGTTCCTGGCCTGGGGCAAGGAGAACTCGCTGTTCTACCTGCTGTTCGCGACCGCGTGCTGCGGCATCGAGCTGATGCAGGCCGGCGGCCCGCGCTACGACATCGACCGGCTCGGCATGATCCCGCGCGCGACGCCGCGACAGGCCGACCTGATGATCGTCGCGGGCACGATCACGCACAAGATGGCGGGGCGCGTGCGCACGATCTGGGAACAGATGACCGAGCCGCGCTGGGTCGTCAGCATGGGCAGCTGCGCGAACAGCGGCGGCCCGTTCAGCAAGTGGAGCTACTCGGTGCTGAACGGCATCGACAAGTACGTTCCGGTCGACGTCTACATCCCGGGCTGTCCGCCGCGACCCGAAGCGCTGATCGACGGGGTCATGGCGCTGCGCGAACGCGTGCGCATCTACCGCACCTTCGGCCACCGCGCGACGACGCCGCACGTCGTCGTTGGCGCGGAAGCCCCGTTCGGTGGTCATGCGTTCGGCGGTCACGCCGACGAGCAGGATCCGGGCAAGGAAGGCCGACCGCCGGAGCCGGCGTCATGACGGCGCTCACCGCGGAGGCGATCGGCCAGCGCGCGAAAGCCGCGTTCCCGCAGGTGCAGCCACTCGCGACCGAGAACGGCCAGCCGTTCCTGCAGGTTGCGGCAGCCGACGTGCAACCGGTGCTGCGCTTCCTGCGCGACGAGAAAGACCTGCGCTTCGACGCGCTGATGGACCTCACGGGCTACGACCTGCTCAAGTACCCGATGACGCCGCCGAGCGACGCGATCGCCGTCGTCTACCTGCTGTGGAGCCATGTGCACAAGCACCGGGCAACGGTCAAGGTGCTGGCACCGCGCGCCGACTGCCGTGTCGGCACCGCGAGCGGCGTCTGGCCAGCGGCGCTCTACTTCGAGCGCGAGGTCTGGGACCTGCTCGGCGTGCGCTTCGAAGGCCACCCGAGCCTGAAGCGCATCATGACGCCGGAGGACTGGACCGGCCATCCGCTGCGCAAGGACTACGCCTATCCCTCGGACTACCACGGCGTGCCGCACCTGCGCGACGGCCAGCACTTCGAGCAGGGGCCGGTGCGCCCCGGCGTCGCGGTCGCCGCGGACGCGAAGCCTCCGGTGCCCGAGAAAACCTCGACGCAGAAGGGGAGCACGCCGTGACCGTCGAAGCCACCACGCCGAGCGGCGAGCGCATGACGCTGAACATGGGGCCGCACCATCCGGCCACGCACGGTGTCCTGCGCATCGTCGTCGAGACCGACGGCGAGGTCGTCGAGACCTGCACGCCGGACCACGGCTACCTGCACCGGTCGATCGAGAAGATCGGCGAGTGCGTCGAGTGGCCGCTGTTCGTGCCCTACACGGACCGCGTCGACTACGTCTGCGCGATGAACGCGAACCTCGCCTACTGCGTCGCGGCCGAGAAGCTGTTCAACACGAGCCCCGCGACCGCGATCCCGGTGCCGCTGCGCGCCGAGTGCATCCGCGTGCTCGTGGCCGAGCTGAACCGCATCAGCAGCCACATGATCGCGGTCGGCGCGATGGCGATGGACATCGGCGCCTACACGCCGTTCCTGCACGGCGTCGCGCAGCGCGAAGTCGTCAACGACATCTTCGAGCGGCTCTGCGGCCAGCGGCTCACCTACAACTACGTCACGATCGGCGGCGTCGCGTTCGACCTGTACGAAGGCGCAGTCGAGGAGATCTCGAGCTTCCTCGACCAGTTCGAGCGCGAGATGGTGCGCTTCAACCAGCTGATCACGACGAACACGATCTTCCGCGACCGCTGCGCCGGCGTCGCGGTCGTGAGCCGCGACGAGGCGATCGCCTGGGGGCTCGTGGGCCCGAACCTGCGCGGCAGCGGCGTCGACTTCGACCTGCGCCGCGACGAGCCGTATGGCATCTACGACAAGCTCTCGGTGCGCGTGCCCGTGGGCCAGGCGTTCGCGGGGCGGCAAGGCGTCGTCGGCGACTGCTACGACCGGTACGTCGTGCGCCTGCTCGAGGTCCAGGAGTCGGTGCGGCTCTGCCGCGAGGTGCTGAAGATCCTGCCGCCGCCGGCCGCGAAGGCCACCGACCCGCAGGGCGGGTGGCAGACCGACGTGACCAAGATCGTCAAGAAGCCGCCGAAGGGCGACATCCACTGCCGCACCGAGGCACCGCGCGGCGAGATGGGCTACTACATCGTCAGCGACGGCACCAAGGTCCCGTGGCGCGTGCGCGTGCGCACCGGCTCGTTCTCGGCCGCCGGCATCTTCCACAGGGTGATGCGCGGCGCGTTCCTGGGCGACGTGGTCGCGATCATCGGCTCGTTCGACGTCGTCGTCCCGGAGATCGACCGGTGACGGGACTGGGCTACGCAGTCGACTCGCTCGCGGCGTGGTTGTCCGGATCCCCGGAGCCCGGCTGGTTCGCGCTCACGGTCGCGATCCTGGTCGTGTGGATAGCACCGCTGCTGCTCGTCGTGTTCCCGATCGCGGCGCTCGGCCAGATCGCCGAACGCAAGATCGCGGCCGCGATCCAGCGCCGCGTCGGCCCGAACTCGGTCGGCCTCGACGGCCCGCTGCGCCTCTTGTTCCGCGCGCTGCTGTTCTTCCTGCCCAGAGCTGCCCAGGACCGAGCGCTCGCGCGCTTCTGTTCCCTGCCGGTCGTGAAGCCCGCGCTGGAGATCGCGCGACGGCTCGGCCTCGGCCAGCTCGTGGCCGACGGCGTCAAGATGCTCGGCAAGGAGGACCTCGTGCCCGCGGGAGCCGACGGCCTCGTGTTCCGGCTCGCGCCGTATCTCGCGCTGATCGGCTCGTTCCTGCCGTTCTGCGTCGTGCCGTTCACGCACCACGTCGTGATGCTCGAGACTCCGGTCGGCGCCCTGTTCGCGATCGCGGCCGCCGGCATCACGGTCATGGCCCTCAAGATGGCCGGATGGGGTTCGGGCAACAAATGGTCGCTGCTCGGCGGCATGCGCGCCGTGGCCCAGCTCGTCAGCTACGAGATCCCGGTCGGCCTCGCGGTCGCGGGCGTCGTGCTCTGGTGCGGCACGCTCGATCTGCACGCGATCGTCGGCCAGCAGTATCACGCCGGCGTCTTGTCGCTGCTCGGCTGGAACGCGCTGCAGAGCCCGTTCCTGCTGCTGCTCGGCGCGATCCTGTTCTTCGCGGGTCTCGCCGAGTGCCAGCGCACGCCGTTCGACATGGCCGAGGCCGAGAGCGAGCTCGTCAGCGGCTTCAACACCGAGTACTCGGGCCTGCGTTGGGGCATGTTCGCGATGGCCGAGTACACCGAGATGCTGCTGATCGGCGCGCTCCTCGCGACGCTGTTCCTCGGCGGCTACCAGAGCCCGATCGGCGAAGAGTGGATCGTCGGGTTGCCGGTCGTGCTCGAGACGCTGGTGCACGGCGCGATCCTCGTGCTGAAGATGCTCGCGAGCTTCCTGTTCATGATGTGGATCCGCTGGACGCTGCCGCGCCTGCGCGTCGACCAGGTCATGCGTTTGTGCTGGCTGCAGCTCGTGCCGTTGTGCCTGCTCGCGCTGTTCGGCATCGCGCTGACGATGCTCGCCTCCGGCGGTGCTCTGCCGGGCACCCCGTACGGACGGCTGCCGGCCCACCTGCACCCGGACCTCGGCGTGCTCGGGTATCTCACCGCTTGGGCCTTGCCGCTCGTGCTCGGCCTCTTGCTCGTGCGCGCGGCCCGCAGCAAGTACGGCCAGGTGCACCCGGCGATCCGCGGCCTCACGCAGCAGCCGCTCCCACGGCCGCTCGCGCAGCAGCAGTCTCTCCCACAACAGAAGGCCACGGGAGGCACCGCATGATCCTCGCCTGGGTCAACGGCATCTACGACGGCGTCAGTGCGTTCTTCACGGGCCTGCGCACGACGGGCCGCTTCCTCGTCGAGAACCTGCGCGGCGAAGGCGGCGGTACGGCGATCACCCGCCAATACCCCGAGCAGCCAGCGGTCACGGTCGGCAACCGCCAGCGCGGCCACCTGTTCAACGTCGCGGCGAAGTGCATCATCTGCCACGCGTGCGAGACCGTCTGCCCCGTCGACTGCTTCAAGATGGAGGGCGAGCGCGACGAGAACAACAAGATCCACGCGTCGAGGTTCGACATCGACCTCAGCAAGTGCATCTACTGCGGACTCTGCGTGCGCGCCTGCCCGACCGACTCGCTGTCGATGACCGCCGAGTTCGAGCTGATCCCGCGCAAGGAAGGCGCGCGCTTCCTGTTCACGCGCAACAGCTCGCAGCTCGACGTGCGCTTCGAAGAGGCCGACATGCAGCGCCTGCATCAGCTCGGGCAGCAACCGCGCGAGCAGCTCTCCGACGACGACCGCGCGTGGCTCGATGCGCGCATCGATCCACACGGGCATCACCTGATCGGCATCTACGGCTTCGGCTACTACTCGGCCTCGGACAAGGCCCGCGTCGACGCCGAACGCGAGCAGAAGAAGAAGGCCAAGGACGCCGCCGCGAAGGCGGCAGCCGAGAAGGCCGCCGCCGCGAAAGCAGCCGCAGCGAAGGAGGGTGCACCGGCGGAGGGTGCGCCGAAGGCAGCAGCCGCGAACGACGCGGCCCCCGCGGACGCGGACGCGAAGGCCGCAGCCGCGAAGGCCGCCATCGCAAAAGCCGCCGCCGCAAAGGCCGCGAAAGCGGCTGCCGCGAAGGAGTCTGCGCCGCAGGAAGCTGGCCCGAAGGAAGCTGCCCCTCCCCCGAAGCCGCCAGCGCCGCCCGGCGGAGGTCCTTCGTGATCGAGACCCTGCTGTTCTGGACCTGCGGCCTCTGCGTCTGCATCGGCGCGCTCGGCGCGGCCACGGTGCGCAACCTGTTCCATGCCGCACTGCTGCTCGGGCTCTCGCTGGTCGGCGTGGCGGGGCTCTACCTGTTCCTCGGCGCGCATTGGCTCGCCTGCGTGCAGGTCGTCGTCTACGTCGGCGGCATCCTCGTGCTGATCCTGTTCTCGACGCTGTTCAGCGCCGACGTCATGGGGCTCGTGCAGCGCACGCCGTGGCCGCTGCGCATCGCCGGCGGCCTCGGCGCCTTGTTGTCGGCGGTCGTCGCGGTGCGGCTGCTGCAGATCGTGTTGGCCCACGCGCAGCAGCTCGAACGCGTGCGCGGCGCGCCCGGCGTGCCCGACGTGATCGACGGCAGCGGCACGTCGATCGGCGACCTGCTGACCTCGTCGTGGTACGTGCCGTTCCTGGCCGCGGGCTTCCTGCTCACGGTGGCGCTCGTCGCCGCCGTCGCGACCGTGCAGCGGTTCCGCCGCCCCGCGAAGGAACCGCCGAGGCAGATGCCGGCCGTGGAGGCGCCGCGTGGCTGAGTTCGGCCCGACGTCCCTCGCGAGCTACCTCGCCGTCGCGGTGATGTTGTTCGCCGCGGGCATGCTCGCGATCACGACGCGCCGCAACGCGATCGGTGTCTTGATCGGCCTCGAGCTCGTGTTCAACGCGGCCGCGCTGCAGTTCGCCGCCTACGGCCGCTTCCGCGCTGAAGCACCGGACCCGCAGGGCCAGACCGCGGCGGTCTTCGTCGTCGTCGTCGCCGCGGCCGAGGCAGCGGTCGCGCTGGGCCTGCTGTTCGGCGTCTACCGTACGAGCAAGGACATCGACCTCGAACAGACGCGGGAGCTGCGCTCGTGATGGTTCCCTGGCTGCCGATCGCGATCTGGGGCATCCCTCTGTTCGTCGCCGTGCTCACGGCGCTCGTGCCGTGGGGCGCCGCCGCGCTCGCGCACCGGTTTGCGGCCGCCGCGATGGCCGTGGCGACGGGTCTCGCAGGCTGGATGGCCGCGTTGTCGCTGCAGAGCGGCGAGGTGTTCCATGGCCCACACGCGACCTGGCTCGACGTCGGCTCGTTCACGCTCGGCGTCGGCGTCTACGTCGACCCGATGGGCGCCGTGATGGCGCTGATCGTGTGCCTGCTGGCCACGCTCGTGCTCGTGTTCAACGCGTGGTACATGCACGACGACCCGCTGGCCGCGCGCTTCCCGTGGCAGTTCTGCGGGTTCCTGTTCGCGATGCTCGGCGTCGTGCTCAGCGACAACCTGTTCGCGTCGTTCATTGGCTGGGAGCTCGTCGGCCTCGGCAGCTATCTGCTGATCGGCTTCTGGTTCCACAAGCCGCCCGCCAGCGACGACGCGGACTACCAGCGCCACAAGGGCGCCGGCGCGCGCGGAGTGCTCGAGCACCGGCTCAGTCCGGCGCACGCTCAGCTCAAGGCGTTCGTGATGAACCGCGTC
>Ga0111538_10011172_pt1 | contig 11923 bp, 9 predicted proteins | sample SoiMethybrSBSTD1_FD_79669 | JGI IMG/M metagenome (GOLD analysis project Ga0111538, IMG submission 79669) | Bulk soil microbial communities from a Populus tree surrounding site in Tennessee, USA - Soil MetaG P. TD hybrid SBSTD1 (version 2)... | ecosystem: Environmental > Terrestrial > Soil > Tree...
CGCCCCGCTGCGCTCAGGGCGGCCCGGCCGCGGGCACCCGCCGGAGATCCGCCCGCACCGCCGCGACGGCGGCGGCGGCGAGGGCGACCAGCCACCCGGCGGTGAGCAGCCAGTCGGCCGCCGTCGGGGTGCGGAAGTCGGGCAGCACGGCGCGCCAGGCGCGGTAGAGCGGATCGACCGTCGACTCGAAGTCGACGATCAGCGTGCGACGGCGCTGCAGCACCTCGACGACGAGCCAGCCCCACAGGAGCGCGCCGAGCGCCCCGGCGCCGGCCACCCACGGCCGCACCCCGGGGGCGCGCCCCGCCCACCAGGCCACGGCCAGCACGAGGCACGGCACGACCACGACGAGCTGCCGGCCCGGCCACCACCACCCGTGCATCGTCAGGGCGACCCACGTGGCCGTCGCCCACCCCGCGGCGAGGGGCAGCACCAGCGCCAGCCACCCGGGCGGCCGGCGGCGGCACAGCACCGCCAGCGCCGGAACGGCCAGCAGGTAGCCGGGCATCCACGCGGCCAGCCCGAACCCGCGGTCGAGCAGCAGGCCCGCCAGGCGGCGCGAGCGGCCCCAGCGGTCGGGATCCCGGCCCATCACGGTCAGCTCGCCGCCCGTGAAGTGGTCGCCGGTGGCGTAGACCGTCCACCCGCCGTACAGGGCGCGGTGGGCGGCGAGGTAGACCACCGCCGCGGCGGCCAGCCCGGCCACCAGCCCCACGGCCGCCCGCCACCGCCGCTCGCCGGCCAGGGCGGCCACCGCCGCGGCCACCAGCGCCGCCCCGACGGGCGCGTACTTCACGCCGAGCCACGGCAGGGCGGCCACCGCCACGCCGGCGACCACGAGCCCGGCCGCCCGGCGGTGGCCGGTGAGCGCGGCGATGGCCACCGTGACGGCCAGGGCCGCGGGCAGCTCGGGGTAGACCTGCGTCGCGTACGCCGTCAACGGAGCCGCCACCCCGAACGCCAGCACGGTCACCACCGCCGCCCCGAGCGGCACGGCGAAGCGCCGGTGCGCCGTCCACACCAGCAGCCCGGCCAGCACGCCGCCGAGGGCGGCCAGCGTCGCCTTGGCCGCCACCCAGCCCCCGAGGCCCATCGGCACGGCCAGCAGGGCGGGCAGCAGGGGGTCGTGCGGGCTCACCTGCGACCCGTCGTCGAGCACCTCGGTCTGCACCGGCAGCTCGACCTCGTGGAACGGCCGGTGGTCGCCGTCGGCCAGCTCGTCGTCGATGCGCAGGTCGTGGTCGTGGAAGAGGCTGAGCGCCGTGAGCAGGTACTGCGGCTCGTCGGCGCTCGTCCGGGCGCCGACCGTGGCCCGCGCCGGCACGGCGACGGCGGCCCAGGCCGCGCACGCCAGGCCGACGGCGATCGCCGCGCCCACCGGGGTGCCGAGCCGGGCGCGCCATCGCCGGCGGGGCCCCGGTGCTGCCGTGCCGGCCCGGCGGCCGGCAGGCGGGGGCGCCGTGCCCGTCGCCGCGCGTGCCTGCGTCATCGCCCGGACAGTAGCGGGGTGCGGCCGAGGCGAGGTTGGCATGGCGAAGCCCGAGCGTGAAGACTGCCTCACGATGGTCCAGCCCGTGGTCGTCCTGCTGCCAGCCCACGACGAGGAGCACACGGTCGCGGACGTCGTCCGGCGGGCGCCGCGGGACGTGCGCGGCCACCCCGTCGAGGTCGTCGTCGTCGACGACGGGTCGACCGACCGCACCGCGGCCGAGGCCCGTGCCGCCGGCGCCACCGTCGTCCGCCACGGCGCCAACCGGGGCCTGGGCGCTGCGGTCCGCACGGGCCTGGCCCACGCCGTGGCCCGGGGGGCCGTCGCCGTCGCCTTCCTCGACGCCGACGGCGAGTACGCGCCCGAGGAGCTCGACCGCCTGGTCGCCCCGGTGCTCGACGGCCACGCCGACTACGTGGCCGGATCGCGCTTCGCGGGGCTCGAGCGGCGCATGCTGCCGCACCGGTGGCTGGGGAACCGGCTGCTCACCGTGGCCGTGCAGGGCATCGTCCGCCGGTGGGGCGTGCGGGGCCTGACCGACGCCCAGTCGGGCTACCGGGCCCTGTCGCCGGCGGCGGCGGCCGCCGCCGAGATCGTCCACGACTTCAACTACGCCCAGGTGCTGACGCTCGACCTGCTGGGCAAGGGGTTCCGCTACGCCGAGGTGCCGATCACCTACGGGTTCCGCCGCCACGGGCAGTCGTTCGTGCGCCTCGGCCCCTACCTGCGCCGCGTCGTGCCGGCGGTCTGGCGCGAGCTGCGGGCCCCCGCCGTGCCGGCGGCGGTCTCCCGCCCCGCGCCCGCCGCCCTGCGGCTGGGTCTGCGAACCTCAGTCCTCGACGACGAAGCGGCGGAAGCCGTCGCGTGCGGCGCGCCAGCGTTCGGCGTCGAGGGTGCCGTCGGCTCGTAGGGCGGCGGCGGCCGCCCAGCCCATCGCCAGGGCGTGGTGCGTGTTGTCGGGCGTGAACAGGCCCTGCCGGCCGAACGTGAGCAGGCCGTCGAGCCCGGCGGCCCAGCGCTCGAACGCGCCCAGGTCGGCGAGGGCCTCCGGTGTGTACACGGGGTACACCCGGGGCAGCCCGCGCCGCTCGACCGCCACCGGGCGAGGCTCGGGCAGGCCCGCGGCCGCGAGCTCGGACGCCAGCCGTGCCGCCAGGTCTCCGGGCGACGCCGCCCACACGTCGTCGCCCGCCCAGCACGCGATCTCGGCGCACAGGACGGTGCGGTCGGGGGGCTGATCGGGGTCGTCGCGGTAGTTGCGCGGCTCGGACACCCGGGCGGCCACGACCTCGGGGCCCGGGAAGTAGTGAGCGTCGAACTCGGTCCAGCGGGGCCGGTCGAGCACCAGGTAGAGCAGGACCAGGGCCCGATGGCGCAGGCGCCCGGCCGCGGCCAGCGCCTCGGCCGGCGGGGCGGGCTCGGTCAGGCCGCCCAGCACGGGCAGCGGCGCCGTCGACCACACCTGGGCGGCGTCGAGCGTGGCAGCCCCGTCGGTCGTGACCGCCCACCCACCCCCGTCGGCGTGGCGGCGCAGGCCGGTCACCCCGCAGCCCAGCCGGAGGTCGGCGCCCTCGTCCGCCGCCGCACCGGCCACCGCCTCGGCGATCGATCCGAAGCCCCGGCGCGGGTACAGGAACACCCGGCCCTCGGGTCGGGCCCCGCGGACCAGCCGCCGCGCGATGTCGGCCGGCGACGACGCGCTGACCCGCCGCCGGGCGAGCTCGCCGGCGAGGTCGGTGGCGTCGGTGTCCCACAGCTTCCGGGCGTAGGGGCCGTAGAACGCGTCGAGCACGGCGGGGCCCAGCCCGGCGCGCACGACCTCGCCGAACGTGTCGGCGCGGGGCCGCCGGAGCGGACCCGTGGCGGCGTCCAGCGCGGCCCGGGCGGCGAAGCCGCGGGGCGTCTGCCGCAGCAGGTCGCCCGTGCGCAGAGGGAACGCCAGCCAGCGGTCGAGCAGGCGGATGCGCCCGTGGCGTGGCCGGGTCTGCAGGTCGGCCCCCAGCAGCCCCCGCAGCGCGTCGAGGATCGGCGGTGGCGTCGCGGGGTGCAGGCGGTGACTGCCGTGGTCGACCCGCAGGCCCGCGACCTCGAACGATGCCGCCATGCCGCCGACCCGATCGGACCGTTCGAGCACGACGACCTCGTGCCCGGCGGCCGCGGCCCGCCAGGCGGCCGCGAGGCCCGCGGGCCCCGCCCCGACGACGGCGATCACGTTGGCAGGTGCTCCGGGACGAATGCCACGCGTCGCCGACGGCCGGACCGCACGCCCGGGTCGCGGTCACCCCGGCCGCCGCCCGCGGTGACCAGGGCTGCCCCGACCTGGGACCCGCGATCGCCGCTGCGGGCCGGGCGTGCGTCGAGCCGCGAGGGGGCGACGATCGAGCGCAGCAGCACACCGGGCACGCTATCTCCCACCCCTGAGCCGGTCGGCACCACACACCGCGGCCGAGTGACGAGAAGACCAGGGAGATCGCCACGCTGGGTGCTGCGGCGAAGATGGGGGCCCTGCTGTAGCCTTGCTCACCCGTCGAGCATGGGACGTGAAGGGGCGCGGTCGGGGAGCTCGGCGCCCGGTCGCCGCTGGGGGAGACACGGAGCGATGAAGCGTGCGGTGGAGGGCGTAGCCGCCAGGATCGTCGGTCGATGAGCGACGACGTCGCGCTCACGCTCGGCGGCCACGTGGCCGGCTGGCTCGGCGTCATCGGCGTCCTGGCACCACTCGCCCTCGGAGCGTGGCGGCTGCGCCGGGCCGTGCTGCCCGACTGGGCCGGCGCGACGGCCCGCCTCGCGGAGATCATCCTGGTGCTGGCCGGCCTGCTGCTGCCCGCCCAGCTGCTGGGGGCCACCGATCGGCTGCACGCCTCCGCGGTCCTGGCGGCGGCGGTGGTGACCGGGGCGGCCATGGCCGCGCTGGGGGTCGCCGTCGATCGCCGTCCCCCGGTGTGGACCGCACGCCGCGCCGACGATGCCGCAGCCGTCCCCCCGCCCGAGCCCCGCGTCGAGGTCGGCGCCGCCGTCGCCGCCGTGGGCCTGATGGCCACCCAGTGGATCGCCCACACGCTCAGCGCCCTCACGCACGGGATGAGCCAGCCCGACACCCTCTGGTACCACGGACCGTTCGCCGCCAGGTTCGTCCAGCAGGGCTCGTTCACCGGCATCGACGACCTCGGCTACGAGTCGGCCCGGTACTTCCCGTTCAACTCCGAGCTCACCCACGCCCTCACCCTGCTCGCGTTCGGGCACGACGTCCTGTCGCCGGCGCTCAACCTGGGGTGGGCGGCCCTCGTCCTGCTGGCGGCGTGGTGCATCGGTCACCGGGCGGGTGTCGGGGCGCTGTCGGTCACCGCCGCCACGGTGGTCCTCGTCCTGCCGACCGTGGTCGGCGTCGAGCCCGGCCAGGCGTCGAACGACCTGCCGTGCGCCGCGCTTCTGCTGGCCGCGGTCGCGCTGATCCTCCACGAGCCGCTGGCACCGGTGCCGACGCTGCTCGCCGCGGTCGCCACCGGCCTCGGCCTGGGCGTCAAGCTGACCGGGGGCGGCGTGGTGCTCGCGCTCACCATCGGCGTGGTCGCACTGGCGCTGCGGGCGCGCCGTCCGACGACGGCCCTGATCTGGTGCGCCGGCCTGGCCGTGTCGGGTGGCTACTGGTTCGTGCGCAACTGGCGCATCACCGACAACCCCGTGCCCTGGTTCGGGTTCGAGCTCGGGCCCGTCTCGCTGCCGCGCGTGACCGATGAGGGCAGCACCGCTCTCGTCGACGGCATGACGAAGGGGGCGCTGTGGCGCAACGCCTACCTGCCGGGCCTCGCAGAGGGCTTCGGCGTGGTGTGGCCGATCGTGGTGGGGCTGACATTCGCCGCCATCGCGGTCCCCCTGGTGCGGGGCACCCGGCCGGCCGAGCGGCTGATCGGATTCGTCGTCCTCGCCGGCGCCCTCACGTACGTGGTGACGCCCCTGACCGGTGGGCCCGGGTTCGTGTGGAACCTGCGCTACCTGGCGCCCACGATGCTGGTGGGCTTCTCGGTGCTCCCGCTGTTCCTCGCCCGGGCCGGCGCCCGCGTGCGATCCGGCGTGGCGCTGGGCCTCCTGGCGCTCGTGGGGCTGTGCCTGGCGTTCCACCCCGGCGCCATGCTGCCGGCCTGGCCCGCCGACCACGTGGCCGTCGGCGTGGCGACGGCCGTGGCCGCGCTGGCGGTCACCGGCGCGGCCATCGCTGCGGCGCGGGCCCTCCGACCCGGCCGGGCGCTGCGCGTCGCCGGGGTCGCGGTCCTGGTCGTCGTGGGCGTGGCGGTCGCCTGGCCGGTCGAGCAGCGCTTCCTCGAGCACCGGTACGTCGCCGCCGGCCTGGAAGGCGACGCCGTCAACGCCTACTTCCGCGACGTCCACGATGCTCGGGTCGCGGTGTTCGGCACCGGCACCTACCCGATGTTCGGCCTCGACCTGTCGAACGTGGCGGAGCAGGTCGAGGTGCCACCCGGCGCGCCGGCCGGCGCCGAGCGCTGCCGTCGGACGCTGTCGATGCTCCAGCAGGGGTACCGCTACGTCGTGCTGACCCCGGTCTCGGGGTTCGTCGCCACGATCCGTCCCGACGAGCGGTGGTTCGCCGACGACCCCACGTTCACCGAGGTCGCGCGCGACGGGCAGAGCGTGGCGTTCCGCGTGGACGGCCGGCCCGACCTCGACCGGTGCGCCCGATGAGGGACACGCCCCGCCGGCTGTGGGTGGTGAGCCCGAGCTATCGCGACGTGCCGTCGTTCCTCATGCTGCGGGAGCAGGTGCTCGCCGCGATCGACGGCGCCGTCGACCTGGACGGCGCGTGTGCGTCGTTCGTCGTCGTCGACGACACCGCCGGGCGCGACCCCGAGGTCGAGGCCCTGCACGAGCTCGCCGACACCCGGGTGATCGAGCCACCGTTCAACCTCGGCCACCAGCGGGCGATCGTGTTCGCGCTGCGCCGCCTCGCCCCCTACATCGCGGCCAACGACCTGGTCGTCACGATGGACTCGGACGGCGAGGACCGGGCCGAGGACCTCCCGCGCCTGCTCGAGCCGCTGATGCGACCGGATGCGAGCCGCCACGCGGTGGTGCTCGCACGCCGGACGAGCCGCGAGGAGTCGACGGCGTTCAAGCTCGGGTACCGCGTGTTCCGGCTCGTGTTCCGGGCGCTGACCGGCACCGTCATCCGCAGCGGCAACTTCGCCGCATACCACGGGTCGGTCGCCAAGAACCTGCTCCTGCACCCCTACTTCGACCTCTGCTACTCGTCGACCTTCGTGGCGGTGGACGCCCCGATCACCTACGTGCCCTGTTCCCGGGGTCGCCGGCTCGCGGGCCGGTCGCGCATGAACACCTCGCTGCTCGTCCTGCACGGCATGCGGATGCTCATGCCGTTCCTCGACCAGATCGCGCTCCGCGCCCTGGCCGTGTTCTCGGGCGCCTTCGTGGGCGGCCTCGGCCTGGTGGCGACCATCGTGTTCGTCCGGCTGTTCACCGACCGCGCCATCCCCGGGTGGGCCACCGACACCGCTCTCGGGGCGCTGATCCTGTCGCTGATCACCCTGTCGAGCTGGCTCATCCTGTTCGCGACGTTCTCGCAGTCGCGCGGCGTCTCCCTCAGCTCTCTCGACCGGCAGGACGATGGACCACCTTGAGACCCACCTGACCGACCAGATCGACCACCACGCGGACTTCTTCTGGCACCGCGTCCGGTGGGGGGTGGTGCGCGCCCGGATCCCGGAAGGGCCCTGCGTCGTGCTCGACGTCGGCGCCGGTGCGGGGCTGGTCGGCGACTACCTCGCGGCCGACCGGCCCGAGGCCCGCTACGACTTCAGCGAACCGATCGGCTCGCTCGAGTCTCGACTCGAGCGCCGCTGGGGGGCCGACCGCAACCGCTCCGGGGCGGCGACGCTCGACGACGTCGACGTCGTCACGCTGCTCGACGTCATCGAGCACGTCGAGGACGACCGTGGCCTCCTCGCCGACCTCACCGCCCGGACGACCGCCGGCACGACGTTCGTCGTGACCGTGCCCGCCAAGCAGCGGCTGTGGTCGTCGTGGGACGCCGCCCTCGGTCACCACCGTCGGTACGAGCGGGCGGGCCTGCGGTCGCTGCTCGCCGACCTCCCGCTCGAGGTGCTGGAGGTCAGCTACCTCTTCCCGGAGCTGGTCCCGGCGGCTCTGTGGCGGGCACGACGGGGCGGTGACGCCCCCGCCGACTCGGCCGAGTTCCCCCAGCTCCCACGGGTCGTGGACCGCACGCTGCTCGGGGTGTCGAGCGTGACGGCCCGGGCGCGTCGGCTGGCCCCGACGGGGACATCACTCGTCGCCGTCGCCCGGCGCCTCTGAGGCCCCGGCGACCGCCGGAGCGGGTGACGCCGGCGACCGGCTGGTGAGGACCGCGGCGGCCGAGAGCGCGAGGAACGGCGTCAGCGGGATGTGGAACCGCGGGTTGCCCCACAACAGCAGCGGGATCGCCAGCAGCGAGACCATGAGCGCGAGCACGAGGCGCCGCTCGGGCCGGGGCGACCGGCGGACGAGCCAGGGCAGCCCCACGAGGGCGGCCGCCAGCACGACGAGGAAGTACCAGTCGCTCGCGCGCTCGTAGAACGTGCGTGTCCCGTCCGAGAAGATCGGCCCGCTGCCCAGCGTCTCGACCGCCTCGATGCCGTCGTTGTCCTCGGCGAACATCAGGTGGGCCCGGCGACCGATCTGGACCACCTCGTGCGCCGGGTTGTGGACGACCCACTCGACGGCCCTCTCGGTGTTGGCCCGGTTGCGCTCGACCTCGGGGAGGTCGGGGTCGACGCACCCGTCGTGGCTGGCCCACCGGAACCCACCGGTCGCCCCGTCGCTGCGGTCGATGCACAGCGTGTCACCCATGTTGGTCGACGACGGGACGAAGGCGTCGAGCCGGACGGCGTTGCGGATCGTCCAGGGGACGAACGCCACCACGAGCACGCCGACGGGGATCGCGGTCGCCAGCAGAGCGCGCCGCCAGCCCGTTCCCACGGCCAGGAGCGCCAGGAAGAGGCCGAGCAGCAGCGGGGCGGCGAACGGGCGGACCAACGCCGCCGCCGCCAGCACGGCGCCGAACGCGAGAAGCCGGTTGCGACCCGGTGGCCCCGACGACCAGTCGTGATCGACGATGACCGCCAGCGCGGCCATCGAGAGGAACAGGAACGTGGTCTCGAGCTGCACCGCCGTGACCTGGTAGACGCTGTTCGGGAAGACGGCCATGACGGCGGCCGCCACCAGGCCGGCCCGTGGCCCCAGGAGACGGCGGCCGACGACGAACGTGAGCACCACGGTCGCGACCGAGACGACGACCTGGAACGCGCCCAGCACGAGCATCGGCTCGTGGCTCAGGAACGGCACCGGGTCGAAGGTCAGGCGGAGCCCGGCGAGGAGCGCGGGGAAGCCGACCGGGTAGTACGCGGTCGGCTCGGTCGAGCCCATGACGTGGTAGCCACGACCCTCCGCGATCTCGGTGGCGTGGTACCAGTACATGTGCTGGTCGCCGCCGAAGCCCGATGGGGGCTCGACGTGGTTGAACGCCAGCCACGCGATGCGGAGCAGCGCCGCGAGGGCGACGATGCCGATCAGCCAGCGGCGCTCGGCGGGCGACAGCGGTGTGCGGCGGCCACCGCCGTGCGGGTCGGCGCGACCGTCGCCGGGCACGGCGAGGGAATCGCCCTCACCTGCCCCCAGCAGGTCCTTGCCGTCGATCTCGTCGTGCCCCTCGACCCCCGGGCCCGGGCGAAGATGCGTCGCCACAGGCGGGTGAACCTAGCCGATGGCCGCCGGCCGGCGCCGCGGACGGGGCAGAGGTGGTGGCTCGCCGGGCACCCGCCCGGCCCGACCGCGCCGGGGGCCCGACGGTACCGGGGGCCATCCTCGTTACGATCCGGGCGTGGACCTTGCCGAGCGCGGCGACACCGCGCGCCGCCATCCGTGGGAGATCGAGAGGTCCCAGTTCTTCCGGGCCCTGATCGCCCGACATGTCGGCGACGGCGTGCCGCGCCGCATCCTCGACGTCGGCGCCGGTGACGGCTGGTTCGCGGGCGAGCTGAGCCAGGAGATGACCGAGGGCAGCGAGATCGTCTGCTGGGACATCAACTACCGCAGCGCCGACCTCGCCGCCGACCTGCCGCCGGGTGTGGTGCGCACCGCGGACGAGCCCGAGGGCACCTTCGACCTGGCGTTGCTGCTCGACGTCATCGAACACGTCGAGGACGACGCCGGGTTCCTCGACACGGCGGTGCTGCCGCACCTGACCGGACGGTCGCTCGTCGTCGTGAGCGTGCCCGCGTACCAGCGCCTCTTCTCCTCGCACGACGACACGCTCGCCCACCACCGCCGCTACTCGCCGCGGCAGCTGCGCGAGGTGCTGGCCCCCCGGTTCGAGATCGTGGCCCGGGGCGGCCTCTTCGCCTCGCTGCTGCCCGTGCGGGCCGCGGCGGTGGCCCGCGAGCGGGTCGCGGGGCCGCGGCCCACCCACGGCGTCGGCGCATGGACCGCCGGCACCGGTGTCACCCGGGCCGTCACCGCGGTGTTGGCCGCCGACGCCGGGACCGGCGCCTGGTTGGCGCACCGGGGCCTGCCGACACCCGGGCTGTCGACCTGGGCGGTGTGCCGCCCCCGGCCCGCGGCCGGAACCTGACCTCCGATGGCCCCGACGTGCACCCTGGTGGTGCCCTGCTTCAACGAGGCGGCCCGGCTCGACCCCGACCTCTTCGACGCGCTGGTCGCGGCGGCCGACGCCCGGGTGCTGGCCGTCGACGACGGGTCGACCGACGACACCGCGGCCCTGCTCGACAAGCTGGTGGGCAGCGACCCCGAGCGCTACGGCGTGCTCGCGCTCGGGTCCAACCGGGGCAAGGGCGAGGCCGTGCGCAGGGGCCTGCTGGCCGCACTCGACGCCGGCGCCGAGCTGGTCGGCTACTGCGACGCCGACTTCGCCACCCCGCCCGACGAAGTGGCGCGGCTGGTGGCCACCCTGCGGGCCGACGAGAGCATCGGCGCCGTGCTGGGCAGTCGGGTGGCGCTGATGGGCTCGGACATCCGGCGCTCGCCCTTCCGTCACTACTCGGGCCGCCTGTTCGCCACCGCCGGCAGCCTGGTGCTGGGCGTTCCGGTCTACGACACCCAGTGCGGCGCCAAGGTCTTCCGGGTCACGGAGGCGCTGCGCCAGGCCCTGGCGACGCCGTTCGTGAGCCGCTGGGCGTTCGACGTCGAGCTGCTCGGCCGCCTGATGCACGGGCCCGCGGGCCGCGGCCGCTTCGTCGAGCTGCCGCTGCGCCGGTGGCGCGAGCCGGGCGGGTCGAAGCTCACGACCCGTGCCGGGATCCGGGCCGCGGCGGACCTGGCCCGGATCCACCGGGTGCTGCGTCGCCGGGCCGCGGGCGCCGGACCGGGCGGGGACGCGCCGGCCGCCACGTCAGCCCATCGGTTCGACGAAGAGCGCGACCGGGCCTGAAGGCCCTTCCACCAGGGCGATCCGCTCGGCGCCCGGGGGCACCGCCAGCGCGCCCGGGCCCTCGATCTGCCACAGACGCAGGTCGGCCGAGCCGTCGTCGCGCCTCTCCTCGCCGAACTGGCGGATGAACCCTTCGTCGTCGAACACGAACGGGATGCCCCGGTCCTGCATCTCGGCGAACACCAGGCCGCTGTAGGGCTCCGCGAAGGCGAGCGTCGTGGCGTCGAACAGCACGGTGCCGCGGCCCTCGACGGCATCGAGGCCGCCGACCAGCTCGCGTGCGACCGGCAGCAGATCGGCGCTCACGACGGGACCCGAGGCTCGCGACGGGTGGGTCGGCAGGTTGGCGAGGGCCACGACCGCGACCAGCACGGTGGCGACCGCGACGGCCGGCCCCCGGGCGGCCGGCCGGTCGCGCAGGGCGGACAGCACGGCGGCGACACCCGTGGCCGTGACGAAGGCGACCACCGGCCACACCCAGCGCATCTGGTGGGCTGCCGCCCCCAGGCGGCTCACCGGAGACGAGGCGAGAGCCACGGCCGTCGCCGCGACCGCCGCCGCAGCCGTGCCGGCCATCGTGGCCACGCCGCGGCGCCCGGTCGCCCCCGCCCAGACCGCCACGCACACGAGCAGCAGCACCATCGCGGCCACGACGGCGACAGCAGGAGCCGCGCCGAGGACGGCGTCGAACGGGTCGGACCCGTCGGGCGAGGGCGCGAACGTGCGCTCGTAGGAGCGACGGCTGAACCACGGCGTGCCCGCCGCCACCGCGCCCACCACGCGCGTCGCCCGGGCCAGGCCGAGCGACTCGGCCTCGCCGGCGGTGGCGGCGGTGGCGATGCGGGACAGGTTGCCCTCGCCGCGGCCGGTGAACTGCTCGATCACCGGCTGGACCCACGCCAGCACCACCACCACGACACCCCACAGCACCGGCCGCCGCCACGCCACCGGCCCCTCCC
>Ga0111538_10011173_pt1 | contig 11923 bp, 14 predicted proteins | sample SoiMethybrSBSTD1_FD_79669 | JGI IMG/M metagenome (GOLD analysis project Ga0111538, IMG submission 79669) | Bulk soil microbial communities from a Populus tree surrounding site in Tennessee, USA - Soil MetaG P. TD hybrid SBSTD1 (version 2)... | ecosystem: Environmental > Terrestrial > Soil >...
CAGCAAACGCGGCGCGGAGGTCGTCGGCAAAGTGGTCCAGTACCAAGACACGTATCGGCTCTGCTACATCCGCGGTCCCGAGGGAATTCTCATCGGGCTCGCCCAACAGCTCGCGCGGCAGACTTCCCGGGCGAATCCCATGGGACAGGCACAGGCCTGACAGGGGGTGGAGCGGGGCGGTGTGCGGCATTGCGGGGCTGGTCCCGCCTGACCAAAGGCACGCCGAACCAGGCGCTGCACCTGACCCGGCCCGCGACATCGGTTCTGGGAGTTCGTAGCTCACCTGCGCGGGCCGGGCAGGTGAGCTGGGTCGTTCGACGGCGAGAGACTTGTTGCGGCAACGGCCTCAGAGTCCGATGCTTGACGCGTTGTCCTCGCAATGGATAACCCGTCTCCGTCAGCGGGTGATGGTAGACGCCTGCTCCTTCTAAAAAGGTTCCAGCACACGGACGAAACGTGGGAGGACTGTCATGCTGACATCGATTGCAGGCCGGTCCGTGATTGTCACCGGGGCCAGCAAAGGCATCGGCAAGGGTATCGCCAAGGTCTTCTGTAAGAACGGTGGCAAGGTGCTCGTTGTTTCCCGCAACATCGAGGGGGCAGAAGCCTGCGCCGAGGAGCTGCGTTGCGCGGGAGGCACCGCAAGAGGTTGCGCCGCAGACGTCACCAAGATCGGCGACATGCAGATGCTGGCAGATACCGCCGCGGCCGTTCATGGCGGAATCGACATCCTGTGCGCCAATGCGGGTATCTTCCCCCAAGCCAAGATCGAGGACCTCTCATCGGAAGACTGGGATCAAGTGATGGCGACCAATCTCAAGGGCACATTCCACGCGATCAAGGCGTGCTTGCCGCACCTCAAGAAGTCGGATCAGGGCCGCATCGTGATCACCTCCTCAATCACGGGACCCGTTACGGGTTTTCCGGGCTGGAGCCACTACGGCGCGACCAAGGCTGGCCAGCTCGGATTCATACGTACAGCATGCATCGAGCTGGCCAAGTACGGCATCACCGTCAACGCGGTGCTGCCAGGTAATATTCTGACTGAGGGGTTGATCGCGCTCGGGCCGGAGTACGAGCGTTCGATGGCCGCCACTATCCCGCTCAAGAAGCTCGGTACGGTTGAGGATATCGGCTATGCAGCGCTGTTTTTGGCATCCAAGGAGGCTGCTTACATAACCGGGCAGACGATCATTGTTGATGGAGGCCAGATTCTCCCCGAGAGCCTCGATGCCCTCGCTCAGGCGTAGCACGAGGACAACACTCGTGGCCGCGGTCCCAAGCCCAACCCCGAGTCGTGGTTCATTCGGGAGCGCCGTCTAACCAGCGGTTGAAGCTAACGTGCGCATGGACATCTCATCATGGCCGAGCGGTGGTGGGCGCGCGCAGCTTAACCGCAGGCCGTTAGGCAGCAAGTATGGCCATCTACTACGATAACGATGCCTCGCCCTTGCCGGTTGCCTCAAATGCCGTGCCAGTGGAGCGGGTCTATTGCTTGCGCTTCCATGAGTTCAGCTCGAAGCAGTGGGAGCAATTACAAAGCCTCTATGAGTCGTTGCCAGGTTGGGCGGGCGTTGGTGAACACGGATGTCCGTGCTGGTTTGGAATCGGGGAGCACCCTCCCTTTCTTCTAGCGTCTGTCGAGCCGTCAGGTTTGCAAGTCTCCGGATCCCTTGCCCCCAACGACTGGAGCAAATGGCACGAAGCGTTCATGGCCTGTCTTCGAGACCTTCCCACTTTCGAGGTCTAACAATGCATCTGCATCTTTCCACGGTTTCGCCTGACCCCTCCATCAAGCGGACACGCCCACGGCGCGCCGCTTATGTCGAACGTTAGGCGGCAAGAGGTGAGCATGCGGTCTGGGCTTGGATTATCACGGATACTTCTTTTTTTCCTATCCGGATCTTCGTTACTAACTGGATGCAACTCAAAATCATCAGACTTTGAAACATTTATGCGAATACCACTTCCCTCCAACGTGGAGATTATTAAGATGGACGGGAATTGGGGAAACGATCCGTGGCGGTGCTGGGAAATTTCACCGGCAGATGATGGGCTTAAAAGAAAACTAATTGCCAAATGGAATTTAGTCCCAAATTTAAATGCCTTTCATGGTGTGGCCAGCGGAGGAAAAACGTATTGCCGATTTGAGGAGGACGAGTTGAGTGAGGGATATAGCGGGAACTCCGACTCCTATAGGGCGGTAGGAATCAATAAGAAAACTAACATAATGGTGGTTTATTTTTACAACGGTTGAGGTATTTTGCCGGCATGCAGCCGACGTGCCGCCAAAAGCAGCGGCGGGCGGCTGATGCTTGGCCGTTAGACCTAAAAAGCTATCGTATGTTCATTGCAATTCTTATTTCGATCATGATTCCACTCCTTGTTGTCGTTTCCGCATACTGGGCTCATAAACGGCGCAGTGGCAAAATTCATCTTGTCTGGGGCAACGCTTCGACCATGGGCGATCCTTCACTGAAAGAGGAAGTGGAAGACGACCGGATCATAAAGCTCAAACTGAATGAACTCCGGCCATCCAGCAAGGGTTGAGGCTGGATCTTGATGCGGTTGTGGCGTCTTCCAAGATCAACGGATCTTCACTAAGGGTTTCCGCCCAGAGAGCAACCGAGCAATGAGCGTCCCCTGCTTCCTGGGAGTGATTCATAGTGGGGTGTTACCGGTTTAGAGAAAAACAAAGGTCGAACCCGAGCCGTTGGGCCTCGTCGAATACGCGGAACAAGGAAGATCGGTTCACCGCCGCCAAAGAGGAGGGGTCGTGAAGACCAAGAGGGTTTTCGTGGCTGGACTAGTTGTTGCGCTTGGCACGCTGACGGTACTCGCCCAGGATCGGCAGTCCCCAGATGCGCCGCGACCCATTGGCGCCGGCGAGAGCGTGTGGGCCGAAGAGCTCACATTCATGGAAATTCGGGACGCTGTTCGGAGCGGGACGACGACGGTCATCGTGGGCACCGGCGGAATCGAGCAGAACGGCCCCTATGTTGCCGGAGGGAAGCACAACTTCGTTCTGCAGACCGTGCTGCCATACATCGCGCGGGCCATCGGCCCAGCCCTTATCGCGCCGATTGTCAAGTTCGTGCCCGAAGGGAGCATCGAGCCGACTCCGTCAGGGCACATGGCGTACGCGGGCACGATAAGCGTCGAGCCAGAGACGTTCGAAGTGTTGCTCACCGATATCTGTCGCAGCTACAAGGCCCATGGCTTCGTTGATATCGTCCTTCTGGGCGATAGTGGCGGAAACCAAACTGGCATGGAGCGGGTTGCCGATACCCTGAATCGGCGATGGTCGGCGGAGCGGGTGCGAGTGCACTATCTCCGCGAATACTACTTCGAGGATCAGTGGAGCTGGAACTACTTGAAGTCGCTGGGCGTTGCGCAGATCGACCGAACTGCGCCGCCAGGGCAGTCGAGGGATCGTCCCACCGACTGGCGCAATGGCATTCACGACGACATTTACTATGAGGCCCAGATCGCCGTTCAGGATTCAAAGCTCATTCGGATGGAGCAACGCATGAAGGCGGGGCTGTTCTCCTTGCATGGCGTGGATTTGTCCCCGATCGGTCGAACGGTCGAGCTGGGTCAAAAGCTTGCGGCGTACCGGGCGGACATCACTGCGAAGGCCTTCCGAGCGTCGCAGCAAAGGTTGCGGCGAAACTAGCGGCTCGCCGGCCCAACATCCGCATGCAGCTGACCCACCACCAAAATCAGCGGCGGGCGGCTGATGCGGGATCGTTAGGCCTTCGAGGGTCATGCTCAGTCGACTCATGAACAGTAGACTGCTCATCCTCGACCTCGATGAGACGCTGGTTTTTGCCACCGAAGAGAAGCTAGCCCGAGGCGAAGACTTTCGAGTGGGACCCTATTTCGTATACAAGCGACCCGGTCTCGACAGTTTTATCGAATTTGCGTTCAACTACTTCAAGGTTGCTATCTGGACCTCATCAAGTCGGAACTACGCGAACGGGACGATATGTGCCATTTTTCAGCACCCGGAACAGCTCGAATTTGCTTGGGCGCGCAAACGTTGCACTAGAAAATCAGATCTGGAGACTGGCACAAGCTACTGGATCAAAGACCTCAAAAAGGTCAGGAGACTTGGGTGGTCTTTGGAAGGTGTCGCGGTCATTGATGATAGCCCAGAGAAGCTCGAGCGAAGTTACGGAAACCACATTCGTGTCGCACCTTTCGTAGGCGATCCTGCGGACAATGAACTTCGAAAGTTGCAAGGGTATCTCACCTGGTTGAAGGAGGTACCTAACGTGCGCATGGTAGATAAGAGAAACTGGAGAATTGCTCCGGTGGCCTAACACGGGTTGCAGCCGACTGGCAAAAGGCGCCAGCGGCTGAAGCCTGATCGTTAGTCCGCACCGGCACACCGCATGGATGCGCGAAGCGTACTGACCCACTGGATTGAGGCATTCGCAGCCCGTGATCCTGATCGCCTTGCCGCCCTTTACTGCGTCGACGCGGTGAACTGGCAGGTCGCCGACGATCCAGTTGTCGGACGAGAAAACATCAGAAACATGGTCGCGCAGTTCTTCGTCTCCTTCCCTGACTCGTATACGAACGTCGAGAACGTCATGGTGGACAACGATTGGGCAGCCTGGGAGTGGGTTGGCGGAGGCACCTTCCTACGCGATCTCGGACCGATCAAAGCTACCGGAAAGAGGTTTGAGATTCGCGGCTGTGGCTTCTTCCACATCGTCGACGGAATGATCAAGCTTCAACGTGGCTATTGGGATAAGGTTTCGTGGTACACGCAGATTGGTGTGCCTCTGAGCGCGTCGGTCAAATGAAGCGGTCTAACCCGGCGTTGGAGCGGACGGCCCACCAGCGCTGCTGGTGAGTTCCCTCCGTGCTTTGCGCGTCGGCCGCCGCTCAACGCGAGCGTTAGGCCAACAACGGCGCCTTGGAACCAAAGTAAGGAGCACCACAGATGGCGCCCGATCCGCCCAAACGGCCAGCCCCGAAGCCGGAAGCATCGGTCATACGGTGGCTGCTCGACTCGGACCCATCGATCCGCTGGCAGGTGATGCGCGACTTGACCGATGCGCCCGCGGACGAGGTCCGCGCCGAGCGTATCAGGGTCGCGACCGAAGGCACGGGCGCGCGGCTGCTCGCCCTGCAAGCGCCCGACGGGCGGTGGGGTGGCGCGGCGTGGAACCGCGGGTGGGACTCCACGATGCACGTTCTGTGGCTCCTGCGGGAGCTGGGTCTCGATCCCGCCAGCGACGAGGCACGACGCGCGGTGGGTCTCGTCCGCGACCGCGTGACGTGGCAGGGTTGCGGCCCACAGGAGTGTGACGACAATCCCTTTTTCGCGGGCGAAGTCGAGCCGTGCATCAACGGGCAGGTGGCGGCGAGCGGCGCCTACTTCGGCCAGGAGGTCCGGGGCATCCTCGACCGGCTGCTTTCCGAGCAACTGCCCGAAGGCGGCTGGAACTGCGAGGCCGCCAACGGCTCGACGCGGTCGTCGTTCAACAGCACCATCTGCGTGCTCGAGGCCCTGCTCGAATACGAACTGGCCGGCGGGAGCTGTCCGGAGGTGACGGCGGCTCGTCTCCGCGGGCAGGAGTACGTCCTCGAGCGCCGCCTCTTCCGCCGGCGGTCGACGGGCGAAGTGATCGAGCGAGATCGCAAGGGCGGCTCCATCTGGACGCGCTTCGCCTTTCCGACGTGGTGGCACTACGACGTGCTGCGGGGGCTGGAGTACCTGCGCCGTGCCGGCGTCGCGCCGGACGAACGGGTGGCCGAGGCGATCGAGCTGGTCGCGTCCAAGTGCGACGGCGACGGCCGGTGGCCGCTCGAGACCCGGTACCCCGGCAAGATGCCGGTCGAGACGGACGAGGGTGAGGGCCGGCCGAGCCGGTGGAACACTCTGCGTGCCTTACGAGTGTTGGACTGGTATTCAGCACGAGACTAGCGCCAATGCCGCCGGAGAGAGACTGGCAGCGAGCCGGCCTGGCACGTTCAGTGTCGCTACCTATAAGGTGGCCCAACAACCGGCTGCAGCGGACGGCGGTGCGCGCCGTCGCTGAACCGGAGCGTTATGCGGCCGCCCGGCCGCCACTCAGATAAGACGCGGCGATGAACATAACCATTGCAGTCTTCTGGATCACGCTTCTAGCGATCATTGGTGGGTGTGAGCACCAGCCGATCGACAGGACGGAAGGCATCAGCGAAGAGAACAAGGCCCTCGTTCATCGGTGGATAGAGGAAGGCTTCAACCGGCGAAACCTTGTCGTGGTCGACGAGCTCTTCGCGGAACAGTTCTCCGTCAACGGGCAGACTATCGGGCGTGATGGTCTCAAGATGAGCATGAGGCGACACTTGATGGGCTTCCCGGATCTATACGTAACGATTGATGACATCCTCGCCGAGGGGAGCAAAGTTGGTATCTGGTACACGGTAGAGGGAACGCATCGAGGGGAATTTGAAGGTATCTCGGCAACTGGGAAACGCGTGAAGTGGTCCGGTTTCGACCTACTGACCGTCGAGCATGGGAAAGTCTTGGAGGCTCGGTTCCTCTCTGATTTCTATGGCCTCATAACCCAGCTCGGTACGAAGCCCGAGAATCCAGAAGTAGCGCCCAGGTGATCTGGTCGGGCGCACAACTCTGTGTCACCTGATGTGTCGCATAACAACCGGTTGCAGCGGACGGTGATGGATAGAGTGCCAAGACAGCGACGGCATCGTGCCGCTGCTGAACCGGGACGGTTAGGCCGTTTCGTCAGATGCCGACCGTGATGTTCACAAAACGCCTGTGGTTGATGGCCGGCGGCCCAGGCGAGCTCCCGCTGCGGAACATAAAGGCCTCGGATCGAGGTCGGCTGCGCCCATGGGCGGCGAACAGACTGGAAACCTGCCTAGCATCGGGCTGCACCAGACGGTCGTGATGGTCAAGGACGTTGCGCGGACGCTGGTGAGCGCTCGCGTTAGCCTGTCGTGCGCTGGCGATTAGATGCACCCCGAACGATAAGGGTCCAGGCCGCTGTGTCACACCTATCACCCGATCCGAATACGATGCACGAAACGCCAGGCGAGAAGTTGGGTCCTTACATTTTGGAGGCGCTGATTGGCGCCGGTGGGATGGGAGAGGTGTACCGGGCTCGCGACTCACGGCTCCACCGCCTGGTGGCGATAAAGATCTGCCGGGAAGAATTCAGCGCGCGCTTCGAACGCGAGGCGCAGACGGTCGCCGCGCTGAACCATCCCAACATCTGCACGCTGCACGACATCGGCCCCAACTATCTGGTGATGGAGCTGGTGGAAGGGAAGACGCTGGCCGAACGCATCGCACAGCGTACGCTGATGCCGATCGACGCGGTTCGCATCGCCCGCCAGATTACTGAGGCGCTAGAGGCGGCGCACGGCAAAGGCATCATCCATCGTGATCTCAAACCCGCGAACATCAAGGTCGCGCCAAGCGGTGTGGTGAAGGTGCTGGACTTCGGTCTGGCGAAGATCACCGAGGGCCTCGCGGTTACCGCAGATGCACCAACGGTCACCAGACAACCGGCGACACTCGATGGCGTGCTCCTGGGCACGGTGCCATATATGTCGCCGGAGCAGGCCGAAGGGCTGCCGGTCGATCATCGCACCGATCTCTGGTCGCTCGGCATCGTGTTGTACGAGATGCTGGCGCAGCGCCCGCCGTTTGACGGCAGCACCGCGCAACGAATCATCCTCAACATCTTGCAACGGCCGACACCGTCTCTTCCGGGCGTCCCTCCGGAGCTGCAGCGGATCGTGGACCGCTGTCTTCAAAAGGACAGGCCGTCTCGGTATCCTTCAGCGGAGTCGCTGGGTCGCGATCTGGATGCGTGCGCCGCAGCCCTTACCGCGACGGACGGTCCCCTTGACGTTCGGACGCTCATCTCATTGGCCCGCCGCCGCATCGGCATACCGGCAGCGCTGTTCTTGGTCGGCATGATCGCGACGGGAGGGTGGTGGGTGCACCGCTCATCGGTGCGACGGTGGGCCAAACAGGAAGCGATACCGCAAGCCCTTGTCCTGGCGGACAAGGGCGACTACGCCGCCGCCTATCAGTTGGCGATCGAAGCCGAGCGCTACCTTCCCGGCGACCCCGCTCTTAGAGACCTGTGGCCCGACGTCTCGCGCGTGCTCTCGGTCCATTCCGATCCGTCGGGCGCGGAGCTGACTTGGACACCATACGGCCAGCTGAATGGGTCGTGGCAATCCCTAGGTTCGACGCCCGTCCTCAAACGGAGACTTCCAGCGGGTCCAATCCGTCTCCGCGTCGCGAGAGCAGGATACGCGCCGATCGAAGTCGCGGCGCCCTCGTCCGAATATCGCTTCAAGCTCGTTCCCCAGGGCACGCTGCCGGCTGACATGGTGCGGGTGCCGGCCGGCCCGTTTCGCGCGCAATTTGGTGGGATTGGAGACCTGAGCGCATCGCTCGAAGAGTTCGACATCGACCGCCACGAGGTCACGAATCTGCAGTTCAAGGAGTTCGCCGATCGCGGCGGCTATCGAACTCGCGCGTACTGGACGGTCCCGTTTGTGGAAAACGGCCGCGAATTGTCGTGGGAGGTAGCGATGGCCCGGTTCGTCGATGCCACCGGACGGACAGGCCCCGCCGCTTGGGATGCCGGAAGCTACCCGGAAGGGCAGGAGAACTACCCGGTCACCGGTGTGAGTTGGTACGAGGCGGCGGCTTATGCCGCCTTTGTCGGCGGAAGTCTGCCCACGGTGTATCACTGGTGGCGAGCGGCTAACACCGACGACAGCCGCTTTCTGATCGCGCTCAGCAACTTCGCAGGGAGCGGCCCTTTGCCCGTCGGACGGTCAGGCGCCCTCGGCACCTACGGGACGATCGACATGGCCGGCAATGTGCGGGAATGGACGTGGAACGAAACTTCCGGGCAACGGTACATCCTGGGGGGCTCTTGGGCCGATCCGAGCTACATGCTCATGCGCGGTCAACTTGCGACGCCCTTTGATCGAGGCAGGACGAACGGATTCCGCTGCGCGAGGTATCTGAGCGGTGCTCGCGCACCGGAGGCGCTGGCCGCTCCGATCGCCCCGCGACCCATCCCCGCGTACCTGACGGCGACGCCAGTAGACGACGAGGCTTTCGAGCTTTACAAGGGCCTGTACGCCTATGAGCGGTCCGACCTGGGCGCCAGGGTGGAATCGGTGGACGACAGTTCGGACCTCTGGCGTCGTGAAACGGTGCGGTTCAAGGCGGCCTATGGCAACGAGGAAGTGATCGCCTATCTCTTCGTGCCGCGCCGGGGCAGACCTCCGTACGCTTGTGTGATTGACGTTCCTAGCAGCACCGCCCTGCGGCCGGGATCCGGTGAATCAATTCGGCCCGAGAGCTACGTGCTCCGCAGCGGCCGGGCGATGCTGTATCCAATTTTCAAGGGGACGTATGAACGCTACGGCGGCGTTCCTTCCTACGAACCGGTTGCGATCAGGGATGCGGTCATTACCTGGAGCAAGGACCTGGGCCGGGCCATCGATTATCTGGAGACTCGCACAGATGTTGACGGCGCCAAGCTGGCGTACATGGGACACAGCCTCGGCTCGCAAATCGCGCCGCTCGTGCTTAGCATGGAACGTCGCCTGGCGGTCGCGGTGCTGCTCTCTGGCGGCTTGACGCCCTACTTCGGCAAGCTGCCAGAAGCGAATGTCATCAACTTCCTCCCGCGGGTGAAGACACCTGTCCTCATGGTGAACGGCAAATACGATTCCATCATGCCGGTCTCAGTGGCGCAAGAGCCGATGTTCCAAAGACTGGCCACACCCGCCGCGGACAAGCGTCACGTCACCCTGGACACGGGGCATGCCGTCACACTTCCTGAAGTCCGGAACGATCTAATCCGGGAAGTGCTGGACTGGCTTGATAGATACCTGGGAAGAGCGGGCTAACAAAGATCAGATTCATCACGCCCGATGTAGCGATAGCACACGTGACGAACGAACTGAGTGGACTCGTCAACGCAGATGGACAGAGGCTGCCGGCCCAGCGCGAACTCAGCCTGCGGGTCTTTGTAAAGGATAGGGGCGTGTGGCGCATTACGGCCTTTCACAACACAGCGCTCCAGCCCTGAACTGTGTGAGCGGCCTAACCGTCGGCTGAAGCTGCCCCGGCTCACGCGTTCTTTTTAGAAACGGCAGAGGGACTCTCAAGAGTTCCCTCCGGTCCTCCAGCAGTGGGAAGCCGGGCAGCTTAGCCGTAATCGTTCGGCATAAGAAGGATATAAGTCAGATGGAAATCCGATCGCTATCACAGTTCCTGGAGTACTGGGAAAGCCTGCGGGCCCGGACGCGCCGAGTGGTAGCCTGCATTCCGCCCGACCGGCTGGAATGGACTCATCGGGCCGGCACCTTTACGCTCGGTGACTTGGTGCGACATTTGGCCACCATCGAGCGCTACATGTATGCCGAGACCGTCGCCGGGCGGCCCAGCCGCTATCCGGGTTGTGGGCGCGAGCTGGCGGATGGCTACGACGCCGTGTTGTCGTACTTTGACCGACTCGACGTAGAGGCCAAAACCATCATCGGCGGATTGAGTGACGCGGACCTCCAAGGGAAATGTCAGACTCCCGCCGGCGCGTCCATTACCATCTGGAAGTGGCTCCGGGCCATGGCGGAGCATGAGGTGCATCATCGGGGCCAGATCTATCTGATGCTCAACCTCCTGGAGGTGCCCACGCCGCCGCTGTATGGATTGACGTCTGAGGAGGTCCGTGCTCTCTCTGTTTAGCGCTGATTCCAGCTAAGCGCTCAGAAGCACCACTGAACCGGGTCCATATGCACGCACTGGGCTCCAGCGGAGGCCAAGTTCTGGATCCTTTGGTCAGCAAACGAAAGCCTAACCCTCGCATCCAGCCAAGCCGCTGCCAAAAACGGCGGCGGGCGGCTGATGCCTGATCGTTCGGCTCCACTTGATTTGCCCGGTTCAGTTATGCACGAACGGATCGGAAGGATCGGGTCGCGGTGTTTGATCGAGTGTTCAACCGCCATGGCTGTATTTGCTCAGATCATCGAGGGCCACGAAGTTTCCTGATTTGGTCAACAACGCCGCATTACCCAGTCTCACGGGGGGGCTGGCAGCTTTCCCGCTTTGGGGATGCGCGCCAGCTCCCATTCAGGTTTACCCGAAAGCACTTACGCCGCTGATCGGTTCACGTCCTTGAGGCGCTGACTCAGTGCTTGTGCCAGCGGAACGGCCGAATTTGGGCTCTGGCCAGTCATCAGCGGGCCGTCGATGACCACGTTCGGTTCCCAGTTGGCCTTGCTCGTGTACTTGGCCCCACGCCGCTTGAGCTCGTCCTCGACAGAGAAGAGCAGGTGGTGCGGCAGTTCGATCTCGCTGTCTTCGTCATTCTTGAAGCCGGTGAGATTCAGTCCCTTGACCAGGTACTCACCATTACTCTTCTTGACGTCGCGCAGAATGGCCGGGGAATGGCAAACCATGCCGATTGGGCGGTTGCTTTCGTAAAAATCGCGGATCAGCTTGATCGCATAGGAGTCTGACGCCAGATCCCATAACAGGCCATATCCCCCGGGGAAGAACACCGCATCGAACGTACTGTAGTCGATGCCGCGCAGCTTGCGAGTGTTCTTCGCGGCGAACAGCGCCACCGGATCATTGCGGAAGCGGTCGGTGTATTCGGTGGTATAGGGCGGCTTCATGCTGAGCAGATCGATTGGCGCTTCGCCGCCCCTCGGCGAGACAATCACGACTTCGTAGCCGGACTCGGTAAGGATGTAGTACGGCGCGGCAAGCTCTTCGAACCAGGTACCTGTCTGCTTGCCGCTGATGCCCATCTCATCGACCGAGGACATGATAAGCAGGATGCGTTTCTGTTGATTGGTGTAAGTCATCGTGTATTCCTCCTAACGGAATAGATTGAATCAGGGGGAAGGGACC
>Ga0111538_10011175_pt1 | contig 11922 bp, 8 predicted proteins | sample SoiMethybrSBSTD1_FD_79669 | JGI IMG/M metagenome (GOLD analysis project Ga0111538, IMG submission 79669) | Bulk soil microbial communities from a Populus tree surrounding site in Tennessee, USA - Soil MetaG P. TD hybrid SBSTD1 (version 2)... | ecosystem: Environmental > Terrestrial > Soil > Tree...
CAACCGCGGCTGTCACCCGACGGCACGCGCGTCGCGGTATTCGCAGCCGATCAGGCGCTGGACCTCTGGATGTTCGATTTGGGTCGTACGACGTTCACCAGCGTCACCTCCAGCCAGGGCGTTGATTTCTTCCCCGTGTGGACGCCCAATGGCCAACGGCTGATCTTCAGTTCTCAGCGTACCGGCCCCGGGAATCTTTTCTGGCAGACGGCGGACCGCGCCGGCGCGGCCGAGCGACTCACCGAGAGTCCCAACATTCAGCGGCCGACGGCGGTGTCGCCCGACGGCGGCTTGCTCATCTTCACAGAGACCGTCGCGACGACAGGCGAGGACGTGATGCAGCTCACCTTGGACGGGGCACATTCCGTCACGCCGCTCGTGCAGACGGCGTTTACCGAGCGGAATGGGGTCATCTCGCCCGACGGCCGCTGGCTGGCCTACGAGTCGAATGACTCTAGCCAGTTCGAGATTTTCGTGGTGCCCTTTCCCGAAGTCAGCGGCGGCCGCTGGCCGGTGTCCACGGCCGGCGGCACGCGCCCACTCTGGGCGCGCAGCGGGCAGGAGCTGTTCTATGTTTCCCCGACGGGTGCCGTCATGCGCGTCGGGGTTGAGCGCGGCCCGTCGTGGGTGGCCACGAAGCCGACGTTGGTGGTCAGGGAAGGCTACTTCACGATACCGCCGAACCCCGGCCGCACGTACGACATCTCAGCCGACGGTCAGCGGTTCCTGATGATCAAGGAGGCCGGTGCCGGCGGGGCCGCTGCGCCGGCGAGCCTTATCGTCGTGCAGCACTGGGTCGAGGAGCTGAAGCGCCTCGTGCCGACGAAGTGATGGGTGCCGTCGGTCAACTTCTTGACCATCCCCGGAGATGTTCGCTTTGTGAGACACTAGCGCCAATCTGCGACCGGGCCCGGCCGGCATCGCGTTCATCAGCGACAGCAGCCAAGGAGCCGTCATGAGAATGCTTTCAGGTGGCCTTTTCGCCCTCGCGCTGGCGTGGCTGGCCGTGCCGGCTGGCGCCGTCGCCGAGGCTGCCTCGTGCAGCGAGCTGGCAAAGCTTGCGCTGCCCCACACGACAATCACGACGGCGGCGCCGGTCCAGGCCGGCGCGTTCAAGCCTGACGCATCGGGCGAAGCCGGAGATTTCACCGACCTGCCCGCGTTCTGCCGCGTCGCGGCCACGCTGCAGCCGACGAGCGACTCTGACATCAAGATTGAAGTCTGGTTGCCCGCGTCGGGATGGAACGGCAAGTTCCAGGCGGTCGGCAACGGCGCGTTCAGCGGTGCCATCGGCTACGCCGCCATGGGCCGCGCGCTCGCGCGCGGCTACGCCGCGGCGTCCACCGACACCGGTCACGCCGGCAACACCGCGAGCTTCGCGCTGGGACACCCGGAAAAGCTGATCGATTTCGGCTGGCGGGCGGTTCACGAGATGACCGTTGCCGCGAAGTCGGTCGTGACCGCTCATTTCGGCACCGCGCCGAAGCTCTCCTACTGGAACGGTTGTTCCGCCGGTGGCCGGCAGGCGCTGGCCGAAGCCCAGCGCTTCCCGGCGGACTACGACGGCATCATCGCTGGCGCCCCCGGACTTGACTGGACGGGACGCGCGGTCCAGGCCGTTCGCATCGCCCAGGCGCTCGAGAACAATCCGGCGGCCCGCCTCCTGCAGCCGCAGCGCCAGCTGCTGCATCGCGCGGTCGTGGAGGCCTGCGATGCGCTCGACGGCGTGAAGGACGGCCTGCTCGACAATCCAACGCGGTGCAAGTTCGATCCCGCGGCGCTGCTGTGCAAGAGCGCTGGCGAAACGGACTGCCTGAGCGCGCCACAGGTGGAAACGGCGCGGCTCGTTTATTCGGCGGTGAAGAATCCCCAGACCGGACGCGAGATCGCCGGCCTTCTTCCGGGCAGCGAGCTGGGCTGGACCGACACGGGGTGGACGGCATCGGCGAGAGCCACGGGCCTGGAGCAATTCCGGTTCATCGTCTTCGCCAACCCCGCCTGGACGGTGCAGCAGTTCAACGCCCACGCCGACGTGGCGCGCGCCGACGAGGCGAGCGGCAACACCGTCAACGCCCTCGACCCGGATCTGAAGCCGTTCATCAGTCGCGGCGGGAAGTTGATTCAGTATCACGGCTGGAGCGATCCGCAGATTTCGCCGGCGAACAGCGTGCAGTACTACGCGCGCGCCGTCGAGGCGAGCGGCGGCGCCGCCAAGGTGAGGGAATCGTACAGACTCTTCCTCGCGCCGGGCATGGGGCATTGCGGCGGCGGCGAAGGCCCGAACACATTCGACATGGTTGGCGCGCTCGAGCAATGGGTGGAGGCCGGCAAGGCGCCAGACGCGATCCATGCATCACACGCCACCGGCGGGCGAGTCGATCGCACCCGCCCGCTCTGCCCGTACCCGCAGGTGGCGGTCTACAAAGGCAGCGGCAGCATCGACGAGGCGCCGAGTTTTTCATGTCGGCAAGAGTAGGACGATCACATGAAACGCGTGCTCTTTGTCGTTGGTCTGTTCGTGGCGGCGGTCTCGTTGAACGCGCAGCAGTCGCCCCGGCCCGCGGCCGGCGCGTGGACGGCACCTCGCACACCTGACGGCCATCCCGATCTTCAGGGGATCTGGACGACGCACACGTTCACTCCCCTGCAACGGCCGGCGCGATACGCGGATCAGGAGTTTCTGACGGAGCAGGAAGCCGCGGACCTCTCGGCGCTTCTGACTCAGGACCAGGTCGATCCGCTCGCAGCAGGCATCTTCGCCCTGAGCGACGAGGAACGGCGCAAGCGCATCGTGCAGAACGATGGGACGCACTATGACAACGCGCTCTTTCTCGCGACCCCACATCTCAAACCGCTGTCGAGCAACAGAACCTCGCTCATCTACGATCCGCCGGACGGGAAGATTCCACCGGTGACGGCGGGAGGGCGTGAGCGGGCGGCGGCGAGGCGAGCCGCCGTCGGCCTCGACAACTACGAGAACCGTCCGCTGCAGGAGCGCTGCATCATCTGGACGCACGAAGGTCCACCGATGCTGCCGCCGCCCTACAACGACGCACTGCAGATCGTCCAGACACCGGGGCATGTCGTGGTGGCGCGGGAGCTCGCTTCGGCGCCGCGGGTGATCCCCACCGACGGGCAGCCGCATCTCCCACGAAACATCCAGCAGTGGGCGGGCGACTCGCGCGGCCGCTGGGAGGGCGACACGCTCGTCGTCGACACGACGAACTTCACCGACCGGACCGCGTTCCAGGGATCGAGCTCCGCCCTGCACGTCGTCGAACGTTTCACGCGGGTGAGCGCCGACCGCATCCTCTACCAGTTCACGGTTGACGATCCCGCCACGTGGACCCGGCCGTGGAGCGCCGAGATCCCGATGATCGCGACCACGGGGCCCCTGTTCGAGTATGCCTGCCACGAAGGCAATTACGGCCTGCTGGGCATCCTGAAGGGCGCTCGCTTCGCCGACGAGAAGAAGGCCGCGCCGGGAGCTGCGCGCGATCCAGGCCGGTAGGCGCAGCTCGCATGGAAGCGGCGGCGAGCGCCGCGGCCGTTGTGAATTCGCAGAGGACAAATGCCACGCGCGTGGATGCCGTCCTTCGTCGCCTTTGCGTTGGCTGCCGCTGGCATACACACGGCAGCGGAAGGAAACTCTCCCAAGTTCGTCGTTCCAGACGTCCGCGACCTGACCATCGAGACCCGCGAGACCATTGACCTTCCTCAGTCAACCGTTCAGACCAACGTTCTCTACTTCAAGGGCGCGTGGCAGCGAAGAGAACTGACCTGCAGTTTTCGTCGGCCGTGGCGGACCAGAGAACGGTGCGGCATGGCACGATCACCCGGTGTGACGAGCGACGTACCCTCGAACTGAACCATGAGGCGCAGCTCTACGGCTGGTCGCCAGTCGACTTCATCGGCAGAGACGTTTATTGGGTACGTTCACGGTGGCGGAGCAGACCGGAGCCGCCCGCTGAGGGCCCGGAGGTGAACGTCACCATCAATATCGTGGACACTGGCGAACGTCGCCAGCTGGGTTCGTATTCGGCGCGACACATCATCACAACGACCACGACCGATCCCAGTCCTGCCGCGACCACGCGCCCCAGTGAATCCGTCGAGGATGGTTGGCATATCGACCTCCCGCCGGCTGGTTGCTGGGATGCCGGCGAGGGGCATGTTCTCTCGACCGGTTCCGTCGTGCGCTCTGGTGGGGCGCTCGAGCGCGTGAAAGTGGAATTTCGCGGCGGCGGTCGACGCGGGTTCCTCATCGAGGCAACGACCCGGCGCCGGGGCGAACTCGAGCCGACGATCACGACCAGAGTGAAGTTGATCGAGTTCTCCGAAGCGGTTCTCGACAAGTCGCTCTTCGATGTTCCTGCAGGATATCGTCCTGCGCTGCCTCGCCTGATCGGTCGCTTCGATATGACAAAGCCGGACACGGTCGCGAATCGCCTCGCGGCCTACTGGCAAGACGTGACGATGTTGGCTCGCGACTTCTTCCGATTCTGATCCCCCTGTGTAGTCCCGGTGGTTGGATGGCGCACCTCCATTAGGCGTAGTGCGCCCGACTTGACAACCCATGAAGCGGCGGCGACGATGTCGCACCGCAGGAGGTATCGCAAGACGCCATCTGAAGGAGTCTTACCGTGAAGAAACCGAGCCAGAACGCCGTCAACCGCCGCCGGTTTCTGAAGGGAGCCGCCGTGAGCGCGGCAGCCGGCGCCGCGGCGCTGGTCGCACCCGCAGCGGGCGGCACTCAAGTCCCGTCCACGCCGCCCCCGAGAGGAACGGCGCCGACTCCATCGGCCGCCGCGCTCTCTGCCGAGACTGAACCGCTGAGCGTGGAGACTCCTGCCGATCTGACGGTCGAAAATCCTGGCTCGGATTTCATGGTCGATGTCTTCAAGTCGCTTGGTTTCGAGTACATCGCCGCAAATCCTGGCTCGAGCTTCCGCGGGCTTCACGAATCCATCGTCGCCTACGGCAAGAACCAGAACCCTGAATTCCTGACGTGCTGCCATGAGGAGTCGTCGGTTGCGATTGCCGACGGATATTTCAGGGTGTCGGGCAAGCCGATGCTGGTCATGGCGCACGGGACCGTCGGCCTGCAGCACGCCGCGATGAACATCTACAACGCGTTCGTCGCACGCGTGCCGGTATTCATCGTGCTCGGCAACGCGCTGGACGCCAACTCGAGGCGGCCCGGCGTCGAGTGGAATCACAGCGTGCAGGACGCCTCGTCGATGGTCCGCGACTTCATCAAGTGGGACGACACGCCGATCTCGCTGACCCACTTCGCCGAGTCAGCCGTACGCGCCTACAAGATCGCGATGACCGTTCCGATGGCGCCGGTCGTGCTCGTCGCGGACGGCGATCTGCAGGAAGAAGGCGTTCCCGATCGATCGAAGCTCCACATCCCCCGGCTGACGTTGACGACGCCGCCAGCCGGCGATCCGGCGGCGGTCGCGGAGGCGGCCAGGTGGCTCGTCGCGGCGGAAAGCCCGGTGATTCTCGCGGGCCGCGTGGCACGGAGCGAGCGCGGGATGGCGTTGATGATCGAACTCGCAGAAACGCTGCACGCGCCGGTCCTCGGCGGCGGACGCGACATGCCCAACCGGCATCCGCTCGCGGGCGGTGGGTCGATTGCGACCGCAGACGTCGTCCTCGCGCTGCAGCAGGACGACCTGTGGGGCGCGCTGCACACCTATCGCGATCAGCAGGAGCGCTCGTATCGGACGCTGACGAAATCGGGCGCCAGGGTCGTCAGCATCAGTTCGGGTGACCTCTACACGAAGAGCAACTATCAGGACTTCCAGAGGTTTGCCGAAGTCGACATGGCCATCGCCGCCGACGCCGAGGCCACCCTTCCATCCCTGATCGAGGCATGCCGGAAGCTGATGACTGTCGACCGACGGCGCGTCCTCGAGGAGCGCGGCGCGCAAATCGCGGCCGCCAACGCGGGAGCGCTCGAGCGTGCGAGAACAGAGGCGACCTACGCGTGGGATGCGAGCCCGATCAGCACGGCGCGGATGTCAATGGAGTTGTACGACGCGGTTCGCAACAAGGACTGGGCGCTCGTCAACGGAAACCCGAACCGTCTCTGGAACGTGGACCAGTTCTATCGCACCATAGGCGGCGGCGGCGCAGCGGCCGTCGGGTCTGGGGTTGCGATCGCCGTTGGTGCCGCCCTCGCGCACCGGAAACACGGCCGCCTGGCGATTGGCATCCAGCCTGACGGCGATCTGATGTACGCGCCAGGCGCGCTGTGGACCGCGGCCCATCACCGGATCCCGCTCCTGCTCGTCATGCACAACAACCGCGCCTATCACCAGGAGGTCATGCACATTCAGCGCATGTCGAACCGGCGGCAACGCGCGGTGCAAACGGCGTCGGAAGGCGTCGGCGTGGCGATTACCAATCCGAACATCGATTACGCCACGCTGGCGCGGAGCATGGGTCTCTACGGCGAAGGCCCGATCACAAATCCCAAAGAACTGGGCCCGGCGTTGAAGCGCGCGGTCGAGCGCGTCGAAAAAGGCGAGCCCGCGCTCGTCGACGTCGTCACGCAACCGCGATAGGGGCAAGGAGTCGCGTGCCATGCGCAGAAGTATTCTGCTGACGCTCTCACTCGCGCTGTTTTCGCCGGCTCTGGCGTGGACCCAGGCGCCAGCCGCCGCTGCGCCGAAGGGAAACGCGGAACACGGCAAGAAGATTTTCGACGGCAGCGGCTGCTATCAGTGTCACAACTACGCCGCGAACGGCGGCGGCGCCGGCCCGCGGCTGGCGCCAAACCCGATTGCCTGGGCCGCCTTCGCGCGATACGTCCGCGCGCCGAGGGATCAGATGCCGCCGTTCTCACGCAAGGTCCTGTCGGATCAGGAATTGGCAGACATCTACGCGTACTTGCAGACGATTCCGGCGCCACCTGCCGCGGGTAGCATTCCGATCCTCAAACCGTGAACAAGCTTGCACATTAAGAGACCAACCTGAATGACAGCGGCATGTGCCGCGACCACATTCCCGAGGAATGCCGCGGCAGGCGTCAGCCCGCCGATGGTCCATGTCACCGGGCGCCGACGCAAGTCCTCAGGTGCGAGCTGGCGAGCGGGCCGACTTCCGGCGACGTATCGGCGCACCCACGTCACGCACGTAGTTGCGCTCCAATCGCTTGTGAAACGTGTCGCCCAACGCGTTCCCAATGCGGCCGAACCAATAGTAGGCCGACGGCATATCGCGGCCGACCCCGGGAGGCTCGCAGCATAACCTGAGTTCCTGGGCAAAGTGGTTGAAGACTTTCCCCAAAAGGACGCAGGCGTCAGAAACTGAAACGGAGCCCGATGGTGGGGAGGCGCGGGATACTCTCATCGCGATGTTCGACAACCCTCGGCCGGTCGGAGGTCGGGTCGTACTCGAGCTCCGGCTGGATCGCCCCTGCGTTCTGACGGTTCAAGAGGTTGATGAAATTGACGGCGTAGATCAGCCGGTCCGCGGCATCGGCTGGTTCGGTTGCGCGAGGCCCGGTTCCGGCAGGCGGGTGAAAAGCACGACGAGCATGAGCAAACCGCAACCCGCCATTCTGGCTCCAGGATTTGTTCGATCGGCCGCCTGTCACCGCCGCCGGGTGCAGCCGCGGGTTCAGGCAGACGGCACCGCAGCTGCCTGACTTGTGGTCCAGATGTCACGATGGAGTTTCCATGCGCCGTTGTCGTTCTTCCACACAACGATGTACTTGCCATGATCAGCAACGACGTCGCCCGCAGCAAGAAGTCGATATCGGCCGATTTCGATGGCCGTATCGCCGTGACCCTCCACCTCCATCGTTTCCAAACTCGCGGCCGTGAGGCCCGTGTCGATCGCGCTTTGCCAAAACGAACGGATGGCCGCCGTGCCGCGGATGAAGTCGCTGTTTGCTGGAAGGAGCTGGGCCCCTGACGTGTAGAGGTTGGCCAGCGCCGTCGCGTCACCGTGCTTGAACGCATTTCCGATCTGAGCGTTCACCGATTCGATCTGCGCCCGGATATCGGTCGTCATCGCTAACCTCCTGGGTAATCCGACTGAGGCGTTATCGTCCCACGCCGGCCGGCGCGACCTCAGGACGACGAACAGATGTTCCATCGGGCCACGCTGAACATTCGGCGGCTGCATCACGAAAGGTAAGAATACAGAATTACCCATGACACCTGGCCACCAGGAACCCGATGGTTCAGTCGTGCCAACTTCCAGCAATGCCCGCATGGGACCTTTAGTGGCCCCATTCGCCTCACTTGACAAGCGCGACCTCGCTCTCGTCGGCGGGAAGGGCGCCAACCTCGGCGAAATGACTCGAGCCGGCTTCCCCGTGCCTACAGGTTTCTGCGTCACCACGCTCGCATTTCGTACCTTCCTGGATGGAGCCGGCGACACAAGAGAGCTGTTCGCCGACCTTTCCGCCGTCAATCCCGAAGACACAAGCGCGGTCCGACGTCTCGGAAACGAGGTGCGCTCACAACTTCGTCAGGCCCCAATCCCCGAAGCTGTGGCCAGTGCAATCGAGCCCGCTTGGCGCAGCGCTGGAGCCGAGAGCTCCTACGCCGTGCGATCCAGCGCGACGGCAGAAGACCTTCCGGATGCATCTTTCGCTGGCCAACAGAACACCTACCTGAACGTCCGAGGCATCGCGGACCTCCTGGAAAAGGTGCGCGAGTGCTGGATCTCGTTATTCACCGACCGCGCGATCACCTACCGCCAGAAGAACGGCTTCGACCATCGCCGCGTGTGGCTCAGTGTCGTCGTGCAAAAGATGGTCTTTCCCGATGTTTCGGGGATTCTGTTCACGGCCGACCCAATCGATGGCCGGCGGCACATCGTGTCCATCGATGCGGGCTTTGGGCTTGGCGAGGCCCTCGTATCCGGGCTTATCTCCGCCGATCTCTACAAGCTCGACAAGCGGACCAACGTGATCGTCGAAAAGAAGATCGCCAAAAAGACCCTGGCCATCTGGCCCACGCCCGAAGGCGGTACACGACAGGAGGCGATCTCAGAGGACAGGCAGGACGCGCCGTCGCTGACGGACCAGCAAGCAAGAGAGCTTGCGACACTCGGAGCAAGAATCGAGGCGCACTATCAGGCGCCGCAAGACATCGAGTGGTGCATCGAAGCCGGCACGCTCTATGTCGTCCAGAGCCGCCCCATCACAACGCTGTATCCATTGCCGGAGTCGACGGCGGCTGGCACGCCGCTCAAGGTCTACATCTCGTTCAGCCACGCCCAGGTGATGACGGATGCGCTTCCTCCGTATGCCCAATCCATCTGGAGGCACCTCTTTCCGTTTGGCCACGACGACAGCGGGGTCAGCCACACCATGCTGGCCGCGGGAGGTCGGCTGTACCTGGATCCGAGCGATCTCTTGCGAGTGAGCCCGCTAGGAAAGACCTTCGCCAGAGTTCTGAACGCGGTCGACGCGCTGATGTCGGCGGCGGTCACCGATGTCATTGGACGGCCTGAGTTCGGCGCCGGCACAGGCTCGAAGCTCACGGCGCTGAGGAACGTGGTTCCCTTCTTGGGACCGGTGCTCGCCAAGGCGTTGGGGCGAATGTGGCTGACGAGGCCCGAGGGAAGCGCCGCGCGTGCTCTTGCGTTCGTGAACGCGACCATCGAGAACGCCCGCGGCAGGCTCGACGCGGCCGCTCCAGGAGCCCTGCGCTATGAGGTCGCGCGCTCACTGAACAGCACGTTGTTCTTGAATGCCTTCCTGCAGATTGTCCCGAGCGTCCTTTCCGGAATTCTGGGCCTGGTCATCTTGAGGAAGCTACTGGCCGGGCGTGGCGTGGACAGGGAGATCACGACGTTTGCTCAGGGTCTGGATGGCAACGTCACCACGGAGATGGATCTGCAATTAGGCGACATTGCGGATGTCGCAAGAGCCTATCCCGCGGTCGTCTTCCACTTGAAGAACACCGACGCACACCAGGCCTTTAAAAGCGTGCGCTCGGTCGAGGGCGGAGATGCGTTCAATGGAGCGATGCAGTCGTTTCTGGCCAAGTACGGGATGCGCGGTGGCTCCGAAATCGATATCGCGCGTGCGCGCTGGAACGAGGATCCGACTCCTTTGATTCAGATGCTGGTGGGCAACCTCTCGCGACACGAACCAGGCACTCATCGCGCTCATCATGCACAGCTCAAGAAACAAGGACTGGAGGCCGCAGAGAGAATGATCCAGGCGTCGAGCCAGCTGAAGAGACCGCTCGTGCGCAGGCTGGTTCGCGTCTGCCGCCAGAACCTCGCCATCCGAGAGCATCCAAAGTTCTTGCTGATCCAGTGGTTGGGACTGATGAAGCGGGTCACCACCGAGTGCGCAGAGATGCTCGTGCGCCAGGGTCGGCTCGGCGCAAAGGAAGACGTGTTCTTCCTGACGATCCCGGAGCTGAGCGACGCCATGCGAAGCCAGGGTCCGGCGTCCGAACTGGGGAACGAGCCAACGCTCGAAGCGCTTGTCTCGAGTCGCAAAGAGGAGCACCGGCGCAACCGGAAGCTGAGCCCGCCGCGGGTTATGACGAGCGAGGGAGAGATCGTCACCAAAAAGCACGCGGCGGGAAGCCTTCCCGCAAATGCGATCGCCGGAAGCGCGGCCTCGCCGGGCGTGGCCGAAGGCAAGGCCAAGGTCGTGCTCGACCCCTCGACGGCCATCCTCGAAGCGGGCGAAGTCCTGGTGGCGCCGTTCACGGATCCCGGCTGGACGCCGCTCTTCATCAACGCGAAAGGGTTGGTGATGGAGGTCGGGGGTCTGATGACCCATGGGTCGGTCGTCGCGCGGGAGTACGGAATTCCAGCGGTCGTCTGCGTGCCGGACGCAACGAAGACGATCCAGACGGGGCAGCACATCCGGGTGAATGGAGACGAAGGATTCGTCGAGATCTTGTGACGAGCCTCCTGCCTCCCCTCATCAGTTTTTCGCGGGGTTCGCGATTTGAACTCGGTCGCGCCGACTGCGGCGCCTCAACCGATCAAGTCGTAGAGACGCCGAGAGCAGCGGCCAACGCATCGAGCGCGCGACGTTCGGGCGTCGACACGGTGCCGAAGCCAAGGAGGCCTCCGCCTGCCTCCGCGACGGCCCTCGCCTCGGCCACGATCCGCGTGGCGAGCTCGCGACGCTCGCCCTCGCCGGCCTTGGACACGGCGATTTGTGCGGCGCGCCTGGCCTGGTCGAACAGGTGGTCGGGTGGACGCGACACCAGAAAGTTTTCGAGCTTCGCGATCGCCTCAGCCGACGGCTGCCGTCCATCCGAATAACGGCGCAACTGCTCCTTCAGCAGCTCGCCCTCGGCCTCCCCGACAGCCCCGTCGGACCAAGCGACTTCGAGTGCCGGCATCACCGGCACGAGCGCAACGTGCGAGGGCCCGAAGCCCGCCGCGCGCAGCTTGGTCAGAAGCTCTTCGTCGCTCAGTCCAAGCGCCTCCCCGAGTCGGCGCAACTCCGCGGCGTCAGCCGCTTTCCGGCGCTCGGTTTCGATCAGCTCCTGATCGCGGCGCGCAAAGTATTCGTCTTCCGAAGTGCGACCACGCTTCCTTAAACCTGGATCGTCTCCCGGCATCAGCTCCTCCTACCCACACACCGAGCCTATCCCAGTCCAATTACATCCGCCAGTCTCACCAGCGGCAGGGCGCGCAGCCGCCCTCCTGGTAGAGCTCGATCGTGTTGACGGTCGCCCTGGGGAGCTGCTGTAGCCGCTCAGCGGAACTCGTCGCACGTCTTCGCGGTGCCCCAGCAAGGTGCACAAGGACCTACCGTTCACGTAAGGCCGGAGACACAATCATGGGCGCTTGGGCCGTCGCGTGAAAAACGGTGTCTATGGTCTCGGGGGAGTCCGGCTGTGGAATTCCGACATTTCGTGCAACTCATCGCCATCGGGTTACAGGCCCGTATCCCGATGCACATGACCGGCTTTC
>Ga0111538_10011178_pt1 | contig 11921 bp, 10 predicted proteins | sample SoiMethybrSBSTD1_FD_79669 | JGI IMG/M metagenome (GOLD analysis project Ga0111538, IMG submission 79669) | Bulk soil microbial communities from a Populus tree surrounding site in Tennessee, USA - Soil MetaG P. TD hybrid SBSTD1 (version 2)... | ecosystem: Environmental > Terrestrial > Soil >...
CTTATGAATCAGCTTTGAGCGAAAACTATTTACCATGCAGATCGCGCCCGCGCGATAAGCGTCAAGCAGCGCCGGATATTCGCGAATGATTGGCAGGTACTCGTTAACGAGCAGACGCTTGTAAACGATATCGATTTCCTGGCCGGCTACGCTGAGACGATTGTCGCGAAACTCGAGCTCCTGCGGTGTGCAGATGACTGACGGATAGCCGGATTTTTCGAAAAATTCTCGAAAGAGCTCGAACTCTTTTACCGTTGGCACGTCAGCCAAATCGACTATCGCGATTCGAGGTGCGCGCTCCGGTTTTCTCCCGAGATACTCTTCGTATGAGCTGATGAGGACGTCCAACATGAGTCGCTTGCCGTACATCGCGCGCACGTTGTAATCGACGGCAAACTCCTTCATCACGGGTAACGAGGAAAAGATATCGTACGCAGCATCGGCGTATGCGATACCCGCCGGGCTCTCGCCGTTTAGCTCAACGAAGCTGTAGGCCGATTGAGTGAGAAATGAGTCGAGACGCGAGGTGGGCGAGACGGCCGCGTAACCGGGATCAATGGCGACCAGTTCACGTTCGATCTCGGTGAGCCCGAGGTCATCGACTACGTTTTCGTCGGCGACAGCGGCATCTTTCACTTTTTGAATGGCAGACCAGACGGTTTCGCAGATCTGGCAGATGCGTGCGAAGTCTGATTCCGTCACAAAGTGCGGGCGGAGATACGGTGACAGACGACGGCCACCAAAAATCAATTTGGCTTTTTCCAGACCCTCATCCAGGAGAGCGCGCGAGCTTTCGGCTAGATCTTGATTCGCGAGCAGATCGTGATAACGAGCAACAACCTCTGGGAACATGGGCCGCTAGGGTAACATAAAGAAAGGAGCAGGAGCAGGCATCCGGAACAGGTCATGGGTTTTCAACTTCCCTGCTCCTGATCGCTGCTCCTGCTCCTGATTCGTCTATCTGTTTTTAGCGGGGATTGTGACTACGAGTTTCTCTTTCTTGCGGACGACCTCAAACGTGTATGTAGCGGGTTTCGGGTCTGTTTTGAATAGCGAGACTGATTTACCGTTAATCGATTGAATCACGTCACCGGGTTGCAATCCCGCCTCGAAGGCTGCCGTTACGGGATCTACGTAAACCACGAGCAAACCAGCAGTGATTCCGAGCTGCGTTGCGACAGGGGGTTTCAGCGCGATGGTTTCGATTCCCTGATCGAGTAATGAGAAACTCTTCGGCGCCGGCCACGGATTGCGAAGGTTGAAGCTGAATGGCGGCTCGAGCATCTGGCTTAACTTCACGTTAAGCTCCACTTCCACTGGCTGATCGGGACGCATAACGGTGAATTCGACCGAACTGCTTGGACCAGCCTGTTCGAGCCACCAGGTAAAGTCGTCCGCAGTCTGAATGTCCTTATCGTCAACTTTCAGTATCACATCACCGGCACGCAAGGCAGCGAGGGCTGCCGGACTGCCGGGCGCAATCGAAGTGAGCATTATTCCGCGATGCTTGTTGGTAAGCGCTGCAGCCCGATTCAACTCCCAGCCATGATTCACAAGCTCATCGAATTTGAGCGCGGCGATTGCTTCACCTTTGACGCCAAGCCACGGGCGCGGAACACTTGCCTGTTGGTCCAACACGCGTTGCGCAGCGCGTTTGATCAACGTCGCCGGCAGAACACTCGCTTCGCTTCCGTCCAGTCCATCGACTATGCCGATCGTTTCACCCGCCTGGTTGAGTGCAACACCACCGATGTTTGCCTCTGAAAGTTTGGGTGCGCTGACTCGTAAATGCGCGATGCCTCCCGACGGCGCGGGCACGATCGTCTGAACTCGACCTTCAACGGCGGCCATGCGCGCGTAGAGACGGGGACGCACCATGGGACGCGTGCCCTGCACAGGTTCAGGCCGATATAGCAACACGGCCTCACCGGTGTTTACCGTGTCATCTTTGAACGCACTGGCGGCGACTGCATTGTTCTTTGTGATTCGCAGGATCGAGAGCCCTGTCACCGCATCAAATCCAATGTATTTCGCCGGTAGCCGTCTCCCGTCAGACCCGATGACTGTAATGTCCGGAGCGCCAAAGAAACTGTTGGACATTGTGGAGAACGCTGCGACCGGTCGCTTTGGCGGAAGAGGCCGCTCGGACGCTGCCGGTGCGGGAACCGGCACTGGTCCAAACTCAACTTCAGCTTCAGGCAACCAGGCTGCGATCGTTTCGCCGTCGTCGAGTGCAAGTCCGGCGATGACGTTCGTGTGCACGTCATCCATCAGACTAAAGGACCAATCAAGACTGGAAATCGCCTGTACCTGCTCCTGCGAACGGGCCAGCAGACGAAACATCTTCAACCCGTTGAGACGATGAATGATTGTTACGACTTGCGGAGCAGGAGGCACTTTTTCGCCGGCCCTGGCCACTCGTGGCAGTGGCGCAGGTTTCTTTGGCGATGGAGCCGGAGTCTGTGCGCTCACAACGCCCCCGCAGAGAGCTACGCTCAGGAAAATCGCTACCCGAATTTTACTTCTGACGTTCATCTACTTAAGACACCTGTTACCAAACTCGTTTCGGTGCAAACTGATTCCCGTTGTGCATCAATCGTTGTGAACCAAAGCTAATCGCCGGGACGGAAATCGTTTTTGCATTTCCCCGGCCGTCGTCGACTGAAACCGTGAAAGACTGTAACGACAAAGCGTCGATCGGAATAGCTGCTGACGATGCGAGCGGTTCAGTGCCCTTAATGACTTCAGCACCGGAAAAGCTCGAATCAATTGTCGCTAACCGCCGGTTGTTGCTGACTGCAACCTGTGCGCGAGCGTCCATCTTGTTTCTCTGCGGACGCTTGCCGGGAGGAAGAGTCACTACCTCATGCTTGACTGTACCGGGCGCCGGGAATGAGCCTGCCTGCTCCAACTGCCTTGGTGATTCCTTGACCGTGGGTGCCGACTCCTTAGCTGTTTCCGTGACGGGCACCGGGCCATTCAACATACTTCGCACCAGAAACGCTCCGGTGGCAAAAACCAGCAACAGCGCTGCAGCCGCTAATCCTCGCTGGAGAACGGGCCAGTCTACGAAGTTAAAGTGCGAAGCTGCACTGCTCGACTCATTCGCGAGACGCGCACGCAAACGGAAATCAAAATCCGCGGGCGCCGCAACAGTGCCGAGGCTGCCGACAATCTGTCGCAACTTCGTCTGCTTCTCATGAAACTCGCGGCACATAGCACACTCTCGCAAGTGCTCGATTGCGGCAGTGCTGCAAGTCTCGTCCAAATTCAATTCGTCCAGTTCGCGACGAATCAGTTCACAAGTATTTTTTCTCATAACTTCATCACCTACAAATAAGCATGCATCTTCTCCCGCAGAAATCCTCGCGCCCGGCTGATTCTCGACTTAACCGTGCCCTCGCTCGTCTCCAGAATCCTCGCGATCTCGTCGTAACTGCGCCCGTCTACATCACGCAGGATCAGAGGTGCACGATATTTTTCCGGAAGCGTGCCGATGGCTCGTTGGACCGCGTTGCGTCGCTCAGTCTCTACGAGATCCGAGTCCTGTAGCGGCCTGAGGTCCGGCGGATTGAACTCCTTTGCTTCACTTCCATCGCTCTGCTGAAAAAAGCCGGTCAACGAAACAAGCTTGCGGCGTTTACGCTTGCGAAGTTCGCTGATGGCCAGGTTGGTAGCAATGCGATAGATGTAGGTCGAAAATGCATAGCTTCGCTGATATCTGTCAGCCGCCCTGTAAACCCTCACAAAAGTCTCCTGAGCCAGATCGACGGCGCCGTCGTAGTCGTTGGTCATCCGGTAGATGTAGCTCGTAATCTGGTTGCGATAACGACTAACCAACTCAGCAAAGGCATCCTGGTCGCCGCTGCGAGTCGCTTCCAACAACGCATGGTCGGAAGTCGTGTCCTCCAGCACGTCCTGCTGCAGGGCCGGGGCAAAGCCCAGCTCATCGATGGTAGTCAACGTATTCATCAGGGCAGGTAGGCTCTCACACCGGGGAATACACGCCCGAAGTTTACCCGAGTTCCCAAGAAATAGTTAGAAAAAGGAGGTAGGAGCAGCGGACAGGAGCAGGTTTGACTGCGCCGGCATCCTGCTCCTGCTGACGGCAGACTAGCCTTCGGGGTTCTTGAAGATGGAGTCGTTGATTTTGGAGCCGTAGGTAATGGTCAGAACACGGATTTCCTGACTTTGACGCCCGTCTTCCAACAGGACTGTGCGATAAGGTGCGAGGGTCTGTTGAACAGCTCGATAATCGAGGAATTTGCGCGTGTATTTTACGGGAGCACCACCCGGATTCCCTTCTTCGTACTCCAGCCAGAGCACGCGTAGCGATTTGGCACTGATGTAATAACGAGTTTTTCGTTTTTCCTTATCAACCAGGTCCACTACGAAGAGATCGAGGCCTTTTTGCTGTTCCTTACCGACAAGCGTAATAGTCGAACCGCATTCCTTGTAGCGTAACAACGAGTCGATACTGTGGTGATGTTGAGAAAGGAAATTGGAAGTTGCATCCTGTCGCGGCGTGAAGGCTGCGCCGTTGATGAGTCCCCACAGTTTTCCGTCGCCAAAGATGAGTGAATACTCCATCGTCGGCAGCTTCTGATCGAGACGAATCTTGTCCTTATCGAGATTTTCACCGCGGATGAAGCGGCGCTCGTAGTCTGTCTCTTCGACTTTGCCTTCAGGGTCGGTGCGTGTGATTTTGCCGCGCTCAATACCGTTTCGCCGAATGTGTTCGAGGGCCGGGCGCGTACCGTAGACGAGGATCACCGACTCAACTACCTGGTCGACCGTGTACGAAGTTCCATTTCCGTTGTTTTTTGGAGGCTTGGGTTCTTGCTCTTTCTGTTTTTTGCCGTCCTGCGGAGTTTCCTGAGGACTTGCTTGCGGAGCCGCCTTGGGATCTTGTAGTGCCGCCTCGGTCTTGATCGGCGCTCCGAACGGTATGAAAAACGCAGTAAGGGCTATTAGGGCAAGAACGAGACGAAGCAAATGTAATAGTTCTCCTTGAAAGCAGATCGCCGTATTGCCGACGGCGCCAACCGGGGAAAGCAATTTAGAGGTCGAATTGTAACACAGGCCTCGGAAAAAGCCGCTTCCGACCTCAATAGCATTTGCATGGATGCTGTCACCCGACATGCCGGATGCCTGTTTGACAAGCGTTTGACAAGTAGGGACGCCGCGGGTATTTTCCTTGGTTTTCTCGAAAGGACATTCAGCAAATATGAAGCGAGTAGGAATTCTCGTAGGCCGGGAAAAAACGTTCCCGGAAGCACTGATCAACGGCATTAATGAACGTGGCCGCGGCGACGTCATAGCAGAATACATCAAGCTGGGCGGCATTAAATTCGACGATCCGCCGAAGTACGACGTCGTTATCGACCGCATCTCGCATGAGGTTCCCTTCTATCGGGCGACGCTGAAACGGATGGCGCTCGAGGGAACGATCATCATCAACAACCCTTTCTGGTGGTCATCGGACGACAAGTTTTTCAACTACTCACTCGGCAAGAAGCTCGGCGTTGCGATTCCCAAAACGGTCCTTCTGCCGCAGAAGGATTACATCGACGGCATCGTCAGTGAGAGTTTGCGCAACCTGGAGTTTCCGCTCGACTGGCAGGGCATCATCGACTACGTCGGTCTTCCGGCGTTTTTGAAACCGTTTGATGGTGGCGGTTGGAAGAATGTTTCGAAGATCAACTCCCTCGAGGAACTCTGGGCTGAATACGACAAGACCGGCACGCTTTGCATGACGCTTCAGGAGTCGGTTGAGTTCGAGCAGTTCGTGAGATGCTACTGCGTCGGCCAGCAGGAAGTGATGATCATGGCCTACGACCCGCGCAAGCCTTATTTGTCGGGCGAGCAGTACGTACACAATCCGAACTATCTCGCACCGGCACTCGCAGAACGTGTGGCAAACGACGTGAGGACACTTTGTACAGCGCTGGGCTACGATATCAACACAGTCGAGTTTGCGATCAAGGACAATATTCCGTACGCCATCGACTTTATGAATCCGGCACCAGATGCGGAGTTGGCATCTGTGGGCGAGTTCTACCACAACTGGATTGTTAGTGCCGTTATCGATCTCGTCTTCAAGCGACTTGGTGAAGGTCGGGAGCGTCCGCGTTATCGGTGGGATGCGTTGTTGAATCCGGAGGAAATCACACCCAAGAAGCCGGCAGCAAAACGGAAAAGCAGTAGCCGCGGATAAAACGGATTGAAAATCCGGATTTTAAATCTGTGTAATCTGTGGTTTAGATCGCGTGAGGAGCATCTTCGTTCCAAGTAGTGACAACAACCAGAGAATCAACGCAGACGAGGCAAGCGACCAGCCCAGACTTCCTGCAATGGGATCTATGAGACCACCAATAAGCGCAAGCAACACACTCGCATTCGTCACGCGTAGCGCCAAACGACGAATGCGAGTGACGCTTTGTAACCAATTGATCCGGCGCAGTTCCGCAACCAGGTAATCATCATCATTATTCAACTGCATGTAGTACTCGCCTTCGCTGCGAGCGTAACGGGCCAAGGCTGTTTCGGAACTCACGCGCGCGGCTTCGTGATAATGATGAATCACGTGGGCCAACTTCCCTTCACGCAGCGCAATGTCGGCCAATCCAATCCGTGCTTTGAAGTTTCCACTGTCGAGATCGACGACTCTTTGTAGCGCGCGACGCGCGTGATTGGCATCGCCGCACTCGAGAAAACTCTCGCCAATCAACGGCAGTAAGACTACGTCGTTCTGCGCGCGAATACTCGCCAGTCGCAAAGCTGCTCGTGAACGCCACAACAGACGCGCATCTGACTGCGCACTCGCCTGCGATCGCAACAGCCGAGCAAAGTCGTAAATAAGCCAGGCGCCGTGCGGCTTCACATTGAGTGCGCGCCGAAAAGCTTCACCGGCCTCGCGCAGGCGGCCGGACACTCGTAATTCATTTCCGAGTCGACGAAGCAGACGTGCCCGCTCGAGATCTTCAGGTGTTGCGGGCGTCTCGGGAGTGGCTGGATTCCGTTTGAGCTTGCGACCGAGCTTGAAATCCGATCGCGTAACGTCGAGTAGATCTGACGAAGCGAGTTGGGAAAGCTGTGTCTTTCGATTCAGAGAACGCGGTTCGTTGAGATAGTCGCGCAGGTCGCGGCTGCGGTTGTCCAACTTGCTCTCGTGGATCAGTGGAAACAGTTCAAGTACGAGCTTTCGATAGTCATGGCCGCCGGAAACGATGACAAATTCTTTGCCCTTACCCGTGATTTGTGTTCGATAACGATAGCGAACGCGACCACCGCGCCGCAGCGTGCGCACGGCTTGCGTTTCTACTGTTTCAAATTCGTCAATACCGAGTTGCTTCCGATACCCAAAAATCAGATGGAGAAAAGACGCCAACGGTCCGTAGCGACGCAAGGAAGTACCATCAAACGCGATTCGATCACTGAGGGCAAACACAGGCACGATCAGCCATGCTGCAGCCAGCATGATAACGGCGGTCATATCGTAGCCGCCGCGCAGCATGAGCGCCGCCGCAAACGACATGACACCTGCAAGAGCGAGATAAGGACCGGGCGAGACTCGTACGCTCGCCACCGTCGATTTCGGGCGCGCGCGCTCTCGTTCTTCCTGCACTTCAGCGAGTACAGGCAGGCTGTCAAATTCTTTGGTCTCGTTCATTCCGTTATTGCTCGCGAGGACAATCGATAGGCAGCTCAAATGCAAAACTCCCACGCGATCGACCGGGTTCAGTGTAACGCAAGTCAGCCAATTGAACGAGAGTGCGAGTGGTGCAATCGGGATCGGCGAGTTGCATGACCGGAAATCTCGCGAAGCCAAGGAAAACGCGCGCGGGTCTTTGCTGTGAAACTATGTCGAGTAACTCCGGTGCGGGTTTGGGATAACGGACGGCTGCAGCAGCGGAGTTGTCCCTCGTCAATCCGAGTTCAAATCTATACATCGCCCGATCGGTTTCGAAAACGCAATCCCACCGAAACGGATTTGCCAGCCTTGGCATAGCTGCAAGCCTCGCGACTGTTTCGCCGTTCGCAGTGGCCATCTTCGCTGCTTCTTCACTTCCCAAAGCGATTGCTTTCGAGTGGGCAAACCCCAGGAATGTCCAATAACAAAGTACGAGTGCAATCGCAACGAATGCGATCCTGCTGCCCCAACGTTCACTTGCATTCTTCATCAAGAGAGCAATGAGCGCGATGAGCGCCACTATCCATAAAAGCGCAATCAGTCGCGGATTGGGTAAAGCATCACTTCGCGGGCTTGCGATGATCAGGAAGGTTAATACCGCTGCAATGACGGCCCAGATTGCTTTTAAGAATCTTGACTTGGCTGTCAGCAGAAACGCAGCACCGCCGAGGATCAACCAGAGGTATGGATCTACGATGAAGACTAGATCGCCGTACGACCATCTCGGACTCCACGGCAGAAAGAATCTGATTCCGTAATTGTTGGTCCAGTCCAACAACGGGTGTGTTGCACTCGCGATAAATGATGCGATCAGTAATCCTCTGAGTTTTGTTTTTGGTGCCTGGTGTCGAAAACATGACCAGAGACGGTCAACTGCATAGAAGATTAGCGGCAGAAGGAAGGCTAGGGTAATCACGCCAACGATGGCGTGAGTGATGCCGCGATGATGTTGTAGAAAGTCCCAACGATCTCCGAATGCGAGCACGATAATGTCCGAATCAGGAGCGTTGGCAGCAAGGACGCAGAGTGTCGTTGCGCCGGGAGACAACCTCTCCAACCCCGCCTTTGCCGCAGTAAGTCCGACGAGTGAATGGGTCAGATTGTCCATGAACTAGGAATTGAGTTTCTCCTTGGAGTGCGCCAACTTGTTGGCGATTGTTACTAAAGCGGTGCCAGGGCACTCCAAGGAGACGTTCGGTTTCACGGGAGTTTTATCCGGCTAATGAAGAAATCTCGGGCGGAAGTTGACTGTAGCGATCCGGGTCGAGTTTTTGGAGCGCTTCTCCCGCTTCTCGAGCGGCTGTCGACTGCGGGACGGGCTGATTGTCAGATCCCTTCGCCTTCCGAGCGGCGTCTACGATATTGAACAGCAGGTCAGCGGCTTCCTTCTTCTTACCCTGCTTCTCATACACTTTCGCGAGACGAAGATTGGCTGTTTCGGCAGTTACGGTTGCGCTGTTGAGTTTTGCCAGTTCGCTGTAGAGACGTGCAGCGTCATCGAGCTTTCCATCGCTCTCGTTTGCCTGTGCCAGGGCAAATTTCGACAGTGCAGCTACTTCCCCACTGCCGTTGTTTGCGAGGTCGGTCAGCTCGCTGATGCCCTTTGACCGATCGACAACCAAACGGTTTGAGGCAATAAAGTAGCGCGACTCTGAATGGTAAGGCTCGCCGTATTTCGCGGCCACTTTTTCAAACTCGGCGATTGCTTTCTCAGCGCGTTCCTTTTCAGTTGAGAACGTCATTTCGGTATTGCCGGGTAAAGGGCTGGGTGAAACGGCGGCTGTTTGGATATTTATCGCCCGACCGAGTGCCTGGCGCGCTTCGTCATTTTTCCGGTTATTCCACTTAACAAATACGATAATCAACAGGCCGGCGAGAATAACCCCGCCAACTGTATACAGTATCGTCCAGCCCCGACCCTCCAGCCTGTTGCCCAAATGGTCGAGAAAGCTCATAGTTGTGTCGCGAAAGCGGTCATGCTGAAGCTCACGCGCGCGTTTTTTCTTATACTTTGCCACTTGTTTCCTCTCGCAAGCCTGCGTAGTCGGCTGCGTTCTCTTTGGGTGTATGATTAGCGGAAAAAGAGTCACTCTAATGGCCTGTATAAAAACTTGTCAAGAAGCGGCAAAGTGGGGGGTAGGCGCCTTCTTGGAGTGCGGCGGCCTGACGCCGCTTTGGTCTCGACCACGCACCATCGATAACAAAGCGGCGTCAGGCCGCCGCACTCCAAGGGGTGAATGCATCCAAGACAGGCGATGAAATTTTTTTCGAAACATCGGGAACAAAAGGCCAGAAGCGGTTGTCTAAGGGGAAGCCTGTCCGGGAAAGGGCAAAATTCATTAACTGCTCCGATTCCCGCCCCAGGGGGTGATCAGTGAGCTACGGAGAACCAATTGCTCTCCACGGGCAAATGGAATTAGAGCAGGTTGCTCCCGCGACCGTGGTTGAAGCCCGGCCACAGGTTGAAGATCAGTTCATTGAAAGATTAAAGCGCGGCGATGCCTTGGCCTTCGAAAAGCTGGTGCAGGAACGGTCGGGTGAGATTTATGGATTGCTTTATCGTTTGACTGAAAACGGCGAAGAAGCACGAGACCTGACCCAGGAAACATTCCTGCGAGCCTTCCAAAGCATCGGCCATTTCAGAGGCGACTCGGATTTGCGGACGTGGATCTACCGGATCGCCATTAACCAGGCCCGTAATCGTTGGCGCTGGTGGCGTCGCAGGCGTCGCGAGTCGACTGTCTCGATTGACGCACCTGAGATTGGCAACGGAAGACTTGGCCTGGTGGCAACACTAAAATCCCCAACCGCCAAGGATCCGGAACAGGACGCAATCTTGAGCGAACGAGAACGAGCGCTTAAGAAGGCGTTGAGTGGTTTGCGACGTGTTTATCGTGAAGCTGTGGTTCTCAGGGATATTGAAGGTTTTGCATACGAGGAGATCGCTACGACGCTGCAGATCAGCGTCGGCACAGTGAAATCCAGACTGGCGCGAGGTCGCCAGGAACTCCGGCGCAAGCTGGAAGGCTCTTTGTAATCGGATGGCTGATCCGCCCCGGCTCACGAAACTCGGTGCCAAATGGGTCGAAGTGAAAAGCGGCGGGCTCAAGGCTTCCGCAGTGGCATGATGAGGGCGTATTTGAAAACGTGGCCAGCAACACCCGTTGAAGCATCGCTCACTTCAAGCCTGAAGGGGTTGCCCTATGACTTGTCGAAGTTGCTTCTAACAAAGGGAGCAGCCGGGGTCGGTCAGCCATCCAAAGCATAGGCAATTGAAATGTCTTTAATGTCGTGCGAAGAAACCAAACAGACGCTTTCGTTGTATATCGACGACTGCGTATCTCTGCCGGCTCGAGTCGCGATGGATGACCACCTGAATCGTTGCCCGGTGTGTCGCGCAGAAGTTGCTGACTTGCGTTCATTGACTCGTAGTTTGAGTTCGATGATGCGGCCGAAACCGCCTGCGGATCTGGCGGATACGATTACTGATCTATTGACCATAGAGGCCGCGGCTCGACAGGCCGTCAAGCCTTCGTTTGGTGTTCGTGTCGCTCGCTTTCTCGAACCACGACTGATGCCTTACACAGTCGGTTCCTTCGCCTCGGTTATCCTTTTCTTCCTGATGTTCACGGCGCTGCGTCCACACTTTGTAGCACTGCGCGAAGCGGCATTGAGAACCAACGGCGCGAGCGTGCTCATGGTGCGTTCTGCACCGGGGTACAACATTTATCAGCCTGTCAGCAGACAGGATTTTGCCGATAGCCGTGCTCCGTGGGGAGAAGAGTCACCGAGTTTGGATCCTGGCGGGGCTTTGGCGGCTTTAACTCGTGCTTATTCACAGCCACGCACCCGTCACTATGTAGACGCTGACGACATGGTCGTCGTTACGGACGTGTTCAGCAACGGCTCGGCCTCACTGGCGGACGTGGTCCAACCTCCCAAGGACAGGCGCATGCTCGATGAATTTGAATCCGCACTGCGTCAGAACGCGGCCTTCGTCCCCGCCTCTTACGATCGTCGTCCGGACACCATGCGGGTGGTGATCACGCTTGGTCCCAAAGTTCAGGTGGACAGTAGCAACTTCTAGTTGACATAGGACCAGACTGGGCGTAGAGTGCGGCGCATCTGAAGCGGCTCGTAATGTCCTCATCCCCCTCAGGCATCACGACACATTAGAAAACTAAGCGGCTGGGTCTTCACGATGTTACTGGAGGAGTCCTCATGTACC
>Ga0111538_10011179_pt1 | contig 11921 bp, 8 predicted proteins | sample SoiMethybrSBSTD1_FD_79669 | JGI IMG/M metagenome (GOLD analysis project Ga0111538, IMG submission 79669) | Bulk soil microbial communities from a Populus tree surrounding site in Tennessee, USA - Soil MetaG P. TD hybrid SBSTD1 (version 2)... | ecosystem: Environmental > Terrestrial > Soil > Tree...
CATGTCGTGAGTCGGTGTCTTACAATCAACGTATGACCCCTCAACTCCGCGCCCTTACCCTGAGTGCCATCGCGCTGGCGGTCGTCCTCTCGATCAGCTGCGGCGCCTCAGTCGATGCCGTCGCGGCGCTCGAGCCCATCGATGTCGTCACCGGCTGGTATGACGACGGCATCCTCGAAAGCGGCAAGAACAAGCTGGTGCCCAGCGTCTCGATGAAGCTCCGCAACACGAGCGACAAGGAGCTGAGCTCGATTCAGATCAACGCGATCTTCCGCCGCGTCGGCGAGCAGGAAATGTGGGGCGAGTACTTCGGCTGGGCGATCCCGCGCCAGCAGCCGCTTGCCGCCGGCGCCATGACCAAGACCCTGGTGATGCGCTCGACGCTCGGCTACACCGGCGAGCAGCCGCGCATGCAGATGCTGCAGAACAAGGAATTCGTCGACGCCAAGGTCGAAATCTACTTGAAGCAGGGATCGAAGGTGCTCGCCAAGCTCGCCGAGTACCCGATTCAGCGACAGCTCATCACGCGTCAGTCAGGTTTAAATGACGCACCGAAGGCACCCTAGGCACGTTTAGGCACCATAGGCACATATAATCCGTGCCGATGGCCCAGTCCACTCTCGAACGCCGCCTCGGTCCGCTCGATGGCGCGGCGATCATCGTCTCCAACGTTATTGGCGGCACCATCCTGTTCCTGCCGCCGTTCATGGCCGGCCTCGTTCCAAACCCCTGGTTGTACCTTGGCCTGTGGGTGGCGGGCGGCGCGCTGGCGTTCGCCGGCGCCATGGCGTACGCCGAGCTCGCGGCGTTGCGCCCGAAAGCGGGCGGCGAGTATGTGTACCTCGACGCCGCATATGGTCGCGTTGCGGCCTTCCTCACCGGATGGACGTCGTTTGTCGCCGGCTTCTCCGGCGCGATTGCCGCCAACACGTTCTTCATCCCGATCTATCTCGCGCGCTTCGTGCCGGGCGTCGACAACCAGACTCCGATCTTCGCGCTGACGATTCCGTATACACCGCTGACCTTCACGATCTCCACGCACACCCTCGTCGCGCTGGCCTCGATCTGGCTGCTCGCGATCATTCACCTTCGCGGCGTCGGACCCGGACGCATGATGATGAATGTGCTCGCGGCGGGGAAAGTCACCGCCTTCATGCTCTTCGTGCTGGCGGGCTTTGCGTTCGGCACCGGGTCGTTCTCGAACGTCACGACGGCGGGCAGCGGCGGCGTTACGACCACCAACTGGCTCTTCGCGTTCGTCCCGGTGATGCTCGCGTATTCGGGATGGAACGCGTCAGCGTACGTGGCGGAGGAGATTCGCGATCCCGGACGCAACCTGCCGCGCTCGCTGGCGATTGGCACGATCGCGGTGATCGCGGTTTATTTGGGCATCAACCTGCTGTATCTCTTCGTCTTCTCGATCACTGAGCTGGCGGCGTTGAAGGGCAGCGTGCTCGACGTGGTGGCCGATCGGCTGCTTGGCTCCGGCGCGGGTCACGTCATGGGCATCGTGTCTTTGGTCAGCCTGATGGCGAGCAACAGCGCGATGACGTTCGCGGGGCCGCGCGTGTATTTTGCGATGGCGCGAGACGGCGTGTTCCTCAACGCGGCGTCGAAGGTGCATCCAGCCTACAAGACGCCGGCATTCTCGATCGTGGCGCAGACGATTTGGGTGTCGCTCTTGATCCTGACCGGCAGCGGCAACGCGCTGGCCACTTACACCGGGTTCTCGATCACGCTGTTCCTCGGCGTCGCGGTGTTCGCGCTGTTCGTGCTGCGGCGGCGTGAACCGAACGCGCCGCGCCCGTTCAAGGCGCTCGGTTATCCGATCGCCCCCGCGATCTTCACCATTGCGTGCTTCGTGATTCTCGCGAACGCGTTGTATACGGACCTCGTGAAGCCGATGACCGCCGGCACGCCGGTCGGGCCATCGGCCTGGGGCCTTCTCGTGATCGGGTTGGGCCTCCCGGTTTACTTCTTCTTCTCGAAGAAGAAGTAGAACTACGGACGGAAGCGCAGATCCCTGTCGAGCGTGATCGTTCGTCCCGGCTGCACGTGCACGTCGAGCTCCAGATCATGGAAGCCGGGCATGCGGATCTCGATCCTGTGGCCGCCGGGTAAGAGCTTCAACGACTGGAACCTGCCGTCGAAGTCATCGACCACACCGGCGTAGTAACCATCGACGAAAACTTCGGCGTCGCGCGGACGGATCTGCAGGCGAATGGCGCCGGTGTCACCGCCGGTCGGCCACGGGTACGAACCGTAACCGTTGTAGCCGTAGTAATACGGGCCCAGCGCATACGCATTGGGTCCGCCATAGAAGCCGAAGTTCGCGTAGCCGATCGAACCGAAGATCAACGGCCACGGCGCGTAGCCGATGGGACTCCACCGGTAGTAGTGACGCGTCCAATAGTCGTACCGCGCGGGCGGGTAGTAGCGCGAGGCTTGATAAATGACCGGCCGGTCGTCGCGGCGCCTGGTTACGACGTAGCCGTTGTTGTTGTCGCGAGGCACCGCGACGCGCTCCGGCTCGGATACGGTGTTGACAGTGCGCGTGTCGCCGCGCCGCTCGGCCGTGCGTGTCTCGGTGCGCCGCTCGGCGGGGCGATTGCTGGTGTCGGCGGTGCGCTCGGGAGCGCCGCTGTTAGGTTTATTGTCGCCGCCTGATTTTTCGGCAGCCTGCCCGCCGCCGTCGCGCTGGCGATAACCACGACCTTTTACAACCTGTTCTCCGTCGGTAATAGCTGGCGAGGCAAGGCAAATGGCGAGCAGGGGAACCGCCACACGTAACGTCATACGTGCTCCACAGGGGGCGCTGGCAACGCGGCAGGCAGTACTAGCGTAGCACTGAAACTCTCTGTGAGAGACTACAGGGATGGAGTCGACGTTCCACGCGACCACGATCCTGGCCGTGCGCCGGGAGGATCGCGCCGTGCTGGCCGGCGACGGGCAGGTCACGCTCGGCAACACCGTGGTGAAGCAGGGCGCGCGCAAGATTCGCCGGCTCTATAACGACAACATCCTCGCCGGCTTTGCCGGATCCGCCGCCGATTCGTTCGCGCTGTTCGCGCGCTTCGAGTCGAAGCTGGAGCAGTATCGCGGCAACCTCGAGCGCTCGGCGGTCGAGCTCGCCAAGGACTGGCGCACCGATCGCGCGCTGCGCCGGCTCGAAGCGATGCTGATCGTGCTCGACAAACGATCGATGTTCCTGCTTTCCGGAACGGGTGATTTGATCGAGCCGGACGAGGGCATCATCGGGATCGGCTCCGGCGGCGCGTTCGCGCAGGCCGCGGCGAAGGCGCTGGCGCGCCACACCACGATGGCGCCGCGCGAGATCGCCGAGCACGCGATGACGATTGCCTCCGAGATCTGCATCTACACCAACGCCAACCTGACGATTGAAGAGCTGTGATGATTACCTTACCCGAGCGCACCATCACCGGGATCGATTCATTGACGCCGAGAGAAATCGTCGCCGAGCTCGACAAGTACGTGGTCGGCCAGGCGAAGGCCAAGCGCGCGGTGGCGATCGCGCTGCGCAATCGCATGCGCCGGCAGAAGCTGCCGCCCGACCTCGCCGAAGACGTCGCGCCGAAGAACATCCTGATGATCGGGCCGACCGGCGTCGGCAAGACCGAGATCGCGCGGCGTCTCGCCAAGCTGGCGCATTCGCCGTTCATCAAGGTCGAAGCCTCGAAATTCACCGAAGTCGGCTACGTAGGCCGCGATGTCGAATCGATGGTGCGCGATCTCGTCGAGCTCGCGGTGAACATGGTCCGCGAAGAGCGGATCGAGGAAGTGAAGGCCAAGGCCGAGCTCAACACCGAGGAGCGGCTGCTCGATTTGCTGCTGCCGCCGCGGCCCGCGGCGCCCGATGAAGATCCCGGGCGCGTGCGCGATGAGATGAGCGGCACCCGCCAGCGCATGCGCGAGCAGCTTCGCGACGGGAAGCTCGACGATCGCATGGTCGAAGTCGACGTCCAGGAAAAATCGTTTCCGTCGATCGAGTTGATCACCGGATCGTCGATGGAAGAAGTCGGCGTCAACCTGCGCGACATGATGCCGGGGTTGTTCCAGGGACGATCGAAGCGTCGCCGCGTCAACGTGGCCGAGGCGCGCGAGCGGCTGATGTCGGAAGAAGAACAGAAGCTGATCGACATGGACGCCGTCGCCGGCGCCGCGGTGGAGCGCGTCGAGCAGGCCGGCATCATCTTCGTCGACGAGATCGACAAGATTGCGGGACGTGAAGGCAGCCACGGGCCCGAAGTGAGCCGCGAAGGCGTGCAGCGCGATATCCTGCCGATCGTCGAAGGCACCACCGTCAATACCAAGCACGGCATGGTGCGGACCGATCACATCCTGTTCATTGCCGCCGGCGCCTTCCACGTCTCGAAGCCGTCGGATCTGATTCCCGAGTTGCAGGGCCGTTTCCCGATCCGCGTCGAGCTCGAGCCGCTCGGCCAGGCCGAGTTCGTGCGCATCCTCACCGAACCGCGCAGCGCCTTGATCAAGCAATACATGGCGCTGATGGCGACGGAAGGCGTCGATCTCCAGTTCTCGGACGACGGCGTCGCGACGATTGCGGAGTTTGCGACCATCGTCAACGAGCGCACCGAGAACATCGGCGCGCGGCGCCTGCACACGGTGATGGAGCGGCTGCTCGACGAGGTGTCGTTCGAGGCGCCGAACCTCCAGGACAAGTCGATTACGATCGACGCCGCCTACGTGCGGCGCATGCTGGCAGACATCGTCAAGAACGAAGACCTGTCGCGCTACATATTGTGACCCCTTCGACCCGCGATTCACGCGCGTCGCGCGCGAACCGCTCGCTCAGGGCGGGCCCGCGTCTGCTGGCCGTGGTCATGATCCTGATCTCCATATCGGTGAGCGCGGCCTGTGGCAAGAAGGGGCCACCGCTCGCGCCGTTCCCGCGCGTGCCGGCGCTCGTCACCGCCGTGACGCCGCAGCGGATTGGCGACGACGTGTACCTGTCATTCAAGGTGCCGGACACGAATGCCGACGGCCAGAAGCCGGCGGACATCGGCGAGGTCGACGTCTACGCGGTGACCGCCACGAAGCCGCCGGCCACGGAACCGCAGCGCGACGTGGCCACGCTCATCGCCACGCTGCCGGTTCGGCCGATCCTTCCGGAGCCGCCCGTGCCCGCGAACGGAACGCCGCCGCCGCCGATTCCCCTGCCGCCTGGTGTCGATCGCGGCGCAGCCGTGGCGGTGAAGGAAACGCTGACCCCGGAAACCCGCGTCGCCGTGGAGCTGCCGGTCGATCGCCTCATCCCCAGAGTCGCCGCGCCGCCCGGAAACGACACGCCGTTCGGCCCGCTCGTGGCGCCCGCGCCAACCGAGCTGCCGCGGCGACACTACTTCGTGATCGCGAAGAGTCCGCGCGGCCGCGAGAGCGTGCCGTCGACGCCGGTGTCGGTGCCGCTCGAGGCCGGAAGTTCGGCGCCCGGTGCGCCGGCGATCACCAACACGGCGAGCGAAATGAAAATCACCTGGGCGCCGTCGCCGGATGCGCGGACCGCCACGTTCCTCCTGCCCCCGAGCGCGAAACCCATCGCCGGCGCGAACGCGACACCGTCGAATGCGACTCCCAAGGTCGTTCCGCCGCTCACGGCGAAATCCCTCGGCTTCAACAGCGCCGCCACGACGTATCACGTGTATGACGTGACGGCTTCGGCGAGCCCGGTGGATCCCGATCCGTATGCGATCACAACGCCCGTGCCGCTCACGCCGGCGCCGGTCGCCGACACCGAGCTGGTGATCAAGGGCGTGACGTTCGGCACCGAGCGATGCTTCGAGGTGCGCCCCGTCGATCAGATCTTCGGCACGGCGGTGATTGGCCCGGCCTCGCCGCGGACCTGCTACACGGCGAAGGACACCTTCGCGCCCGCGGCGCCGAAATCGCTTGCCGCGATCGCCGGCGCCGGTGTCATCAACCTGATCTGGGATGCGAACGCGGAATCCGATCTGGCGGGCTACCTCGTGTTGCGCGGCGAAGCGCCAGGTGACACACTGCAGCCGATTACAAAGGAGCCGGTCGCCGTCACGTCGTATCGTGACGAGACCGTTCGCGCCGGCACGCGCTACGTCTACGCCGTCGTCGCGGTCGATCGGGCCGGCAACAACAGTCCACAATCCAGTCGCGCCGAAGAAACCGCGCGCCAGTGAATCAGGGAACGGGGATCAGGGAAACGATGGATCGCATTTATAAGATCAAGCAGGGAATGGGCGGACGGCCGGCAATCGAGCGCGACGGTCAGTTGCACTGGCTCAAGGGCGAGCTCTTTGGAAAGTATGAACTTGGCGATCCGGTCCCGGCCGGCGAACACAAGTTCCAGGCGCCGGTCACGCCATCGATCGTGGTGTGCATCGGCCTGAACTACAAGGATCACGCGGCGGAAATGAACAAGAAGCTGCCCGCAGAGCCGCTGGTGTTTCTCAAGCCGCAAAGCTCGGTGATCGGGCCGGATGATGAGATCAAGATCCCGTCGTGGGCGGGCCGCATCGAGCACGAAGCCGAGATGGCGGTCGTGATCGGCAAGCGCGCGTCGCACGTCAAGGCGGCCGAGGCGATGAGCCACGTGCTCGGCATCACCTGCCTGAACGACGTCACCGCGCGCGAGCTGCAGGCCAAGGACGTGCAGTATTCGCGCGCGAAAGGCTTCGACACGTTTTCCCCGATCGGTCCATGCATTGCCGTGGGGCTTGACCCGTCGGCATTGAACGTCGAGGGATGGGTGAACGGCGAGCGGCGTCAGAGCTCGAACACGCGAGAGCTGATCTTCCCCGTGCCGTTTCTCATCGAGCACGTCACGCGCTTCATGACGCTGAACCCGGGCGATCTGATCACGACCGGCACGCCGTCCGGCGTCGGCCCGCTCACGCCCGGCGATCGCATGATGGTGAAGGTCGAGGGGGTCGGCGCGCTGTCGAACCCCTGTATGGCCGGCTGATGGATCCGATCGAACGACTCAGGGAGCGTGAACGGCTCGCCGAGCTCGGCGGCGGCGAGGCGCGCGTCAAGAAGCAGCACGAGCAGGGCAAGTTGTCGGCGCGCGAGCGCATGACGCGCCTGTTCGATGCCGGCACGTTCGAGGAAGTCGACAAGCTGGTGACGCACCGCTGCGTGGATTTCGGGATGGAACAGCAGATCATCCCCGGCGACGGCGTGGTCAGCGGCCACGGCCGCATCCACGGCCGCGTCGTCTATGGCTTCGCGCAGGACTTCACGGTGTTCGGCGGCTCGCTGTCGGAGACCAACGCCGCGAAGATCTGCAAGGTCATGGACATGGCGACGCGCAACGGCGCGCCGATCGTCGGCCTGAACGACTCGGGCGGCGCGCGCATCCAGGAAGGCGTCGTCTCGCTGGGCGGCTACTCCGACATTTTTCTGCGCAACACGCTGGCGTCGGGCGTGGTGCCGCAAATCTCCGCGATCATGGGCCCGTGCGCCGGCGGCGCCGTCTACTCGCCGGCGATCACCGACTTCATCGTGATGGTGAAGCAGTCGAGCTACATGTTCGTGACCGGTCCCGACGTGATCAAGACCGTGACGCATGAAGACGTCACCAAGGAAGATCTCGGCGGCGCGATGACGCACAACGAGAAGAGCGGCGTCGCGCACTTCGCGGTCGAGAACGACGCCGAATGCATCGCGCTGATTCGCGAGCTGCTGTCGTTCATGCCCGACAACAACCTCGACGATCCGCCGCGCCAGGCGACGGATGATCCCGCCGATCGTGAAGACGACCGCCTCGACACGCTGGTGCCGGCGTCGGCCAACCAGCCGTACGACATGCTCGACCTGATCCACACGATCGCCGACGAGGGCTGCTTCCTCGAGGTGCACCAGCACTACGCGCGCAACATCATCGTCGGCTTCGCGCGGCTCGGCGGACGGCCGGTCGGGATCGTCGCGAACCAGCCCGCCTACCTGGCCGGCACGCTCGACATCAACGCCTCGGTGAAGGGCGCGCGCTTCGTGCGTTTCTGCGACGCCTTCAATATCCCGCTCGTCACGTTCGAGGACGTGCCGGGCTTCCTGCCGGGCACCGTGCAGGAGTACGGCGGCATCATCCGCCACGGCGCCAAGCTGCTGTACGCGTTTGCCGAAGCGACCGTGCCGAAGATCACCGTGATCACGCGCAAGGCCTACGGCGGCGCCTACTGCGTCATGGCGAGCAAGCACATTCGCACCGACTTCAACTACGCGTGGCCGAGCGCGGAGATCGCGGTGATGGGCGCGGAGGGCGCGGTCAACATCCTCTACAAGCGCGACATCGAAAAGGCCGCCGATCCCGCCGCGATGCGCGCGGAGAAGATCGCGGAGTTCCGCGAGCGATTTGCCAGTCCGTACGTCGCCGCCGAGCGCGGTTATGTCGATGAAGTGATCCTGCCGCGAACGACACGCGCGAAGCTGGTGCAGGCGCTTGCCACACTCGATCACAAACGCGACAAGAACCCTCCGAAGAAACATGGCAACATTCCGCTATAAGGAGCGAGGCTTCGCCTCGCTCGGGCTACGTCATCTTGCCCGCCTCCGGCGGGCGGTTAGGCTGTTGTTCGTGGTGTTCAGCCTCGCGTGCGTGTCGCGCGACGGCGCACCGGAAGCTGCCGCGGCGCCGCTCGAGGAAGCGAAGATTCAGAAGGCGCAGATCGAGCACGTGACGCCGCGCCGCGATTTCGTGGGCCCGACACCGACGAAGCTCGAATGGACCGCGGTCGACGGCGTCGACAGCTACGCGATCAGCGTCGAGAACGAGATCGAGCTGCCGGTGTTCGATCAGGACGGGATCAAGACGACAACCGTCCCGTGGCCGAAGGAGGTTCGCGTCGATCCCGGCACCTATTTCTGGCGGATCGTCGGAATCAAGGGCGACAAGGTCATTGCCGACTCCGGCCGGGCGGCATTCGTGGTGATGGAGTAGAATTTTTAGAGCTTTGACGAGTTGAGCTGACGACGCATGAGCCAAGTCCCCCCCTGGCTGCGTTCGCACACGCGCAGTGTGCCGAGCGCGATCGCGCTTGTTTTGGCGCTCTCCGCGACCGCGGTGATCGCGCAATTCGGCACATTCAATCCAGCCTTCGACGGCGAGCTGTGGGGCGTGCGTCACGAGCTCACGATTGCGGACGATGGTGTGCCCGCGGGCGTGGCATTCAGCGGCGGCAGATTGTTTATCGCCGACTCCGCGCATCACACGGTGATCGCCTACGACAGCAACGGCCAGGTGGTGGCGATGCCCGGCGCCGATTGGGACACCACGGATCCGCTCTCGCCGGTGTTCGGTCTGGTTCCTCATCAGCTCGCCGCGGTCGTTGTTGACGTCAACGGCGTCGATCGCAACGCCCTCCTCGTTTCCGATTCGAAGTCGAACCGCGCTGCCGCCTTCGACACTGCCGATGGCAGTTATCTATTCACGTTGCGGCTGGAGCGTCCGTCTGCGGCGCCAACCTACTCGCTGTCGATCGGGCAAATGGCGATGTCCACCGGCGGCAGGTTCCATCTCACCACCAGCCCGCCTTCGTTGACGCTCTCCGGAAGTTTTGCCGCCGCATGGCGCGAGCAATTGCTGACGGGCGCCGTCAATAGCGGCGCACTCGCGTTTGTGGGCGCCTCGTCGGTGTTCCCGTTTGCGGGCGGGGAGTTTGCCGCGACCGCGACGAGCATCGTCGACGGTACTGAAGGGAATCCGGTCGCGCCCGCGCCGCTGAACGTCTTCGGCGTCACGTTCGACACCGACGGCAATCTCTACGCGCTCGATGCCTATAACGAGCTGCTGCATGTGTACAGCCCGGCGTTGACGCGCCTGTTCACGTTCGGCACGCCGGTCGCCGGCGGTGGCACGGCGGAATTCAACGAGCCCTGGGGCCTGGCGTTCTGGCCGGATGCCGCGGGCACGAGCGGCCGCATCCTCATCAACGACACCTACAACAGCCGCATCATGATCTACCGCCCCGTCGACGGCGCGGACCCTGGCGCCGTCATCGACGGGCTGGACTTCGCGAGCTCGATCGCGAACTTCGTGGCGCCGAATCCGCCGATCGAATTGTTCTCGCTCGCGGTTGATCCGTCGACCAACACCATCGCCGTCAGTGATTTCGCGGAGTTGACGGAAAACGCGGTGCCGCGTGTCGTGGTCCTGCAGAAGCCGCGGCTGGCGACGTTCAACCTTCAGCTGCTCGACGAAGACGACGAGATCATCTCGAGCGTCTGCGCCGACGCCACCTTCAAAGTCCGGTTCAGCCTGACGGTTCCACCGGGCCTCGCGGCGGTCGACGACGTGACGCCGACGTTGTTGATCGACGGAGTGCCGAGCCCGGTCGCGCCCGTTCCGGCCGCGATCTATCCGTCCGCGACGCTGTCCGCGGGCGAAGTGATGACGTTCACCTATTCGCTGCCGGGCATCGCCGCCGACGTGGACATCGTCGCCGGCGCGACCGCATCGAATACGAACGACGTGTCGTCGCGCGCGGCGACGATCTTCGTGGCCCGCTGCGCGGATGAAACCGATGCGACGACCTTCGCCCTTGCGCCCAACATCCCTGCGCAGGTCTCGGGCTGGACGCCGGTCCACGAGAACGAAAGCTACTCCGTCGCGGTGCATGGCCAGGATGACGACGGCATCGAGGTCGTCGAGTACGAGCTCACCGGCGCAAACCTGACCCCCGGCGTGATCACGACCCCGTTCGAAGATGTGCCGACGGATGCGGAGGTCGTCGTCCCGATCCCCGACCCCGGGCGCACCACGCTTCGATATCGCGCGCGCGACGGCAACGGGATCTGGTCCGCATGGCAGGCGATCGAGGTGCGCACCAGGCCGGTCATTGATCGTGTCACGAACGAAAACGCCCCTGAAGCGTTCCGGGTCGGCGATCCGGAAGGCATCGGATTCGTGTTCAGTGTCAACAGGGTGCCGGACGGTGTGACGTTCTCATCGGTGACCGGACAGTTCAGCGGTACTCCGTCGTACAACGCTCATGACCCGTATTCAGCGGATCCAGTCGTCGCGAGCGGCATCTACCACGTCGTCATCACCGAGACCGCGCCGGGAGGCGCGACCTCGGAGGTCGGCTTCACGTGGACCATCAATCACATCAATCGCGCTCCGAGCATTACTCCGGTCGTCGGCTTCTCGGTGAATCAGGACGAGCCCTTCACGCTGCAGATTGTGGGCTCGGATCCCGATGGCGACCCCGCGTTCTGGACGATCGACGGCATCGGCGTGCACACGGGCCAGGATCTGCCGCCCGGCGTTCAAATCACGATCGACGGCGGGCTGATCTTCGGGACATTCCCGCCCGGCGCCGACACCGAATACCAGATCTCTGTGGGTCTCTCCGAATGCGCCGTTGCCGACCCCGACCCGCCATGCGGCGGCAAGCTGCTGCTGCCGGGCGCGCATCTCGCGACCTTGTCGACAATGACGTTCGGCGTCAACGATCTGAATGCTCCGGCGGAAGTGAACAACCCCGGCCCGCAGTCGAACGCGGAAAACGACACGGTGTCGCTCCAGATCGAAGCGGATGACGCCGAACACGATTCGTTGACGTACTCGGCGATCGGGCTGCCCCCCGGCCTCAGCATCAACGCCGCGACCGGACTGATCAGCGGTGTCGTCGGGTGGAATGCCGCGCGCGCTTATGGCGTGAGAGTCGAGGTCGACGATCACATGAACCCGCCGGCCGCGGTGCAATTCAGTTGGGACATCGTCAACACCAACCGGCCGCCGGTCGTGTCGATTCCGGATCGCACCGACATCGAAAGCACGACGATCGTCTCCGGTACCACGATCAGTGGGTTTGCGTCTGATCCGGACGGATCGCCGGTGACGTTCGTGAGCGCGGTGGGACTGCCGCCCGGCGTTTCGATGGGTGTGAACGGAACGCTCAGCGGCGCGCTCG
>Ga0111538_10011181_pt1 | contig 11921 bp, 12 predicted proteins | sample SoiMethybrSBSTD1_FD_79669 | JGI IMG/M metagenome (GOLD analysis project Ga0111538, IMG submission 79669) | Bulk soil microbial communities from a Populus tree surrounding site in Tennessee, USA - Soil MetaG P. TD hybrid SBSTD1 (version 2)... | ecosystem: Environmental > Terrestrial > Soil >...
GCCGAGAGTGTGGAGCGAGCGGCACAGCGACACCTGCATCTCGACCGGCTGCAGGTCCTGGCGGTGGGCGATCGCGCCCAGGTGGAGCCGGCTTTGGCCGACCTGAAGCTCGGTGCGCTCAGCGTCATCGGCGACGATGACGAGTGATTCGGACGGCTGGCAGCAAGGGGCGCCACGTGAGCGAGACTCAACCGTTGCCTCGCGGCGCTTTTACGAAGGCAAGGTCCTGAACCTCGACATCGATCGCGTTCGCTTTCCCGACGGCAGCACCGGTGAGCTGGAACTGATCCGTCACTCGGGGGCCGCGGCGGTCATTCCGTTCCTGGACGACCCTAACGAGCCAGGCGCCCGGATCATCCTGCTTCGGCAATTCCGCTACGCCGCAGACCGGTTCCTCTACGAAATCCCTGCCGGTCGCCTGGAGCCTGGTGAGCTGCCTATCGAGTGCGCGCGCCGCGAGTTGCTCGAGGAAGCGGGGTGCACTGCAGAATCCCTGAGACCGCTCGGCGGATTCTTCACGACACCCGGTTTTATCGATGAATACATCCACGTTTTCATCGCAACCGGGCTCACGCGTGGGGTCGCGAAACCCGAAGCCGACGAGTTCATCGGACTAGAATCACATACCTCTCAAGACGGATTGCGTATGATCGACCGCGGGGAAATAGTGGACGCGAAGACGATCATCGCGCTTTTCATGGCTGACCGGCTCATCCGTAAGTAGTCGAAGCACTCGAGCTGATCGGCTTTCCTGTCCGGATTTCGACCGATGTATCTGTCCCCATTCGGGGACGAGCACGTTACGCAAGATCGACGACTGGGCGTAAAACTTTCTGGAACCGGTTGTCGTTTCAGCACTTGGCTTCTTCACGCTAGCGTAATGAAACATCGGCACGAGGAGTGCTTCAGCACGTGTTCCGGGATCTGGTATGGCGATGAGATGGCAAGCGGGTTGGGCCGGTGAATCGCCAACATTGGAGGGGACCATGGCTGACACGGCTTTTCGTCCTGTTGTTAGCGCGCCGGGTTCGGCGACGCGAGAGCGCCTGCGCGCGCTCGACGACAGCGGAGTAGTTAGCGCCTTTCTCGAAGGCGAGTCGCGCGCATTCGATGAGCTGGTCAACAGGTACCAGAATCGTCTGCTGAACTTTGTCTATCGCACCACCGGCGACCGCGAGCGTGCGGAAGACCTGGTGCAGGAAGTTTTCGTGCGCGTGTATCGCCACATACACCGCTTCGACAGGTCGCGGAAGTTCTCCACCTGGATCTACACCATTGCTTCCAACCTGGCGAAGAACGAACTGCGCAATCGGTCGCGCAATCCGCTCGTGTTGTTCCAGACCATCCGTCGGAACTGGGAGGACGACGACCGGCCACTCCAGTTCGAGGATCCGGGGAGCAGACCCGACGACCTGTATCGCAAGCGGCACCTGCGCGAGGTCGTGGAGGACGCCGTCGAAAAACTGCCTCCTCATCATCGCAACGTGTTCGTCCTGCGTGAACTCGAGGGGAAGTCGTACGAAGAGATCGCCGAGATCACGTCCTGCAACCTTGGGACGGTGAAATCCCGGTTGAACCGGGCGCGGAACGCCTTCGCGTCCCTGGTCGCGCCCTCCCTGGATTAGGGCGAAACAGACCCAACCAGCGCGCCGTGGCCCTCCGGGCTGCGGCGCGCATGTTTTGTGGCCGTTCAGTGTACGATAGCTGCTCTGGACGTGACGGCGCGCGCCAGTCACCATTCCGGGGGCGGAACCCAGGCATTGAAAACAGGGTACCGCTCGACCAGGCTCCTCCCACGAGCGTTTGGATGGACTGCAAGGCATTCGCCGCACGACACGCCGCATATATCGACGACACGCTGCCAGGCATTGAGATGGTGGCGATGCGCGAGCACCTGTCCACCTGCACGCGGTGTTCACGGCGTGACTCGGACGTCCGTCGCGCGCTCCTGCTGGTGAAGAACCTCCCGGCACTCGAAGTCTCGGCGGATTTTAATGAGCGCCTGCGCGCCCGAATTGCGTCGGAGCGTACCGCCCCGCAGCCGCCCGTCAGGAACATTTCCGGTTCGGGCACGATCAAGTGGGCTGCTGCCGCGGTCCTGCTCGTCGCCCTTATCGGAATTCAGCGCTGGGATGGAAGTCGAGCGTCGGTGCCTTCACGGCTTCCGGCGGTAGTCGCCTCTCTGCCTGCGGAGACCAATGACGCCGACGATGAATCAGCGCCGGCGTACGTGGCTTCCATGTCGACCGGAATCCCGATGTGGCCTGCGCTGATGCTCGCGGAAGAGGGCCCGTTGCGCTTCGCGGCGTCGGGAATGCAGAACGCCCTGGACGTCTCCCGGCGCCACGACTGATCCCATCGCGCACGCAACGCAGGGAGAATCGGCGGTGCGCCTTATATTGTGCGCATGTCGACAGAGGTGGAACGCGCGCTCCGGAAATCGATACGTGACCGCTCATTTGAGAGGGTCTACTACTTCAAGGGCGCCGACGATTTCCTGAAGGAGAGTACGTCGCGCGAATTGATGGCCGCCGTCCTCGACCCGGCCACGCGTGACTTCAACCTGGAAGTCCTTCGCGGCGACGAAGCCACTGCCGAAGGTCTCGACACCGCTGTCTCCACGCCCCCGATGTTTGCTGAGCGTCGCATGGTGGTGGTGCGTGAGGTCAGCGACCTGCGAAAGGATGTGCGGGCTGCCCTCGACCGGTACCTCAGGCAGCCCGCGCCCGATGTCGTGTTGTTGCTGGTTGACCAGGCCGGCGAAGAGGATGACGGCGAGCTCGCCGGATCGGCCTTCGTCGTCGATTTCCCACCGCTGACCGACAAGCGAATCCCGGCGTGGATTGCCCACCACACGGAGACCGCGTTAGGCGCGCGCATCAGCGAAGGCGCTGTCAAGTTGCTGCACGAAGCGGTTGGCCCGGACCTGACCAGCCTGGCGTCCGAACTCGACAAGCTCGCGAGTTACGCCGCCGGTGGTACGATCGACGAAGACGCCGTGCGTGCAGTGGTTGGTGTGCGCAGTGGCGAGACGATGGCGGACCTGCTTGACGCTGTTGCCGCCAAGGACGCGTCCAGGGCCGTTGCACTGATTCCCGTCATCCTCTCGCAGCCGAAGGCAAACGCCGTCACCACGATCATGGCGCTGGCCACACAAATGGGCGCCATCGCGTGGGGCAGGGCCTCGCGGGACCGCGGCGTTCCCCCAGCGGGAATACAGGCCGGCTACTGGGCGCTACTGAAGGCCGGCAAGGCGTATCCTGGCCGCAAATGGGGTGACGCCGTCGAGGCCTGGCAGCGGGCCACGAACAAATGGACATCGGCACAACTGGATGATGCGATGCGCGAAATCCTCGCGGCTGACGTCGCGGCCAAGGAATCGCGCGTTTCATCGGAGGAGCAACTGATCACGTCACTGGTGTTGTCACTGTGCGCAATTGCGGGGCGGAAGGCAGCATGACGTTCACGATCCGCGTAACGAAGACGGTCCTCGCCATGTCCATTGCGCTGGCGCCTGGACGTGGCCACTCGCAGAACGTGGACACTGCGATGGCGCGCATCGAACGCCTCGTGGTCGCCGGGGATCGCTCGAGTGCGCGCTACCTGACCGACTCGCTCCTTGCCACGCTGCCACACGAGTCGCCGCGAATCGCGGATGCGCTGTACTGGCGCGCTGCTACGGCGCCAAGCGCGGTGGATGCGGAACGTGACTACCTCCGCATAACGGTAGAACACCCGTACTCACGGCGCGCTCCCGACGCGTTGCTGGCATTGGCGCAGCTCGAGTTTGCGCGCGGCAACCGCTCGGCGGCGCGACGTCGCTTTGACCGGCTGCTTCGCGATTATCCGAGCGGCAAACACGTGGCGCGCGCGAGCCTGTGGAGCGGCCGGCTGGCGATCGAGGAGCGCGACATGGTCGCCGGTTGTGCCACGCTGGACGCCGGACTTCCGCACATCGCCGCAGAAGATGTCGAGCTCCGCAACCAGTTCGAATATTTCGTGTCGCAATGCGAGCGACTTCCCGCCGCGCCGGCAGATACCCTGGTGGTGGCGACACCCGCGGACAGCGCGCCTGCGAAGGACGCCGCATTCAGTGTGCAGGTGGCCGCGTACACCGCGCAGCGCGACGCGACGTCACTGGCGGCGCACCTGAAGCAGCGCGGCTTCGACGCCCGGGTCGTCGGCGACAAGGCGCCATACCGCGTCCGCGTTGGTCGTTATGCAACCCGGGAAGAGGCTTCCGCCGCGCTCACGAAGATGAAGGCGGCACGACTCAGCGGCCTGGTGGTGGAGGCCGAGTCACGATGAGCCGTGACACGACGCCACTGATGCAGCAGTACCAGCAGATCAAGTCACAACATGCCAACGCCATCCTGCTGTTCCGGATGGGCGAGTTCTACGAGATGTTCTACGACGACGCCGAAGTGGCGTCGCGTGAACTGGGCCTGACGCTGACCTCGCGCAACAACGGCGGAGCGGCTGACGTGCCGCTGGCCGGCGTGCCGGTGAAAGCCGTCACGGATTACCTGCGGCGGCTGGTGCAGAAGGGCTACCGCGTGGCCATCTGCGAACAGGTGGAAGACCCGCGCCAGGCGCGTGGCGTCGTGCGTCGCGAGGTGGTGGAGACCGTCACCCCCGGTGCGGCGTTTTCCGATGACCTGCTCGATGGCGGCCGCCACAACTATCTCTGTGCGCTGCGCGTTGCCGGGCAGTCGTTAGGCATCGCCGCGGTGGACGTGTCCACCGGCGCCTTCCGGCTCGTGGTGTCCGACCTGCGGGATGGGCCATCGGTCATGGGCCGCCTGGCGCCGCGCGAAATCCTCATCGCCCGCGGCGCGACGCTGGCACTGCCCATGGACGGCGCACTCATCACCGAGCGCGAACCCTGGGAGTTCGACGCGGACATCGGCCGGGAGGAACTGACACGCCAGTTCGGCGTGCATTCCGTGGAAGGCTTCGGCCTGGATGCGGCGCACGACGTGGCCATCGCCGCCGGCGCGGCGGTGATCCGCTACCTGCGCGAACTGCAGCCGGGCGGTGTGCCGCACCTGGTGCGCCCGACGATCGAGGTGACGGGCGACTCCATGCCGCTCGACGAGATGACGCGCCGGAACCTCGAGCTGGTCGAGTCGATGCGAGGCGGCGCCGACGAACGCGCCGGGACGCTGGTCGGCGTCCTCGATCGCACGTGCACGCCGATGGGCGCGCGGATGCTGCGTGAGTGGCTGCTGGCCCCGCTGCTGTCGGTCGATCGCATCGACCAGCGCCTCGATGCCGTCGCGGCGTTCGTCTCGCAGCCAGTCGCGCGCCTCGAGATCACGGGCCTGCTCGACGGGATGCGAGACATCGAGCGACTGGCCGGCAAGACCGCTGCCGGTCGCGTGAACCCGCGCGAGCTGCGGCACCTCGGGGAGTCACTCTCACGCCTGGGTGGCCTTCGTGAAGCCCTGGGGCGCGCCGGCCGTGCCGGCCTTCTCGGCGACGTGCTCGATGCCTGGGATTCGTGTGACGACGTGGCGGCCGACATCGTTAGGCACCTGGTGGAGCGCCCGCCCGCGACGCCGGGGGACGACGACGCCTTCCAGGCCGGCGTGGACGACCGGCTGGACGAGCTGCGGGCGCTGCGCGACGGCGGCAAGGACGCCATCGCCGGCATCCAGTCCGCGGAACGCGAGCGTACCGGGATTGCCTCGCTCAAGGTTGGGTACAACCGCGTCTTCGGGTACTTCATCGAGGTCAGCAACGCCAACCGGCACCTCATCCCGTCGGATTACCAGCGCCGCCAGACGCTGACGGGTGGCGAGCGGTACGTCACTCCCGCGCTCAAGGAGTACGAGGAGAAGGTGCTGGGCGCGACCGAGCAGATCGAACAGCGTGAACGGGAGCTGTTCGAGCAGCTCCGGCTACGCGTGAGCGCGACCATTACGCGCCTGCAGGCGGCAGCGGTGCGCGTGGCAACGCTGGATGTCCTGTCGTCGTTCGCGCAGGTGGCCGAGACCGAGTCGTACGTCCGGCCCGTTGTCGACAACGGCTTCGACCTCGAGGTCATCGGCGGCCGGCACCCGGTCGTCGAGCGCATGATGCCGAGGGACCGCTTCATTCCTAACGACATCCGGCTCACGGCGGACGCGAGGATGATCATCCTCACGGGACCGAACATGGCGGGCAAATCGACCGTGCTGCGGCAGGCCGGGTTGATCGTGCTCATGGCCCAGGCCGGCTGTTTCGTCCCCGCGACGCGCGCGAGGATCGGCATCGTTGACCGGCTGTTCACGCGGGTCGGCGCCAGCGATAACCTCGTTCGTGGCCAGTCCACGTTCATGGTGGAAATGGCGGAAACCAGCGCGATCCTGCACCTGGCCACGGGCCGCAGTCTCGTGCTGCTGGACGAGATCGGGCGGGGTACGTCCACGTATGACGGCGTCTCCATCGCGTGGGCCGTGAGCGAACACCTGCACGACAAGGCGGCGTGCAAGACGGTGTTCGCCACGCACTATCATGAGCTCACCCAGCTCGCCGACGAACTCCCGGCGCTCAGGAACTTCAACGTGGCCGTTCGCGAGTCGGGTGACGACGTCGTGTTCCTGCATCGGATGCAACCCGGCGGTGCGGATCGCTCCTACGGCATCGAAGTGGGACGACTCGCGGGCCTTCCGGCGCCGGTCATCGAACGGGCCCGCGCGGTGCTGCGCCTGCTTGAAGGAGAGCAACTCGTGGCCGCGCTTGCCGGTCGTGGCGTGCGTCACGCCGCGGACACGGCGCAGCTGGCACTTTTCGTGGAACCGCACCCGGTCGTGGAGCGACTGAGATCACTGGACCCGAACCAGATGACGCCCATGGAAGCGTTGAAGGCCCTGGATGACCTGGCGCGCATGGCGCGTGAGATGGAGCGCTCGTGAGGACAGTTCACCTCGTCGCGGTCCTCGCGCTGCTGGCTCCCATGGGCTGTCGTGACACGCCGGACAAGGGTGACGACGCCGGGGATCCAACGTTGCTGACCCGTGAGCTGCCCTTCGTCTACCCGCCGGCGCTCTACGCGGCCCGGGTGGAAGGCGAAGTGGGGCTGCGCCTGTTCATAGACTCGTTAGGTCTGGTGGTGCCCGAGTCGACGACCGTCGCGGAGCCCTCGGGCCACCCTGAATTCGACTCGGCGGCCGTCGCCGGCGCGCCGTACCTCGAGTTCATGCCGGCGCGGGACGCCGGCGCGCGCGTGGGAAAGACGGTCGTGCTTCCCGTGAAGTTCAGGCTCCCGCCTGCCGACTCGCTGCGCCGAGATACATTACCGTCCGCAAAACGTTGATCACCGGCCCCGGAAACCACCCCGCACCAGCGTGAAGATCACCGTCCTGATGGGTGGCACGTCGTCCGAACGCGATGTGTCGATCGCCTCGGGCCTGCGTATCGCCGGCGCCCTCCGGTCGCGGGGACATGACGTCCTTTCGCTCGACACCGCAAAAGGCGTGTTGAGTGAAGCTGTTGAGCGCGACCTGCTCGCGGCCGGGGTCCAGCAGGCCCCGCCAGACCTCGAGTCGCTTGCCGCGATGTCGCAACAATCGCTGTCGCCGTCACTCGGCACGCTCCCCGAAGTTCGGCAGGCTGACGTCGTGTTCCTTGCCCTGCACGGCGGGCAGGGCGAAGACGGAACGCTGCAGGCGCTCTTCGATCTTTGCGGGGTGCGCTACACCGGAACAGGGCAGCTGGGGAGCGCCCTCGCGATGGACAAGGACCTGTCGAAGAGGCTGTTCCGCGACAACGGCGTCACCACTGCGGAGTGGCTCATGGCTCCCGCCACGGTCGACGAGGTGAAGGCCAGCCTCGGATTCCCGGTCGTGGTCAAGCCGTCGAAGCAGGGGTCCACCGTCGGCCTAACGCTGGTGAAGGATCCGCGAGACCTTCAACCCGCCATTGATGAGGCCTTCCGGTACGATGACGAAGTCATGCTGGAGCGTTTCATCGCCGGTCGCGAGCTCACGGTGGGAATTCTCGGAAATGAGGCCCTTCCAATAGGGGAGATCATTCCGAAGCACGAGCTGTACGATTACGAGTGCAAATACACGAAAGGGATGGCGGTCGAGGAGTTTCCGGCACGGCTGGACTCGGCGGTGGCGTCCCTGGTGCAGGATCAGGCGCGTCGGGCGTTCAGGGCCCTCAAGCTCCGCGGTTACGCTCGCATTGACTTCCGCCTGGACGTTTCTGGTAGTTGTTTCTGTCTGGAGGCCAACACACTACCCGGCATGACGGAATTGAGCCTGATTCCGCAGGCGGCTGCGGCAGCAGGCATTTCGTTCCCGGAGCTCTGCGAGCGGATTGTCCGTCTCGCGTCCACTGAAGGGAGATCGTAAGACGATGGGTGCAACACCGGTTCTGGCGGCAGCCCTGGCGGGGATTCCCTCCGGTATTCAACGGCAAGGTGTGTGGGCTGGGCGACGCCAGGTCTTCATCCGCTTTGCTGGCGCAGCCGAAACGGCGCAGATGTACACCGCTGACGCGCTCGCACGGGAACTGGGACGCGCGCTTGGCCGGACCGTTTACCACTCGGTGTGCGTTACCGGTCGGGACTCGTTCGGCAACGCTGATTTTCTCGCTGCGGCCCTTAAGCAGATGCCGAGCGGAACCCAGATCATGGCGGACACCGACGGACAGCGGCCGGAAGCGCTCGCGCTCCTGCATCCGTACCTGACGCTCATTCAGGTCACGATCGAGCCGCCGGTCGCGTCGCCGTCACTGGAGCGCGTCGTCGAAACCCTGCGTGCGGCGTCATCGCTCGGTCTCGCCCACGCGGTCACGATTGCCGGAACGGACGAGTCGAGTGACGCCGATTATTTACAGATCGTCGACCAGGTACATACGGGGAGCGACGCGACCAGCATCGTGATCCATCCGGGACCGACGGCCGAGCGCGGCGTCCTCGACAAGCGCTGGAGCACCATGATGGAGCACGCCTCGGCACGGCATAGGGACTTAAGGCTGCTGGCGCGTCTCAGTGGCCCGGCTACAATGCGGTAAGGCTGGTCCGGTATGTGCGGTACTTGGGCTAACCGGCGACGTCGACGGAACAGAATGCAAGCTCGCCGCGTTTAGATATGGAGCGAGATCCGAGCGGCCCCATGACGCACACCTTCACCGAGGAAGACGAAGTCCCGCGGATGACACCCGCCGTTCGGTGGCTGCTTGCCCTGAACGCGGTGGTGTTTTTCCTGCAGTTCACGCTCGCCGGTGCGGAGAACATGCGGGAGGCGTTGGGGTTCCGCCTCGACGAGCTGCCCTCGCATTGGTACACCATCGGGACGCACCTCTTCGTGCACAGCGGGTTCTGGACGCTGATCCTGAACGTGTACCTGCTGTTCGTGTTCGGGCCGCGGCTCGAGCAGGCGTGGGGAACGAGGGCCTTCCGCAATTTCTACCTATGGTGCGGCCTGGGTGGATGGCTGGTACACGCTCTCCTCGTTCGGGACGGAACACTGGTGGGTGCAACCAGCGCGGTGCTCGGCGTGACCATGGCGTATGCCCTGCGATGGCCGGATGACGAGGTCTACCTCTTCCTGACGTTCCCGATTCCAGTGAGGTGGCTGGTCGCCACGCTGGTGGCAATCACACTGGTCGTCGGTGCGCTGCAGTCGGGTGACGGAGGCGGGATCGCATACCTGGTTCACGCTGGTGGCCTGGCCGCGGCGTGGATCTTCTGGCGCACATCAACGGCCGGTGCCGGATTCGACAAGCTGCGGCAGCGTGTGTCTTCGGTTCCCGACCTGCCTGACGAGGCGCCGCGTGCGGTGCCGCGCTCAATGCCGCGGACGCGAGAGCGCGCGCGTGAGGTGGATGACATCGTCGCGCAGAGCCAGCAGGCGGTATCGCAGCGAGTGGTGCCTGCGTCGTCGCCACCAAGGCACACCTCCAAGGCTCGGCCGGAGCGGTTGACGGAACTCGACCGGGTCCTCGACAAGATCTCGCAGATGGGGATCGACAGCCTTACAGGCGACGAGCGCCGCATTCTCGAAGAGCGCTCGAGGGAACTGCGAAAGGATCCGTGATTTTGCAGGGCGATTGACGCCGTGGGATCACAGATCCCACTGAAACGCGCGGGTCAGGGCAGATCAAACAAAAAAAGTGTTTGTCTCCGTGTTCATCCGTGCGTTCCCGCGTTTTTCCGTGTTCGCCGTTCCGCGGGTCACAGGTTCCGCGAGAATCGTCCCTAAAAAGAGAGCCCCCCGGGGCTTGCCCGGGGGGCGCTGCCGCCACGCCGATAATCGCGGCGGCAAAGGCCGGCGTTTCTACGCCGGCAATCCGAAGCTACGGTTCAATTCCGAGACTGTCCATGATTCCAAAGGACAGTTTTGTCACGCAATGACACCAGAGTCGAGACTCAAGGCTCGAGAGAAGAGTCGAGCCTGAAGTGTCAGGTCCAAGCGGCTTCACTCGAGCCTCAAGCCCCGACCCTCTAAGTTTCGCGCCATGCCACGTTCCGAACTTCTCGAAACCTTCCCCAATCCGTACCCCGATCGCGCGTACGAGATTCACATGGACTGCCATGAATTCACGTCGCTGTGTCCGCTTGGCGGCGTGGAGTCGGACGCGAGTGAGCTTGCATTGCTCAAGGGCGGCGCACCTGACTTTGGCATCATCCGCGTCACGTACGTGCCTGGGGAGCGGTGCGTCGAGCTGAAGAGCCTGAAGCTGTATCTCTGGAGCTTTCGGGATGCGGCCGTCTTCTACGAGCGCGCAGTGAACCGCATCCTGGATGACCTCAATGCTGCAGTGGCGCCGAGGTGGATGCAGGTGGTTGGGGACTTCAATGTGAGAGGCGGAATAAAGTCCGTCATCACGGCGTCGGTGGGGAGCCGGGATACCCAGTCCAAAGTCTAAGACCAAAGTCTAAGACCACTCACTTTGGACCTTGGACGTTGACTTGGACTTGTAGTTCAGGGTTGGGGGAAGCGCTTTCCCCGTTTACGTTTATGCCTCCCGGCCAGGTAGCTCAGTTGGTAGAGCAGCGGACTGAAAATCCGCGTGTCGGCAGTTCGATTCTGCCCCTGGCCACTCGGCACGCATTAGTGTTGTAAGTGCGTTCCTGAAGGAGTAGCCCGATGCGTCGCAGGAGAGTTGTCTCCCTGATTCTCGCGCCGCTCACTGCCATGGCGGTGATGACAGGTTGCGGTGATGCCATTGGTCCCAGCACTCGCGCGCCCGCGGGGATAGTGCTCGCCGTTGACGGCGTCACGGACCAGGTCGTAATCGACTCCGGCGCGACGGTCCTGTTCACCGCCGTGGCGTTCAACGAGTCTGGCCTGCCGGTTGACGCGGGGATCATTGTAGCCTCGTCCGATCCGTCCATCCTCGCGGTTACCGGGAATACCGTCCAGGCACTGCAGGTCGGGACCGCGGTGATGCGCGCGGCAACCCTGACCCAGTTCTCCGCGCTGAGCGACTCCGTCGTCGTGGTTGTGCGCCGGCGACTGATCGGCGGCGGCTGAGTACTGGCGAGCACCGCTTCGCCTACCGGCGCCCGTGGCGCCCGCCTATCATTTCAGGCAACTCGTCCGGGGTGCCGGCACGCGTCCGCGTGAAGGCTGAGAGAGTCCCGTCGAACCTGATCCGGTTAGCACCGGCGTAGGAAGTCGCGAGTGACTGGACCAGCAATGGTCCGAGTCAGCAGGCATCGAAGGTTGTCGCGCATCCTCTGCGCGACGACGTAGCGCCACTTGTGGCGCGGATGCCGTCAGCGGATTCCAACGTCGCGGTTGAGCGGTCGGTCCGCGGTTCCGGTCGAGCAACACAGACGCTCCGGGACACCGCCGACCCATGACGAGAAATCTTCCGGTCTTCGCGATGCTTCTTGCGGCCGCGACGATACCGACGCAGGCCCGCGCCCAGGGCGCGATCACCGTTGCCGGTCGCATCGCCGATGCCGTCACCGGGGTTCC
>Ga0111538_10011183_pt1 | contig 11920 bp, 8 predicted proteins | sample SoiMethybrSBSTD1_FD_79669 | JGI IMG/M metagenome (GOLD analysis project Ga0111538, IMG submission 79669) | Bulk soil microbial communities from a Populus tree surrounding site in Tennessee, USA - Soil MetaG P. TD hybrid SBSTD1 (version 2)... | ecosystem: Environmental > Terrestrial > Soil > Tree...
GGCGGCCCCGAACCGGGCGTCGAGTCCGCTCCACCGGGCGACGACCCCATGCGTGATTTCGTCTCCGCGATCCTCGGCAGCACCGAAGAGACGTGGGGTGCAGTGTTCAGCGCCGGTGGTGCCCAATACAGAGAGCCGCAGCTCGTGATCTTCAGCGACGCCACGTCATCCGCGTGCGGTACGGGCCAGTCGGCGATGGGTCCCTTCTATTGTCCGCTCGACCAGACCGTCTACATCGACCTCTCGTTCTACAGTGACCTGCGCGAGCGGTTAGGCGCGCCGGGCGACTTCGCGCAGGCGTACGTGATCGCGCACGAGGTCGGACATCACGTGCAGAACATGCTCGGCACCATGGAACGCGCGCAGCAGAGCGGCGGGAGTGCGAACTCGATGTCTGTCCGTCTCGAGCTGCAGGCCGATTGTTACGCAGGCCTCTGGGCAAATCGCGCCGAGCGCGCAAAGCCCATGCTCGAGTCGGGTGACGTGGAAGAGGCGCTGAATGCAGCGAGCGCGATTGGCGACGATCGGCTGCAGAGACAGACGCAGGGCAGGGTCGTGCCGGAAAGCTTCACGCATGGTACGTCGGCTCAGCGTGTTCGTTGGTTCCGTCGCGGGCTGGAATCTGGCGACACCAACGCGTGCGATACGTTCAACACGCAAACCTTGTAGAATGGAAGTCGGTTGTCGGAAGTCAGATGTCGGATAGACTGCTTCCCGATAGAATCCGATACTATCGAAGTTCAGTTGTCCACCTCTGACGTCCGACTTCCGACATCTACCGCATCGGAGCTTACGAAATGTTTGGAGCGTTAAGAAGCGTTGCAGCCATCGCACTCGTGCTTGGGTCGTCGTCGGTCGCGTTTGCCCAGGGTGACACCACGAAGGTGGACATCTCGGGGAACTGGAACTTCACGGTGACTTACGAGGGCGGGCAGGGATCGCCAACCGTACGCCTGACGCAGAAGGGCGACACGCTGGTCGGCAGATACGTCTCGCAGGCCTTCGGTGAGCTCGACCTCAAGGGAACGATCAAGGGGAAGGAATTCGAGTTCGCCGTCACCACGTCAGCGGGTGGCGATCCGTTCACCATGACGTTCACGGGATCGGTCGAGCGGACCGACGCGCTGCGTGGAACAGTGGACCTCGGCGGCAACGGATCCGGGACGTTCATCGCGACAAAGGTCAAACAAGAGTGAGCTCTGACCTCTGAGCTCTGACCTCGTTTAGAGGTTCGCGGCAGCTTCTCGCGCGCACTCGGCCAGCACGGCCGCACCAACGAAAATCGATTCTTCAGCGGCGACGAATCCCGGGCTGTGCGCCGGTGCGGGTTCACCGCCGGCTTCGCGCGCGCCGATGCGCAGGAAGCAGCCGCCGATGCGCTCGAGATAACAGGCGAAGTCCTCACCACCCATGTTGGTGATCCCGAACGGCACGACGCTCCCGGCGCCGAGCACGCGTTCGGCGGCGGTGCGGGCCCAGCCAGCCTCACGCTCCGAGTTCACCACCGGCGGCGGCCCTCGATCGATGGCCACTTTCGCCGTGGCGCCATGCGCGGCGGCGACCGCCGTCGCCAGTCGCGTCACCTGGTCGTGGAGCGCCGAGCGAACGTCGGGTTGCATGGCGCGAATGGTTCCGGTGAGTGTCACGCGCTCCGGGATCACGTTTGGCGCCGTGCCGCCGTGAATCGATCCGATCGTGACGACCGCGGTCGCGCCGGGATCGAGGCGCCGCGATACCACCGTTTGTATGGCGCTCACGATGGCGGCGGCGGCAACGATGGGATCGATCCCTTCGTGCGGTCGCGCACCGTGAGCACCCTTGCCGAGGACTTCGATCGAGAAGGAGTCGGCCGACGCCGCGAGTGGGCCTGGCTGCGCGACAACCTGTCCAACCGGGAAACGCCGGTCCACGTGTCCGCCGAAAATGGCGCTGACGCCATCGAGCGCGCCGCTTTCGATGATTGCCGGCGCCCCGTTGCCGTGTTCTTCTGCGGGCTGCAGCACAACCAGCACGTCGCCACGCGCGGGCTGCCTGGCAAGCAACATCGCCGCGCCGACCGCCCACGTCGCGTGCACATCGTGCCCGCACGCATGCATAACGCCGGGCACCTGGGAACTGTACGGCAACCCGGTGGCTTCCTGGATCGGCAGCGCGTCGATATCGCTGCGGATCGCCGTGATCGGTGCGTTGCGATCGGTTCCGCGGACGCGCGCGACTACGCCAGTGCCGGCCACTCGGTGGACGTCACCGATGCCGATCGTCCGCAACGCCACTTCGAGCCGCTCGGCCGTTTTCTCTTCCTTCCAGGACAACTCGGGATACCGATGCAGCGCGCGCCGAAGCTCCAGAAGCTGCGCGATGCCTTCAGCAGCGAACAGCTGTTGACCATTGCCCGTCTGCCCGTCTGCCCGTTTACCCGATTCTTGCGTCACGAAAGCTTTTTCTCCCGCACCGTCAGATCCTCCACCCGATCCCGATCCACGTCGATCCCGATCCCCGGTGTGGAAGGAACAGTCATGGTTCCATTGCCGTTCATCGTCCACTCCGGCGTGACGATGTCTCGCTCCCAGTAACGCGCACTCGGGCTCACGTCACCCGGCTTGACGAAGTTCGAAAGCGACGCCAGCGCGACATTGTACGCGCGGCCAATCCCGCTCTCGAGCATGCCCCCGCACCAGACCGGGATCGCATTCGACTCGCAGAAGTCGTGGATGGCGATCGATGACGCGAGGCCGCCCACGCGACCCGGCTTGATGTTCACGATCCTGCCGCTTCCGAGGGCGACCATGTCGCGCGCGCGATCGAGCGACGTGATGGACTCATCGAGACAGATCGGCGTCTGCAGGTGGCGTTGCAGCTCCGCGTGCCTGACGAGGTCGTCCCACGCCAGCGGTTGCTCGATCATCATCAACCCCAGCTCGTCGAGGTCGCGCAAGTGGTCGACGTCGTCGAGCGTGTACGCATTGTTGGCGTCGGCCATGAGCGGCGCGGCCATGCCGACGGCCTCGCGCGCGGCGCGCACGAACGGCACGTCGGAACCCGGCATGATCTTGATCTTCACTTTCCTGTACCCCGCCTTGAGCGCCGCCGAAACGCGTGTGGCGAGTTCGTCGGGCGTTTTCTGGATGCCGAGCGAGATGCCGACGTCGATCTCGTGCCGCGTCCCCCCGAGCAATCGTGAAAGCGGCATGCCGAGCTGCGTCGCTTCGATGCCCCAGATGCCCATCTCGATCGCGGCCTTGGCCATGAGGTGCCCGCGAATGTCTTCCTCGAGCATGGGGAGCACGTCACCGGGCGACCCGATCTTGCGGCCGATGACACGCGGCGCAAGCCATTCGCTGATCGCGAGCCAGGCGGTGTCGATCGTCTCCGGTGAGTAGTTAGGCGTTTCGCCAGCGACGCATTCGCTCCACGTGCTGGCGCCCGACGCGTCGTGCAGCTCGAGAAGCGCAATGCGTCGTTCAGAGACGACGCCTGACGAGATGCGAAACGGCTCCTTGAGCGGAAGCCGTATCTCCCGTAGTGTGATCGAAGTCAGCTGGATCATTCGTTATTGCGCCGCAGGACGTAGTACGGCGATGCATCGGCCGGTCGCCTGAACGCCACCACGCGATGATCGCTCGACAGAAGCTCCGTCAGGCGCGTGCGGACCGCCAGTCGCCAGCGCATCGCGGCTTCATGCCCTTCGCGCCGGATGGCGGCCATGTCCGCAGGGATTTCGACCTGAATGCCTTCAGCGTTCGTCGCAGGCTTCACCGGCGCGTCGAGAACCCAGCGCACGATGAATCGGTCCGTTGGTTCCGCCCCGAAGAGCACGTTGTCGGGGTGCGTTCCGTACATGTCCGGAACGTACTCGATAGGCATCGCGCCGAGGTGGTTGATATTGAAGTGCGCGTTACCGGCCTGCATCGGGTCGAAGGTCCACAGCATCGACTTCACGCCGATCGCAAGGACCTTGTCGCGCTGGTAGTGCTTGAGCTTCTCACCAATCCCGTGGCCGCGCACGTCTTCGCGCACGGCGAGCATATCGGACCAGTGCACCAGTTCATTGTTGCGCACTCCGGTCAGCCCGAAGACGAACCCCACCATGCGACCGTTCTCGTCGAATGCGCCGGCGGACACACCTCCGATCTTCTGGCCTACGCGCAGGATCGCCGTCGGCACGCGCTCGGAGAACCCCGCGCCCCAGGTTTCTTCCTGGAGGGCAACGCAGTCCGTGTAGTCCTTCGGTGAGTGAAGGTCGCGGAGTGTTATCAAGGCAGGTGTCGTGAGGCGTGAGCCGTGAATCGTGAAGCGTGACGCACGGTCGGGGAAGGTTCTCGGTCCCGGCGAGGTCCGGTGAGAATCCTTCAACGCTGAGTCAGGCGCCGTTTCGCCTGCCGGCTGCCCGTGTACGATGCGGCGCCGGCAGATCCGGCGTCCATGCGTGCCAACTTCCGCGCTCGCCGTGCTGCGCGATGATACGCGTGAGCCGCTCGGCGGCGTTGTGCCAGTTGGTTTCGGCGGCACGCTGCGCCATCGCCTGATCTCCGGCGGCGATTGCGCTGGCGATTGCCTCGTGTTCCTTCGCGGACGTCGATAGCTCGTCCAGCAGCACGCTGATGTAGAAGCGCGCGTAGCGCTCACACTGACCCTTGATCGCCTGGTGCAGCGCTTCGAGCCGCGGACCAACCACGCCCTCGACGTACGCCCGATGCACTTCGAGGTCGAGGGTGAAGATGCGTGCCGCATCGCCGCGCTGGCGCGACTCCGCCGCCATCTCGCGATTCAGCTCCAGCATGCGCCGCGCGATTTCCTTGCGCCGGGGCGCCGGGAGCGACGCGGCAAGTCGTGCCGCCAGTCCCTCCAGGTGGCCGACCACGAGAAAAACCTCCTGACCGTCCCTGACGGTGACGGGTGAGATGATCAGGCGCTGGTCGCTACCCTTGCCCACCGAGCTGACAAATCCTTCCTGCTGCAGCCGATGGAGCGCGCTCCGCACCGGGGTGCGGCTCACGCCAAGCCGTTCGGCGACCACGCGTTCGGCGATGCGGGTGCCGGGCGTCAACTGTCCCCAGACGATAAGGCTGCGCAACTCCTGGTAGACACGTGAGACAGAATCAATCCGTCCATTCCCGTTGTGCGAATCATCACGCGCGGCCGCATGAGCGGACGCGCGCCTGCCGCGTGTCGGGGAAGTGCTGCCTCTTTTCACGGCGCGTAACATTGTCGCCGGTGCGAAGGACGGCAAGTTAGGTATACCAAATCAGTATACCCTTGTGGTATCCGAAACTCGCTCGTACGTTCGCGGGCGCTCGCATCGCCGCTCGCCGTCGACATCGCCGGTGTGTGTCCCGGCGCGCGCCACGCCCTCTCTACCTCAGTGCGAGGAGTTCCGCATGAGTACTGCCCCCCGTCAACGTCCCAGTCGATGGAACGCGGCCCGCCTGGCCGCCGTCCTCTGCGCCGTGCTGGCCGCCGCGCCTAACGCTTCGGCGCAGGAGGCGACCGGAAGTGTCACCGGCCGCGTCACCGACGCGAAGACCGGAGCGCCGATCGAGGGCGCCAGCGTCGAAGTGAGCAGCGCCAGGATCGGCTCACTCTCGTCAGCTGACGGACGGTTCCGGATCACCGGCGTGCAGGCCGGTTCGCGCCTGCTCATCGTGCGGCGCATCGGGTTCGCGGTGATCCGTCGTGAAGTGGCCGTGACCGCGGGTCAGGAAGCGACGGCCGACTTCGCGCTCGACCCGTCGGCGATCGCGCTGGACGCGGTCCTGATCACCGGCACGGCGTCGGGCGGACAGCGGCGCACCATCGGGAACTCGGTCGCGACGGTGAACGCGCCCGACGAACTCGCGAAGTCCGCGTCCACCGACCTTGGTTCATTCCTCAACGCGCGCGTCGCGGGAACGGTCATCAGCGCGACCAGCGGCCGCATCGGCGCCGGTTCCGCGATCCAGATTCGCGGGCGCTCGAGCATCGGCCTTGGGAATTCTCCGCTGGTCTACATCGACGGCGTGCGCGTGACCAGCTCCACCGGCACCGGTCCCTCAGGCGGTGGATTCTCGGGACAGGGCTCGCAGATCGGCGGACGGCTCAATGACATCGCTCCGGAAGACATTGAGAGCATCGAGGTGATCAAGGGCCCTGCCGCCGCGACCATCTACGGAACGGAAGCCTCGAGCGGTGTCGTGCAGATCATCACCAAGCGCGGTTCGATGGGCGCGCCGCAATTCTCACTCTCGGTGTCTGGCGGCCCGCTGTATTTCCGCGACGCCGAAAACCGGATGCCGACGAATTTCGCGAAGAATGCGGCCGGCGAGATTGTCGAGTGGAACGCCGTTCGCCAGGAAGAGGAGCGCGGGACGCCGCTCTTCAAGACGGGACAGACGCGGCAGGTCAGCGGCAACTGGAGCGGGGCCCGCAACGAGTTCCGCTACTTCCTCTCCGGCCTGTACCAGAGGGACGAAGGCGTCGAGCCTAACAACTCCAACCACCAGGCCTCGATCCACGCCAACCTGGACCTCACGCCGGCCTCGAGCCTCACCATCGCCACGAGCCTCAACTACGTCGACCTCAAGGCGCACCTTGGCGTCGACAACGGCGCATCGGCGATGTTCGCATCGGTCTTTGGACATTCGGTCGTCTTCCCCAACGCGCGTGGCTTCGGTCTCAACTTCGTTCCGGAGATCACGCAGAATTACTGGGACAACTCGCAGGACGTGAGCCGGTTCACCGCGAGCACCCGCCTCCAGCACGATCCGTTCGCGTGGTTCTCGCATCGCGCCATCATCGGCGTGGATTACACCGGCGACGACAGCCGCAACCTCGAGCGGTTCATCCCGGCGGACCTCGCGCCCCTCGTTTCGGCGGCGACGTCGGCCGGGCGCATCCGGCAGACGCTGCGCAGTGGCATGGGCCTCACCGCCGACTACGCGGGGACCGCGCGGTTCGACCTGACGAACACCGTGACGTCGGCCACCTCGGTCGGCGGACAGCTGTTCCGGAGCGAAACCAATGCCAGCACGTTAGGCGGCACCGGCTTCCCCGGTGCCGGCGTCGAGACGGTGCAGGGCGTCGCCGTTCAGGAGAGCTCCACACAATCGGAAATCCTGAACACCACGATCGGCGCGTACGCCGAGCAGAAGTTCGGTTGGCGCGAACGGCTCTTCGTGACGGGTGCGCTCCGCGTGGACAACAACAGCGCCTTCGGCGAGGACTTCAAGTGGGTGACGTACCCGAAGGTGGATGCTTCGTGGATCATCAGCGATGAATCGTTCTGGCCCTTCGCGAACAGGGTACGGTCACTCCGGCTTCGCGCCGCCTACGGTGAATCAGGACGCCAGCCGGCGGTCTTCTCCGCGCTGAAGACATTCAGCCCGGTGCAGGGTCCTGCCGGTACGAACGCGGTCACACCGGGCTCTCTCGGGAACCCTGAGTTGAAGCCGGAGCGCGGAAAGGAGATCGAGGCTGGATTCGAGGCTGAGGTGATGGACCGGCTGAGCCTCGACTTCACGTACTACACCAAGAAGACCGAGGACCTGATCATCAACCAGGCTGTCGCGCCGTCGACCGGTTTCGCCGGCAGCCGGCCGCTGAACCTGGGCCGCGTCGACAACAGCGGCATCGAGCTCGCCGCCACCATGCGGATGATCGAGCGCAGCAACTTCGACTGGGAAATGCGGGCGACCTTCGCCACGAACGGTGAGGAGATCAAGGACCTTGGCGGCATTCCGAGCGTGATCAGCGCATTCGGCCAGTTCAACAAGGTCGGCTATCCGATCGGCGGGTACTACTCCAAGCGCGTCGTCTCGGCCGACCGGGCCACGAGCGGAACATCACCCGTCACCAACGTCATGTGCGACGGCGGCCCGGGCCAGCCGGCGGTGACGTGCGCGCAGGCTCCGTTCGTGTTCATCGGAACGCCGACGCCGAAGCGCACCGGTGCGATTGCCAACACGTTCAGCATCGGCCGCAAGCTTCGTCTCTATGCGCTGGTTGACTTCAAGCAGGGGAACAAGGTGTTCAACGCGACGAACCTGCTGCGCTGCACCAGCGCGCTGGGCGCTCCGCTCTGCGAGGCGAACTACCGGCCGGAGAAGTATGACCCGACCTTCCTCGCGCAGACGGCGGGCAATTCCATGGCGCAGGGCATCATCGATGACTACGTGGAAAACGCCAGCTTCATGAAGCTGCGCGAGATCTCGGCATCCTACACGCTGCCGAGCAACTGGATTCCGGGCGCCTCGAACGCCTCGTTCACGCTGGCGGCCCGCGAGCTGCACACGTGGACGAACTACTCCGGGATTGATCCCGAGTCGAGCCTGGCCGGAGCGGGCACCAACGCCACGGACCAGGCCATCGTTCCGCCGCTCACGCGCATCTTCGCCACCCTCAGCATCAGGTTCTAACACATGCCAACTCTTTCGATCTATTCGGGCGCGAGACTGGCGAGTGTCGCCGCGGTGCTTGCGCTGACGGCCGCGTGCTCGGACATCACCGCCCTCAAGCAGAGTAACCCTGGCCAGTTGTCGGCAGGAACGATCTACGTGCCGGCCAACGCCACGCTCCTCGTGAATGGCGCCATCGCCGATTTCGATTGCGCCTTTGCGCGGTACGTGGTCGGCAGTGGGATGTTCGCGGACGAGCTGATCGCCACGCTCGCAAATCCCGCGAGCTACGATTACGAACGCCGCACACTCGCCAGCAATGGCACCTACGGCACCGGCAGTTGCAGCACTGCGAACCAGCAGCCTGCGATCTACACCCCGCTTTCGACGGCGCGCGGCACCGCCGATACGGCGCTCGCCAAGCTGGAAGGCTGGACCGATGCAGAGGTGCCTAACCGGAACAAGTTGATTGGCCAGGCCGCCGCCTACGCGGGTTACAGCCTGACGCTGCTTGGTGAGGGCATGTGCTCGGCGGCCATCAACCTCGGTCCGGAGATTACGCCCGCCGAGCTGTTTGCTGAAGCAAAGGGCCGTTTCGACAAGGCGATCGCCGCCGCACAGACTGCGAATGACGCCGCAACGCTGAACTTTGCGCTCGTGGGGCGTGCGCGTGTCCTCGCCAACACGGGCAACCTGTCAGCAGCAGCGACTGATGCCGCGCTCGTGCCGGCGACGTTCGTGTACAACTTCGCCGCCGGTGGAACGGACGTACGGCGACAGAACTTCGTGTTCCTGCACAGCGCGCAGAACTCGCTGTCCTCGATCGATCCATCGTTCCGCGCGGTCACGCTCAATGGCGCGGCCGATCCTCGCGTCGCGGTGACGAACACGAACCGGAACGGCACCGCTCCGGGAACCGTTATCTGGACGTCGAACAAGCACGCGACCCTGACGACGGCAATGCCGATCGCGAAGTACGCAGAAGCGCAGCTGATCATCGCCGAGGCAAAGGTGGCGGCGAATGACCTCACCGGCGCCACTGCGGCGATCAATGCCGCGCGGAACACGCGCACCGGAATGCCGCAGTACGATGCGACCGGCCAGACCGCGGCCCAGGTGCGTGCGCAGGTCATCGAAGAGCGCCGTCGTGAGCTCTTCCTCGAGGGTCACCGGCTTGGTGACATGCGCCGCTTCCAGCTTGCGCTGAATCCGGCTCCAGGCACCGCCTACACCACCGGTGGTGGTAACTACGGCGACCAGTCGTGCTTCCCGCTGCCTGACGTCGAGAAGATCAACAACCCGAATATCTCGAAATAAGCTCATCATGCTTGTGCAGATTCCTCGACTGGCCATGCGGCTCAAGGGGTCGATGACCATCGCAATGGTGACGTTGCTGTGTGTCATCGGCCTCTCGAGCCAGGTCCTTGCTCAAACACCGGCGAAGGGCGTCGAAGGTTCGTGGCAGGGTACGCTCGACGCCGGCGGGACGCAGCTTCGTCTCGTCCTGAAAGTGAAGAAGTCGGACGCCGGCGCTTATTCCGCAGAACTGGTCAGTCTCGACCAGGGTTCCGCGTCAGTCCCGGTTGACCCGATCACGATCGACGTCGATACGGTGCGCCTGGAGATGAAGGAGGCCGGTGCAACCTTCGTCGGCGTCCTGAACAAAGAGCGCACTGAGTTGACCGGGAAGTTTTCACAGGCCGGCCAGGAGTTCCCGCTCACCTTCAAGCGCGATGAGAAGCCGGCCGAGCAGCCAGCCTCCGCGCCCGCGAAACCAAAGCCTGATTACTCTGCGCCGGCCGACGCGCCCTACGTCGCGGAGGAAGTGGTTATGAAGAGCCCGGCCGGCCACACACTCGCGGGCACATTGACCCTGCCCAAAAGTGCAAGCCACGCGAAACCTGTCGGGGCGATTGTCACCATCACTGGATCCGGGGCGCAGGACCGCGACGAGAACCTCGGACTACCGGGGCACCGACCCTTCCGCCAGATCGCCGATTCGCTCGGTCGCCGTGGGATCGCTGTGCTGCGCATGGATGACCGCGGGACAGGCGCTTCGGGTGGCACGTTCAAGGGCTCGACCAGCGCCGACTTCGCCGAGGACGCGCGTGCCGGCCTCGCGTACCTGCGCACGCGACCCGAGATCCGGACCGATCGCCTTGGCGTGCTTGGCCACAGCGAGGGTGCCGTGATCGCTCCGATGGTGGCCGACAAGGAGCCCACGCTGCGCGCGATCGTGCTCCTCGCTGGTGTCGCGGATCCGGCGCGGAGCGCGCTCCACTCCCAGATCAGGAACCTGTACGAGCACGACGCCAGCCTAACGCCCACCGGGCGCGACTCACTCTTCGCTGACATTCCCAACCGGATCGAAGGCATGATGGCCGCGGATCCCTGGATGAAGTTCTTCCTGACGTATGATCCCGCTGCAACGATGCGGCGCGTGAAGGCGCCGGTGCTGATCCTCACCGGCTCGCGCGACCAGCAGGCGGCGCCCGCCCAGGTGGTGTTGATGGAGGCCGCGTTCAAGGCGGCGGGCAACAAGGACGTGACCGCGCGCGTGCTGCCAGACCTCAATCATCTCTTCGTGCACGACACGGACGGCTTCCCAGGCAACTATGCGAAGCTGCCGCCGCCGATAGTGATGCAGGCCGACGTGGTGGGAATGATCGCCGACTGGCTCGTGCAGCGGCTCCGGTGATGAGTGGCGCGCGCCAGCTTCGCGCTGCCTGACGTCGAGACGATCAACAATCCGAATATTTCGCGATAGGACTCAATCATGGCTTTGCAACTCTCTCGACCGCTCATGCGACTCGCCGGCGGAATGATCGTCGCCATGGCGATGAGTGCGCGTCCCGCGCTCGCACAGGAACCATTTCCCGGCATCGATGCCTACATCAACAAGGCGATGACGGACTGGAAGATCCCCGGGTTGGCCGTCGCCATCGTCCGCGGCGATTCGGTGATCTACGCCAAGGGCTACGGCGTCCGCAAAGTCGGCACGACCGACGCGGTCAACGATCGCACACTCTTTGAAATCGGCTCGAGCAGCAAGTCGTTCACCGCGACGGTGGTTGCGATGATGGTGAGCGATGGCAAGATGCGTTGGGACGATCGTATCGCGCTGTACCTGCCGGAGCTACGCCTTCAGGACCCCGTAGCCAATGCCGAGCTCACGTTACGCGACGCGCTTTCGCATCGCACCGGCCTCTCGCGCCACGACTTCTCATGGATGTCCGCGGGTGTCTCGCGCGATGAGCTCCTGCGGCGCGCGAAATTCATCAAGCCGGCTGCGACATTCCGCACGCGGTTCATCTACCAGAATGTGATGATCCTCGCCGCCGGCCAGGCGGCGGGAAAGGCTGCGGGATCCTCCTGGGACGAATTGATCCAGACCCGCATCTTCACGCCCCTCGGCATGACGTCATCGCTGCCGGTCATGCGCCCGTCGCAGCAGGTCGCGAACCTGGCTTCGCCGCACCTCACCTGGCGCGACACCGTCTACGCGAAAGATCACATGGACATGGACGACATCGCGCCGGCCGGTTCGATCA
>Ga0111538_10011184_pt1 | contig 11919 bp, 13 predicted proteins | sample SoiMethybrSBSTD1_FD_79669 | JGI IMG/M metagenome (GOLD analysis project Ga0111538, IMG submission 79669) | Bulk soil microbial communities from a Populus tree surrounding site in Tennessee, USA - Soil MetaG P. TD hybrid SBSTD1 (version 2)... | ecosystem: Environmental > Terrestrial > Soil >...
CACCGCAACGGTACCAACGAGCGCGTCAATCCAATTGAGCATCTGTTGACCGGATTGCATAGAGAACTCCTTCGTAAGAGGAGAAACTTGACAGACCCTGAAGCCAGGCGGTCGCCAGCGTCCTCAGCTGAAGTGATTGGGAGACAGCATACCTCCCAACCACCGTCTACGTGGCGTGGAGCACGCAGGGGCGAGGATCCTTCGCGGGAGTAGGGATCCGCTACTCCCGCTCACACTGGAGTTCCCCATGCGTTATGACACATTCCGCCTTTTCCCCCCATTGCAAGCGGTACCCTCGCATTTGAGACGGAGCCACATGATACACTTGTCCATCCCGTGTCTGGATCATCACGGTGCCATCGCGGTCCACATCCATAACCCTTCCCGTGATAACCGTAGGGTATACATCAGGGTCTTGGGCATGTTTATAGCCTGATTCTGCGGCCAGCACGAGAGAGGCACTGACGAGAAATCCGAGACTGGCCATCGCCAACGTCTTGCTAAGTGTGCGGATCATAAGAGTCTCCTTGCTTGTGAAGATGGGAGACGTGTCTCCCTTCCTCCCCCAGCCATATGGGTGGGGGACCTGTTCTCAATCAGCGTGCACAACCTTGCCACACTGATAACTGCGCGTAGGCGCACATCACGCTGTGTTCCGATAGGCAAGTGTACGAATCTCATGCACGGTGATTTAGCCCCTGGCCTCAGGGCTGATCATGCCACCATGCCCTCGCAGGTGGCTCTGCATGGTCCGGAATTGCTGCTGTTGTTCCGGGGTCAGCAGCTTGCGGATGTCCTGCATCTCCGTGATATGGGCCAGACGCAGGTCCGCCTTTTTGGCGGCGATGGTTTGGACCAGTTGCTTCACTTTGGCGAAATCCGTCGGATCAGCCTCTAGCAACGGCAGGACGTCAAGCGCCATGGCCTGGATCTCCGCCTTCAGACGAATGACGTCCTTGGCGTGCGTGCGCATGAGGGTCTGTACCTGGGCGCGTTGCTCGTTACTGAGTTTGAGTTGCTGCGTCAGCCGTGCGAGGTCATGCTGGAGCCGCCTACTTGTGTGGCCCCGCATGCCATGCCTCTGCAGCTTCCTCGGCGCCTGCTCCCGCGCCGGCACACCGGTCGCGGGGGGTGGGGCCTGAGACACCGGAGTACCACCGGAAGGCTGTGGTTGTTGCGCCCACCCTCCCGGGGCGCATGTGAGAGCGAACACGAAGGCACAAACAACGATTTTCCCAACCTTGCGGTTCATACGTCTCTCCTGCATGGTATGCACCACGATCGTGGTGGTGTTATGGACAGTGCCGTTTGGATACAGACAGGCTTCCTGCACACGGGACCTCCGTCTTGCTTCCCCCACGTGGTACGACGTGGTCATAGAAGCGTGCCGCCTGTCCCCTCACGCTTTCTGGGAGACAGTGTACGGGGTAAAACTTAACGCCCCCTTAACCACAGACGAGCGACAGAAAAAATGAGGACGCCAGGGTCACGCAATAGGATGGGAAGGTGATCCCGACCACGGGATCTGTACCGCGGTCGCGCTCCGAGGTCCTGCTCCCTAGGCATTGGAGACGCCTCAATGTGTGCGCCCTCTGCCTTGTTAAGGGTGCCTTAAGGTTGCCTCGTTACTATCTCTGGGAAGACAACACGAGCATGGCCTCACGCCATACGAGGCAGGGATGCTCTGGTCTTGCAGTGAGAACGCAGAAGGAGATTGGTATGCCTGTCCCCACTCTTAAACCCCTGAGTCGCCCACAACGTAGCACGCTCCTGTGGGATACCGCAGCGCCAGTACCCTCCCCCGCTCCCGCAGCGGCACGCCACGCTGGCCGGCAGGAGACGTCGCCGCATCTCTGGGGCATTATTCTTGCCGGTGGCGATGGCCAACGGCTGCGGCCCTTGACCCAAGTCTACTGTGGCAGTGCGCGTCCGAAACAGTACTGCACCTTTTTCGGGGACCACTCGCTCCTCCGGCAGACCCTCAGGCGTGCCGAGCAGCTCATTCCCGCCGCCCGCCTGCTGACCATCGTCACCCAGTGCCATCTGGCCTATGCCCGCGAGGAGCTGTCCGATCGTGCCCCAGAGACGGTCATTATCCAGCCGTGTAACCGCGACACCGGGGCGGGCATCCTGCTGCCCCTGCTCCATATCGTGCAGCGAGATCCCACTGCCATCGTGGCGCTCTTCCCCTCCGACCACTTTATCCTCGAAGAGCAGCCGTTTATGGCCACGGTGGCGACCGCCGTGGCGTCTCTGGCTACACATCCGCGGCATCTCGTGGTGCTCGGGGTCACTCCAGATGGGCCAGAAGTGGAGTATGGCTGGATTGGGACGGGGAACATGCTGGGTCAGGTCGGTGGCACGGCGGTGTATCAGGTGCAGCATTTTTGGGAAAAACCCACCCTGGGGGTGGCCGAGTACCTGTACCGGCATCAGGCGCTGTGGAATACCCTGGTGCTGGTGGGCCACGCTGGGGTCTTGTTGGAATTGTTTGAGACCCTGACGCCCGACCTCTATACGCCGTTGGGGCGCTGCCGGGAGGTCTTGGGGGCACCCCATGAGCTCCAGGTCTTACAGGAAGTGTATGCGACCCTCCCGGTCGTCAACTTCTCCCGGGCCATCCTGGCGCAGAGTGCCCCCTGCCTGGGCGTCCTGCCGGTCCATGGGATTCACTGGAGTGATTGGGGCTCCCCAGCGCGGGTCCTGCAGGACATCGTGCGCTATCATCTGGGGGATCCATCACGCGCCGACGGGCCTCACAGCCGTGCGTGCCGATGGTCGTGAGGTGCCCAGGCACCGCACCGTGTTCCTCCTGCGCGCTGCGCTGGAGGGTAGGAGCAGGACGGGCAACGCACGAGGGTAGGCGATCCGGGCTTACCCCTTGCGTGCCCTGGGGTGGTATGGTACAGGCTCTGCATACACAGCGTTGCACGGAGGCGCAGTCGCGGGGTAAGGCGTGTCCGCGGTCTCGGTGGAGAGGGGAACCATCATGCGAGTGCTTCTTGTGGAAGATGATGTGATGATCGGGAGCAGCATCCAGCAGGGGCTCCAGCACGACGGCTACACGGTTGATTGGGTGCAAGACGGGGAAGCGGCGGAACTCGCCATCCGAACCACAGCGTATGCCGTGATGCTGCTGGATCTGGGCTTGCCCAAAAAAAGCGGCTTGGACGTGTTGGCCACCCTGCGTCGCCTGGGATTAGTGCTCCCGGTGGTGATTCTCACCGCACGCGATGCGGTGGCTGATCGCGTGCGGGGGCTCGACCATGGCGCAGATGATTACCTCGTCAAACCTTTTGCGCTCGACGAACTCGCCGCCCGCATGCGGGCGGTGCTGCGGCGGCACCAGGGGCGTGCCGACCCCGTGATCACCTATGGCGCGCTCACGCTCGATCCTGCCACGCATCAGGTGACCTGGCAGGGCCAGCCTGTCGAGCTCTCAGGGCGTGAATTTGCGCTCCTCCAGGCGTTGCTCGACCGCCCTGGCGCCGTGCTCTCGCGTTCCCAGCTCGAGGAACGTCTGTATGGCTGGGAGGATGAGGTAGCGAGTAATACCGTGGAGGTACACATCCACCATCTGCGCCACAAGCTGACCCCCGCCTTGATTCACACGGTGCGCGGCGTGGGCTACCTGGTAGCCCAATGCGTATGAACTCGATTCGCCGCCAGCTCTTGGTAGGCCTCGTCAGCACGCTGACCCTGGTCGGCTGTGCGGCGGGGGTTGGCGTGTATTACAATGCCTTACAGGCGGCGAACACTATTTTTGACTATCATCTCAAGCAAGTCGCCTTTTCCCTGCGCGATCATGCCGCTACGGCCGTGGCCGTAGCCGGGAGTGATGACGACGACGCCGAGCAAGATATGGTCATTCAAATTTGGGACGACACCGGGCATCACTTGTATCACTCGCATCCGGGGGGACTGTCCTTAGTGCGTGCCGTACCAGGATGGAGCACGGTGGCTCTCCACCAGGGTGCCTGGCGCGTGTTCACCTTAGTCGACGAGGGTCGGGTGATCCAAGTCGAACACCCGATGCAGGTGCGTCAGGCCATGGCGGTACGGATGGCGCTACGCACGCTACTGCCGTGGCTCGTGGCCATGCCGATCCTTGGCGGGTTGCTGTGGTGGCGCATTGGCCACAGCCTCCAGCCGCTCACCGCGGTCGCCCAGGCCCTGAGCACCCGCACACCTCACGCGCTGGATCTGCTCCCGGTCACAGGGCTGCCGCAGGAAGTTCAGCGCCTGGTCACGGTCTTAAATGATCTCTTACAGCGCTTAGCCGCGGCGCTCGCCACCCAGCGGGCGTTTATTGCCGATGCCGCCCATGCCCTGCGCACCCCGCTGGCGGCCGTGCACTTGCAAGCACACCTGGTGACCCAAGCCAGTGAGGAGGCAGAGCGTGGCGAGGCCATCGCCACCTTACAACGCGGTATCGCACGCGCCTCGCACCTCGTGCAGGAGTTGCTCACGCTCGCCCGCGTGGAGCCCGCGGCCGCCCACGAGCCCCTGCACCCTGTGGCGCTCAATCCAATCGTCCATGCAGTCATCGCCGACTATGCTGCCCTGGCCGTCGAAAACGCGATTGATCTGGGGCTGGTCCAGGACGACCCCGTCTGGCTCATGGGAGATGCTGAGGGACTGCGCGTCCTGTGTGCCAGTCTTGTGGAAAATGCCTTGCACTACACCCCGACTGGAGGGATTGTGGACGTGCAGATTATGGCGACCTCCGAGGCGAGCTGTCTCAGCGTGGCGGATACCGGACCCGGCATTCCGCCTGCCGAGCGCCAGCACGTCTTTGACCGCTTTTATCGTGGGACCAACGTGTCTGTGCCAGGCAGTGGCTTGGGGCTCGCCATCGTCAAAGCCGTGGCCGAACGCCACCAGGCCCACGTCACTCTGGGAGATCGCGACCGTGGGTCAGGGCTGGTCGTCCGTGTGATGTTCCCGTGCATCGACGCTCCTGCCAATGCCTGTGGAGGCTCGCATGCGGTGTGAACTTAATGCATGGCGGACCTGGTTCAGGATACGTTAAGCCTCACCTGCGAGATTTGCTTTCTGAAAGACTGGCGCCGTACGGCTGCCAGTCACTCCCATCACTTTCCACGCAGGAGAGGATCCATGCGCCACCCGCTGCTCCTGACCACAGGCGTACTGAGGTGTTGCCTGCTTGGGTTGCTGCCAGTCTGGGCTGCCTCGCCAGGGTTCTTGCCCCCAGCCCAGAGGCAAGGCCCCGTGATCTACGTGCGTGGTGGCATCGGGCCCGAGGAAGCCCAGGTATTTGCGGCGGCGATTGCCCACTATCCCCTGGCCCTCGAATTCGCTGCCAAACACCGGCCGCACGCGGCCTTTCGCGCGACTGTCCACGTCACGGTCAGTGACCTCCAGGGCCGCAGTGTCCTGGATACTCGGAGTCAAGGGCCGTTCCTCCTGGCCACACTGCCGGCGGGAGACTATACTATCAGCGCGTGGTATAGGGACCAAACACTGACCAGGCCACCTCTGAGGCGTTGAGGTTGCTTCCCAGCCGCCCTGCCCGAGGTCGTTGCCCCAGAGCACCCCTGATGGCTCTACCCCTTCCCATCCTGAGCGGCATGTCCAGACCGTGCAGCGCCGCTCTGCGCCTTGCCCCAGGGCGCTGCAGCCGGGGGGCGCGGGGGGCCAGGGGGCGCGCTCACGAGGTAGCGGCAAAAAATGAAAAATGCCTTTGAAATTCCTATCCGCACCCTGCCCGTAGACCCTGCCCTACCAGGAGTGCTGTAAGGGCGACAAGCGCGGCAGTAAGCCACGCCGGTAGGCCGTAGCCATACAGCCCAATGAGCGTGCCAACGAGCCAGGGGGCAATGACCACCGCACCATCGACAAGCAGGCGGTAGATGCCCATGGTACGAGTGAGACGCTCAGGAGGGGTGCATAATGCCAGGGCCGCTGAAGGCATGCCCCAGGCTGCAAAGCCGGTGTGCAGGCAGATAGAGACGACGAACAAACCCCCGAGGCTCGTAGCCAGCGGCAGATAGGCGAGCGCGCCAGCCATCAGGAGCAGCGCTGGAGTGAGCACGACACGGCCTTCGAGGCGATCGGAGAGCCAGCCAATAGGCAATAAGAGGACGAGGTCAACGAGCAGCCCGGCGGTGAACACCAATCCGAGCGTTGAGGTAGAGATGCCGACGACTTCGCCACCAAAGAGCGGCAAGGCGGTGGAGACGAAGCCCGACCAGATGAAAGACAGCACAAACGTGGCCACATAGGCAATACCTACGACTTTCGTGTGAACTGTTGCAGCTGCTGGAACCTCTGGACGCTGAGCAGGCCTTGCCACGGCAGGCGTATCGGCGTTGTGTCGGCCCGTCGAGGCTCCCATGGCGTCCGCCAGGGTCTGGCGGGTGTAGAGCACCCAGGCGAATGCCCCTGCCACAAACACCAGCGCCAGGGCAAAGGCGGCTCGCCAATGCAGCAGTGACGCGACGAGGCCAGAGAGCGTCGGGCTGAGTGTCAGCCCGGCAATCGCCGAAAACTCCAGGAGATTGTTGGCTCTCCCCTGTACTGCCCGCGGGGTGCCAGTCACGATGACCATGAGGCACGCCACGCGTGTGATACCCAATCCAAATCCCAGGAGCATCTGGGCTGCGACTAACCAGTAGAAGCCAGGAGCCAGCATGCTCCCCAGGAGCGCCACGCCGGCGAGGCCAATGCCTTGCAGCAGCAGGGACAGCAACGGACGGCGCTGTAAGAGGTAGGCGGCAATGATATCCATCACGACAGAACTCAGCCCCGACATAGAGGTCAACAACCCTAGTTCACCGGGACTGACGCGAAAGGTTTCGCGTAAGAGGGGGAGTAATGGACTTAAGAGACCCCCTTGCGCAAAGGCCAGGAGAAAGCGCATGGGGTAGATAGTCCTGTCGGGGGACGCATGCCCCCCAGCACTGCCAATCAACTGCGAGAAATTCAATGTCCTCATCAGCCCCTTGCGCGGCAGATCAACGGATGATCGTGATACGCGTGCTGCACCCTGCAGCGAAAGGCGTACCACGAAGGATGCCTGGGAAAGAAGTAGAGATGTGACGCACAGGTACAATCAGAGGCGCCAAATCGCCGGAAGGGTATGGAAGCTCCACGTAAATGCTGGACTATATCGGCCCACACATGCTCCCAACGGACGGCGTCATAGACGTACCAGATCTCCTCAAGCCGGGTCACAGTCCGCAGATAATCAATGTGCCAGTGCAGTCGTGCCGCTGGCTTCTGGTGGTGTGCTACGCGCCCCCTGACGCCACCAGGACCACATGCACTGCCAATGTAGACATAGAATCCAGGCAGGACATAGCACTGTCCAAACCGACCGATCTGTACAAGACAGTTGGCTGACGAGGAGAGCAGTAAGGCATAAGTCCCAGGTTGCGTTTCCAAAGATGGGGTCACGCCCTATACTGCCGCCCGCTGAGCAGGTGCATGTGGATGTGGTCAATGAGCTGGCCACCACCACGGCCCACATGCACCCTGAGACGATACCCCTGTGCGACAATGTGCCACTGCGCTGCCAGGTGTTTCGCGACCATGAAGAGCTTGCCCATCAGCACGGTATGTTGCTCCTCCAGATCGTTGATGGTGGCAATATGCAGCCTCGGGATGATCAGAACGTGTATAGGTGCCTGGGGACTGATGTCTTTAATGGCTATGATCTCGTCATCTTCGTGCACAATACTGGCGGGGGCATGCTTAGAGACGATCTCACAGAAAATACACGCCATACTCCCTCTCCAGGAGGGAGAGGGAGTTAGCCCTCACCCTACCTTGCGCTTACTGTTGTCCCTCGAGCAAGAGCTGCACAATCTGCGGCACAATGTCACGGGCCCGCTGGTCCAGCTCGTCCTCTGTCAGGTTAGCAATGGGATGCTTCACACTCAAATATTTGTAGTTGGGCAGGCCCCAGGCTTGCGCCATAGCCCGTCCAGTCGCGTCAAACACATCGGTGATAATCGAGGCCGCTGGAATGCCGTGCTTTTCAAACAGGATACCGTCGAGCACACTGCCCGAGCTGCACGACCCTCAATCGCCGACCCCGGCGATGACGACATCGCAGTTGACGGTGTACTCGTCGATAATCTCCTTATGGGCCGGCACACCAGAGGCGTGCTTGCTGCGCATAATATGGCTCTGGGCCCCGTACTCCTTCTCGAGGATAGCGGCAATCCGGAGCAACAGCCTATCCGAGTTGTACTTCGTATTCTCGACCAGGCCGATACGCATGTTGCGTAGCGATTCTGGCCTGGGCACGAAAGCCATGGGCTGTTCCTTAGCCTCCGTGGTCGGATCAAACACCTGTAGAGCCATTGTATACTCCTTCTCCCTAGCACCATCGGCCCCTATGGCCGGCGGATTTCTTTAGTGACGCTTTGTGAGCTGCGTTTACCGCCCCAGCCGGGAATATAGGCTGACTGCACGCCGGCGCGGCCACCAGCAGCGACAATGATAAAATCTTGCGGCGTTTCCACCAGTGGGTGCATGGTGGTCTCATCCCCTGGCTGCACTGCACCTGGCATGACGTTCATGCGCTTCATTTCCGCATGTGAAGTTTTGGTGTGCTCAAAGCAGAACTGTCGGACGTCGTCCCTGGACCAACCAGCCTGCGCTATGACTGCCTGGTGCTCTCCAGCGAACACCAGGACATACTGCGGCTGACCACGCAGACCCGCGGAGATGCGCATAAAGGCACAGGCCGTCGTTAACACGCCTTCTGGGGTAGCGCTGAGCTGGTTTGCATACTGATGCGGCGCCATAGCCGCGAAGATCGTCACGGCATTCTGCTCAGGGCGGAAGCCGCGCTCCACGTGCAGCGGCGGCCAGGGGCTATCGGTCTCGTTCTCAGCGATACAGTAGCTGTACTTGCCGCCATGGCCCAGACTACTGCGATCGAGCAGACCAGGCAGGGTGCCAATCACATTCCGCATAATCAGTCGTACGGCACGACCAATGGCGGCATTCGCCCGCCAGCCCGGCCCAAAGAGATTATCGCCACAGTTGATGTTCAGTTCGCGGGCAATCGGCCCATTGACCACCACGAAGATCGCTGAGCCACCGGTACTGGTCGCTGGCCCGTGATACCCAAAAAGCGGATCGCCCAAGGCCTCGACTGCAGCGACGACGACCGGCATATACTCGGGCTTACAGCCCGCCATCACCGTATTGATCGCCACCTTTTCCGCGGTGACCGACACCTGGCGGTTCTCGATAAAGGTGATTTCCGCTTCCGGCTCGAGCCCTGCCGACTCGAGCATGCCCCAGATGCTGTTCTCCGTTGGTGGCACCACCGGCAGCCCATCCGTCCACCCTTTGGCGTAGTATAGCTCTATAGCCTCCGCCATATCCTTCACTTCGTAGCGCTGCGACGTCAGCTCCGCCATCGTTCCCCCTTTGCATAACTGGTACCTCTGCTTGCCATTGCATTGTGGCAAAGAGCTGACAGCAAGGCAAGGAGAAATGCACCGCCAGCTCATCTGGTGGGCGTCGGCTCTGGGGCAGGCTGGGTGCGCTCAGCTGCCTCGCGGCGCGCCAGTTCATGCAAGAGGACGTCAACCTGGGCGAGCAGAGCGTCCTGGCGTTGCCGCCATTGTTGCATCGCCGGCAGCGGATCGGGAAACGGGCGCTCTGCCGGTCCTATGGGGAGTTCGACGGTCGTTTTCCCGGGCACCGGTTGCAGCGTGATATGCTCCACCCTGGCGAGATTTTTCCCGCGCCAGGGGTTATACAAGGGGTCGCCAAAGAGGATCATCCGCCAACTCACATACCGCGTCGTCAGGTAGTACGCCTCCACCAGCGAGTATTTGCCAGTCAGCAGGAGCCCAAAGAACTCGCCAGGTAATGGGAAGGCATCGAGGTACGGCTCGTTGTTCGGGCCAAGCGTGGCCGTAATGCCACGTTCCAGGGCGTTCTTGCACCAGCCCCGCTCGTGTGGAGCATGCACGCTGACGGCCTCGCCGGAGGCAATATGGTAGCCGAGCGCACCGGGGTTGAAGGTGAACGCGTCTTCATAGGCACGGTAGCGGTACCAACCAACATACACCGCGACATTGGGTGCTTCGCCAGGCTGGTTGAAGGTGCGGTCTGTCTCTTCGAGCACCACCGGATACGAGGTCACACGGCGAAAGAGTCCGGCCAGTTCACGCATATTCTGATCATATGCCGCAGTACTCAACAGCGTGGGGGGGGCGTGGATGCCGCGGGTATCGATGTACACGGTACCATTGAGACCACTGTGCTCTGCGGCAATGGCACGGTCCACCATCTGCATGGCCAGAGCCGGCGTTGGTGCATCCAGGCGACTCACCATCAGCATGGGAAAGCCCGGGGCCGCAGGCTCGGGGGGCACCGGCATGGTGTAATGCAGCGGATTGGCACTCCGACCGGCAATACGATAGACCACGGGGTCCATCCACAGGAGGCTGAGTTCGCTGTCAATGCTGGCATCACCGTCAGCGTAGCGGAAGGTCTCGGACTCTAAGGCAGCGAACCGTAAGACACCTTGCAGACCAAAGATGGCTTCTGCGATGCGGTAAGCTCGCTGGCGATTGGTATCCGACGGCGCGGCACGGAGGGCCTCAAGCATGGCGCGGATGGTCGCCATATGCTGGTTGAATTTAGCGAGTTCTGCCTGCCCTTGCTGGGATACGGCTGTGGACGCGGGGCGAAGCGCTTGTAGCAGTTCGGCCTGGCCACCCACCTGCACGACCAGGCGTGCGAAATCCCTGGCCGCCTGGGTCCGCTTTGGTGACTCCTGCTCACTCGATAAGTGTGTGGCCCGTTCTTGCAGCGCCTTCTGTATACGTTCGAGCAGGGGTGCAGCTTTCTGTGGTTGCTCACTGGTAGCATCAGGGGCCGTCTCGTCTACAGTCAACTCCTTGGCGAGCGCCTGCAAGTCGTGCAACGCATGTTGATAGCGCTTTTGGGCATCCTTAGTCCACAGGCGTTCTTGATCGGTAGGTTGCGGGGCATAGACTGTCAAGGGTAAGCCATAGACGGTCACCAACGCGCGTATCTGCCCTGCCAAACCACGGTTTTCGAGGGTCTGACGCAGGGGATGCACGATCTTCTGCTCGTACTCCTGACGGCTGACCACCTCCTTCATGGCCCCGAGTTCGAGGGGAATCACCTGTGCGTCTGGTACGCCGCGCTGCTTGGCATAGTGGTGACCGACCTGGATACTCTCACGACTACTGCGATTCACCACCACAGCAACCTGCTGGGGCGTCAACTCAGCCGCTGCTGGCGCCACCGCAACGCAGCAGAGAAGCACTGAGCAAACGCGAAAGAGCGTGTGCTGTTGCATGTCTATTCCTTCTCCCTGTACATTTACCGTGCCGTGGAGCCGGGCGCTGTAATGGCGTCCAGCTTGTCATGGGCGGTGACCGTACCACTGGGAAAAGTGTATCCAGAATGCGCCTCGCTGTGCCGCGTGAGGCGCATCTACAGGAGAGCGCATGGCAAGAGCACCACGCCCTGTGTCAGTGACAGACAGACAGTCTGGCACTGGATGGCGTCATATCGTGGATGATGAAATGTGGCTGGGACGCCTCATGCTCGCCCCCGCGATCCTCTATATCGCCCTCCTCATCGGCGCCCCTTTTCTCCTGGCGCTGTGCTACAGCCTGACGGATATCACCGTTGGGAGTCCGACCATGCATTTCGTAGGTCTGCAGCATTTTCAGGAGATCGTGCAAACTCCCAAATTCCTCCAGGCTCTGCGCAATACCTTCCTGTTTGCCTTTGGTTCGCAGCTGCTGGTGCTCGTTTTGGCCAATATTCTGGCCCAGGTGCTGCGGTACGAATTCCGCGGCAAGTGGCTCGTGCGCTGTCTCATTCTGTTGCCCTGGGTCGCTCCCATTTCGCTCGGCAGCATTGGCTGGCTGTGGATTTTTGACTCGC
>Ga0111538_10011185_pt1 | contig 11919 bp, 6 predicted proteins | sample SoiMethybrSBSTD1_FD_79669 | JGI IMG/M metagenome (GOLD analysis project Ga0111538, IMG submission 79669) | Bulk soil microbial communities from a Populus tree surrounding site in Tennessee, USA - Soil MetaG P. TD hybrid SBSTD1 (version 2)... | ecosystem: Environmental > Terrestrial > Soil > Tree...
CTTCCGAGTAGCGCATCTGATCCAGCAGGTGGCGGTTGAGCCCGACGTGACGTCCTCGCGCGAACGCGCTCTTCATTTCCGTAACGGATCGTTCGATGATTGCCAGTCCTTCCGGGGGAACCCAAACACTCGCGCCCGCCTCATGTGTCGTCGCAGCACACCTGGCGCTGGTCCTCGACCCGAAGCATCTCGCATCCCTGGGCGGTTGAAGGCTGATCTCGTACGGACCGAGTTCTGTCCCCAGTGTTAGCGTCTTTGCATGATTTCGACTACGAACGACCCGGCTTTTGCTGTTGCCGAAAACCGTAACTAGATTTGCAGCTCACGTCGTGATTGCCAGCCTGAGGTGATACGCAGCATAATCTTGCGAGATTTCGCCTGCTAGGAGCCACTATGCTGAAGACCCGTGCAGCGGCACTTGCTCTGACCTGCGTTCTGGCGGCGATTCCTGCCCGCCATCTTGCGCAAGACTCCAAAACGTTCCTGACCGGCGTTTCCAAGGCGATGGGTGCGGATAATCTTCGGACAATTCAATTTTCCGGCATGGGCTCTAACGCCGGCATAGGTCAAAACACGAATCCGAGCAGCAGATGGCCGCTGGCGAGAGTCAAGAGTTACACTCAGGAACTCGACTTCACAACGACGGCCTCACATGTGCGGCTGGTGCGAGTTCAAAACAACGCGGACCAGACTCAGGACCGATACGTTTCCGCCTCGTCTTCCTGGGATACGCAATTCAGCTTCTGGCTCACGCCTTTCGGGTTTCTCAAGGGAGCGGCTGCCAACAATGCGAGCGTGAAGCCGGAGACTCTCCAGGGATCGAAGTACAACGTCGTCAGTTTCATTCTCGAGAACAAATACAAAGTCGTCGGGTACATCAACGACAAGAGCCTTGTGGAACGAGTCCAGACCTGGGTTGACAACGACGTCCTCGGAGACATGCTGGCGGAGACTTCCTACGACCTTTATAAGGATTTTGGCGGCGTGGAATTCCCCACCTCCATCATCGAGAAGCACGGTGGCTTTCCGGTTCTGATTCTTTCCGTCACGGATGTGAAGCCCAACGCAAGCGTGAGCATTCAATCTCCTCCGGTGGCAGCATCGGCGCAGCCTGTGTCGGTGCAAACAACAAAGGTGGCGGACGGCGTGTATTACCTGAAAGGTGGAACCCATCACAGCGTCGCCGTGGAGTTTGCGGACCATGTCGCCGTCATCGAAGCTCCGCTGAATGAAGAACGCTCACTAGCGGTCATCGCGGCGGTGAAACAGTCGATCCCCAACAAGCCGATCCGCTATGTCATCAACACGCACCACCACTTTGATCATGCCGGTGGGCTCCGCACTTACGTTGACGAGGGCACGACGATCATCACGCATGAGAGTAACAAGGCGTTTTATCAGCAGACGCTCACGGCGCCGCGAACGTTAAATCCAGACAGGCTGGCGCGGTCGCAGAAGAAGCCGGACATCGAGGCGGTTACCGACCAGAAGGTGCTGAGTGACGCGACGCGAACGCTGGAGCTGTACCTGATCAATGGGAATCCGCATGACGACGGGATTCTGATGGCGTTCCTGCCAAAGGAAAAGATCCTGATTGAAGTCGATGTGTTCACTCCATCGAACCCGGCCAACGCGACTGCTGCCACCGCCGCCGCTGCTGTCAATCCGAGCACGGTGAACACGGCAGAAAATGTCGAGAAGCTAAAGCTGGACTTTGCGACGATCTTGCCGCTACACGGGCCGGGATCGGTGCAACGCGCGGAGCTCTACAACGCGATCAACAAGCCAGTGCCGGATATGGCAGCGATCCTGGCCGCCGCGCCTCCGCCGGCGCCGATTGATCCCGGTCTGCGCGCAATGCAGACCTCGTGCACGGTGTGCCACAACCTTGCGAGGATTCAGACGAAAAACATGTCGATGGATGATTGGCAAATGATCATCGACGACATGAAAGGAAAAGGCGCGACGCTGCGCGGAAACGACGAAGCGATTCTGCTGGAGTACCTGGTAAAGAACTACGGGCCGAAATAGAAATCTTCCCGGTCAGTTTTTCTTCATCAGCTGCTCAAACAGAGCGAGAGTCTGGACCTGCCGCACTGGAGCAATCCCACCGCCACGATAGAACGCATCTGCCCAGTTCATCGGGGTTCTTCCCTGCTTATCTTTCGCGTCGAGCTTCGCGCCACCGTCGACCAGCGTCTGAACCGCGCCATTCCAACCCCGGAATGCGGCGCCATGTAGCGCCGTCAGCCCGGCGTTATTCACGGCATTAACGTCCCCCAGCTGCATCGCCAGCTTCACAGCCTCGAGCGCATCCTTTTCCGGCCACGAGTACGAGCTGCCCACGAGGTACCCCACGCCGGACGCCGCCATCAGCGGCGTCGTATTATCCAGGCTTGTGATGTACGGGTCCGCCCCGTACGCCAGCAGCATGCGCATCATCTTGACGTCGCCGGAAGCAGCAGCGCGGTAGAACGGCGTCGCCCCGGGTTCCGAAAACCATGACCGATTCGCCCCACCACGGAAGGGCGGTTTCGCCGTCAGGCGAGCGTTCACGTCGGCTCCGTGCTGAAGCACGGACTGCGTCAACTCGATCGCCTCGCCCTTATCCGCAATGGGTCCCGGTGTATCCGTTGTGTCGAGATTCCGCATTTCAACCAGCGCATACAGCGCCGCTTTGCCGTCTCTGTCGGCGAGGTTCGGGTTGGCGCCATGATCCAAGAGATACGCCGCGACCTGATAGTTGCCGTTGAGGATCGCCATCAGCATCGCGGTGCTGCCGTTGCCGGACAACATATTCACGTCAGCCTTCGCGTCGACGAGAACCTTCACGGCATCCAGGTTGCCTTCTCTTGCAGCCAGCATCAACGACGTCACGCCGCCAGTCCCCGTCCCCGGTGTGGGTGGTGGGGGCGATGCACCAGCAGCCGCTGCTTGCCCTTGCCCACGGGCGGGTACGGGAGGAACTTGTCCGGAAGCAGGAGCCGCAGGCGCCGGCGCTGGAGGAGCTTGCCCCGCCGCAGTGCTCGGCCCAGCTTGCCCTCCTTGACCGGGCGTTGCGGCACCGCCGCGAGCTCCAGCTCCAGCGGCAGCATTACCTCCACGTGCGCCAGCACCTCCACCTCCGCCTATGCCCCCGCGCGCCGCCGCAGCGACAATCTTCGAGCGAGCGTTCACATCGGCTCCGCGTTCGATCAGCAGCTTGGCCACTGCCGGATGACCTTCCGACGCAGCCCACATCAGCGCCGTCTGCGACCTGGAATTTTCCTTCGCATTGACGTTCGCGCCGTTATCGAGCAACACGCGAACGGTACCCACGTTGCCTGTGCGCGCGGCCATCATCAATGGAGTCTCGCCGAGTTCCGACAAGGCAGCGTTAGGATCCGCCCCCGCCTTGATTACCTTCTCAACAATGGCTGCATTTCCGTTCTGGCAGGCCAGTGCCAGGGGCGTGACGCCGAAGCGGTTCGTCGCTTTCACGTTCGCACCGGCGCCGATCAACATTTGTACCATGTTCACGTCATCGAAATGGACGGCCCAATGCAGAGCGGTGGAGCCATCGGCCTGCTGCGCATTTACATCGGCTTTCTGTTGAAGCAGATCGCGCACCGCCGACGCATCCCTTTTCATGGCGGCGTCTGCGACGTCACTGGAAGCAGCGGCGGCATAGAGAGCCGCCACGAATACCACAAGAAAGGATCCGGCAATCCGGCGTGCTATCCGCATAATTCCCTCGCTAGATTTCGATTGGGCCCGTGCTGTCTCCGAAACTTTCCTTCGGTATGTCGGCCTTATGCAACACCGTCAGCAGCAGGTTCGCCAGCGGTGTGTGCTCCGGATACTTTGAGTGACGCGCCGGGCCGAGTCTTCCGGAAGCTCCACCAATCAGCATCATCGGCAGCGGCGAATGATCGTGAACGTCGCCGTTGCTCATGGTGCTGCCAAACATGACGAGCGTGTGGTCCAGCAGGTTGCCGTCACCGTCGGGAGTCGCCTTAAGCTTGGCGAGGAAGGTCGCCAGAACATTCGTATGATAGGTGTTCATCCTCGTGAACGACCTCTTGGCTTCAGCAGCGCCGGAGGTATGGGACGCAGAATGGAAGCCCGTGGTGATGCCACTTTCCGGGAACGTTCTGTTGATCTTGTCGCGAGAATACATAAACGTCGAGACTCGGGTGATGTCCGCGGTGAAGGCCAGTGCCTGCAGGTCGTGCATCAGCCTTGCATGCTCGTGCCACGATTGCGGGATGCCGGCCGGCGCCTCCGCGGAGGGCAGATCCGCCGTCGCCTTTGCAACTGCCTGAAGTCTCTTCTCGAGCCCGCGGACTTCATCCAGATACTCGCCGAGCCGCGCGCGGTCGTTGGGGCCGATGTTCTTGCCGATGCGAGCTACATCGCCGGTGACCGAATCGAGGATGCTGCGATCTTCTTTCCGGCGAGCGAGGCGCTGTTCCGGCGTGCTGCCGTCGCCGAACAGACGTTCGAACACGGCCAGCGGGTTTCGTTCCATCGGAAGCGGTTTCTTCGCAGACGCCCAGGAAATGGTGTGCATGTACGAGCAGGCGTAGCCGTCGTCGCAAACGCCGGTGTAGCTGGTGTCTTCGATGCCGAGCTCCAGTGACTGCAGGGGCGAATCCTGACCGATCTTCTGTGCGATGACCTGATCCAGAGTCGTCGCGAGATAGGCATTCTGACCGGCATTACGTACCGGCGGAGTTCCACTGAGATACGCCGCGGCGGAACGCATGTGATCGCCGCCGCTACCGTCGCCGGCCGGCTTCGCCTCAAGGCCGCTCACAACATGCAACTGGTTCCTGAACGGCTCCAACGGCGAGAGGATCGTCGTCGTCTCGAAGTTCGTGCCTTCAGTCTTTGGCGTCAGCTCCGCCATGATCATGCCGTGGGGCAGATACACAAAGGCATATCGCGTGGGGGACGCGCCGGCTGCTCTCAACGGCTTCGCGGCCGGCAGCATCGCTTCCATGAAAGGCAACGCGACGGAAACGCCCATCCCGTGCAGGAAAGTGCGTCGAGGAATGTGCCGCTTCGTTATGAACATGGAGCCTCCTTAATTATGTGTTTCCGAATTCAATTGCGATTTCGTTCTCATCTGAAACTGAGGACTTTCGACAACCCCGAGAATCAGCGATGAAAATCTGTAGTTGTCGACCGACGCCTTCCGAACGATCGAGCGGACGACCGGCATGTCCCGGTATTGAGCCCCGCGACCCGTGGAATAAGTCAGAAGCCTTTCGGTCATCGTGCGAACAAATTGATTGGAATAGTGCATCAGTCCATCACGCAGGCTGTCGGGCCCGCTGACCTTGCTCCCGTCGACCAATTCTCCAGATGCGTCGATCGTATTGCCTCCATCTCGCGTTCTCCATTTTCCGGTAGCGTCAAAATTCTCAAGTGAGAATCCGATGGGGTCCATTATCTTGTGGCACGAGGCGCAGGCTGGATTCGAACGATGCAGTTCCATCCGCTTGCGCAGCGACATCGCATCAAGGTCAACCTTGCTGTCGACTTTGAGTGGAGGCACGTTCGCCGGAGGATTTGGCGGAGGAGTTCCGAGAATGTTTTCCAGAACCCACTTTCCACGCGCGACCGGAGACGTGCGCGTTGGCAAGGACGTGACGGTCAGGATGCTTCCCTGTCCGAGCAAGCCGCGACGCGGCGTGTCCACCAGCGAGACGCGGCGGAACTGGTTGCCGTAAACGCCGGGAATGCCGTAGTGCTTCGCGAGGCGATCATTCACAAATGTGTAGTCGGCCGTGAGCAGCTCGATCACGCTGCGGTCTTCGTGGGCGATGCTGTCGAAGAAGAGCTCCGTTTCTTTTCGGAACGCCTGCCGCAGGTTGTCGTCAAAGCCTGGGAATATTTCGATGTCCGGCGTGATGCTCGCGAGATTCCGAAGGTAGAGCCACTGGCCAGCAAAGTTATTGGTGAGCTGGCTCGAGCGACGGTCGAGAAGCATCCGGCGGACTTGGCGTTCCAGGACTGCCGGTTCTCTTAGTTTTCCCTGGCCTGCAACTCTCAGGAGTTCATCGTCGGGAATACTACTCCAGAGGAAGAAGGACAGTCGTGATGCCAGTTCGAGATCGCTGATCCGGTAGGACGTCCCCACCTTCACGTTGGCCGGCTCGCGTTCGGCACGGTAGAGAAAATCCGGGCTCGCGAGAATGCGGCGCAGGGCCATTTCGATTCCGGAATCGAAGGTTCCTTTCGCGCGTCCTTCTTTATAGAAGCCCATAACGACGACCAGGTCCTCTGGAGTCGCAGGCCGACGGAATGCGCGCCGGCTCAGTGTCGAGAGGATCTGCTCGGCGCACTTCGCCTCCGTGTCCGCGCTTGTGGGTCTGCAGGTAAAGATCTGACGCCGGCTGGCGGTATCGCTGACGCCGGTCATTTTGTGAGGACCTCCGATCGCGACGCTGCTGATGTGCGGTACGACGGACCGGGAAACGTCGAGGACCGAAATGGAGCTTCGCAGACGCGTGCTCGAAAAGATGTCTTCAACCGGCGCGTAATTCTTTTTGACAAAGGCAACTCCGACAGTGTGCATACCCGCGGTGACTTGCGTCCGCACTTCCAGTGGCGGCGTAACGCCGTCGACTTTGCGGGTCCTGTCCGCTTCCTCCTTGTCGATGTCGAACAGTTTGATCTGTTGGCCGTCGATGCTGAGTTCCATCTGCTCGTTCTTCGCAGATCGTCCGTAAAGCTCTTCGGATGTGCCTCGCAGCAGAGCCAACTGGAAGGAGTATTCGCCGTCAACGGGGAACGTGTGGTGGATCAGCATTCCACCGCGCGTTCCGAACGGCAGCCCTTCAACGTGCTCGTTTTGCGAAAGATCGGAAGGTGCGACGTAGGTTTTCAGATTCAGCGCAGCCGCGGTGTCGCCGATCGCAATGCGGGAGATCTTCGAGGCCGCAGCCAGGTAGGCTTCGAGCAGCGATGAAGACACGCCGAGAGAACTCGCCATGTTGTCGAATCCGAAACTGGAATCGTCCGGCGGCAGCAAGGCACTGACATCCACGTCCACCGCGAGCAGGTCGTGAATCACATTCGCATACTCGGCCCGATTCAGCCGATGAATGCCTGGAGAGCCGAAGTCTGGTTTGGCGGCGGCGCTGCGGTCCAGCTCGTTTTCAAGCCAGGAGACAAAGCCCTCGGTGGTTGCCTTGTCCGGATGTTTTGCGCCGGCCGGCGGCATCATTCCGGCCCGAAGCTTCCGCACAACCTTTTCCCACGTTTCCGCATCGGCGCCGACGCGAGCGACATCCAACTTGTCCAATAGCAGGTCGGCTGTTTTCGCTACTTCATTGTGACACGCGACGCAGTATTGATTAAGAAAGGTGCGCTGAGAGGACGCCGCTGTGCCCAGGGACGGCCGCGTGGATTGTGACCGCATGAACTGGGGATAGCCGGTTGCGGAGACGATCAGGATGAGAGCGAAGAATCGATACTTCTTCGACTCGAACCTCCAAGGCTTCATCAGCTACCTCCGCAGAGTGCATCCGAACCGGACGGCCCTTCATTTCCTATGCCCCAAGCGGGCGTTGAGGGCCATTATTCTCACAGCACGACCGTTTGTCTATCTAATTGAGCACAAAGGGACGCCGCTTGGCGCTGCGCCATCTTCTTTCACAGCCATCACCCGCCTCATCCCGGCAGGTCAATTTTTGCCGAGGAATTTTGCCGCGATGAACTCGTCTTTGATGGATCAATTCACGCTACGTATCTTCGGGGGAGCACGACACTGAACGTGGTCCCGTTTCGATCGGGCGACCGCATGGCGATCGAGCCTCCGTGCGCGCGCACGATTTCCTTGGCGATGAACAGCCCCAGCCCGATGCTCGATCGCTGCCTTCGTCCAGGCGTCCCTCGATGAAATGCTTCGAAGAGGCGTGGTTGCTCGGCCTTCGGAATCGGCGGACCGAAGTTGTGAACCTCGATGGCCACGGCTTCGGATTCCGTCTCGTGCAAGGTTACTTCGATCGGTCCTTGTGTCCCGTGTTGGATCGCGTTACCAATCAGGTTCGAGAGCATCTGTGCAATCCTGTCCGAGTCAAGTAGCACGTCGGTCTGGCACTCGATGCTCAGCGTGATCTCCTGATCAGGTCTGATGAAGCGGAACTCGTCGATTACAGCCTGGCAGATATGGCGCAGATCGGCGGACTCGATCCGGAGATCGAAGCTTTGCCCAGAGCGGATCCGGGCGAAGTCGAGGATCTGCCTGATCATGCGCGTCATGTGGTTCGCGGTGCGCTGGATCCGATTGACGAGGTGCTCGTCGGCGGGCGCGACATGGGAGCTCAACATGTCCGCCGCCATGCTTATCGCGAAGAGCGGGTTTCGCAAGTCGTGCCCGACGATTGCTACGAGCCGTTCCCGGAGCATGACCTCCTCTTCGGTGCGCTCCCTTTCCGTCAAGGCGTTGTGGAAGAGCTCCGCGTTGTGCATCGCCGTGGATGCGCGCCGGGCCAGTTCCTCCGCAAAGACCAGGTCATAGTCGTTGTACACCCTCGTCCCCAACGACGCGAAGACAACTACGGCGTGGGGGCGACCCGTCCAGCTGATCGGGACGTGGATTGTCGAGGAGATGCCGAACCTCTGAATCAGGGACGCCAACTCATCGTCCACGTCCTGGCGACGAAGCCACTCTGGAGTTAACGCGGGGTGAATCTCGGAGCGACCCGTTTGCATCACTCGGCGGCTGGGAGCAGCCACATGAAAGGCGCCCCTACGCTGCAGCTTCTGTATCGCGTCGACCAACTCCGGGTTCGCGGCGTGGTACAGCTCAAGACGAGGCTGACCCGCCGGATCCCTCAAATGGGTCAACACCCCATCGGCAAAGGCGGGGACGACCATTTGAGTGATCGTGAACAGGATCTGCTCCGAATCGAGTGACTCCGCCAGGAGGCGCGAGGCATCGGCGAGAATCTCCATGGACTGCTCGGCGTGTTTCTGTTCGGTGATGTCGCGAGTGACCTTGGCGAAACCACGTAGCCGACCCTCCTTGTCATGCAGCGCGGTAATAACCACAGATGCCGAAAAGCTTGTGCCGTCCTTGCGCAAGCGCACTCCCTCCTGCGTAGCGACGCCGTGTTCTCTCGCCTCCCGCAGCAAGCGGATCGGCACACCGGCAATCACATCCTTCGGAAGATAGAAACGGACAAACGACTGGCCGATGATCTCGTCGGCGCGATAGCCCTTGATGCGCTCGGCGCCGGTGTTCCACGTCATGACGTGTCCCTCGGGGTCGAGGAAGAAGATCGCATAGTCCTGCACCTGGTCGACCAGCAAACGAAACTTCTCCTCGCTCTCCTGCAGCACCCGCTCTGCCTCTTGCCGTTCGGCCTCACGCTTCTCTTCGGCGAGCCGGGGTTCAGTCAGATCTCGGGTGACTTTTGCAAACCCAATCAGGGTCCCCGATTCATTGCGGATCGGCGTGATGGTGACGCTCGCCCAAAACCGTGTACCATCCTTGCGGACTCGCCAGTTCTCTTCTTCATAGCGTCCTTCACGCAGTGCCGTTTCCAACAACCGCTTCGGATGGCCTGCCTGCCGTGCTTCTTCGGTATAGAAGATAGAGAAGTCCCTGCCGATGATTTCATCCGCCGCGTACCCCTTGAGCCGCTCCGCGCCGCTGTTCCAGGTTGTGATGCGGCCATTGCCATCAAGCATGAAGATCGCGTAGTCCGTAACGCCATCGACGAGAATCTTGAACTCCTCGGCAGTATGACGTCTCGCCCTCTCATCAGCGAGAGTTCGTTCCATCTGATGGGTGTAGAAGGCGATCTCGATGGTTGCTCGAAGCTCACGTTCGTTGAAGGGCTTTACAAGATAACCAAAGGGCGTCGTCTTCTTGGCGCGGAGGATGGTGTTCTCATCAGCGTAGGCGGTCAGATAGACCACAGGCACGTTGAACCGATCGCGGATGATCTCAGCAGCCTGGATGCCATCCATTTCTCCGCGCAGTTGAACATCCATAAGGATGAGTTCAGGCCGCAACCGATCCGATGCGTTAATCGCATCTTCTCCTGACGACACATTGCCCATGACATCGTAGCTGAGTTTCTTCAGAGTGTTTTCGATGTCGGCAGCGACCAGCCGCTGGTCTTCGACAATCAGGATGCGGCGGGCAGCTTCGTTCATGAGCGTGTCCTGGGTGTGAAGCGGAGGCTGAATCTCGTCCCTCCTTCACGCGTCAGGTCCATTGTGCCGCCCACCTGTTCGGTGAAGATGGCCACTAGTTTCAAACCGAGAGTGCCCGGGCTTCGGAAATCGAGGTTGGCGGGAAATCCGGCGCCGTTGTCGGCGACCTCAAGAACCACATCCGCCCCGGCGGAACGCAGGGTAACCTCGACCCGTCCCTTTCGGTGAGCTGGAAATGCGTGTTTGAGCGAATTGGAGACCAGTTCATTGACGATCAACCCGCAAGAGATCGCGTCGTCAACGCCAAGCGGGATATCCTCGCTCTGAATCGCGAGGACGATGTCGTCCGGGTTTACACCGTACGTTGCAAACAATGCGTTTGCGAGTCCCTTCAGGTATTCGGCAATCTCGACTCGCCCAAGGTCGCTTGACTGGTAGAACTTTTCGTGGAACAGAGCGATGGAGCGCACACGATCCTGGCTCTCCTTGAAGAGTTCGATCGCCTTCGTATCGGAGAGTTTCGCCATCTGAAGGTTGAGCATGCTGGAGACGATTTGGAGGTTGTTCTTCACGCGATGGTGGATCTCCTTGAGCAAAACCTCCTTCTCTTTCAGCGACGAGCGAAGTTTGGTCTCGGCGAGCTTTCGTTCCGAGATGTCGCGGATAGACGCGGATACGAGCAGACCTTCTTCGGTCTCAATCGGACTGAGGCTGATCTCAACCGGGAACTCGCTGCCGTCGCTACGCAGACCGAAGAGCTCCAACCCGGACCCCATCGGCCGCACCCGCGGATCGGCCAGGAACTCCTGCCGATGGCCCACGTGTCGACCCCGAAAGCGCTCGGGCGCCAATACCTCGACTGGCATACCCAGGAGCTTCTCGCGGGTGAACTTGAAGAGCCGCTCTGTTTGCGTGTTGACAATGACTATCTTGCCTTCGCGATTGACGACCACGATCGCGTCGGGTGCTGCTTCGAGGAAACCTCGAAACCTGGCTTCAACTTTCTTCCGTGCAGTGGCGTCTCGAATGATGCTGATGACCAGAGTACCCGTCTCGGTCTTCAGCGGGCTCAGGCTGATTTCGACGGGGAACTCGCTGCCATCCTTGCGGCGCCCGGAGAGTTCCCGGCCTTCCCCCATGGGCCGGGTGTGGGGCTCGCGAGAATAATTGTCGCGGTGGCCGGCATGCCGCTCTCTGAACCGCTGGGGAACCAATCGCTCGATCTGCATGCCGAGCATCTCTTGACGGGCGTAACCGAACAATCGCTCGGCAAGTTGGTTGACAATGACGATGTTGCCCCGCCGATCAACAACGACGATCGCATCGGGTGCAGCTTCAAGAAACCCCTCAAGTGCCATGGGGCTCGAAAGACCGAGGGTCGCTAAGTACGCGCTATAATCACTCATCGTCTCGTCCCAGACGCTGCAGACCCAAAGTTGCGAGCAAAGCGAAGGCCAGAGCCGCGACTGAAACTGTCGAAGAGTGCTCGGTCCTCTCTACACGAGTCCCGCCTTCCTGGCGTCGATCAAACAACTCTCCCCTGTGATTCAGCACTCGCCTAACGACGTGATGCTAAAAAGGTGCCGCCTGCAGGATTAAATCTTAGATGTTTCTGCGGGACAAGGAATGACCGCCTAACGAGCTATTTTCTGAAGAGAAACAACTGTACCGCCAATGCGCCGAATGCCAGCGTGCAAAGCTGACTCTCGCGGCGTCGTTCACTACGCTTTGATCATTCAGATCAGTTATTTGCATGGAAAG
>Ga0111538_10011186_pt1 | contig 11918 bp, 12 predicted proteins | sample SoiMethybrSBSTD1_FD_79669 | JGI IMG/M metagenome (GOLD analysis project Ga0111538, IMG submission 79669) | Bulk soil microbial communities from a Populus tree surrounding site in Tennessee, USA - Soil MetaG P. TD hybrid SBSTD1 (version 2)... | ecosystem: Environmental > Terrestrial > Soil >...
CGCGGCGACGTGGACGCCATGAAGCGCCGCACGCGCAACTACGCGAAGCGCCAGCTCACCTGGATGCGGAGGCTCGAGCGCGCCAACGTCCTCGACGCCGGGTCCGGGCCGGTAGATAGGCTTGCGCGGCTCGTCAAGGAGGAGGAGAGGGACTCGTGAAGCGACTTGCCGTACTGGCCACGACGGCCTTTTTTGTTGCCGCACCGCCGGCGTTCGCCGTGCGCGATTTCTCGGGCACGGCCCGGAACATCATCCCGTCGGGGCAGTACGGCGCCGTGCCGCCTCCCGCGAAGGCCGACCAGCAGGCTCGGATGTACGACGGCCTGACCCCGCTCTTCCGCGACGTGCGCCCGCACGACCTCGCGCGCTACTTCAAGTCCGAGAAGCTCGGCATCAAGGGCCAGGGGAAGATGCGGCGCGAGCGCGTGCCGCATCGCGGCGTGCGGCTCTTTCGCGACCGGTTCAACGTCCCGCACATCTACGGGAAGACGAACGACGACGTGACCTGGGCCGCGGGGTGGACGGTCGCCCAGGACCGCGAACTGCTGCTCGAGCAGGCCCGCTACAACTCGCGCGTCGCCGTGATCGACGCGCCGGGCCTGAGCGCGATCGGGCTGGTCGTCGGGTTGAAGAGCTTCAAGCCGAGCGCGCAGACCGAGCGTGAGCTCGGCAAGGAGGTCACGATCCTCGAGCGCCGCTACGGCAAGGAGGGCCGGCAGCTCGTCCACGACATGCGCGTGTACGTCAAGGGGATCAACGCCTTCTACCGCAAGGAGCACGGCCGCACCGGCGGGCCCAAGCCCTGGACCGTCCGCGACGTGATCGCCCTCAACGCGATCAAGAGCCAGCTGTTCGGCCAGGGCGGCGGCAAGGAGGTCCAGGCCGCCCAGATGCTCGACGGGCTGCAGGACTCCCTGGGCGCGGACAAGGGCTACTCGGTCTGGAACGACCTGCGCCAGCGCCAGGACCCGGAGACGACCGTCTCGATCCCTGGCAGGTTCCCGTACGCGCCGCTCCCGAAGAAGCGCACCGGGAACGTCGTGCTGGACAACGGCTCGTTCCAGCGCGTCCCGGAGCCCGGCGTGACGGCGTCCGCGGCCGGTGACTTCCGCCAGCACATGAGCAACGTGCTGATGGTGGCCGGAAAGCGGTCGAAGTCCGGCCACCCGCTGTTCGTGGGCGGTCCGCAGATCGGCTACTTCTATCCCGGCCTGACGGGCGAGATGGACCTGCACGGCCCCGGCTGGAACGCGCGCGGCGCCACCTCCGGCCCGTTCCCGGGCTACATCCTGATCGGCCGGCGCGAGGACTTCGTCTGGACGCTCACCTCGGCGGGCGCGGACATCGTCGACGAGTACGTCGAGACGCTCTGCGGCGGCAGCGACACGAAGTACCTCTACAGGGGCCAGTGCCGCAGCATGCGGCACTTCAGCGCGGGCACGATCGACGGGCAGCCGGTGGAGTTCAACCGGACCGTGCACGGTCCGGTGATCGGGTACGCCACCGTCGACGGCCGCCGCGTGGCGGTGTCTCGCAAGCGCTCCAGCTATCTGCTGGACGGCGTGGACCTGCTGCTGTTCCAGCGCCTGACGCGCGGTCGCATCCCGAACGCGCAGACGTTCATCAAGAAGGCCGTCGTGACGCCGCAGACGTTCAACACGTTCTACGCGGACAACAAGCACATCGCCGAGGTCATGACCGGGCGGCTCCCGAAGCGCGCGCCCGGCGTGGACGAGGGCCTGCCCACCGACGGCCAGGGCAAGTTCGAGTGGCGCGGCTTCGAGAAGGGCATCAAGAACCCGCACGCGATCCTCACGAAGGGTGTGCTGAACAACTGGAACAACAAGCCGGCGCGCGGCTTCCCCGCAGCCGACGACAACTGGGGGTACGGCTCACTCAACCGGGTCGACCTCCTGAACGACAACACCGCCAGGGTGAAGCGGCACACGCTCGCGACGCTCACCGGCGCCATGAACGCGGCGGCCACGCAGGACGTGCGCGTCATGAAGTTCGTGCCGGTGCTGGCGCGTCTGCTGAAGGGCGGCACGCCGCCGAGCGCCCGCGCCAGCCAGATGCTGGCGCTGCTCGAGGCGTGGAGGGCGAAGGGCGGCAGCAGGCTCGACCGCGACCTCGACGGCAAGATCGACGACCCCGGGGCCGCGATCCTCGACACCGCGTGGAACCGGCTGGCGGACGCCGCGATGACGCCGGTGCTCACGAAGCCGTTGGCGGATCAGCTGGCCACCACGATGTTCACCCGCTTCGACAAGCCGCCGAGCGGCCAGTTCGACGGCTGGTACCAGTACATGGACAAGGACCTCCGCACCCTGATGGGCGAGAAGGTGAAGGGGCCGTTCGCGAACCGGTACTGCGGGGCGGGCGACATCTCGGTGTGCCGGGCGGCCCTGTGGGCGGCGCTCGAGGCGGCCGGCGGCGACCTCGAGACGGCGCAGGGATCGGACCCGAACGCATGGCGCGCGGACGCGAACGCGGAGCGGATCAAGTTCCTGCCGGGCCTGCTCCCGTTCACCATGCGCTACACGAACCGGCCGACCGGCATCCAGCAGGTCATCGAGTTCAAGGGACACCGCTAGGGCCGGGGGGTCCGGCTCTATTTAAGTTGACACTTACGTTAGGACGTGCTTACATACGTCGCGTATGGAAGCCGTCCTGAAGGCGATCGCAGCGCCGCACCGCCGCCAGATCCTGTCGCTCGTTCGTGACGACGAGCTCAACGCGGGCCAGATCGCGTCGCACTTCGACGTCACCAGGCCGGCCGTGTCGCAGCACCTGACCGTCTTGAAGGAGGCGGGGCTAGTGGAGGAGCGGCGCAACGGCACGCAGCGGCTGTACCGGGCTCGGCCCGAGGCCCTCGTGCCCATCCGGGAGTTCCTCGAGCAGTTCTGGGACGAGCGGCTCGAGGCGCTCAGGCGAGAGGCTGAACTCGAGGAAAGGAAGAGCGATGGAAGCAAGCACTGAGACCGCCATCCGGCGCGAGGTCGCGATCGCGGCGAGCCCGGAGACCGTCTGGGAGTTCCTGGTGGACCCGGAGAAGGCGACCCGCTGGATGGGAATGTCGGCATCACTCGATGCACGTCCAGGCGGGGAGTACCGAGTGCAGGTGATCTCGGGCAACGTGGCAAGCGGCGAGTTCGTCGAGGTCGACCCGCCGCACCGGCTCGTGTGGACGTGGGGGTGGGAGGACGAGGCCGTGAGCCCGGTGGCGATCGGGTCCTCGACGATCGAGGTCGAGCTCGAGCCGGACGGCGACGGCACGCTCCTGCGCTTCACGCACAGCGGCTTCGCGGACGCCGAGGCCACGCAGAGACACGCACACGGCTGGGATCACTACCTCCCGCGGCTCGAGATCGCGGCGAGCGGGGGCGACCCCGGCCGCGACACGTGGCTCGATGACATGACCTGATCGGGGGTGCGTAGAGTCCGGCGCCGTGCGCTTCGAGAAGTGGCAGGCGCTGGGCAACGACTACGTCATCGTCGAGGAACGTGAGCTTTCGTTCGAGCTGACCCCTGCGCGCGTGCGCGCCCTGTGCGCGCCGCACACGGGGATCGGCTCGGACGGCGTGCTGCTCATCTCGGAGGCCGAGGGCGACGCGGTCGCCGAGGTTCGCATCTTCAACCCGGACGGCTCGGAGGCCGAGCTGTCGGGCAACGGGGTGCGCCAGGCGGTCATGTACCTGAGGCAGCGGGGGTGGACGGGCGACGACGAGTTCACCGTCCGGACCGCGGCGGGTGACGTGAGGCCGCGGATCGAGGGCGAGGTCTGCACCATGGACATCGGCCACGCGCGCCTGCGCGCGGAGAGCGATTACCCGGCGGGCGCCGGTGACGGCCGCGGCACGCTCACCTCGGACGGCCGCGAGTTCGAGTTCCAATTCGTGCAGGTGGGCAACCCGCAGGTGTCGATCGAGGCGGGCGACGAGCTCGAGGAGCTCGACCTCCAGCGCTACGGGCCGGGCATCGAGCGCAACGAGCTGTTCCCCAACCGGGCCAACGCGTCGTTCTGGCGGCGCGACGGCAACGACCGCATCCGCGCGCGCATCTTCGAGCGCGGCGTGGGGGAGACGATGGCGTCCGGGACGGGCGCGACGGGCGCGGCGGTGGCCGCCACACTGAGCGATGTGGCCGCTCCGGTCACGGTCGTCCTCGACGGCGGCGAGCTCGTTATCGACGTGGCCGAGGACCTCCGGATCGAGATGACCGGGTGGGCGCGCCCCGTGTACGCCGGAACGCTGAGCGAGGAATTCCTGAAGGAGTTGAATGCAACCGAGTAGCCGACTGGACCGACTGCCCCCTTACCTGTTCGCCGAGCTCGAGCGGAAGATCAGGGAGAAGAAGGCCGCCGGAGTGGACGTGATCAGCCTCGGCATCGGCGATCCGGACACGCCGACGCCGCGGGTCGTGGTCGACGCGCTGGCGAGCGCCGCGGCGGATCCCGGCACGCACCAGTACCCGTCGAACCGCGGCCGCCCGGAGCTGCGCGAGGCCTACGCGCGCTTCTACGAGCGCCGCTTCGGTGTGGCGCTCGACCCCGAGACGGAGATCATCCCGGCGCTGGGGGCGAAGGAGTGCGTGTTCAACCTGAACCTCGCGTTCCTCGACCCCGACAGCGTGGCGCTCGCGGCGGACCCCGGCTACCCGGTCTACACGGGCGGACCGCTCCTGTCGGGCGCCGAGGCCGTGCTGATGCCGCTCCTGCCCGAGCGCGGCTTCGCGCCGGACCTCGACGCGATCGGCGGCGACGTGGCGGCCCGCGCGCGGCTCCTGTACCTGAACTACCCCAACAACCCGACCGGCGCTGTCGTGCCGGACGGGCTGTTCGAGCGCGCCGTGGAGTTCGGGCGCGAGCACGACGTGCTGATCGTGCACGACGCCTCGTACACGGAGACCACCTTCGACGGCTACGTGGCGCCGAGCTTCCTCGAGACGCCGGGCGCCAAGGAGGTCGGCGTGGAGGTGTTCTCGCTCTCGAAGGGCTGGAACATGACCGGCTGGCGCACCGCCGCGATCGTCGGCAACGCCGACGCGGTGGCCGCCTACTGGAAGCTCAAGACCAACATCGACTCGGGGGTGTTCGAGGCGGTCCAGCTCGCCACGGTCGCCGCCCTCGACGCCGGGCCGCCGCCCGAGATGCCGGCGATCTACCAGCGCCGCCGCGACCTGGTGTGCGACGCGCTCGCCGAGATCGGCGTGGACGTGACCCCGCCGAAGGGCACGATCTACGTCTGGGCGCCGGTGCCGGAGGGGCACACGTCCGCGTCCTACTGCGAGATGGTGCTCGAGGAGTCGGGCGTGGTGGTGTCGCCCGGCGGCTCGTACGGCGTGAGCGGCGAGGGCTTCTTCCGGATCTCGCTGACCGTTCCCGACGAGCGGTTGGCCGAGGCGGTGGAGCGCCTGCGCGGGAGCCTGGGGGGCTAGTGCACTACTGCGGCGTCGTTCCGATGCAGCGGACGCTCCAGCTCGCGCTGCTCGAGGAGGTGCGAGACCCCGATCCTCCGATCCGGTTGAGCGCGCTGTTCTACGAGCCGGGCACGCCGGAGCAGGTCGCGACCGAGCTGCGCAGGCTCGGCGACGTGGTCGTTGGCCTCGGCACAGGCGCGCAGGAGGTGGCGGAGCACCTCGGGCTGCCCGTCTACCCCGGCGACGGGGACAGAGCTAGCTCTGTCCCCGAAGGGGCGGTGCCCGAAGGCGCGTACGCCGACACGCCGCTGTTCCCGACGGATCCCGACCGCGTGTTCTGGGCGCTGCAGGGGCGCCGGCTGCCGGCGAAGCGCCACCCGTACGGGCTTCAGCTCCGGATCGACGAGCTGGAGGACGACCACATCGTCGACGAGGGCGGCGACCTGTGGCACCGCCGGATCGAGGAGCTGGACGCGCTGGCGTGCGCGCTGTGCGCCCACCGCTACGCCGTGGGGCACGCCTCGTTCGTGGACGGCGTCGTGCTGCCGGGCACCAGCCTGCCGCACGAGTTCTCGACCCGCGGCGTGATGCCGCCGGTCGAGCGCCTCAACCTGCCTGAATCGTCTCCCTGAGGCCCTCGTCGAGGCCGCGCGGGCTGTAGCCCAGCTCGCTGCGGGCCTTGTCGTCCTTCGCCCAGTACGTGACGTTGTGGGCGGCCGAGATCATCTCCTTGAAGTTCGGCGGCAGGTCCATCATGGGGCCGACCCAGCGGCTCACCGGGCTCAGTGCCTTCAGCACCACCGGCGGAACCGTCATGCGCGGCGGCTTCTTCCCGCCGATCGCGGCGGCCCTGTCGATCAGGTCGCCCTGGGTCGTGATCTCGCCGCCCAGCACGTAGGACTCGCCGACCTTCCCCTTGTCGTAGGCGAGCATGATCCCGTCGGCCACGTCGTCCACGTGCACCATGTTGAGCCCGAGCTCGGGGAATGCCTTGGCCGGCATCTTGCCCGTGCTCGCCTGCTCGATCATCTGGCCCACCAGAGCGTGGTCGCCGGGGCCGTAGACCGATCCCGGCTGGACGATCACGATGGGCGCTCCCTGCGCGGCTCGCTCCTCGGCGATCAGGTGGGCCCGGTACTTGGTCTCGTCGTAGGTGGAAACGAAGCCGTCCGCCTCGTTCCGCTTGTACGACTCGTCCACGGTCTGCCCGTTGGTGTTCCCGAAGATGTTGATGGTCGAGACGTAGACGATCCTGTCCACGCCGGCGTCGGCCGCTGCGTCGAACACCCGCTCCGTGCCGCGGATGTTCGAGTCGCGCATCGAGTCCTGTTTGGAGGGATCCATGCCCACGCGGTAGTCGGCGGCGATGTGGAACACGGCCTGGCAGCCCTCGACGCCGCGGCGGATCGCGTCGGCGTCCGACAGGTCGCCCTGCACGATCTCGGCGTCCAGCTCGGACGCCTTCTCCGGGCGCCGCGCGAGCACGACGACGTCGTCGCCGCGGTCCCGCAGGCGCTTCACCACGCGGGACCCGATGAACCCCGTCCCGCCAGTCACGAAAGCTCTCATGGCGCGGGAGCCTATCCCTAGACTTGAAGCGGTGGATGCAGTCCAGAACGGGTCGAATCGGCGCGCCGCGCAGCGCGCGCTCACGATCGGCGTCGGCCCGGGCGAAACCGATCTGTCGGAGCTCCGCGAGCTCCTTCGCACCGCCGGCGTGGCGGTCACGGGCGAGATGGTCCAGCGCCGCGAGAAGGCCGATCCGGACCGCTACTTCGGCCGCGGGAAGCTCACCGAGCTGAAGCAGGCGGCGAAGGAGGCGGACGCCAACCTGATCGCCGTGGACGACGAGCTGCTGCCCCGCCAGGAGCGCAACCTGGAAGAGGAGCTCGGGATGCCGGTCATCGACCGCACGGCGATCATCCTCGACATCTTCGCCGACCACGCTCGCTCGGCCGAGGGCAAGCTCCAGGTCGAGCTCGCGCAGCTCGAGTACAACCTCGCGCGCATGCGCGGGCTGTGGACGCACCTCGAGCGCCTCGGCGCGGGCCGCATGGACGGCGGCATCGGCACGAGGGGTCCGGGCGAGTCGCAGATCGAGACCGACCGCCGGCTGGCCCGCAACCGGATCGCCGCGCTCCGCCGCCGCCTTCGGGAGACAAAGGCCACACGCGCGACGATGCGCCGCGAGCGCGAGCGTGCGGCCCTGCCCACCGTCGCCCTGGCCGGCTACACGAACGCCGGCAAGTCCACGCTCCTGAACACCATGACGGGCTCGGAGGTGGGGGTCAGAGAGCGGCTCTTCCACACGCTCGACCCGACCACCCGCTCCTTCGAGATCTCGGGTCGCCAGTACCTGCTCACTGACACCGTCGGCTTCATCCGCAAGCTGCCGCACCAGCTGGTGGAGGCCTTCTCGGCGACACTGGAGGAGGCGCTCGGCGCCGACCTGATCGTGCACGTGGTGGACGCCTCGGTTCCCGAGGAGGAGATGCACGAGATGATGGCCGCCGTGGACGACGTGCTCGACGAGATCGGAGCGGGGGACACGCCGCGCCTCCTTGCCCTGAACAAGGTCGATCTGGTCGATGGCGAGCGCCGCCGCGAGCTGTCCTTCCGGTTCCCGGACTCGGTCCAGGTCTCAGGTGCAACGGGGGAGGGCCTCGACGACCTGCGCGAGGCCATCGAGGCGCGCTTCCTCGCGACGCTCCAGCCCATGGAGCTGCTCGTTCCGTACCGAGACGGCGGGACCCTGTCCGAGCTCCACGACGTGGCCGGCGAGCTGGAGCGCGAGGACACGCCGGAGGGCGTGCGCGTCCGCGCGCGCGTGCCCGCGTCAGCCGCGCCTCGCTTCGAGCGCTTCGCGCAGAACGGAACCGGCTAAGCCGCTCGAGCGTTCGGCTGGAGGATCGGAGCCGACGGCCTGAACCCCTTGAACGTGCAGTAGACGCCGAGCGAGAGCTCCCACAGGAACTCTGGGATCGTCGCGAGGCCCTGCAGCGGGCCGCTCGGATGGTCCACGCCGAACAGCACAAGCGTCCCGGAGATGATGATCAGCGGCCCGCCGATGAGGCCGAGGCACGCCATCCATCGCGGCACGAGACCCGAGCGGTACATCAGGTAGCCGAGGATCAGCCCGTTCCCCCAGCCGACGACCCAGCCCGGGCCGAGTAGGAACGTCCAGTCCTTGATCGCCGCGAGCGTGTAGGCGACGGTGCCCTCGCCCGCACCCGCGACCTCCTGCCGCAACGTGACGATCGCAAGGACCGAGAGGATGCCGACGAGGATGAACGTGCATTCGAACACGCGTGCGGCCACGTAGCCGAGCGCCAGCTCCTCGCTCTGTCGCCTGACGATCGGGAAGATCACGACGGCGGTTCCCAGGTTGGCGATGATCAGCAGCAGCTCGAGCAGGGCTCCCAGGAAGATCTGGTTGTCCTGCCCGGCACCCGCGATGTAGCCCACGGGATCGTCGAGCACGGGCTGGTAAAGAGCCGCCGCCGCGATCGACGTGATGAACGTGATGAGGTAGAGCACGCCGAAGGCGCGCGCCCGCTTCTGGTCCAGAGCCATGCTTATGACTCTCGGAGAACGGCGACCCCTAAACCGCTGCAGTTGCAGCGCATTCGCGCACGGCGCGGACGCGAGGTGGGAGCGTGCGCACCATGGTCACGCACGGGTCGGAGAGCTATTTCGTAATCGGTGAGGGACTGCTGGGCGAGGCGGTCGGGGGGCGGAACGGCGGGCCGCCCGACGGCGGCGCCGCGGTGGCGGCCACGGCCGCTTCCGTGACCGCGGCGGCGGCCTCCGTGCCGCCGTTCCGGTTCTCGCGGATGGGGCCGAGCGGCGTCGGCCGCCAGCTCGGCGAGCCGAACCGGAAGAAGGTCGGCGGCGCGATGGCGGAGCCCGGCGGCGGCCAGTCCCATATCCCGGCCGGCTTCACCTACCTCGGCCAGTTCCTGGACCACGACCTCACCTTCGACAAGACCAACGTCATGCTCGGCGCAAACGTCACGCCGGCCCAACTGCTCCAGGCGCGCTCGCCCAGCCTCGACCTCGACTCGCTGTACGGCGCCGGACCGGGGGACCCGGAGTCGGCGAAGTTCTACGAGGCCGACGGGCTCCACCTGAAGAGGGGCAAGTCGATTTTCCCCACGAAGAACGGCTTCGACCTGCCTCGGGGAGCCGGGAACACCGCCGCGAAGAAGCGGAAGGCGATCATCCCGGACCCCCGCAACGACGAGAACCTCGCGGTCGCCCAGACGCACACCGCGATGATCCGGTTCCACAACCGGGTGGTGGACACGCAGCTCGGCTCCGTGCCGCCCGCCCAGAAGTTCGACAAGGCGCGTGAGATCGTCACAAAGCACTACCAGTGGATGATCCGCTCCGACTACCTGCCGCGGATTTGCCAGCCCGGCGTGGTCAATGACGTCTTCAACAACGGGCGCAAGGCATTCGAGGTGGGAGCAACGCCGACGGACGTCCCGACGATGCCGATCGAGTTCTCCGTTGCGGCGTTCCGGCTCGGCCACTCGATGGTGCGGCCGCACTACAACTGGAACAAGAACTTCCCGAGCGGCCAGGGGACGCTGCCGCTCCTGTTCGAGTTCTCCGCGACCGGCGGCACGCTCGGGGGCGAGGCGCGGCTGCTCACGATCTGGGTCGCGGACTTCCGCCGCCTGTACGACTTCGGCGAGGCCGGCAGGGCCGACCTCGTCGTGTCGGCGGACAAGTTCAACCGCGCGATGCGAATCGACTCGCTGATCGCGAACCCGCTGCAGCACCTGCCGCCGCAGACGGTGGCGCTGCCGAACAGCACCCCGGGGACCGACGTGCGCCGGAACCTCGCGTTCCGGAATCTCACGCGCGCCAGGATGGTGAAGCTCGCCACCGGCCAGCAGATGGCGAACTTCCTGAAGTCGAAGGGCGTGAACCTCACGAAGCTCACGAAGGCGCAGATCCGCGAGGGGAACGGCGGCGCCGACCTGGCCAGTCTCACTCAAACACAGCGCCAGGCGGTGCTGCGCGACACGCCCCTGTGGCTCTACGTGCTGCGCGAGGCGGAGCTGAACAACGGCCGGCTGAAAGGCGTGGGGGCGCGCATCGTGGCGGAGACGTTCCACCGAGCGATCGAGGGCAGCACGCACTCGATCGTGCGCGACACGACCTTCGCGCCCACACTCGGCCCGAACAGCTCGACCTTCCGGATGGTCGACCTGCTGCTGTTCGCCTTCGAGGGAAAGAAGACCCTGCTGAACCCGAACGGCTAGCGCGAGTCGCCCGAGCCCTGCAGCACCCCGCGCTCCTTGCGTGACAGGAGCTTCGCGAGGTTGTCCTCCGCGATGGCGTCGAGGTCGAGGCCGGCCTCGGTCGCGAGCTGGGCCATGTACCAGAGCACGTCGCCGAGCTCGGCGGCGAGGGCGGCGCGGCGCTCCTCGGTGAGGGCGCCGCCGTCGTCACGGATCGCCTTCTTCACCTTTTCGGCGCACTCACCTGCCTCTCCGCAGAGGCCGAGCGCCGGATAGGTGAGGTTGTCTCCAGCGTCCGGGTACACGGCCGTGGAGCGGGAGCGAATTTGGTAATCGGAGAGCTGCACGCATGCGACGGTACCGCGACCGGGAGACGAACGAATGGGTAAAGTGGCGATCGCTGTGACCCCGCTTGCCGTGGAGCGGTCCCGAGTCGATGGTTACGAGCTTCTCAGCGTTGAGGGGGAGCTCGACATCGCCACGGCGCCGCGGATGTTGAGTGCACTGAACGAGGCGATCGCCGAGATGGCGACGCCCCTTGTCGTGGACCTCACGCACGTCGTGTTCATGGACTCCACCGGCCTCGCGCTCCTGATGAACGCGCGCCGCCGCGTGGTGCGCCTCGGACACGGGTTCGCGATCATCTGCCCGACGGGGCCGCTCGCGCGTGTGTTCGAGATCGCCGACATGGTCGGCAGCCTGCGCGTGTGCCCGGACCGGGAGACCGCTCGGGCCGCGGCCACCCAGCCCGTGAGCGCTTGACCTAGACCGGGTCCATGCCGATACCAGAGGCGTGGAAGTTCAGGCTGCTTCGCCGTTCCCTGTCTCGGGACTCACCCCACCCACAAAGCGCACGGGACTCAAGCGTCGCATCGGCGACGTGATCGTGCAGCTCGGCTTCGCCGAGCGCGAGATCGTGGAGCGCGTGGTGGAGAACGGCCGCCGGGACGGGCTGCCGCTCGGCCAGGCTCTGATCGAGGCCGGCCTCGTGAACTCCTCGCAGCTCGCCCAGGCGCTCGCCGAGCGCAACGGGCTCGACTACGTGGACCTGAACGTCTTCGACGTGGACAAGGGCGCAACGGCGATGATCGACAGCGCCAAGGCGCGCCGCTACCGCACCGTCCCGATCGCCTTCCTCGCGGAGCGCACGCTGCTCGTCGCGACCGCCGATCCGGCGAACCTGCTCGCCCTCGACGACATCACGATGGCCACCGGGTACGAGGTGCGCCGCGCCGTGGCCTCGCCCGA
>Ga0111538_10011187_pt1 | contig 11916 bp, 8 predicted proteins | sample SoiMethybrSBSTD1_FD_79669 | JGI IMG/M metagenome (GOLD analysis project Ga0111538, IMG submission 79669) | Bulk soil microbial communities from a Populus tree surrounding site in Tennessee, USA - Soil MetaG P. TD hybrid SBSTD1 (version 2)... | ecosystem: Environmental > Terrestrial > Soil > Tree...
GCCTCTCGAAGCCGAATCCGCCGACACCGCGTTCCCTCTGCTTCAAGATCGGCCGATGGTCGAGGATAAAGCCACAGCCTACGTCTGCGAGCACTACACCTGTAAACAGCCTGTCACCAACGTCGAGGCTCTGGCGGCGCAATTGGCAGGGGAATAAATACGGATTTCACTCGCTGATCCTTGACGCCAACCTTAACCACCTCTATAGTTACACCGTGCCCAACACTGTTTGGCACCGTACGACGCGGCCTTTCATCAACCCTGAGCCGGAAACCCTCCGATTTTAGGAAGGATCGATCTTCACCAACATGCCGGAAACTAACTGGAAGAGCACGGCTCTCCTGGCGGGAATCTCAGTGCCGAGCGCTGTCTTGCTCCTTTCCGCCGCCATCAACGTCGTCAATCTCGCATTCTTTAGCCAACGCGGCATCGGCCCCTGGCTCTTACTCGTTCTGCTAACACTGGCTGCCAGCCGCCTGACCGTACTCGTATCCAGCGTCGACGGAACCCGGCGCACCCGCGAATCCATCGCCGACGCTTTTGTCTTCGTGGCGGTCATGATTTACGCCGCTCCGCCAGCGAGCGCCGCCGGGCCCGCCGTGCTGCTCGCCGCGCTCGTCGGTTTCGTTTCCACCTACGGCGTGACCACGAACCGCCAGGTCGTGCTCAAGATGGGCATGGCCGTCATCTCCACCACGATCGCGGCTTCCTTTTATGGCGTACTGGTCGACTTCCTCGACGGCGAAGGCGCGACTGTCGCCGATGGCAGTGTGCCGCTCGATACGTTTCTGATTCCGGTGCTCGTACTGGCCGCGCTCCAGTACGCGTTGAGCACAGTCGTTACGAGTTGGTTCCTGAGTTTAGAGGCCGGAGGAGATCTACTCGTGATTCCGTCGCAGGAAACGATCGTCTGGACGTTGACGACAAAGCTCGCCGGCGCAGCTTCCGCCGTTCTGTTCTACGCCGCGATCATGGGCAAGGGTATTTCCTACGCAGCGCTCGGCCTGCTGCTCTCGGCGCTGGTCCACTTCCTGTACCGCTTCAACGAAAGCCGTCTGCAAGACGTGCGGCGCGCGGAAGCGGAGCAACGCCGCCACGTGGAGGAGATGGCCGAGATCCACATGAACACCATCGAGTCGCTGGCGATTGCGATCGACGCGAAGGACCAGACCACGCACGGTCACGTTCGGCGCACGCAGATCTACGCGACGCAGATGGGGAAACTCTTCAACGTCTCGCCGAAAGAACTCCAGGCGCTTCACGCCGGCGCGTTGCTGCACGACATCGGCAAACTCGCCGTGCCCGAATACATCCTCAACAAGCCGGGCAAGCTGACTGAAGCCGAATTCGCGAAGATGAAGATCCATCCGACGGTCGGCGGCGACATTCTCAAACGCGTCAACTTCCCTTACCCGGTTGAAGACATCGTCCGTTATCACCACGAGAAGTGGGACGGTAGCGGGTATCCAAAAGGTTTGAAAGCGGAAGGGATTCCACTCGTCGCGCGCATCATCTCGGTGGTGGATTTCTACGATGCCACACGCTGCGATCGACCGTACCGCAAGGGCATGAAACGCGAGGATTCGCTGAATCTACTGCGCGGGATGATCGGCTCGTCGTTCGATCCGAGAGTCGTGGACACATTCATCCAGCACGTGGAAGAGTTTGACCGGCTGATCGACTCCGCCGACATCCAGGAGCAGGTCGCGTCGACAGCCGCGATGGACACTGAAACGGCGACCAAGCCTGACGCCGGACTCGCGTCGGATGTTCTCGGCGCACCAGAAGAGGCGACGGGTTTCCGTTCTATCAGCGAAGCGCAACGCGAAGTCTTTGCCCTGCACGAGATCGCGCAGACGATCGGGTCATCGCTCAATCTCAGCGATACCGTTACGCTGGTCGCGAACAAGCTGCGTTCGATCGTTCCGTTCGACACCTGCGTGATATTTCTCGTCGACGATCGTTCCGGCAAAGCGGCGGCAGTCCACGCAGTCGGCGAAGAAGCCGAACTGTTTTCGCGCCGGCGCGTCAACATCGGCGACGGCATCACCGGTTGGGTGATCGCAAACTCCCGCTCGATGTGCAACGCCAACCCCGAGCTCGACATGGTTGGAATTCCCGAGGAAATCGTGAAGCGTTTTCGCGGGATCCTGGTCTCGCCTTTGGTGCGTGAAGACGGTGCCTTCGGAGCGATCGCCTTGTATTCGCAGAGCCGGACGTCGTACTCGTCCGAGCACGTGCGGCTGCTGGAGTCGGTCTGCCAGCACGCTTCGAGCGCGCTGAACAACGCGCTGACGCATGAAAAAACGCGCGAGAGTGCGCTCGTCGACCCGTTGACCGAACTCCCGAATGCCCGCGGCTTCTACATGATGCTCGAACAGCGAATTGCCGAATGCCAGCGAATGAATCGCGAGTCGCTCTCGGTAATCTGCATGGACATCGACGACTTCAAGATCATCAACGACAAGTACGGTCATTCGATCGGCGATCGGCTGCTCGCGAGCGTGGCTGGCGTTATCCGGCGCGAGCTGCGCCAGATGGACATACTGACGCGCTATGCCGGCGACGAATTCGTCGCGATCATGCCGATGGCGTCGAGCAAAATGGCTAGCTCCATTTGCGACCGCGTCCGGAGTGCGGTTGAGGAGCAGTTGTTCTCGGTTCGCGAAGGTACGATGATCGGGTTGGGCGTGAGCGTCGGCGTTGCGTCTTTTCCGGACGATGGAGAGACGAGTGAAGAGTTACTGACCGCCTCCGCCCGCAGGATGCAGCACGATAAACACGGCCGAAAGACCGTCCTCACAGTCGCCGGGGCGGGACTCGCCTCGATCGACATGATCACGTAAACACAAAAGTCACAGAAGCCACAAAAGAGCAAAAAGAACCTCAATCAGCTCACTTTTTGTCTGATTTGTGCCTTCTGTGACTTTTGCGTCTTTTGTGGCTATAATTCGCAATTTCACACCATGACTAAACAATCAGCAGCACCGCCCTCGAGAGCCGGAGCGGAAGAGCAAAGTTCGACCGGCGTGATCGATCCACCCAAAGAAATCGACAAAAAGAAGCTTGCCCGCGAAAGAGACCAGGCCAAAGAGCGGCAAAAAGACCGCTTAGGCGGACTCGACCCCGCAGAACTCGTGAATCTCTATCGCCAGATGATCCTGATCCGTCGTTTCGAGGAGAAAGCGGCGGAAGTTTACGTCGCGGGTAAGATCGGCGGCTTTTGTCACCTTTACATCGGACAGGAAGCTGTCGCTGTCGGCTCGATCTCCGCGATTCGCCAGGATGACTACGTTCTCGGCAGTTACCGCGAACACGGTCAGGCGCTGGCCAAGGGAATGTCGGCCCGGTCGATCATGGCCGAGCTTTACGGGAAGGTCACCGGATGCTCGAAGGGCAAAGGCGGCTCGATGCACATGTTCGACAAGGAACTGAATTTCCTCGGCGGACATGCAATCGTCGGCGGTCAGATACCGCTCGCGACCGGACTCGCTTTCGCCTCGAAATATCAGGGTAAGGACCAGGTCACCCTCTGCTACTTTGGCGAGGCCGCGGTAAACCAGGGTGCCTTTCACGAGTCGCTGAACATGGCTCAACTCTGGAAACTCCCCTGCATCTACATCTGCGAAAACAACCAGTACGGAATGGGCACGTCAGTCGAGCGGGCGATGTCGTTGCGGGACATCGCGCAGAAATCCTGTGCTTACGAGATCGCGTCGGAGTTTGTCGACGGTATGGACGTGCTGGCGATTCGCGAAGCGACGTTGCGGGCCGTCGAACGTGGCCGCAAAGATTATCTGCCGACGCTGCTCGAGATTCGCACCTATCGTTTCATGGGCCATTCGATGTCGGATCCCGGAAACTATCGCACGCGAGCGGAAATCGAGAAGTATCAGGAGCGCGATCCGATCAAACTGTTCGCCGCCAGCCTCATCGAAGGACAGATTACTGACGAAGCGGCTCTCGAGAAGCTCGACAAGGAAGTGCGTGAAGAGGTTGAGGACGCGGTGCGGTTCGCCGAGGAGAGTCCCTTGCCTCCGCCCGAGGATCTTTACACCGACGTCTACGCCAATCCAATCGAGACAGGCCAGAGCAGGACCATTCGTTAACAAGATGCCGACAATTACGATACGCGAAGCGCTTAACCAGGCGATCCGGGAAGAGTTGGCCCGCGATGAACGGGTGTTCATCATGGGCGAGGAAGTCGCCGAATACGACGGAGCTTATAAAGTCACGCGCGGGCTGCTCCACGAGTTTGGACCGAAGAGAGTAATCGACACGCCGATCACCGAGCTTGGTTTTGCGGGACTGGGAGTTGGCGCCGCGATGGCCGGACTGCGGCCGATCGTCGAGTTCATGACGTTCAACTTTTCGATTCTCGCCACCGACCAGATCATCAACTCCGCCGCCAAGATGCTGTACATGTCGGGCGGACAGTTCAATATTCCGATTGTCTTTCGCGGTCCTGGCGGTTCTGCGTTTCAGGTCTCGTCGCAGCATTCGCAGGCGCTCGAATCCTGGTACGCGTACTTTCCGGGACTGAAGGTCGTCATGCCATCGACTGCGGCAGATGCAAAGGGGCTGTTAAAGTCTGCGATCCGCGACGACGATCCGGTGGTTTTCATCGAGCAGGAACGGATGTACGGCAACAAGGGTGAGGTTCCGGACGATCCTGACTTCACAGTCCCGCTCGGCGTTGCTGACATAAAACGCGAAGGGACCGACGTAACGATCGTGGCGCGTTCGCTGATGGTGCCCGTGGCGTTGAAGGCCGCGGAGCAGCTTCAGGAGCAGAATGTTTCCTGCGAAGTGATCGACCCGCGAACGATTCGGCCGCTCGATATCGACACGATCGTCGAGTCAGTGAAGAAAACGAACCGCGTCGTCCTGGCGGAAGAGTCGCATCCGATTTGCAGTGTGAACGCCGAGATCAGTCACGAGATCATGGAGCGAGCGTTTGATTATCTCGACGCGCCGGTGAAGCGCGTGTCCGGAGCAGACGTCCCGATGCCGTATGCGAAGAACCTCGAACAGCTTGCAGTGCCGGACGTTGAGCGAATCATTGCCGCGGTGCGTGAAGTTGCGTATCTCGATTAGACGATTGCACAGATAAGGGAGCCGAATGGCCAGCAAGGTAATCATGCCGAAACTCTCTCCGACGATGGAGGAGGGACAGATCGCGAGATGGTTGAAGAAAGAGGGAGACAAAGTCTCCATGGGCGAGCCACTCGCTGAGATCGACACCGATAAAGCCACGATGGAAATGCAGGCCCTCGCGAATGGAGTCCTGCGGAAGATACTGATCAACGAAGGCGAGTCGGCGCCGCTCGGACAGCTCATCGCTGTGATCGGCGAGCCAAACGAAGATATCGCATCGGTTCTCGCGGAGGCTCCAGCACTCGCATCACCCAAACCGGCAGCAGAAGCAGCACCGAAACCCGCTCAGGAACCGCCACCGCCACCTCCTGCGGCACCTCCGGCGGCGCCGACTAACGGCCGACAAGCGGGTAGCACGGATTCAGGCAGAATTATTGTGTCACCGCTCGCAGCACGCATGGCTGCGGATTCAGGCTTGGATCTGCGTTCTATTCAAGGCAGTGGCCCAAACGGACGCATCATTAAAAGAGACATCGAAGCGGCGATGACGCAGCCCAAAGCCGCCGCAGCACCCAGCTTCCAGCCCGCTGCGGTCGCGACAGCTTCAGCCTATCGCGACGAACCGGCCACTCAAATACGACAAACGATCGCCAAGCGTCTTGTGGCGTCAATCGGCCCGGTGCCGCACTTCTTCCTGACCGTCGACATCGAAATGGATCGCGCCGCCGAGATGCGCGAGAGCATCAAGGCCCTCGATCCCGAGCTGAAGATCTCGATCAACGACATCATCATCAAATGCACCGCCGCCGCGCTGATGCAACACCAGCAGGTGAATGCGTCGTTCCAGGAGAAGGTCATTCGTTACTACGAACATGCTGACATCGGCGTCGCGGTCGCGATCGAAGACGGTTTGATCACGCCGGTTATTCGTGCGGCCGATCAGAAGTCGTTGAGCCAGATCGCCGCCGAAGTCCGCGAGCTTGCCGAGCGCGCCCGCAACAAGAAACTGAAACCGGAAGAGTACACCGGCGCCACGTTCTCCATCAGCAATCTCGGCATGTTCGGCATCGACGAGTTCACTGCTGTAATCAATCCGCCGGAAGGCGCGATTCTCGCCATCGGCGCGATGACGCCGAAGCCGGTCGTGCGCGATAACCAGGTAGTCGTCAAACAGATGATGCGCGTCACGATGTCGTGCGATCACCGCGTGATCGACGGCGCTACCGGCGCAAAGTTCCTGCAAACGTTCAAGAAAATTCTGGAGAATCCGCTCTACCTCGTGGTATGAGCCAACGATTCAAGCCGCACCTCGCGCTTATCGCCGTCCAAATTCTTTTTGGAATTTGGCCCATCTTCGGCAAGATCGTACTGCGGTCAATGTCGTCGACCAGCCTGGTCTCGTTGCGGCTCGTCGGCGCCGCCTTGTTGTTCGCCGTCCTCCAACGACACATCACGCCGCTGCTCCGAATGCCTGTGAAAGACATCTTCGTGCTCACGGCTTGCAGCCTGCTCGGCATTGTCGGCAATCAGTTTTTGTTTGTGAAGGGCTTGTCGCTGACGACGGTGATCAACACGGAGATTCTGAGCACTACGATTCCCGTGTACGCAATCGCCACCAGCATCCTGCTTGGTTATGAGCGTGGATCGTTGAAAACATTGATCGGCGTGCTGTTGTCTGTCGGCGGTGTCGTTTACCTCGTCAACCCGTTGCGCGCCGACCTGTCAACGCACACGACGACCGGCAATCTGCTTATCCTGATTAACTCGTTTCTTTACGCACTCTATATCGTGATCTCGAAGAACCTTGTCGGACGATACGGCGCTTTGAATGTCGTTACGTGGATCTTTTTGATTGGGTCGGTGATAACGGTGCCGGTAGGGATTTATTCGTTACAGCGAGAGAACCTGGCGGCGATTGGCGCGGGCACTTGGGCGGCGGTCGCGTTCATCATCGTCTTTCCGACGGTCGTCGCGTACTACTTGAACGCGTGGGCACTGACACGCGTCCCGCCAAGCGTCGTGGCGATTTACATTTACCTGCAACCACTGATCGCGTTCGGCTTCGCGCCGCTCTTGCTGGGCGAGAGTTGGAACTGGCGCACGATCGCCGCGGCGATTCTGATCTTCGGAGGCGTGACCCTGGTGACCCGGGACACCGATCGCCGCATTCATGTATCCGTGTGATCTTGATTACGCGGCGCGGACGTTCTTACTGTTACGGAAGCAGCTCAGTATCTCGTCAGCATCAAGCGTGTCGCGTTCCATCAGCAACTCAACCAAACGTCCAATCGACTCACGCTCAGCGCTCACGACGTCACGCGCGCGCTCGAGTTGCTCGTTGATGAGCTCGTTGGTCGCTTCCTCGATGCGATCCAGCAGACTCTGACTCGTCGGTTGATCGCCGTTGCCGAGGTGAATCGGTCCGAGCCGGCTCATGCCAAACTCGCTGACCATCTTTCGCGCGATCTCCACCGCGCGTTCGATGTCGTTCGAAGCTCCCGCAGTCATCGTCGAAAGCAGGATCTGTTCGGCTGCACGGCCACCCAACAACAGCGCGATCTGATCTTCGAGATACTCACGTTTCTTCATGAAGCGATCGCGTTCAGGCAGCGACTGCGTCACGCCGAGCGCCCGCCCGCGCGGAAGTATCGATACCTTGTGGATCGGATCGCCATTCTCTACCGCCAGACCAACGGCGACGTGTCCTGCTTCGTGTACCGCGGTCGCGTAACGTTCGTCTTCATCCATCATGAAACCCTGACGCTCCGCGCCCATCAGAATCCGGTCGCGTGCAATCTCGACATGCTGGCGGCCAACTGCTTCCGCGTCATCACGCGTCGCGGCAATCGCCGCTTCGTTCATCAGGTTCGCCAACTCGGCGCCCGAGAAACCCGGCGTGCCACGCGCGATCCATTGGAGATCCAATCCTTCTTCGAGTTTCAGATTGCGAGCGTGCACTTTCAATATCGCTTCCCTGCCCCCGACGTCTGCCAGGTCCACGGCGATCTCGCGATCGAAACGTCCGGGACGCGTTAACGCGCGATCGAGAATGTCAGGACGGTTCGTCGAAGCGATCACGACAACGGCGCTCGACTGATCGAAGCCATCCATCTCGACCAGCAACTGGTTCAGCGTCTGGTCCTGATCGGCGGAGGCGGAATCACCACCGCGCCCACGCTGCCGTCCCAGTGCATCGATCTCGTCGATGAAGATGATGCACGGCGAAAGCTTTCTTCCTTTGGCGAAGAGATGTCTGACGCGCGCAGCGCCCAATCCAGCAAACTTCTCCTGGAAACTCGATCCCGACGCCGCAAGAAATGCGACGCCCGCTTCTTTCGCTGCGGCTCGCGCCAGCAACGTCTTACCCGTTCCCGGCGGGCCGTAAAGAAGAATGCCGCGCGGAATGCGACCGCCGAGACGGCTGAACCGCTCGGGGTTGCGCAGAAACTCGATCGTCTCGCTCAACTCGGCACGCGCTTCATCGACGCCGGCGACGTCGTCGAATCCAACGTTCTGTTGCCCGTTATGATCCGTCAACTCGAACGACCCTTTGCCGCTCATGCTCGCGTAGATCCTCCAGCCCGCGAAGCCGAGGAAAGCGAGCGTGAACACGGGCAATACCCAGTTTAACGAGCTGACCAGGAATCCCGGCTGCAGTGGTCGAAACTCAACCGGCACGTTCTGTTTGCGAAACAGTTGGACGATCTCGTGCTGCGTGGCTTCTCCGGTTACAGTCGCTTCCTGGCGCGAACCGTCGCTCTTGGTGACGGTCAACGTCTCGCCCTCAACCTGCAACGCGACTGCGCCGCCGGTTTCGGCCAGTCCGTAGAGTTGCGAATAGTTGATCGTTTGCAGCGGTGGTTGCCGTCGCTGATACGTCACTATTGACGCGGCGATTACGAGGGAGAACGTAATTACGGCCATCGTTATCAGGGCGACACGGCGAGTGCGTACCGATACGCGTGGCGTGGGGGTTGGCATACGAAAAAACCTCCAAGTAGCCGCCGGAAACGCAATCCGAAGGCAAACAAAACTTCAAAACTTCAAAGCACAAAGAATCGGGAGTTGGAAAGCGACAGAACTTCGAAGGAAGGGTCGCGACCGCGGCGAATGCCGTTGCCCACTTTAACAGCGACGAATACGTGAAGTCCAGAACAGATTCGTGAAATGTAACCACAGACAATACGGATAGAGATCAGCACTGGCATGTTTTGATACGCGCAGCGACAATCATTTCGCTCAAACTCCCAAAAAATCGCGGGAACAGTACGGCATGGCCGTTGCTCATCTCCTCGGCGATTGCTTTTGTTATAAACGCAAACTTGGGGACGTGGTTGACAAAAGGAGGGAACGAAATGCTTTGGACGATTTTTGTAATCCTGTTGGTCTTGTGGTTACTCGGCGTAGTGAGCAGCTACACGGTCGGTGGGTTCATTCATCTGTTACTGGTGTTAGCACTCGTGGTGCTGCTTATTAACATAATCGGAGGACGACGTACGGTCGTTTAGGCAAACCTGCACACTGTTTGCCCTGCACGCGACGCCCGACTACCGTTCTCTGTGACCGCTTCGGTCGGGCGTCTAGACTTTTAGACAAATGGCAGATCGAGCGCACTGACGATTCGCCCTGCTGGATAGACATTCATTTGTGGATCCCAGTAGGGCGAACGTTTGTGAAAGAAGCGCAAGCGCTCGGAGGGGCTTGCGGCAAACTCCGCGTCCGTTGCAAGCACCTCTTCAAACTCTCGCTTCAACGCGGGATCGGTGGCCATCATCTCGCGCGCCAGCGCTTCGAGCACGTATGCTTCGCCGTATTCCTTCTCTTCGAAGATCGCGTTGAAGAAACCCCAGCGCGCGAATGAATCCGGCGCTTCGGGTTCCAACAAGTTCATCGCAACTTTCGCCAGCGGCTGGGCCACTGGAATTATTAGCGAGCCCGGGTGAAAAGTACGCGTCTCGACGATCGGTTCCACTTCGAATTTCGGCATGTGCCGGCCTTCGAACGGACCAGCAGGCCACACCACGTTCGTAAATCGATAACTCTCGACTTCGATCTCTCTTGCTTCTGCAAGCGTATGCGACTTCAGGCCGTGCGCTTTCAATACTTCGATCACATCACTCCACTGCACCGGCACGATGTACGCGAGCGGCGGCGCGACGGCGCGCGTGACGCGAAACGTGTCATACATCGGCACCGTTAGATCGAGCGGCTCGCGTCCGTAAACCACACGCAGATCGCCTGAGACTTCACTCTGATCCGTCTTATATTGAAAGGCTCTCAGCGCAAAAGGCGTCGTCTGATCCGTGGTTTCGAAGTCGAGCGGATAGAGTCGCGCGGGATCGTAGTCGCTACCCATCGCCACGGTGCGTGCGTCAGCCTCGCGTCCGAGTTGTTTGAGACGCGCGGGTTCGCGGTTGACTTCGATCAACGCGGCGCGAAGAAAATCGTAGGTTCCGATCACGCGCGATCGATAGTCTTTGATCATGTGCGTCTCGATCAGGATTCCCGGACGGTTTCGGATCGGTACGTAACCCGTCGAGAAACGTGGCGAGCCGTTGAAGTCTCGCGTGCCGAGCGTGAGATCGCGGTTGTCGATGAACTCGAGATACCAGGAGATGACATTTCCCGCGGCTTCAGTCGCGGGAGCGACACGTCCGCCAAAAACGTCGCGTTCCCAGGCGATGATCGCATCGTCGACGCCTGCGTGATGCTCATGATGGTAAGTGATGTTGCACCGATAGTCGGCGCCGTCAGTCACGTGGCAATCGATGAACAGATCGGGGTCCCATTCGTTCCAGAGCTTGAGCCACGCGCGTGTTTCGGGCGTGTCGGCTTTCAGGTAATCGCGGTTGAGGTTTTGATACGTGCTGGTCGTGCGCCAGCCCATCTCTTCCGGACCGTTTTGATTGATGCGATTGTAGCGGCTGGCGCGTTCGTGTCCGTCGGTGTTGTAGATCGGGATAAAGAGCAGGACGGCGTTTTCAAGTATGCCCGCGGAGGTCTTCGTGATCGCGATGTCGCGTAGCAGGGCGAAGCCTGCGTCTTTGCCATCGGGCTCGCCTGAGTGAATGCATGCCTGGATCAGGACGACCGCTTTTCCCTCAGCTCGCGCGGCTTCCGGAGTGAACGTGCCAGTTTCGGACGCGATTAGCAGCGGCAGCTCACGACCCTGTCCGCTGCGTCCGAAGCCGCGATATTCGATCGACGGCGAAGCCTCTGCGAGTCGTCGCGCGTAAGCGATGGTGTCGGCGTAGTTTGGTGTTTCCCGATAGTCGGTGATTTCGGCGTGCGTGCGCCATTCAGGGGGTGTCGACATGTTCTTAGTTACGGATGTAGTTAACGGAGTTCAGTACGACAAGAGCGGCACTCGTCGCGCCGTCTGGCGTTAAGAGTGCCGCATGCTACACAACGAATGTACATCGTTCGCGCAAACCAGTTCGTGATGAACGCTGCCCCGCCGAGAATTGCAATCAGGACCAAAGCGTTCAGCAGGAAGTCTCTCAATAGGCGCGCCTTTCCCTCGATCTACTGTGATAAGCCAGGCCGCGTTCATACCCTTCGCGGAACCCGGTGTCAAGTTCATCCGCCCGATACGAGGTTTTGAGATCCTGTTCGACGTCCGTGTAGCCCTTGCCGCGTCGGCTTGGATGCAAAGCGGCTTGAAAACCGCGGCGGTACGTCGCCTCGTCGCGATCGAAGTCGCGGCCCACCGTGTGGTAGTGGGTCCGCTCGTCATCTCTCAACTCGGCCCACCATTGTTCGCGAAGCGTATCGATGTCCGCGGCGCCGCTGTTCTTGATTACTTCGCGAGCGCTGTCC
>Ga0111538_10011188_pt1 | contig 11916 bp, 8 predicted proteins | sample SoiMethybrSBSTD1_FD_79669 | JGI IMG/M metagenome (GOLD analysis project Ga0111538, IMG submission 79669) | Bulk soil microbial communities from a Populus tree surrounding site in Tennessee, USA - Soil MetaG P. TD hybrid SBSTD1 (version 2)... | ecosystem: Environmental > Terrestrial > Soil > Tree...
CGACCTCTGCGAGCCGGCTGGGACTTCCGCGCGAATTGTCATCGAGCACGCGAACGCCATGGCCGGCCTTGACCAGAGCCTTGACAAGGCCTGAGCCGACGAAACCGGTGCCGCCGGTGACGAGGATCCGGCTCACGCGCGCGCTCCTTCCTTCGCTGCCTCGTGAGCGACCTCGATCCATTTGCCTTGCCGGTGCGACCGGCGGGCGGCGTCAATAAGCACCTGCACGCGGTAACCTTCGGCAAAGCCGGGTGAGGCTGCCGTGCCGGCCTCGATGGCGTCGAAAAACATCTTTGCCAGCCGGGAGACCGGAGCAATGCGGCCATCCGGATATTTTGCGTCGACCGGGTCCCTTACCGGAATGTGCTCTACGGCGGTCGCAGGGCGCCTGGAGAGCATCAAATCAAACCCACGCATGTAATCGGCGCTGGGATTGTGCAGCACGAGCGTGCCGTCTTCGCCGAAGAAGTCGATCTTGTGACCGCCGCCGAGAAAAGATGCGCAGCTCATCGACAGGCTGACCACGGGGCCTGCGGCGAGTTGAATCGCCATCGCCACTGTCGTCTCCAGCTCCCTGTCGTCCGGCAGTCCCGAAACGCGTGCTGACAGGCCGGCAATTGGTCCGCAGAACCATTCGAGGTAATGGAAGCAATGAGAGATGAAATTGCCGAGCACGCCGCCGCCATCGTCACCGACTGTTTTCCAGCTGCGCATGCGCAGCTGGATGGCGCGGCTTTCGACGTGCCAGTGAACCGTGACATGCCGCAACGTGCCGATCGCATTTGCGTCGAGCATCGATTTGGCGCGCTGCCAGGCCATGATCTGATGAAAGTTGAAGTCGATCATCGTCGGCATGCGGCTCGCCGCCGCCTGCTTGAGCATGGCGCGTGCGGCACCGAGATCGCTCGCTAGCGGTTTTTCCGCAAAAACCGGCTTGCCCAGCTCGAGCGCACGAACGGCGATCTGCGCCTGCAGGCTGGGCATCGTTGCAATGGCGACGGCCTGTACGTTGGAGTCTTCGACCAAAGCGCGCCAGTCGCCATAAGCCTTCGGAATATTGTCGGCGCGTGCAAGCTCGGTGGTCCGCGCGGCATTGCTGCCGGCGAGCGCAATCACTTCGCAGCGCGGATCGGCGCGGAATGCGGGCAGTTGCACGGTGCGCCCGTAATTGCTCCCGACTATCCCCAATCGGATCACGGCTTCGACACTCCGCAGTGTGGAATCTGCAATGCCCGGCATGGATTTGGGCTAAATCGACATGCTACGCAAGGGCGATTTGGCGCGGGGCCAGGTGACTTCCATGACTGCAGTGCGCGAAGACGCTGCCGGTGGCGGATGGCACAGGCTGGCTGTGGTGGTCCTCGCCATCATCGTCGTCAGTTTGCCGGTCAATAATATCGTCGACTACGCAGTGCTGCTGGCCGTCGTGCTTGTTGTCGTTTGCGGCAATGTCCGCAGGCAGCGGCGCGTCTGGGCAGCGGCTGCAGGGTGGGTTGCGTTTGTGGTGATTGGCCAGCTGTTACTATCGCCGCCGCGGATCGAGGAGGGGCATAATGTTTTTCTGCCGGGTGCCGCGATCGAGAAAGCACTTCCGGCTGATGTTTACCGCCAGATGCTTGCCGAGTTTGACGCGCGGTATCCGCCGGCGCGGCGTTGCGACCCGAAGCAGCCCGGCTGTTGGCAGAACGGGGGCTTCCCGGATCGACCCTTTGCGTTTTCGGCCGACAACATCTGGCGCGCAGCCCCGACGTCACGCACGACGACGGCGCTCGATTTCGACGATCCCGTCTGGCTCCGGCTCGGCTTCGTCAATGACCGGCGGTACAACTGGACAAGCGGCAACGATGTGACGCGCGCGACCCGGGACCGCCGCTTCTGGATGGGCTGGCATCGCTGGCACCTCACAATGCCGTGGTTCGAGATGGTCCGGATTCCGGCCGGTTACGTTGGCGGCACGTTGTGCTGGCGCGGCACCGTGATGTGGGAAAGCGAAAACGAGCGCTTCACGCGCTGGCCGGGTGAAGGATGCCGTACGATCGAAGCGGCCGACACCGGCCGGCGCGTATTCGGCATTGCGATCGCCCCTGACACGCTCGCCATGCGGATCGATCCGCCCTGGACGGTCTGGGCGCGGCAGCTTTTGGTCGGTATGCTCGCACTTGGTGGCCTTGCTGGCCTAGTCATGACGCTGGTGCGCGTTCATTGGCAACGGGCGGCCCTGCCAGCTCTTGCGGTCGGAATGTCGGCCCTCGTCATCGCAATTGACGACGCGAGCTTTATCGGCGGCGTTCGTCCGTTCGACGGCGGCGACGACGGACTCTTCTATGACGGTGTCGGCCGCGGCATCCTGCAAAAGTTGTTGGACGGCGATTTTGCGGGCTTCCTCCAGGGCGGCGAGAGCGTTTTCTATTACGGCGGACCGGGCCTCAGATATTTCCGTGCGATCGAGCACATTTTCTTTGGTGAGAGTTATCTCGGTTATCTCACGCTCGTCCTGCTGTTCCCGTTCCTTGTCTGTAAGCTTTTCCGCCGATTCTTGCCTGGCGACTGGTCTCTCGCGCTTACTTTCATCTTCATCGCAATTCCGGTCGGGGCGATATTCGGGACAAGCTTCGTGCACTACGCGCAACTCGCCGCGCGGGGGTTCGCTGACCCGGCCGCCTACATTTTGTTTGTTGCCGGAATGCTGCCAATCATCGGCCGGCCCGGAGAACAGCATAAATTCTTTTCGGCCTTTTTTGGCGCGCTGCTGCTCGCGTTGGCGATCTGGATGAAGCCAATCGTCGCGCCGGCCGCCGCTGTCTTGCTCGGCGGGGCAGGTTTCGCCGCACTTTATTTATGGCAATGGTCGCGTCTCATAGGCCTCAGTTGTGGAATCCTCCCGGTTTTTCTCATGACCCTGCACAATTGGGTTTTCGGGCACGTGTTTGTGCTGTTCAGCGCGAATGCCCAGCATGCCGACGTACTCGTCACGCCGCCGTCGGCCTATGCGGCGGCAGCGCGTGAACTCGTCAGTCTGAATGTTCATGGCGAGTTCCTGGGACGCCTTCTTCGGCAAATCGCGAACTGGCTGAGCGGCCCTGCGGAATCTATCGCGACTATTCCACTGAATGTGGGCGGTGTCGCCGTACTCATTTACATCGTCTTTCGCGGTCGCCAATTCGATCCGTGGCTGCGGCTGGTCGGGGCGTCGGCGCTCGCCCAGCACGCCGTTGCCCTGTTCTACACAGCAGCTATCGCGCGCTATCATTTTCTATCCTGGTTTCTCACCATGCTGGTGGTTATGGTCTGGCTGCAGCAACTGGGCGTCACCTGGGTGCAGGGGCGCTATCCGGCGTTGGCAAAGCAGTTCACCGCAAATCCCCTGAGTAGGCGGCTTGCATCCTGGCTCGCGCGGCTGCAAAAAGTGTCGGCATGAGCAAAAAACCCACCGGCATCGCCAACGGCCTCACCAACTATGGCGACCGCGACTTCTCACTGTATCTGCGTCGGTCCTTCGCGCAGTCGATGGGCTATTCGCGCCCCATGCTGGAGAAGCCGGTCGTCGGTATCGCCTATACGCCGTCAGGCTTCAACAATTGCCACCGGCACTTCCCGGAGCTGCTCGAGGCCGTAAAACGTGGCGTGCTGGCGTCTGGCGCGCTACCGATTGAGTTTCCGACCATCTCGCTCGGCGAGGTCTTCCTCAATCCGACCAGCCTGAAATTCCGCAACCTGATGTCGATGGACACCGAGGAGATGGTGCGTGCGCAGCCCATGGATGCGGTGGTGCTGATGGGCGGTTGCGACAAGACAGTGCCGGCCCAGCTCATGGGCGCGGTGTCGGCGGCAAAGCCCGCTATCATGCTGGTCGCCGGTCCGATGATGACAGGCCGCCATCGCGGCGAGCGGCTGGGCGCCTGCACCGACTGCCGCCGATTCTGGGCGCAGTATCGCGCCGGCAAGATTGACGACAATGAAATTTCGGAGATCGAGGGACGACTGGCGACGACCGCCGGCACGTGCGCCGTCATGGGCACCGCTTCGACCATGGCCTGCATTGCCGAAGCGCTCGGCATGATCTTGCCGGGAACGGCCGCAATTCCGGCTGTGCACGCCGATCGCCTGCGCGCAGCCGAGGCAACCGGCGCCGCCGCGGTGAAGCTGATCGGCTCGCAACTGACACCCGACAAGATTGTCAATCAGAAGTCGGTCGAGAACGCGCTGCGCGTCCTGCTGGCGATCGGAGGCTCGACCAACGCCGTCATTCACCTGACCGCAATAGCCGGACGTGCCGGCGTTCCGGTATCTCTGCAGCGGCTCAATGAATTGTCCGACACGACTCCCGTTCTGGTGAACCTCAAGCCGGTCGGCAACGGCTACATGGAGGATTTTTTCGCCGGCGGCGGCATGGGCGCGCTGCTGCGCGAACTGAAGGATTTGCTGCATCTCGACTGTCAGACCGTGACGGGGGAAACCCTTGACGACCGCCTCGCATACGAAGGCGACGGTTGGGTGGACCGTACCATTATCGCTGAGCGCAAAAAGCCGCTGGAGCCGCACGGCGGGCTGGTGGCGTTGTTCGGTAATCTCGCGCCGCAGGGTGCGATCCTCAAGCGATCGGCCGCCGATGCAAATCTGTTCGAGCATGAGGGCAAGGCCGTTGTTTTCTCATCGCTTGAAGATCTTGCTGCCCGCGTGGACGACCCGAACCTGGATGTCGACGCCAAGGACATCCTCGTCCTGCAGAATGCAGGTCCGCATTCCGCTTCGGCGATGCCCGAGGCCGGTTATCTGCCGATCCCCAAGAAGCTCGCGTCGAAGGGCATCAAGGACATGGTGCGTGTGTCGGATGCCCGCATGAGCGGCACCGCATTCGGCACGATTGTTCTGCATGTCACGCCGGACAGCGCGTCGGGCGGAGCGCTTGCCCTCGTTCGCAATGGCGATCGCCTGCGCCTTTCGGTAAAGCAGAGGCGTATCGATCTCCTCGTCGATGACGCGGAGCTCAAGCGTCGTGCAGCGCAGTCAAAACGCGACATGCAGGCACCGGCGCGCGGCTACTCCCGTTTGTACGCGCGGGAAATCCTTGGCGCCGATCAGGGCTGCGATTTCGCGTTCCTGAAGCCCAACTGAGCCGTTTTTCCGGAACCATGCCGAAAGATTATGGGCGCATGTTCACGCATGCGTAGCGTTAACTCCCATTAACCGTCAGTTGTCTCGAAATTTAACAGGACGCCAGAGTTGATCGTCCACAATTGCAAAAATAGCGACAACTTTGAGCCATTGCGTCCACCAGTCGGCGCAGGTCATGTTTCGAGGATCGAGAATTTTTGCGACGCATCGCGACTGGCGACTGTTTGCATTCGCCGGCCTGGTCGGCGCCATCGCAAGTTTGGCGGCGATGGGAATCGTATTCTTTTCCACGGGCGTCAAGTCGTCACTCGCGGAAGTCATGTTTGTCGCCGCGGCATCGCTTGCGCTATTGGCGTCGATATTCGGCTGGCAAATTCGCAGTAGCGGCGGTGAGCAGCATCTTCGGCTCGACGAGGCGCTCAACAACATGAATCAAGGCCTGTGCATGTTTGATGCACAGAACCGACTGGTTGTCTGGAACGAGCGATACCGGGAAATGTACCGGATCGACCCGCACCGCATCTGGCGGGGATGCACGGTGCGCGATCTGCTTGACGCGCGCATCGCCGCAGGAACATTCCCTCTCGATCCGCAGCGCTACGAAGCGGACTTGCGCGAGGCGCTCAAGCAGGACCAGGCCTTTACTCTCAAATTCCAGCTGAAGGACGGTCGCACGGTCGCCGTGGTGAACCAGCCGATGCAAAGCGGCGGCTGGGTGGCGACGCATGAGGATGTGACCGAGCGAAACCTGGCCGAGCGCGAGCTTGAGAGCACGCGATCTTTCCTCGGCAGGATCATCGAAAACGTGCCGTCGCCGATCATCGTGAAAAGCATTCCCGATCTGCAATATCTGCTGGTCAACCGCGCTGCCGAGAAGTTTTTGGGAATTGGCCGTTCGGCGATGCTCGGAAAGACCCCCGCGGATATCATGCCGCACTCAAGCGCGGAAAAAATCGAGGCTGAAGACCGAAAACTGATTGCGTCGGGCGAGCCTGCGTTCCTCGACGAGCACGCGGTCGTTACGCCGGCCAACGGCACGCGAGTCGTGACTGCAACACGCCTGTCGGTGGCGGGCCCTGACGGGACACCCCAATACCTCATCAGCGTCATCAATGACCTGACCGAGCGCAAACGGAGCGAGCAACGCATCGAGCACATGGCGCATCATGACGCGCTTACGGAATTGCCGAACCGCACCGCCTTCAACGATTGCATGGTTTCGACGATCAAGCTCGCCTCGGTCTCCGGTGAAAACTTCGCGCTGCTGTCGATGGATCTTGACCGCTTCAAGTCCGTCAACGACGTGTTCGGGCATGACGCCGGCGACGCTCTGCTCCGGGAGGTGGCGCGCCGGTTGGAGGCGGCATGCCAAGGCGCTTTTCTTGCCAGGCTGGGCGGCGACGAGTTTGCTGTCATCACGCCGACCGGCGTCAAGCCTGCCGCGGCGGAGACCCTCGCCGAGCGGATGCTGGATGCGCTGGACTCCGATATCGACATCAACGGCCATTCGTTGCGGATCGGGCTGACGATCGGCGTCGGAATTTACCCACAGGACGGGGTCGACGCGCCGACATTGATCGCCAATACCGACGCCGCCCTATTCCGTGCGAAGTCGGAACTGCGAGGAACGATCCGCTTCTTCGAAATGTCGATGGACAAGCAATTGCGCGAGAAGCGCGCTTTGCAGCAGGACCTGCACTCCGCGATTTCACGGGAGGAGCTTCAGCTCCACTATCAGCCGCAGGCTCACATCGATGGCGAGATAACCGGTTTTGAGGCGCTCGCGCGCTGGCATCATCCGCGTCACGGCCTGGTGCCGCCGAGCACCTTCGTGCCGCTTGCGGAAGAAAGCGGGCTGATTGTTCCACTTGGCGAATGGATTTTGCGGACCGCGTGCCGCGAGGCGGCGTCATGGCCGCGGCTGCTGCGCATCGCAATCAATCTGTCGCCGGTGCAATTCCGGCACGGCGATCTGCCGCGGCTCGTGCACGGGATTCTGCTGGAGACGGGCCTTTCACCGTCGCGGCTCGAGCTTGAAATCACCGAGGGCGTCCTGATCGACAACTTCACCCGCGCCGTGGCGGTCCTGCGGCGCCTGAAGGGCCTTGGCGTGCGCATTGCCATGGACGACTTTGGCACCGGCTATTCGTCGCTCTCGTATCTGCAGTCGTTTCCGTTCGACAAGATGAAGATCGACCAGGCGTTCGTTGCCAATCTCGGCCATAGCCACCAGGCGACCACGATTATCCGCGCGGTCATCGCGCTAGGCCGCGGGTTGAACCTGCCGGTCGTGGCGGAAGGCGTCGAAACCGACGAGCAGCTTCGGTTTCTCGCGGCCGAAGGTTGCAGCGAATTCCAGGGATATCTCGTCGGCCGGCCGAAACCGATCGATGAGTATGCGGACGCGGTGGGGCGCGCGCGTGCCGATCACCCGCGAAACAGACCTTTGGTGGCAGCCGGGTAACTGAGTCCGGCCATCGGGCCCTGACTCCGCGCAATAGCCCGAAGCACACATCGTTGGCTTGCGGCCCAACAAGCCCACACTGCTTATGTATCTGTTTGCCGGCTACAGACAGTGGCCTGAATTTGAATTGAATCTGATCGCGGCTGATGGGCATAATTGCCCAAGAAACCAGACTGCAACTGGGTTCACAAAAAACAAATGGGAGGATGCGGTGTTTGGCCAGATCTTTGCTCGCGTGCTCTTTCCAGCATTTGTGCTGCTCAGCGTGCTCGATGCAGCGCGTTCGGAAGCGATTGCCATCGGCAATTATGGCTCCTCTGCGAACGGCATGCCGTTCGGCGTTGCCCTGGCCAAAGGATATTTTCAGGAAGAGGGCGCTAACGTTACCAGTATCCTCGCTTCCGAGGGTGGCGGCACATCAGTTCGCAACGCCATGTCCGGTGTTGCCTATGGAGAGGCCAATCCCGGCGCGATCGCCGTCGCCATCCAGCAGGGCGCCGATCTGCGGATCGTCAGCGACAATGTGCTCACTATCGCCGAATTCGCCTGGCTGGTGAAAAAGGATTCGCCGATCAAGACGATTGCCGATCTCAAGGGCAAGAAGATCGGATACACCAATCCGCGCTCGACCAGCCAGGCGCTCGACATTCTCATGTTGAAAAAGGCGGGCTTCAAGCCGGAGGATGCCGAGCTTGTGAGAACCGGCGGCTTCGGTCCGATGGTTGCCGCGCTCGAGCTCGGCCAGATCGACGTCGCTCCCGTGACCGAGCCTCTGTGGTCGAAGGTGAAGGACCAGTTCCGCGTGCTCATTACCGGCTCGGAGGCGCTGCCTCCGCTCGACAACGTCGTCGGCGTGGCGACGGCCCAGGCGGTTGCGACGCGCGGCGATTTCATCGCTGCCGTGATCCGCGCACGCCGGCGCGCCATTCAATTCATGCGCGAACACCCCGAGGAAGCGGGTCAGATCATCGCAAAGCCCTTCAACATCACTCCGGAAGTGGCAACCAGTGCCGTCAAGAACCTGATCAACAGCACCACCGAAGGCATTCCCTACTGGGGCGAAGGCGACATCCATCTCGACGGAATGAAGCGCATCATCGAGGTGCAGAAAAGCGTCGGAGCGCTGACCGGCGACATCGATCTGTCCAAAGTCATCGATACTCGCTTCCTGCCGGATGACCTGAAAAAGGTGAAACAGTAAGAGCGCCGCGCACCGGAGATGATCGCGTGTCCGCGGCCCAGGTGACGCCCCAGGTGACGTTGCGCGGGGTGACGAAAGTATTTCCCGCCTCGGCAGGCGGGAATCCGGTGCATGCGCTTGGGCCGATCGACATCGGAATCCGGAAGGGTGAATTTTTCGCGGTTGTCGGGCCGTCCGGCTGTGGAAAATCGACGCTGCTTGAGCTGATTGCGGGCCTGGCCGCTCCGACGGAAGGAGAAATTGAATTCGAAGGCCGCGCGATCGGAGACAATGTTCCGGATGGCATCGGTGTCGTTTTTCAGGAAGATGCATGCTTTCCCTGGCTGAATGTTCTCGAGAACGTCGAATTCGGCTTGCGGCGAAAGGCCATCGACGCGGATGAAAAAGCACGCCAGGCCGCGGCGGTGATCGACATGATGGGCTTGCGGGAATTTGCGCGCAGCTACCCGGCGCAATTGTCGGGAGGCATGCGCCAGCGTGTTTGCATCGCGCGGACCATCGTGGCGCAGCCGCGCCTGATCCTGCTCGATGAGCCGTTCGGCGCTCTCGACCAGCAAACGCGGCTGCTGATGGGTGACGAAGTGCTCCGGCTGTGGCGCCAGACGGGCGCCACGGTCTTCCTGATCACGCATGCGCTCGACGAGGCTGCGATGCTGGCGGACCGCATCCTCGTCATGTCGGCGCGGCCGGGCAAGTCGATCGATCTCGTCGAGACAGGCTGGCCGCGCGAGCGCGACAGCCGGATCGTTGAACGGGAGAATTTCGGCACCCTGACCAGCCGCCTGTGGAAGACGCTGCGCGAAGAGTCCCTGAAGACGATGGGACGAACGGGGTAACGGCGCATGAGCAGGCTGCGGCTCTATCAGATAGCGGTCGTTGCTGGCTTTATTCTACTGCTGGAAGCCCTCTGCCTTGCCGGCGTCATCGACAAAATCACCATGCCTCCGCCTCACATCATTCTTCTCGATTTCTTCCGCATGATGATGGCCGGGCGTTATTTCGACGAAATCGGCAAGAGCCTTGCGAACGTCCTGGTGGCGTTTGTCTCGGCCTATTTGATCGGCGTGATCGTCGGCACAATCCTGCACGGTCACAGAACGACGCGTGAGATCCTCGACCCGCTGTTTGCAACGTACTACGCCATCCCAGTTTTTGCGTTCTATCCGTTGTTCATTGTCATGTTCGGCCTTGGCGACGGACCGCAGATTCTGATCGGGTTCATGTTGGCGATCGTTGCCGTGATCGTCACCACGCTCAACGGCCTTGACCGCGTGCCGCCGGTCTTGAAGAAAACAGCGCGGGTGAACGGGCTCAGTGCGCTGCAGACGGCGCGCCGCATCACGCTCCCGTTCTGCGCGCCCTATTTGTTGACCGCGGCCAAGCTGGCGCTTGCCTATGCATTCATCGGGGTCATTGGCTCGGAATTCATCATGGCGCGTTCCGGCATGGGCTATGAAATCAGCTACGCCTATACAAACTTCGACAATGCGACGATGTACCCGCTCATCCTCCTCATCCTGCTGCTGTCGATTGCCGCCAACAGCCTGCTCTCGCGCTGGGAGAAGATATTGCTCGCAAGACGAGGGCAGGGCTGATGCAACCGCAGGAAAACGCGACGTTCCGGAATGCGGTCATTCTGATCGTTGGCCTGTTCGTGGTTTGGGAACTGGCCTATCTCGTTGTCGGCGATGTTGCCCTGCGCTCGCCCTGGCAGACAATCCAGTTTCTCGGCAAGCTGATGCAGACGGACTTGTTCTGGCTTCACCTTGCCGATTCAATGAAAGCCTTCGCGGTCGCGCTCGTGATCGCGGTCGTGCTCGGGCTCCTCATTGGCTTTGCCCTCGGGCTGCATCGTTTATCCGGCGAGGCGATGGAGCCGATGCTGGTTGCGCTCTATTCGATACCGAAAATCACGCTTTATCCGATCATACTTCTGGCCTTTGGAATCGGCATATCAGCGAAAATTGCTTTTGGCGCCATTCACGGGATCATTCCTGTTGCGCTGTTCACCCTCAACGCCGTTCGCACGACCAGGCCGATCCTGATCAAGACCGGCCGTGTCTTGAAACTCAGCCCGACGGTCATGGTGCGCGAGATCCTGTTTCCCGCGGCGGTGCCGGAAATCTTCACTGGCATCCGCGTCGGCTTTTCACTGACGCTGATCGGGACGGTGCTCGGCGAAATGTTTGCCGCGCAACGCGGGCTTGGTTATCTGCTGATGAACGCGATCAGCCTGTACAATATCGATTTGATCATGTCGGTGACGTTCCTGCTGATCGTGCTGGCAGCGAGCGTGAACATGGCTTTGCTCGTGATCGATCGCCGGCTCCACCACGGCTAGCTATCGATATTTCTTTTCCAGCGCGTTCCACTTTTGCAGATCGAGTGCGTCAGCCAGGCTTTGCAGCGCCATTTCCTGGTTGCCGTTCGTGAAGGCGCCCTCTTTGCCGGCAGCCAATTGACCCAGGCGATGCAGGCCTTGCTCCATCGCCTTGGCCACGCGTCCGATGAGGATGTTCGGGTAAGCCACTTGAGAAAATCCCATGTTGAAAAGCTCGGCGGGCGTCAGCCATGGCGTCGCTGCCGCCTCGAAGATTGCCGCGCAGTTCCAGGTTCCTTTGAACGCCTTGCCGACGCGGACATAGTCTTCCGGCGTCTTCAACCCGGCGACGAAAATCCCGTCGGCCCCCAGGCGCAGGAATCGCTCGGCGCGCTTCAATGCGGCGTCCGGCCCTTCCGCCCCATAGGCATCGGTGCGGCCGATGATGACAAAATCCTTATTGCGCCGGGCCTCCATTGCGGCCCTGAGCTTTTGCTCCATGATCTCAAGCGGAACGACGCTACGCGCTGAAGCCGCACCGGGCTGTTTCACGTCCCTCGACTGATCTTCAAGCAGTGCCCCCGACACGCCGGCGGTTTCGTATCCCTGAATGGTCCGCACGACGCTTTTCACGTCGCCGTAACCGTCATCGGCATCGACAAGGCAGGGAAGCTTTGAGGCATCGGTGATGTCACGGATTCCGGCCAGCATCTCGGCAAAGCCAGCGAGCCCGAGATCCGGCAAAGCATAGCGCGCCGCCAGCATCGCAGAGCCGCCGATATTGAAAGTCTTGAATCCGGCGCGTTCGATCAACCG
>Ga0111538_10011190_pt1 | contig 11915 bp, 8 predicted proteins | sample SoiMethybrSBSTD1_FD_79669 | JGI IMG/M metagenome (GOLD analysis project Ga0111538, IMG submission 79669) | Bulk soil microbial communities from a Populus tree surrounding site in Tennessee, USA - Soil MetaG P. TD hybrid SBSTD1 (version 2)... | ecosystem: Environmental > Terrestrial > Soil > Tree...
AGCTCCTGGAAGAAGTCGGCCTTCCAGTACCACTGCAGGCCGGCGGGGTAGAGGCCGTCGAACAGGCTCTGCAGCACCGGGAACGGGATCGGGCCGCAGAAGTCCATGAGCGGCGGCGAGAAGTCGCGGATCGGCTTGAACGCCGCCTCGGCCTTCGCCGGATCGCCCGTGTAGCACCAGGTGACGACGCACACCTTCTTCATCTGGTGCTCGGCCGGGAACATCGCAACCGGCGGCACGGTCGCATAGCCGAACCAGCCGTTGATGTCCTCGGGCGCCTTCAGGATGAAGTCGCGCCAGAAGCGCAGCAGCTCGGGCCCCTTCTCGATCGGCCAGAAGATCGGCCCGCCGTAGACGTTCTGGACCGGGTGGGCGCGGAACAGGAACGAGGTCACGACGCCGAAGTTGCCGCCGCCCCCGCGCACGGCCCAGAAGAGGTCCGCGTTCTCCTCGGCGCTGGCCGTCACCAGCCGGCCGTCCGCGAGCACGACGTCGACGCCCAGCAGGTTGTCGATCGTGAGGCCGTGCTGGCGGGCGAGGTAGCCGATTCCGCCGCCGAGCGTCAGGCCGCCGACGCCGGTCGTCGAGAGGAAGCCGCTCGGCACCGCGAGCCCGAACGGGTGCGTCGCGTGGTCGACGTCTCCCCAGAGGCAGCCGCCCTCGACGCGCACCGAGCGGCTCTGCTGGTCCACGCGGATGCCCCGCAGACGCGAGAGGTCGATCACGAGCCCGCCGTCGCAGACGCCGAGGCCGGGGCCGTTGTGGCCGCCGCCGCGCACTGCCAGCAGCAGGTTCTTCTCGCGCGCCAGGGTCACGGCGGCGATCACGTCCGCCACGTCCGCGCACTTGACGATCAGGGCGGGGCGGCGGTCGATCATCGCGTTGTAGACCTTGCGTGCGGCGTCGTAGCCCGCGTCGCCCGGCACGATCAGCTCGCCGCGGAACTTCGCCCGCAGGTCCTGGATTTCCGTCGCGTTCATCGATCTCCTCCGTTTGTCTCGAAGCTAGTGCGGGGAGCGTTAGGCAGGCGTTAGGAAGGCCGTTACGCCCGCGCGCCGAAACAACCTGTGACATTTGGAGGCGACGGGCCCTCTTCTTGCATGTCGCTTGACGAGGGCATTCATGGCCAAGCGGGCCCGGAAGCCGCACCACCCCTGGCGCGAGTTCCCCTGGTGGGTGCAGACGGCGACCGTGATCGGCATCCTGGCCACCGCCGGGGTGGTCGCGGCCCTCTTCTTCAGCTTCGGCAACGGGCCCGCGAGGATCCGGCTCACCTCGACCCCGCCCGTCGATTCGCAGGACTTCCTGCTCGCCGTCGCCGGCGCCGCGGGGACTCCGCTGCGGCAGGGCGGCACGGCCCGGCTCCTCAACAACGGCGACGAGTTCTTCCCGGCGCTCAACATCGCGATCCGCGGCGCACGCAAGAGCGTGAACTTCAGCTGCTACATCTGGAAGAAGGGGAAGGTGAACGACGCGGTCGTGGCCGCGCTGCTCGACCGCGCGAAGGCGGGCGTGCCGGTGCGGATCCTGCTCGACGGTTTCGGAGGGGCGCGCGCGCCGCACGAGTCGATGGACGCCCTGCGGGCGGCGGGCGCGAAGGTCGAGTTCTTCCGCGCGCCGCGGCTCGGCAAGCTGACGCGCTTTCACAAGCGCAACCACCGCCGCGCGATCGTGATCGACGGCGCGATCGGCTTCACCGGCGGCATCGCCGTGGGCGACCAGTGGCTCGGCAACGCCGAGGACGAGGACCACTGGCGCGACAGCATGGTGGAGGTGACCGGACCGCTCGCGGCGACCGTCCAGTCGTCCTTCGTGGACCTCTGGGCGGGCACGACGGGCGAGGTGCTCGTGGGCTCCGAGTACTTCCCGCCGGCTTCGCCCTCGCCCGGCCCAGGCGACCGGATCACGCTCCACACCGGGCTCGGCAGCTCGCCGTCCTACGAGAACCGGCCGCTGCGGCTCTTCTTCATGCAGAGCTTCCAGGCGGCGCGGCACCGCCTGTGGATCAGCACGCCCTACTTCGTTCCCGACCAGGCGACGCGCGAGGCCGTCGCGAGCCGCGCGCGGGCCGGCGTCGACGTGCGCATCCTGATGCCCGACGCGCACACGGATGCCTTCATCATCCGGCTGGCGAGCCACGCCTACTACGAGGAGCTGCTCAAGGCGGGCGTGCGCGTCTACGAGTACAAGACCACGATGATGCACCTCAAGCACGTGGTGGTGGACGGGCAGTGGTCGATCGTGGGCTCGGCCAACATGGACATCCGCGGCAACGAGGTGAACGAGGAGAACGTGCTCGGTATCCTCGACGCAGAGTTCGGGCGGACGATGGAGCAGGCGTTCTTGAAGGATCTCGAGCAGAGCGAGGAGATCCGCCTCGACGCCTGGCGCAAGCGCGCCTGGGAGCGGCCGCTCCAGCGCGTGGCCACGCTGTTCGCGCAGCAGTATTAGAGGCTGTGCCTACCGGCTGGCGGCCGGGGCTGCCTGCAGGGACGCGGGCTTCGGGGCCGGCAGCGGCAGCTCGACCCAGACCGGAAGGTGGTCGCTCGCGCCGTTGTTGTCGGCGACGATGCCGCGGCCCCTGGGCGGAGGCGCCTCCAGCCCGCGCGCGAACACGTGGTCCCAGCAGAAGAAGCGCAGCGTGGCGCCGAGATCGCGCGTGACCCAGGTGAAGTCGGCGTTCTCGAAGACGCGGACCACGAGGTCGCGGTTGTTGAAGTCGCCCGCCACGATCACCGCTCCCGGGAAGCCGCGCGCGTCCTCGGCGATCGCGAGCGCCTGGTCGACGCGTGCCTGCGGCAGGAGCTCGGCGGGGGTCGCGAGGTGGACGCTGTAGACCCGCACGAGCCCCGCGGGCAGCCGCGGGTCGGCCGCTGTCACCGAACGGGCCATGCGCCGCAGGCCGCTCAGGTGCGGGAGCACCAGCTTGTGGTCCGCCTCGATCGGCCAGCGGCTGAGCACGGCGTTGCCGAAGTCGCGGTGGGTCTTGGGGTGGAGCGCCGACGGGTAGTAGACGTAGTCGTAGCCGAGCTCCTTGGCGAGCGTCTCGGTGCCCGGCGCGTCCATCTCCTGCAGCGCGATCACGTCCGCGCCGCGCAGGTGGTCCGCATTGTGGAAAAGCTCCTCGGTCCGGTCGATGCGGCGGGCGAAGCGGATGTTGAAGGTCACGACCTTGAGGCCGCTCGCGCGCTCGCGCGCGTACGTGCCCGAGTAGCGGGGGCCTTGCGGGTCGGGGTAGTTCTTCGCGGGAGCGCACGCCGCGAAGGAGGCCGCGAGCACCACTCCGGGTCCCGGCAGCCGCTTCCGCCATCGACCTCGAGTCATCATTCCATTGTCACGCGTCGGGCTTGCGGAAGCAGAGCTGCCAGTAGCGGTCGAAGGCGCAGCTGCGCGCGCGGTGGATCGCGCGGTGCCCCAGCGCCTGGAAGATCTCCCGCAGCTCTCGCGGCCGGGTCCCGTCCGGGCCGCAGTCGATCAGCGCGAGCCCGCCCGGCCGCAGCACGCGGTCGACCTCGGCCGCGAGCACCGCCGTGGCCGTCGCCTCGAAGTGGCAGCCGACCGCGCCGCTCGAGTTCACGACGTCCACGCTCGCGTCGGCGATCGGCTCGTGCGCCTCGTTGCAGAGCGGCTCCAGCACGGACTGGCAGCCGAAGCGGACGTCGGCGGGCCGCCCGCGCCGCGTGAGATAGGCTCTATCTCGCGCTGCCGCCACGAAGCGCGGGTCCGCGTCCACGCCGAGGATGGCCGAGCCCGGTTCGAGGCACCAGGCGAGGACCTCCGTCGAGTCTCCGGTCCCGCAGCAGACGTGTATCGCGCTCACCGGGCGACGCGGCGCACGGCCCTGCAGGTTGCGGCGGATCGTCCGCCAGTTGGCCCAGGCCTGCCGCTCGTTGATTCCCTCGAACTCCCAGAGCCGGAGTGCGGCATACGCGCGGCGCGCCTCGTCGTTGCGCGACGTCCGGAACGCGATCCCGCGCAGCCGCCGCACGCGAAGCTCGTGACATGCCTGTCGCACGAGGACGGCGAGGAGCGCGAGCGGCGAGCGGAGTCCCGATGGAGCGCGGCGTGTGCCAAAGCGCGGCTCGGCCACGGTCAGCACGCGCGTGTCGGCCATGCACTTCCGGAGAGCAAGAAGTGTTCCGGTCGAACCGGGCATCATTTCTACAAAGCGCCACTCAGGAGAGGTGCTTGAGCAGCTCCCGCGCCGCTGCGAGGTCGGGCGTGTCGAGGCCCTCCGCGAAGGACGCATAAAGAGGTGAGAGCAGCTCCCTCGCCTCGGGCGCTCGGCCCGACTCCGACCAGAGCCCCGCGAGCGAGCAGGCCGACCGGAGCTCGAGCGACCGCGCCTGCTGCGCTCGCGCGACCTCGAGCGCGCGCTCGAGGGCCGCCTCCGCCTCGCCGGCCGGCGCGCCGGTCGCGGCGAGCAACACGGCCCGCTGCCGGTGCAGCTCGGCGTCCCACCAGCGCTCGTTCGTCTGCCGGCTGTGCGAGAACGCCTGCTCCACCGCCTCGAGCCCCGCGGCGAAATCGCCGGAACGAGCGAGCGCGTCGGCGAGCAGGGCGAGGTAGTACGGCATCCGAAGCTCAGCTCCCGTTTGCAGAAAGCTGTCGATCGCGCCGCGCAGGCCGGCGAGTGCTTGGGTATCCGGGCGGCCGAGCGTCCTCGAGTAGGCGACGAGGACGTTGGCCCAGGCGCGGTAGTAGGTCGCCTTGAAGCGGGTCGCGAGCTCGAGCGCCTCCTCGGCCTGTCGGGCAAACGTCGCGCCGTCGGAGCGCAGCTGCTGCAGCAGCGCCAGGTAGGTGGCCGCGATCGCCTGGCTGAACGGCTGGTCGAGCTCGCGCGCCCGGCGCAGCGCAAAGGATCCGCGCTCGAGCGCGGTGTCCGGGCGGCCCAGGCACCAGAGCGCATGGGACTGCCAGGCCCGCGCGATCACCTCGTAGTTCAGCCCCTGCGACTCCTGCAGGCGCTGGAAGTGCAGCGGGTCGGCCTCGCGGACGAGGTCGTCGATGCCGTCGCAGGCCTCCTGGAAGTGGCCGATCTGCAGGCGGACGCCGGCCAGCATCGCGAACGCGGAGCGCGGCGGCTCGGCGGCGAGCGCCTCGCGCGAGACCCGCACCATCTCGTCCGTGATCATCGCGGACTTGTCGAGCCGGCCGGCGACGATCGAGAGCGACTGCAGCCCGTAGAGGACCTGTACGCGCTGCACGCCCGTGCCCACCCGATCGCAGAGGGCGAGCGCGCGGTCGAGCACCGCGCCGAGCTCGGCGGCCGCCCAGCCGAGCGTCACGCGGTAGCTGGGCGCGAGCAGCAGCTGCAGCTCGAGCTCGGAGCGGTCGCGGCGCGCGCTCGCGGGCAGCTCGCTGAGCAGGGCGAGGCCGCGCTGGACGAGCGCGACCGCTTCGTCGTGCGCGTAGACGTCCTGCGCCACGACGGCCGCGCGCGCGTAGTGGGGGATCGCACGCTCGGCGAGGCCGGCGCTCTCGAAGTGGGCGGCGATCCGCGCGCTGACGATGCCCACGTCCTGCCCGTGGAGCTCGGCGAGCGCTTCGGCCAGCTTGCGGTGCAGCCGCCGCCGCTGCGGCGCGCTCGTCTCGCCGTACGCGACGTCCCGCAGCCGGTCGTGTGTGAAGTCGTAGGCGTTCGGCCCCTGCTCGCGGACGATTCGTTTGCGCCAGAGCTCGTCGAGAGCGCGCACGACTTTCTCCTCCTCGCCGACCAGCCGGACCAGCACGTCGAGGTCGAAGGCGCGACCGATCACGGCCGCGGTCGCGGCGACCTCGCGGGCCTCGTCCGAGAGCTGGGCGAGGCGGCCGGCGATCACGGCGTGCGCCCGCGGCGGCAGCCCCGCGATCGTCTGCTCGGGCACGTCGGGCGTGCCCGCGCCGCTGTCTGAGCGCACGGTCTCGACGATGAAGAGCGGGTTGCCCTCGGTCTGGCGATAGAGGCGCGTGGCGGCCTCCGCGTCGACTTCCCGGTCGCCGGTGCGAGCGGCGAGCTCCGCCGTTTCCGCGGCGTCGAGCGGCTCGAGCGCGACCTCGACGAGCTGGCCGTCGCCGCGCAGGTCGCGCAGCAGCGCGGCGAGCGGGTGCGCCGCGCCCCACTCCTCCGAGCGCGCGGTGCCCAGCACGAGCAGCCGCGCCTGCGGGTCGAAGCGGGCGAGGACGTGCAGCCACTCGATCGTCTCGCGGTCGCACCACTGCAGGTCGTCGATCAGGAGCAGCAGCGGCTGCGGCGCCGCCAGCACCGCGCGCGCGAGGCCCTCGAAGAAGCGCAGCCGGTCGCCGTACTCGGTCATCGGCAAGGGCCGCGGCAGCTCCGGCCGCCCGGCGAGCAGCTCGGGCAGGATCCGCGCGGCCTCGACGCGCCAGACGTCCTCGAGGCGCTCGAGGTGGGGCGCGAGCGCGTCGCTGCGCAGCCACTCGCTCACGGGAGCGAGCGACAGCCGGCCTTCGGCGGCATAGGAGCGCGTCTTCGCCGTCGTCACGCCCTGGCGCTCCGCCCAGGTCAGGAGCTCCTCCGCGAGCCGCGACTTGCCGATGCCTGCGTCGCCGGTGACGAGCGCGAAGCGGGCCGGCCCGGCCGCCGCGCGCTCCCAGGCGGAGCGCAGCGTCGCCCACTCGCGCAGCCGGCCGACGAGAGGCGGCGCGGAGGGGACGGGCTCGCGCGCTGCCGCGGGGGCCGCGCCCTTGTCGGGAGCGTCGCGGATCCGCTCGTAGACGCCGACCGTCTCGGCGCTCGGCTCCGCGTCGAGCTCGCGCTGCAGCAGCTCGGCGCAGCGGCGGTAGGCCTGGAGCGCTCCCGCCCGGTCCCCGCCGAGCGCCAGCAGCCGGATCAGCCAGCGATGCGCCCGCTCGTCGAGCGGGTCGTGATCGAGCCAGTGCCGGACGTGCGCGGTGGCGGCCGCGTAATCGCGCCGCTCCTCGAGCAGGCTGACGAGCGCGGAGACGGCGTCCCTGCAGCGCCGCGCGACGCGCTCGCGCGCCGGCCCGATCCAGTCGTCGTAGCAGCTCGGGAGCAGGGGGCCCTGGCAGACGGCTACCGCCCGCTCGAGGGCCGCCAGCTGCCCCGCCGCGTCTCCCGCGCGCAGGGCCCGATCCGCCTCGGCGACGGCCTTGTCGAAGACAGCGACGTCCAGGCTCACGGCCGAGTCGCCGGTCCACTGCACGTGGCTCGCGTCCGCCTTCAGGTAGCGGTCGGGGTCGGGCAGGGCCTGGCGGAGCTGATGCAGCAGCTGGCGCAGGTTGTTTCGCGCGTTCGCCTCCGAGGCGTCGGGCCAGAACGCGAAGGCGAGCGCCGCGCGCGGCTGCGGCGCGTCGGCGTGGAGCAGCAGGTAGGCGAGGAGCGACTGCAAGCGCGCTGTGGTGGGGCGACCTATGGGCCGGTCGTCGACCGTGAGTCGGAACTGGCCGAGGAGGCGGACCTGGAGCGAGGTCACTGCCAGCATCTTATGGGAGTATTCGAGGGATCGCTGCGATGACGAGCAAGCTCAACGAGACGCTCACGGCGGCCGTCGACCTCGCGCTCCAGGGCGACTGGCAGGGGGCGCACCTCGTGGCTCAGGACCACGAGGGCGACGAGCTCGCGAACTGGCTTCACGCCGTGGCCCACCGCATGGAGGGCGACCTCGGCAACGCCCGTTACTGGTACGGCCGCTGCGGGCGGCGGCTGCGGGAGGACGTGCCGGTCGAGGCCGAGCTGCGCGAGCTGCGAGCGGCGCTCGAGAAGGCCTGAAGCATGAACCAGCTCTGGGTCTGGAGCACCGCGGTCCAGACGACGTCGCTGCTCATGATCGCGGTGTTCTTCGCCGTGCTGACGCGCTCGGTGAAGCTCGCGCCGGTGCGCATCTGGGTCGGCGCCTGGGTCTGCAACCTGTGCGCGCTGCTCGTCACGGTCGCTTATTGGTACTCCCAGGTCGGCGTCGGCGGCTTCATTCGCGCCTCCTACATGGGACTGAAGGCCGCCTTCGTGCTGCTCTTGATCCAGGGAGCCTGGGCGCTCAAGCGACCCGGAGCCCGGCTTTTCCGGGCGCGGTACCTGGCCGCCGGCGTCCTCGTCTACGCGGCGATCTGCGCGGCGCTGCCCCTCGCCATCGAGCAGGTCGGGGTGGTCCAGCACACCACGATGGGCGTCGTGCTGCTGGTCGGGGGGCTGCTGGTGGACGCTCGCCCGCGCGAGAGCGGGCTCGGATGGCTGTCGGCCGGGCTCTTCATCCGCGGCGGGCTGGCACTCGTCGAAGCCGCGGCCTACGCGACGACGCAGCTGCCCGCGGGCCGCCTCGATCCCGGGACGATCGAGCGCGCGGTGGCGTTCCTCTCGGTGCACTCCTCGCTCGACAGCGGCGTCGAGTGGCTGCTAGCGCTCGGCTGCGTGATCGCCGTCTCCGAGGAGCTGCAGCGCGAGCTGCGCCAGGCCAACGAGGACCTGCTGGCCGCGCAGGCCGACCTGCGCCGGCTCGCCGACCGCGATCCGCTCACGGCCCTCGCCAACCGGCGCGCGCTGCCGGAGGCGCTGCGCGCCGTTCAGCCGCACGGCGCGCTTCTGCTCTTCTTCGACCTCGACGGCTTCAAGCAGATCAACGACAGCCTGGGGCACCACGTCGGCGACCAGTGCCTGAAGCGCTTCGCGGACGCGCTGCGCGAGTGCTTCCGGCCCAGCGATTTCGTGGTGCGCTACGCGGGCGACGAGTTCGTGGTGGTGGCGCCCGGACTCCACGAGACCGTGGTCGACGACCGGATCGCGCGGCTGCGCGGTCTGCTCAGGGACGCGGGCGACCAGGGGCCGGAAATCCGGTTCTCCGTCGGGACGGCGCCGCTCGCGCCCGGCGGGCATCCCGACGAGGCGCTCCGGGCCGCCGACGAAGCGATGTACGCGGTACGCGCCGGCCGGCGCTGAGCGGCCGGCTCAGCGGCCGAGCTGGGCCTCGGCGATGCGAAGCGCGAGCGCCGGGAGGTCGAGATCGTCGCGGTTCGCGAGCATCACCACCGTCACGTCCGTCTCGGGGAAACGCTGGATGGTCGAGCGGAAGCCCTTTGTCTCGCCGTGGTGCCACTGGCGAGCCCGGCCCCGCCACGGATCCAGGAACCAGCCGAACCCGTACGCCACCGGCCGGCCGGGGAAGAGGTTCTCGTCGCCCGGCTCCTTCGGCCAGTGCGGCTCGGAGCCATCCGCGAGCCTCGCCGGAGTGAAGACCTGCTTCCACTCGGCCTGCGTGAGCAGCGACTTCGTGCGGAGCGCCTCGTCCCACTTCGCGAGGTCCTCGAGGCACGAGTAGACGCCGCCGTCGCCGAGCGTCGCCGACGTCGAGCTCTGGTCGCCTTCGCGCAGGCCTTCCGCGTCGCGCCCGTGGCCGAAGGCTCGCTCGGGCACCTCGTTCGTGCCGCGCACGAAGGCGAGCGTGCGCGTCATGCCGAGCGGCCGGAAGATCCGCTCGTGCAGCACGTCTGGAAACGGCTTGCCGGCAGCGCGCGCCGCGACGAGGCCGAGCACGACGTAGCCCGAGTTGCTGTACGACCAGCTGCTGCCCGCCGCGTAGCGTCCCTGCGTCGTCTGCTTCAGCAGCGCGAGCACCTCGTCGTCCTGGATCTGGCGCTCGTGGGTCCAGGGAGCGGCGCCGCGCGCCTCGGCTTCCTCCATCAGCTGCTCGTAGTCGGGAAGCCCGGAGGTGTGCGTCAGCAGGTGCCGGATCGTGATGGCCTTGCCGTAGGCCGGGAAGCCCGGGAGCGCCTCGGTGAGCGGTTGGTCGTACCGAACCCGCCCGTCCCGCGCGAGGAGCACGATCGCGGCGGCGGTCAGCTGCTTGGTGACGGACGCCAGCCGGAAGTCGGTTCGCGGCCCGATCGGAGCGCGCGTGCGCAGCTCGCGGACGCCGAGGGTTTGTTCGAAGACCGTTCGCCCGCCGCGGCGCACGAGCACGGCGAGGCCGGGCTCGTTCGGGGCCACGAGTCCCTGGAGCACGGCCGTCGTCTTCGCCGGCGCGTCGCTCGCCTGGGGCGACGACGCGAGGAGCAGCAGGAGGGCGATCACCTCGCGCCTAGCCGCGCCGGGCGGTCAGCTTCTGGATGTTCGCGTAGCTCGTGCGCAGGCTGTCGAGCGGCGTGCTGCCGAGGCAGTAGTCCTGCTCGACGTTGTAGTACTGGACGCCGGCCGACGGCGCGAGCTTGAAGAACGCGGCGTAGTCGATCTCGCCGTTGCCGATCTCCTTGAACGCCTCCTTCTGCGCCTTCGTCTCGTCGAACGAGACCGGCGTGCCCTTCGCCTTGTCCTTCAGGTGGACCAGCGGCACGCGGCCCTTGTGCGCGGCGAGCATCGCAGCCGGGTCCTGGCCCGCGATGCTGGCCCAGAAGGTGTCGAGCTCGAGGCCCAGGTGGTCGGGCGACGTCTCCTTCAGCAGCAGGTCGATCGGGCGCACGCCGGAGATCGGCTCGTACTCGAAGGAGTGCGCGTGGTACGCGAGCGTCACGCCGGCCTTGCGGCAGGCCGCGCCCGCCTTGTCGAGCTGCGCGGCCACGCGTCGGTAGTCGTCGAGCCCTCCGCGCTCGGCCTTCTGCAGATACGTGACGACCAGGAACTGGAGGCCGCGCTCTTTCGCCTCGGCGATCGCCCGATCGAGGGTGTAGCTCTCGGGCAGGAGCTCGCCGAACGGGCCGGTCCAGGCCTTGCGATTGCCGGTCACGAGGTAGGTGGGGAGGTAGGCGCTGACCTGACGGAGGCCGGCGGCCTTCACTGCCAGCGCGAGCGAGGGCCAGAGGGCTCCCTCGACGTACCGGTAGCCGAGCTTCGCGATCGCCTCGAGCGTCGGCGCCGGGTCCTTCATCATCTCGCGCACGGTGTAGAGCGCGACGCCGGTGCGGTCGAGGATGGAACCCGACGCGCCAGCGGCCTGCCCGAAAGCGCGGGCGGCGCCAGCCGTACCGAACGCGGCGAGCAGCGTCGTCTGCAGGAATGTGCGGCGGTCGGCTTCGGTCATGGCGTCTCGTCTCCTGGTCCGTGATGCTATCGCGGCTCGCACGACACTCGCTAGAATGGCGGTGGACGATCCCAACCAAACCAGGGCTGAGGTGGGCATGGCCACGATTGCGGCGGTGACTCGGGACGGAGGTGCGCTGCAGCTCGACGCGGCGCAGGTACAGGGGCTGCGCGGGGCAATTCGCGGCCCGGTGCTGGTGGCCGGCGATCCCGGGTACGACGAGACGCGCGCGATCTGGAACGCGATGATCGACCGGCGGCCGGCGCTGATCGCCCGCTGCATCGGCACCGCGGACGTGCTCGCCTGCCTGCGCTTCGCGCGCGAGCACTCGCTGGCGCTCTCCATGCGCGGCGGCGGCCACAACATCGCCGGGCTCGCCCTGGCCGAGGGCGGGCTGCTGATCGACCTCTCGCTGATGCGCGGCGTGTTCGTGGATCCCGCCGCGCGGATCGCGCGCGCGCAGGGCGGCTGCCTGCTCGGGGACGTGGACCGCGAGACCCAGCTCCACGGGCTCGCGGCGGTGCTCGGCTTCGTGTCGGCCACGGGAGTGGCGGGGCTCACGCTCGGGGGCGGCTTCGGCTACGTCTCGCGCCGGTTCGGCTGGACGAGCGACAACGTCCGCTCGATGGACGTCGTGACGGCGGACGGCCGGCTCGTGCGCGCGAGCGAGAGCGAGCACGCCGACCTCTTCTGGGGCCTGCGCGGCGGGGGCGGCAACTTCGGCGTGGTGACGGGCATCGACTTCGAGCTGCACCCGCTCGGGCCCGAGATCGTGGGAGGCCCCGTCGCGTGGCGCGCCGAGTCCGCGCCCGAGGTGCTCGAGGCGTTCCGCAAGCACGCGAACGACGCGCCGCCCGAGCTGTCGCTCGTCGCGGTGATGCGCAAGGCGCCGCCCGCGCCGTGGATCGACAAGAGCGCGCACGGGCAGCCGATCGTCATGCTGCTCGC
>Ga0111538_10011192_pt1 | contig 11913 bp, 7 predicted proteins | sample SoiMethybrSBSTD1_FD_79669 | JGI IMG/M metagenome (GOLD analysis project Ga0111538, IMG submission 79669) | Bulk soil microbial communities from a Populus tree surrounding site in Tennessee, USA - Soil MetaG P. TD hybrid SBSTD1 (version 2)... | ecosystem: Environmental > Terrestrial > Soil > Tree...
GGCTCCATCAGCTTCTGGAACGTGACGCGCGGATCCGCGCTCGAGAGCACGAGCTTCGCGTCGATCTCGTCGCCGTTCGGCAGCACGACGCCCGTGACGCGGCCGCCGCGGGCCTTGATCCGCGCGACCGGCGCCTCGGTGCGGATCTCGACGCCGGCCTCGCGCGCGGCACCCGCGATCGCGAGGCTGATGGCGCCGGTCCCTCCCCGCGAGAACCCCCAGGACCTGAATGCCCCGTCGATCTCGCCCATGTAGTGGTGCAGCAGCACGTAGGCCGTGCCGGGCGAGCGCACGCCGAGGAAGGTGCCGATGATCCCGCTCGCCGACATCGTCGCCTTCAGCACGTCCGTCTCGAACCACTGGTCGAGCAGGTCGGCGGCGCTCATCGTCATGAGCTGCAGCAGGCTGTGCTGCTGGCCGCGCGTCAGGCCGCGGAAGCGCTGGCCCAGCCCCGCGAGCTTGCCGAATCCCTTCACGTCGTACGCGAACGGGTCGGGCGGCACCATCGACAGGATCGGCTTGACGAAGCGCGCCATCTCGACCATCGCCTTCGCGTACTCGTCGTAGGCCTCGGCGTCGGTCGGCGAGTGGCGGTAGATCTCGCGGCGCGTCTTCGCGTGGTCGCTCATGCGCCACAGGTGGTTGCCGTTCGGCATCGGCGTGAAGGTGCCGTCGAGCGGCAGGATCTCGAGCCCGTGACGCGGCAGGTCGAGCTCGCGGATGATCTCCGGCCGCAGCAGCGAGACGACGTACGAGCAGACCGAGAAGCGGAACCCCGGGAACACTTCCTCGGTGACCGCGGCGCCCCCGAGCACGTGCCGGCGCTCGAGCACCAGCACCTTCTTCCCGGCTCGCGCCAGGTACGCGGCGCTCACGAGGCCGTTGTGGCCCCCGCCGATCACGATCGCGTCGTAGCTTCCCGCCATCAGGCCGGACATTCTATAGTCCTTTGCGACGAGAGGCAGGACGCTCGATGGCACGATCCGCTCCACGCAAGACGACGAGCAAGCCGGGCCGCGGCCCGAGCGGCGGGAAGGACGCGGTCGCCGCCGCGATCAAGAAGCTGCGCGCGATCTGCCTCGCGCTGCCCGAGGCCGTCGAGAAGACCTCGCACGGCGAGCCGACGTGGTTCGCGGGCAAAGGCAAGGTGTTCGCCATGCTCGATGACCACCACCACGGGGCGAAGCACCTCTCGGTCTGGCTGCCCGCGGGCCTCGGCGCGCAGGAGTCGCTGATCGCCTCCGACCCCGAGCGCTACTTCAGGCCGCCGTACGTCGGGCCGAGCGGCTGGGTGGGCGTCGTGCTCGACACGAAACCCGACTGGGCCGTGGTCGCCTGGCTGGTCGAGCAGGCCTACCGAAAGGTCGCGCACAAGAAGCTCGTGGCGCTGCTGCCGGCGCGGGACGAGACGCAGTAGAATCCTCGCCGCGATGCCGATCGGGACTCCCTTCCACCCGCGCACGTCCGCCCTGTGCGAGAGCATGAGCTGGCGCGAGTGGGCCGGCTACTTCGCCGTCAGCCAGTACGAGGCGACCCACGAGCGGGAGTACAACGCGATCCGCCAGGCCGCGGCGCTGATCGACGTCTCGCCGCTCTTCAAGTACCGGCTGTCGGGCAGGGACGCGACGCGCCTCGTCGACCGCGTCGTCACGCGCGACGTGCCGAAGATGGCGGTCGGCCAGGTCTCCTACACGAACTGGTGCGACGGCGAGGGCAAGGTGATCGACGACGGCACCGTGTCGCGGCTCGGGCCCGAGCTCTACCGCTGGACGGCGGCCGAGCCCAACCTGCGCTGGATCCGGCAGAACGCGCACGGGCTCGAGGTGCTGGTCGAGGACGTGTCGGACAAGCTCGCGGCGCTCGCGCTGCAGGGGCCGACGAGCCGCGCGATCCTGAAGAGCTGCTGCGACGGCGACCTCGCCGGGCTCAAGTATTTCCGCGTGATGCCCGCGACGCTGCGCGGCATCCCCGTCGAGATCTCGCGCACCGGCTACACGGGCGACCTCGGCTACGAGATCTGGGTCGCGTCCGAGCAGGCGCTCCCGGTCTGGGACGCCTTGATGGAGGCGGGCCGGCCGTACGACATCACGCCCACGGGAATGCTGGCGCTCGACGTGGCGCGGATCGAGGCGGGGCTGATCCTGCTCGACGTGGACTACACGAGCGCGAAGAGGGCGCTCATCCCCTCGCAGAAGTACTCCCCCTGGGAGATCGGGCTCGGACGGCTCGTCAGCCTCAAGAAGGCGCCGTTCGTCGGCATGGCCGCGCTGCGCCACGAAGAGCAGCGCCGCACCCGGCGCGAGCTCGTCGGGCTCGACATCAGCTGGGACGACGTCGAGCGGCTGCACGAGGAGGCCGGGCTCGCCCCGCAGATCCCGCTCACGGCGTCGCGCGTCTCGGTGCCGGTCTTCCGCGACGGCGTCCAGGTCGGCCGCGCCTCGAGCACCACCTGGTCGCCCACGCTCAAGAAGATGATCGCGCTCGCCACGGTCGCCCGCGACGCCGCGCAGCCCGGGACGGCGCTGCAGATGGAGATGACCGTCGACCACAAGCGCCGGGACGTCGGCGTGACGGTCACGAAGCTTCCGTTTTTCGACCCCCCCCGCAAGCGCGCCTGAGACGGCAGCGCGTCCGATACGAAGTCCGCTCACCGTCCGAGACCCTGACACCCGGCGCGGCCCGCCCGCACAACCCAAGCGCCATCAACACTTTGTAAATCTGCGGTTTCCGGCACGGGGGTTGCTCCTGAGGACTGCATGTCGAGTGTCGTCGTCCTTTGCCTCCTGACGCTAGCCGCCTTCGGGTTCGTCGTCCTGACGATGGCCGTCTCGAAGCTCAACCGAAGGATCAGGACGCTCGAGGCCGCCGAGACGGCGCTCGAGCGCGAGTTCGCCGCGGCGCGCTCGCGCGCCACCGAGGTGGAGGCGGCACAGCAGTTCCTCTCGCGCTTCGTGCGCGAGCTGCCGGGCGTCGTCCACGGGCTGCTCTCGACTCCGGCCGGCCGCAACATCCCGAAGCAGCTGCTGGGAGCGGTCAAGCGCATCGTCGAGCCGCGGCGCGCGATCATCGCCGTGCGGCGCCGCGCGGCCGAGACCGACCCGGACCGCCACATGTTCATGGCGGTCGCCGCCGTGCACCCCGAAGGCTGGATGGAGATCGGCCACGAGATCCGGATCGGCAGCGGCGAGGTGGGCTACGCCGTCGAGCTGCAGCGCGTGATGGAGCGGCGCGACTTCGACAACCAGCAGCCGCACACCCGCAAGCGCCTGCGCGAGGAGACGACCGGCGGCTTCCAGCCCGACCTGGTGGCGCCGATGGTGGTGGACCAGGAGGTGGTGGGCGTCGTCGCCGTCGAGGGCCTGGCGCGCCGGGCGACCGACATGAAGGACGCCTTCCGCCTGCTCGCGCAGGTGGGCGCGATCTCGGTGCACACGGCCGCGCGCTACTCGGAGATGAAGGCCACCGCCGCGATCGACGGGCTCACCGGCATCTTCAACAAGCGCTACCTGACCCAGCGCCTCGCCGAGGAGACGACGCGCGCGCTCGAGGAGTCGGCGCACGCGGCGCTCTTCATGTTCGACGTCGACCACTTCAAGGTCTACAACGACCAGAACGGCCACGTCGCCGGCGACCGGCTGCTGCAGTCGCTCGCGCGCCTGGTGCAGGACAACCTCCGGCGCGACACGGTGTTCGGCCGCTACGGCGGCGAGGAGTTCCTGATCATCTTCCCGAACCTGCGGCGCGAGCAGGCGATGGCGGCCGCGGAGAACATCCGAAAGGCGATCGCCGCGTACGCGTTCGCGCACGCGGGCGCGCAGCCGCTCGGCTGCGTCAGCATCAGCGGCGGCGTCGCCGAGTGCCCGCTCGACGGGCGCAACGCGGTCGGGCTGGTGCGCGCCGCCGACGAGGCGCTCTACCGGGCCAAGCGCGCCGGACGCAATCGCGTGCTGGGGCACGAGCCGGTGTACATCGGGGAGAAGGCCGTGAACCCGGACCACACGCCCGAGCCGGGGACGCTGCTCGCGCTCGCGATGATCACGCCGCCGCAGGGCGTGCCGAGCCTCGCCGCGGCGCTCCGCAACCCGGAGGCGCTCACGGTCGCCCTCGAAGCCGCGGCCGAGGCCGCGCCCGACGAGCGGCGCCAGGCCGACGAGGACGAGGACCAGGCGAAGAAGAGCGCGTAGACCAGCGCGCCGCTACGGAGCGCCCGCCGCGAGGAACTCCGTCATCGCGGCGTCGAACTCCTGCGGGCAGTCGGCCATCGGGACGTGGCCGCAGCCCTCGAGCAGCGTGAGCTTCGCTTGGGCGAGCTCCGCCACGAACGCAGCCGCGTACGCCACCGGGATGAGCGCGTCCTGCTTGCCCCAGACGACGAGCACCGGCATCGTCGCGTGTCCCAGTCTCCCGTTCAGCCAGTCCTTGCCGGGCCTCATCGACTCGAGCGCGCGTCGCACGATCCACTCCTCGCGCCGCCGCTCGGCCAGGACGTCGCGCAGCAGGAAGGGGGGCGCGGGCGGTGGCTTGTGGCGGATCGCGGCGATCATGCGGCGGACGCCCGCCACGTCGCGCGGGAAGAGCACTTCGACGGGGATCGGCGAGCCGTCCTCGGGCCGCAGGCCCGCGGGAGCGACGAGCAGCAGGCGCTCGACGAGCTCCGGGTGCTCCGCCGCCAGGCGCGCGACGATCCACCCGCCCATCGAGATGCCCGCGACGCGAGCCCGGGTGACGCCCACGGCCTCCAGGAACGCGCGCACCGCCTCGACCTGCATGGGAATCGAGTAGTCGGCGTCAGCCGGCCGCTCCGAGCGGCCGAAGCCGGGCAGGTCCGGCGCGTACACGTGATAGCTCCGCGCGAGCGGAGCCACGAGCCGTCCCCAGTCCTGCGCCGCGTTGCTGCCCAGGCCGTGGACGAGCAGCAGCGGCGGGCCGCTTCCCGCCTCGAGATAGCGGAGCCGGTACGCTCCCGCCTGCGCGTAGCGGCTGTGGACGCCCGAGAGCCAGAGCCACAGCTCGCCCGCTCCCCGCAGCGCCGCGACGGGGCGCAGGTACGCGCCCATCACGAGCCCCCCCGCGACGAGGAGCGCGGCGAGCGCGAGGCGGCGTCCGCGCGTCACGGCATCAGGCTCCTCGGGGTGGGGCGCTCAGCACGCGCGAGCTCAGGGCCGCCACCAGATAGAAGAACGCGCCGCCGAGCATCGCCCAGGTGAAGCCGAAGATCACGGCGCTCACCATCGTCGCCATCGAGCCGACGACCGAGAACAGGCCGTTCATGCCCCAATAAAGAGGAGGCTCGGGGAACGGCCCGCTGCCGGTGGCCCGCAGCCCCTTCGGGAACGGCATCCCCATCAGGAAGCCGAGCGGGGCGACCAGCAGGATCGCGATCGCGATCCTGGCCGGCAGCGGCAGCGGCAGGAGCGCCGGCACGACGTGCGGCAGCGCGAGCGCGTAGAGCGCCGCGACGCCCGCGGTCGCCAGGCACACCACGCCGAGGCGGAAGCGCGGGCTCACCCAGCTGCCGATCCCCCCGGCCGCGAGCAGCGTGAACAGCAGGATCGAGAGCGTGAAGATCGGGTGGCCGAGCAGCAGCGTCAGGTGCTGCAGCAGCGCGAGCTCCACCGCGATGAAGCCGATGCCGAGGCTGGCGAAGTAGAGGATCGAGGCGGCGTAGGGTGCGAAACGCTCTCCCCGCGGCTTGCCGAGCGCCACGACCAGCAGCCCGAGCGGCAGCAGCACGTCGAGCACGTACACGAACTGCTCGCGCATCTTCTTCGGAAGCCCCCAGGGCTTCACGTTCGCGAAGAAGAACGGGCGGTCGTCGTAGACGGGGTCGACGCGCGTCTTGGCCTCGGCGACGTAGTCCGCGAAGCGGGTGCGGCCCTCGAAGACCGAGGCGTAGGGTTCCTCGACGTGGTGGCCGGGAACGATGACGGGCTGCGCCTGCTCCCAGGACGCGATGCGCGCGACCTCGGCCTCGCTCCACGGCCGCTTCTTGAGCATGAAGATCGTCTGCGGCGGGTCCTCGCGGTCGCCCTCGCGCTTTTCGAACAACACCGCCACGCGGCGGCCGGCTTCCGCGGGACCGAGCAGCGCCACGGAGTTCGACACGAGCCGCGGCACGTCCACCGGCCAGCGCAGGATCACGAGCTGCCCGTCGTCCGTCAGGTGGTCGAGGTACGCGCGGAACGCCTCGACGGTGTAGAGGTGGTTCTCCGAAAGCGAGAGGCCGCCCGACGCGACGGCGGCCCACGAGTCGACGAAGCCCATCAGGATCACGTCGAACTTGCGGTCGCTGCGCCGGATGAAGGTGCGGCCTTCCGAGAGCACCGTCTCGATCCGCGGGTGGTCGTAGATGTTCCCCGCCGCCGCGCCGAAGTGGCGGACGAAGCGCAGCATCAGCGGGTTCATCTCGACGGCGGTCACCTTCTCGGAGCCGGCTCCGAGCGCGACCAGCACGTCCGAGCCGCCGCCGGGGCCGATCACCAGCGTCTTCGCGTGGGCCGGCGCGACCTGGAACGGCAGCGCGCGGTACCACGTGGCCTTCGCGGCGAGGCTCGCGACGTCGCCGTCCCACGCCAGGATGTTGGTCCAGGCGTCCGAGTCGATGTAGAGCCGCGCGAGGTACGGGGGCTCGAAGCCCGTGACCGCGTCGATCCGCGAGTAGGCGTTCCAGCCGGTGAGCGCGATCTTCGAGCCGGGCGTCGCCGCCATGTGGCGGTAGAGGCCCTTGGTCGGCGCGGAGCGGATTTTGAAGAGGCCGGTGCGCTCGTTCAGGCCGAGCGCCACGAGCACGAGGACGGCGAGGACGACGGCCGGCACGCGCGTGCGTGGCGAGAACGCGGCCGCCGCCGCGAGCGGCGCGAGCGCCACCGCCAGGATCGCGCTCTCGCCGCCGAGCCACGAGAGCAGGAAGGTCACGGCCAGGGCGCCGAGCGAGGCGCCGGCGAGGTCGGCGAAGTAGAGCCGCGCCGTGTGCTCGCGCTCGACGGCGAACAGCATCGAGAGCGCGGCGCCCGCGAGCAGGAACGGCAGCAGCGACACCGCGAAGTAGACGATCAGCCGGTCGGGATGGAACGGCACCCGCACGATCAGCCAGAGCGCGAGCGGGAGCGACAGGCCGTAGAGCAGGGTGAGCCAGGCGGCGCGCTCGCGCGACAGCGCGAGCCGCCCGCGCAGCAGGTGGAGCGCGAAGCCGCCGAGGCCCCAGCCGAGCAGCGCCACCGAGATCGCGACGAACGCGTAGTGGTACCAGATCGTCGCCGAGAAGATGCGGGTGAGCCCGATCTCGAACATCAGGCCGGACAGCGTGACGAGGAAGATTCCCAGGTAGAGACCCATGGAGGTGCCGCGCCTCCTTTGGCGGGCGGCGCGCGAAGGTATTTCGAGCGCCCCGGGCCGTCAAGTGGCGCGGCCCGCCGGCGGTGCTTTTCGACCAGAACCGTGAAGTAGGATCGGGCGAGTGCCGAACACGCTCGTCCACTTCGCCGCGCAGGGCGCTCTGAGCCGTGCGCTCTGGCGCCGGCTGGACCCGCGCTTCCTGTACCTGGGCTGCGTGCTGCCCGACCTGCCGTGGATCCTGCGCCGGGCGGTCGTGGCGTTCGGCCTGCCCGTGGACGCCTTCGACCTCCGGCTCTACACGATGGGGCTGGCGTCGCTCGCGATCACCCTGCTGCTGGCGGGCGCCATCGCCGTCGCCACGACCGCGCCGCGACGCGTGCTCGGGTGGCTCGGGCTGAACGCGCTCCTGCACCTGCTGCTCGACGCGACCGAGATCAAGTTCGGCAACGGCGTGCACCTGCTCGCGCCCTTCTCGTGGCGGATGACGAGCTTCGGCCTGCTGCCCGGCGAGAGCCCGGTCTACCTGCTGCTCACGGCCGGGGGCGCGCTGCTCGCGCTCTGGGACATCGCGCGTCGCCGCGATGGCCTGGTCGGCTGGGCGCGCCGTCCGCGGAGCTGGGCCAAAGCGGCCGCGCTCGCCGCCGCCTACCTCGTGGCGCCGCTGCCTTTCCTGTCGGCGATCGAGGCCTCCGACAGCTACTCCGTGAAGACGCTGCGCGAGACGGACGCGCGCAGCGGCCGCCGGGTCAGCCTCGACCGCGTGCGCTTCGTCGCGAGCCCGGCGGGCGGCTTCCTCGAGCTGTGGACCGGCGAGCGCGTGCGCGCCACCGGCGCGCTGCCGGACCACGACGCCACGGTGTCGCTCCACGGCACGTTCCTCGCGCCCGACGTCGTGCGCGCGGACGAGCTCGTCGAGCAGCGACACGATCGCGACTGGCCGAGCTACGCGGGACTCGCCCTGCTGGCGCTCGTGTTCCTGCGCGGCATAATCCCGCCCATGCGACCAGCGCTCGGTGCCCTCGCCCTCGTCGGACTCGCGTCGTTCGCCGCTCCGGCCGCGGCCGCGCCAAAGCCGGCTCCGGCGCCGTTCTCGGTCGCCGAGGCGTCGATCGGCGACCTACAGCAGGCGCTCCGCGACAAGCGCGTCACGTCGCGCGAGCTCGTGCGGCTCTACCTGCAGCGCATCGCGCTCTACGAGGACCGGCTGAACGCGGTGATGAGGGTGAACGAGGACGCGCTGCGCCTGGCCGACGTGCTCGACCAGGAGCGCACGGCCGGCCGGCTGCGCGGGCCGCTCCACGGGATCCCGATCGCGCTCAAGGACAACATCCACACGACCGACATGCCGACGACGGGAGGCGCTCTCGTCTTCGACGGGCTGGTGCCCCCCTACGAGGCGACGCTCACGAAGAACCTTCGCGATGCCGGAGCGATCGTCCTCGCCAAGACCGTGCTGACCGAGCTCGCCAACTGGGTCGCGGGCCCGCCGTCGCCGATGCCGGCCAACTACAACGCGATCGCCGGCTACGGCATGAACCCCTACGACCCGCGCCGCGACCCGCGCGAGGCGACCTTCGACGGGCGGCCGGCGCTCTCGACCGGAGGCTCGAGCTCGGGCATCGGCACGGCGGTGAGCTTCTGGGCCGCGAACGTCGGCACCGAGACCTCGGGCTCGATCCTGAGCCCGTCGAACCAGAACATGCTGGTGGGGATCAAGCCGACGGTCGGCCGCGTGAGCCGCTACGGCGTCATCCCGATCACGGCCGACCAGGACACGCCAGGCCCGATGGCGCGCAACGTGCGGGACGCGGCGATCCTGCTCGGCGCCCTCGAGGGCGCGGCTCCGGACCCGAACGACGACGCCACGAAGGGGTGCGCTCCCCCGCCCGGGCGCGACTACACGAAGCTGCTCGACGCGGGGGCGCTCAAGGGCGCGCGCATCGGCATTCCGCGCGCGTTCTACTACGACAAGACGACGCCGCCCGGGGCGAAGGAGCCGCGCGGGGGGCTGAACCCCGACCAGGCGAAGAGCATGGACGAAGCGATCGCGGTGCTGCGGGCGCAGGGCGCGGTCGTGGTGGATCCCGCCGACATCCCGAGCGTGGTGGACAAGGACGAGCGCCGCAACCTCCTGCTCTGGGGCATCTGCGGCGGCGCCGGCGACGCGAAGGGCCAGGACAGCGCCTGCTCGGTGGTCTTCAAGTACGGCATGAAGCGCGACTTCAACAAGTGGCTGGCGAGCCTCGGCGAGCGTGCGCCGGTGAAGACGCTCGCGGAGCTGCGCCACTGGAACGCCGACCACCAGAAGGCGGGCGCGATCAAGTACGGCCAGTCGCTGCTCGACATCTCGGACGAGATGCAGGTCGAGGCCGACCGCGCGCGCTACGAGGCGGACCGCGCGAGGGACGTCGAGCTCGCCGGCACGCACGGCATCCAGGAGGCGATGAAGGCGGGTTCGCTCGACGCGCTGCTGTTCCCCGGCTCGAGCGGAGCGGCGATCGCGGCGCGCCCCGGCTACCCGACCGTGATCGTGCCGTTCGGGCTCGTGCCGAACGCGCCGACGCCGCCCTTCCCCGACGGCTTCGCGGCCCAGCCCGCGCCCTACGGCGTGAGCTTCACCGGCCTCGCCTGCAGCGAGCCGCGGCTCATCGCGCTCGCCTACGCCTTCGAGCAGGCGACGAAGCGGCGCCGGCCGCCGGCGCAGTTTCCCTGATCCAGCCCAGCGCGGCGACGCTCGCCGGGAACCCGATCAGGGACGCCGCGAGCGGGACGAGCTGCTCCATCTCGGCGAGCGTCACGCCTTCGTCGAGCGCCTTGCGCACGGCCGAGCGGACGGCGCTCTCGCGCTGCGCGCCGATGGCGATCGCGAGCTTGGCGAGCCGCTGCCCGCGCGCGTCGAGCGGCCCGGCGGCGGCCTCGTCGTTGGCGAGCGTCCACGCCTGCCCCAGCCGGGGGAAGCGGCGCACGAACTCCCGATAGGCCGAGGGCGGCTGGCTTCGCTTCATGGGGCGAATCCTGCGACGTTCAGCGCGCTGAATGCAACCCCGCGCCCCGTCCGCGCCGCGGTGCTAGCATCTTCAGCCGAGGGGCGGAGGTTTCGGCGATGGCGACCCTGCTGCAGGACTTCCGGTTCGCGGCGCGTCTGCTGCTCAAGAGCCCGGGCTTCACCGCGGTCGCGGTGCTGTCGCTCGCGCTCGGCATCGGCGCCAACACCACGATCTTCACGCTCGTCAACGCGGTGCTGCTGCACCCGCTGCCGATGAAGGACCCCGACAGCCTGGTGGCGATGTTCACCACCGACGAGCGCAACCGCGGCGCGTTCTTCAACCTGCTGCCGACCTCACCGCTCAACTACGCCGACTACCGGAAGCTGAGCGACGTCTTCACCGGGCTCGTCGCGCACCAGGGCGTGCCGCTCTCGTTTGCCGGCAAGGGCGAGCCGGAGCAGATCTTCGGCGAGATCGTGAGCGGCGACTTCTTCACCGTGCTCGGCGTGACGCCCGCGCTCGGCCGCGGCTTCCTGCCCGACGAGGACAAGGTGCCGGGCGCCAGCCTCGTGGCGGTGCTCTCGCAGAACTTCTGGCAGCGCCAGCTCGGCGGCGACCCCGGGATCGTCGGCCAGACGCTCACGCTCAACGGCCACGCCTTCACCGTGATCGGCGTGGCGCCTGCGGGCTTCAAGGGCGTCAACACGATCGCGCAGCCCGCGCTCTGGCTGCCGCTCATGACCCACCCGCAGGTCGCGACGGGGTTCTTCAAGGAGAACATCGACTCGCGCCGCGCGCTGATCTTCGACGTCGCCGGCCGGCTGAAGCCCGGAGTGACGCTGGCGCAGGCCGAGGCCCGGCTCCAGAACCTGGCGACGCAGCTCGCCAAGGAGTACCCGAACGACAACGGCGGCCGCAGCGTGGCGCTCTTGCCGCTCGCGCAGGCCACGATCAACCCCGGCTTCCGCCAGAACATGGTGAGCGCCGCCGGGCTGCTGCTGACGGTGGTCGGGCTCGTGCTGCTGATCGCGTGCGCCAACGTCGCGAACCTGCTGCTCGCGCGCGCGTCGGTCCGCCAGCGCGAGGTGGCCGTGCGGCTGTCGCTCGGCGCCTCGCGGCCTCGGCTGATCCGGCAGCTGCTCACCGAGGGCCTGCTGCTCGCGATCGTCGCCGGGGCGCTCGGCATGGCGCTCGCCTACTGGGCGCAGGGCGTGCTCTGGTCGCAGCGGCCGCCCGGGCTCGCCGCGGACGCGGTGGACCTCACGCCGGACCTGCGCGTGCTCGGCTTCACGCTCGCGGTCTCGTTCGTGACCGCGGTGCTGTTCGGGCTCGCGCCGGCGCTGAGCGCCTCGCGACCGGACCTCACCACCGAGCTGAAGCAGCGCGGCGGCGCGTCCGGTTTCGGCAATCGGCCGTGGAGCCTGCGCAACCTGCTGGTGGCCTCGCAGGTGGCGCTGTCGCTCGTCGCGCTCGTGGGCGCCGGCCTGTTCGTCAAGAGCCTCGCGAACGCGCAGAAGATCGACCCCGGCTTCGACTACCAGAAGCTCGCGCTCCTGACCGTCGACCTCGGCGCGCAGGGCTACGACGAGGA